>Ga0209295_1000121_pt1 | contig 92648 bp, 70 predicted proteins | sample Porto_5metaG_FD_187428 | JGI IMG/M metagenome (GOLD analysis project Ga0209295, IMG submission 187428) | Marine algal microbial communities from Porto, Portugal - Porto_5 metaG (SPAdes) (version 2) | ecosystem: Host-associated > Algae > Red algae > Unclassified | place: Portugal: Porto...
CAAGTGTCTGTTTAAGTACGGTTTAGGCGCAGCTTTTACGCGTCAGTATTAACATCACGGCGAGTGAATATGATAAAATCAGCGCTCATTTCTACTGTGTCAATTATCGCAGCGTTAATCGTATTCTTCTGACGTCATTTTTTGACGCCGACCATCCCTATTGATTTGGTATAAAATACGGTTTCTTGCCGCGTTCAGCTATTGATGCTGATTCTTTTAACTCATATTTTGCTAGGGCGTGTCTTCATTTTAGAAATGGTAATAAAAATGAGATAAATTGCAGTCAAACAAGGAAAATAGCGCAAATAATATCGAGATATTAGTCAGCTATTTGACGCCGTTTGGCAAGATTTAGCCGTTTTTAAACCATTTAGATGTCTATCGATTGAATTGAAGACATGCCCTAATTGCTAATATAAAGAGACTGAGTGGATAATCGTGTTTGACTTACAAGGATTTGGCGCGCTTTTATTAAGCGGCGCTACCGTCACCATACAGTTAGCTGTGACCAGTTTGATCATTGGTCTAGGCTTTGGCTTGCTCGGCGCAACCGCGAAGATGTCCAATATCTGGTTGCTGCGTAAACTTGCGACTGTCTATACTGCGACGATGCGCGGTATTCCTGAGCTGCTATTGGTGCTCTTTATTTATTATGGTGGCTCTATCTTATTGATGAGCATCCTCAAAAAATTCGGCTATAACGACTATGTCGAGATTAGCGCTTTTTGGGGTGGTGTCATGGCGCTGTCTATTGCTTTTGGTGCGTATGCGACTGAGATTTTTCGCATGTCCATTCAAGAGATTCCAGTAGGACAGCGAGAGGCTGCGCAAGCGATTGGTATGCGTCCTTTTCAGACCTTTTATCGCATCACTTTGCCGCAAGTGTGGCAGATTGCACTGCCAGGTCTGGGAAACTTATTTCTGGTACTGCTCAAGGATACCGCATTGGTATCGGTTGTGGGCCTCAAGGACATCATGTATCAGTCATCGCGTGCGGCACAGTCAACGCAGCAGCCGTTTACCTTTTATATGGCAGCCGCGATTATTTATTTGGGTCTGACCATGTTGATTACTGGCTTTATGATGTGGCTTGAGTGGCGCGCCAATCCTGCGGCACGCTATGCCAAAAAGATAAGTCGTCAATCCACTCACAGTCAATCGACCATAGGGTAGAGGAGAGATACTATGGATTGGAATTGGCAGGTCATTTTTGACCATATCCCTGATTTACTAGGCGGCGCGGTATTGACCGTACAGCTGGTCTTATTTTCAGGTGTGATTGGATTGCTGTTTGGTTCGGTTTTGGCGTTGTTACGACTGTCTAAGAATTGGGTGGTGCAGATACTACCGTTTCTGTATATTTTCTTTTTCCGTGGTACGCCGCTGCTGGTACAGATATTCCTGATTTATTATGGTTTGGGTCAGTTCGAGGCCGTACGCGAGTCGTTCTTATGGGAGCCAGTACTTAGCCAAGCGTATTGGTGTGCTATTATCGCCTTTACCCTCAATACCAGTGCTTATCTAGCCGAGATTATACGCGGTGCGATTCAGACGATTCCGATTGGAGAGTTGGAAGCTGCTGACGCGCTTGGTATGTCAAAATGGCAAAAGCTAACACGCGTTACCCTACCGCGTGCATTTGGTATTGTGATTCCAGCGTACAGTAACGAAGTTATCTTTATGCTAAAGGGCAGTGCGCTCGCTTCGACTATTGCATTGATGGATATTACAGGTGTCGCTCGTACGATTAGTGCGCGTACCTATACCTTGATGGAGCTATTCTTTGCCGCTGGTATCGTCTATCTACTGCTGTCGTGGGTTATCTTGTTTAGCTTTAGAATGTTTGAAAAACGTATGAACCGCCACGCCAGTTATGTACCGCCAGACGTTGTGACCAATACGATTCCATAGTTAGCAGTTAGCAGTTAGCAACTAAAAATCGTCAAATTTACTGTAGACAATATAGTATGGACTGCTGATAAAATAGCTATTATTTACAGAGAGAGTCTAGTATGAGCCAATCGCCACACGAGTCATTAGCGAACGCCATTGCAGCTGGTGCCAGTGCCGAGAAGGGCGCTATCAATCATAATGAAAGATTACGTGCTTCTATTGGTAAAGTTGTCTGCGTTGGTCGCAATTATGCGGCACATGCTGCAGAGTTGGGTAATGAAGTACCAACCACGCCGATACTGTTTATGAAGCCAGCCTCTTCAGTGGTCTCTATCCGTAATGATGTGGTTCGCCCAAATCCAGAGCTATTTGGTGAGACGCATTACGAGGCTGAGCTATGTATTCAGCTATCAGCTGATTTGTCTATGGCGACGATTGAACAGGCACAGCAAGCGATCGGTGGTGTGACCGTGGGGCTAGATCTGACCTTGCGCGATTTGCAAAGCAAGTTAAAAGAAAAGGGTCATCCGTGGGAGCGTGCTAAATGTTTTGATGGCGCTTGTGTGCTGGCTGATTGGGTCGATCCACAAGCGTTTGGTAATCTGCAGAGTGTACAGTATCAGCTATCTATCAACGATAAACTAACGCAAGACGGCGATAGCGCTTTGATGCTATTTCCCGTCTATGAATTGCTCGTCAATATCAGTCATGCCTTTAGCTTACAAGCAGGGGATGTAATCATGACTGGTACGCCAAGCGGTGTAGGCGTGTTGCAAGCAGGTGATAAGCTTACCCTTACGCTAGACGCTCATGAGTGGACATCGCAAGTGCGATAAGCCTGATTACAATAAAAACGCACATTGAAAGCCCCGAGCAATTGCTTGGGGTTTTTGCTTTTAAGCCCTTATATTTTTTCTTAAATTTGCTGATTGCCAAACAGTTCTAACTCTCTAATCATTCTATTTTTTAATAATCATCAGTACATTCGATTGTCATCATTTTGTCACCTATTGTTCAGCGTGTTGTCATAAAGGTTGAGTAGACTTAAGCGGAATTCGTATTTTTGTGGTCGTAATTATAAAGCCGCGATCAACTCTCTGCCAATCTAGCCTAATAGCAAGGTGACTGATAATGACATTATTGAACAATGAGCGAACGCTTGCCCACGAAGTGGTTGAAGACTCAAATCCTACTAACAATACTGACTTTCAAACGATTATTAATCGTCGATTGAACCGCCGTAGTATCCTAAAAGGTGGCACAGGGTTGACGGCTGCTGCGTTTTTTGGCGCATTACCTTTGGTTGGTTGTAGTGAAGACGACGATAGCAGTATTGTTGGTGATGACAATAATGCCGCTATCCCTGCACAAGGTGATTTGAAGCGTCCTGATACCCTAAAGTTTGAGGCAGTCGCGCATTCAACAGCGGATACGATGACTGTAGCAGCAGGCTACAAGGCAGAGATGATATTACCGCTGGGTACACCGCTGAACTCTGGTATTGAGGATTGGAAAGACAATCGCGAGCAATCAGCAGAGTCATTTGAATGGCGTATGGGTGACAATCATGATGGAATGTGGTTCTTTGGCAAAAACGGTAACGCTTACGATGCTAAAGCGTCAGAAAACAGCTTGCTAGTCATGAACCATGAATACGTCAACAGCAGTGAGCTTAGCCCATTTGGCTATTACGTCACTCAAGACAACGATGCTGCGCCTATCTTTCAAAACCGCCGTCTTGCCAGCGATGTACGCCGTGAAGTCAACTGTCATGGGGTCTCGGTGGTTGAATTAATTCGCCGTGCAGATGGTATGGGTTATGAGATGGTACCTGACTCTAAATACAATCGCCGTATCACCAGTAGTTCAACAGCGCAATTGGCTGGCCCTGTGGCAGGCTCTGCTCTGGTCAAGACTAAGTTTGATCCGACAGGCTATCAGACTCGCGGTATCAATAACAACTGTGGCGCAGGTCTATCACCTTGGGGTACTTATCTGACGACCGAAGAAAACTTCTTGGGTGTGTTTGCCCGTGGACAAGATGCCAGCCAATTAAGCGCTGGTGATAACTATGCGCGCGAGCGCTACGGTGCGGTGGAGGACTTCCCAGGTTGGGAGTATCTATGGCATACCCCAGAGGCAAAGGATGCAAAGATAGCAGACGAATTCTCACGCTGGGATATGACCGCAGTCGGTGCCAGTGCTGCTGAAGATTATCGCTATGGCTTTAACACTTTTGGTTATATTACTGAGATTGACCCATTTGACCAAAACTCTATACCGCAGAAACGTACCGCACTGGGTCGATTCGCTCATGAAAACTGCGCGTATGCTCCTGTCGAGCAAGGTAAGCCAGTGGTGTTTTACATGGGTGATGACGCCCGAGGTGAATACATTTATAAATTTGTCTCCAAAGCGATGTGGTCAAACTCGGACATCGGCGGCGGACTAAAAGCAGGTGACAAATATCTGAATGACGGCACGCTATACGTGGCGGTATTTAATGAAGATGGTAGCGGGGAGTGGAAAGCTCTCGTCCATGGTCAAAATGGACTGGATGCTTTTAATAGTGTATTGCCATTCAATGGACAAGATGAAGTATTGGTCTTTGCCCGTGCAGCTGCCGATGCTGCTGGTGCTACCAAGATGGATCGACCTGAATGGGTATCGGTCAGTCCTATGACGGGTGATGTCTATGTGACATTGACCAATAATAAATATCGCGGCGTACGTGACGACCAGCCTGTCTCAGCCTCTAATCCGCGTAGCTATCAATCAAACGGAAAAGCACTTGGTAATGACAATGGCCATATCATTCGCTGGGCAGAAGCGGACGGCGACCATGCTGCAACGAGCTTTGAGTGGGATATTTATTTGTTTGGTGCGCCAAGTAATTTATCAGCAGAAAACTTATCTCAGCTAAATGACAATAATGACTTTTCTTCACCTGATGGACTGTATTTTGACCCGCGCGGTGTCTTATGGATTCAGACAGATGACGGTGCTTATACCGATACCAGTAGCTGCATGTTGCTCGCGGCTCTACCAGGAAAAGTCAGTGATGGCTCGATGACGACCACATCGGTAGGGCAGTCAACCCGAGTCGGCACATCTGCTAGCAATGATAATATCAAACGATTCTTTGTTGGTCCTGAAGGATGTGAAGTAACAGGTATCACCATGGCGCCAGATTTCAAAACGCTGTTTATCAATATTCAGCATCCTGGCAACACGTGGGGCGCTGTCGCTGGCGGTAGTATTCCTCGCTCAGCGACTGTGATGATTACTCGTGAGGATGGTGATGTCATTCTGGCAGAATCATTTGATACAGCTGATAGCACGACGTAGATAGATAAGCTGTAGGCGGATAATAGACACAACTAAAATGCTCACAACCATAAAAACCCTAAGTTAAGGCTTGGGGTTTTTTTATTTTAATAGTTATTAATGGCTAACGAGACCGTCTATCACTCATCTGGCTCTGCTAGTCGTCATCCCGCTCTAAAGTCAAACCATTCACTTCTATTTGCTACAGTTACAGGATAATATAGACCATTACTTTTTTCGCTGAATGTGCAAATATTATGAGCAGTCCAAAGGTGTTTTATAACGACAGTGTTAGTGACAGCGACGCTCAAAACGATAGCCGCTATACTCGTACTCACCATGAGCTCGATGCGCATTTTGTCCCAGACGCGAGCGTACCGCTACATAGTCATCTATACGAACAAATTGACCAACTCGAAGCCATCGATATGGATGAACTGGTCAAGCTACTGGCAGATGCGGATGACAGCGATGAAACGAACAAAACACCTGTGTCTTTGGCTGATTTCTTTGAAGGATTGGCTCAGCTTGCCACCACAGGCGTGGTTGAGATTACAGAAATTGTAGAGGCTATTCACCGAGAGGTCATCTTGCGTCCGCTAGGCCGATTCAATGATAGACATCTACATAAATGGTCATATGGATTTACTGGACGTATCTATGGCACGATACGTCATGTCATGCAAATGGTCGGTAACAATTTGGCCTCTGTAATGCGAATATATAAAAATATCATTTTGCAAAAATCAGTGCAGCCACTACCAGACTCACTAAAAAAACTGGTCAATGTGCTCAATGGTGTTATGGGTGACCATCTTGTTAATAATCAGAATGCACTCGCCATTCCGATGATGCTCTACACTCAAGATGGTAAGCCACAAAGTGAGGTACTATCAGGCCGCATTGCTATTTTTTGCCATGGCTTATGTATGAGTCACTTGAGCTGGCAAGCACAAGCGGATAATGATTTAGGCGAGGCCATTCATGTCAGCCAGCCTGATACCACGGTGCTGTATTTGGATTACAATACAGGTCGCCGTATCTCTCGTAGCGGGCGTAAATTCTCTCAATTGCTACAAGCGCTGGTCGATGACAATCCAAATATCAGTCAGATAGATCTAGTCGGACATAGTATGGGCGGTTTGGTTGCTCGCAGTGCACTATTTTATGGCGAGCAAGATCGCCTAGACTGGATAAAACGCGTGGGCAACCTCATCACGCTAGGTTCGCCGCATCATGGGGCAGTGCTTGAGCGTATCGGTAATTATGTACAAGACATCATTGCCAAACTGCCGTTTGCAGGCTCACTGGCCAAGCTCGGTGATATGCGCAGTGCCGGCATTATCGATCTACGTCATGGCAGTATTCGTGATGCAGATTGGAAAGCACTAGAAGGACGTAGCGTCCTACCACAAGATTTTCGCCATCCTGCGCGCTTGCCAAGTGGTATCAAAACCTACTTTGTCGCCAGTGCTTTGCTTGAGACGCATTATGATTCTAAGGTGACGGATCTGCTAGGGGACAGTTTGGTATCTGTGGCTTCAGCGTTGGGTGAAGATGACGCTGAGCATGCTTTGTTTGTGCCAGAGGGTCACAAAGCAATATTTTATGGCGTCAATCATATGAACATGATTCATAGTAGACGAGTGCGCGAGCAGGTTGTTGAATGGTTACTTGATAATGGTCGAAGTGACTACGCTGGCCGCTCTCGTATCTACTCTTATCCTAGAAGTTTAGATTTAGCGGTGTAGAGAACGGTGGATATTATTTCGAATTATCTGCGCTATGTGTATTGCGCAATGACGTTTTTATCATTTCAGAAAGTGCTACTGAGAAATGTGTCCTTGCTATTAGGTAGCGCACTTATAGTCATTAGTTGTGCCAAGCCAAATGTACACGACCCTAACGCTCAAATTAAAGTAAATGTAGATAGTGACAATTATCTCATCCCCTTAAACCATATTGTCAGACCAGATACGGGTAGTTACGAAAGTTTTGAGACGGATATGGGTCATGGTTATTTCTTTTGGCCTAGCGGTCGTGGACTTAATAATAGTGATAAAAATCCAAATGTCTTTGATTATGACGATAATATTATAGAGTTTTACTGGGCAGCTAAAAACTCGAAAATTGAAGGTGCTGATATACCGACTAGAATAGATAGTATCAAGCAGGAAGAGAATAGAGATTTTGATAGAGATGACTATGAATTAGAGGCATACGTTGGGTCAGGCGATAATCCTTTTATATACTATATAGGAAGTACTTATACAGACGCGCCGATTACGATTCGCTGTATGCCTACAATTAATGAAGACCAAGATAGAATGTGCCAAATGGAGTACATGTACCCTGAGTACAACAACTATGTAAGACTTCAGTTTTCAAAAAATCATTTAGCTGACTGGCAGGCAATCAACACCATGGCGATTGATTATATGAAAAAATGGCATCAAGACTAAAGGCAGATCAACGTAAAAGCAGTCATATACTTTTTAAGATTCCAAAAATAAAAACCCCCTCAAGCATAATACTTGAGGGAGTTTTATATTTCTATAAAGGCTAACTTATAGTAAGTAACAAAGCTTACTCAGCAAATATCGCTGCCACATCATTTTTGTTGAATTTATAGACTTCACCGCAGAATCCGCAATCCATCTCAAATGTACCGCCTTGCTCTTCGACGATATCTAACGCTTCTGCTTCGCCGATTTGCTCGATTGCCATCTCGCACTTCTCGCGTGAGCAAGTGCAACCAAATGATAGAGGGGCAGGCTCAGGTGCCACGATGTTTTCTTCGTGATACAAGCGATAAAGGATTTCGTTAGCATCCAGTGTCGTTAGCTCTTCTGGTTTGACCGTGCGTGTCAATACAGACAAGCGCGTCCATAAATCATCGTCGATACCTGCGTCTTGGTTTTGCTCAACTTCAGACGTTTCTTCAGCAGTACGCGGCAGCATTTGTACTAAGATACCACCGGCTTGCAGGCCATCAGACGCCAAGTTAATCAACGTCGGAATCTGTGCCGATTGCTTTTGATAATGTGCTAAGCAGTCCGCTAGATTATCATGGCTACGCTCAACGATACCTTGGTATGGCTCACCGCCATCAGGCTGAATGTTGATAAACAATACGCCTTGTCCCATCGCACCAAGCTCAGCAAACGCTTCTTTGGCATGGGTCATATTGTCCCACGCTTGTACTTGCTCATCTGTCTCACCTTTCCAGCTAGCAAGCGCACGAATGATACCGTCTTGATCGCATTCTGCCATCGCCCAGTTTAGTAAGCTGTCACTGTCTGATGATTGCAACTGAATAGATAGGCGACCGTTGATTTTGACCGTACTGATTAGCAAACTCGCTGCCGTCAGCATCTCACCCAATAAGCGTTTAATGGCTTCAGGATAGGGCTTTTGCGCAATCGTACTCGCGTAGCTGCGTGATAGGCGTACCACATCACCGCGCACGGGCGAGTCTTCAACAAAGAAGCGCTGGCGAATGTCGTTACTGCCATGGTTGCCAGTAGTTGGGCTGTCCGTATTTGGGACTTGGATATCTTGAGTCATAAGTCATTTGTAGTATAGAGAAGTTGTTTGCTTTATGGGGATTACTGCTGATTTATCAATCTCACTTAGTAGACTGTTTTGACGATTATAAGCAGCAAAGGTTAATAATGAGCTTAAAAAAAAGAGCAGCTATTTTTACAAAGCTCTGAATAGTTAGCCGCTATAAGCCAATATTATATAGCCAGAATATAAATATATTCATAAATATAAACTCTCTCAAAAAAAATTCACCCTCTACTGCAAATTTGTTGTACAGTAACATTAAGTTGCATTGTGATAAACAACAGCAACAACCGTACGGATGCGGGGCAGTCAGGTCAGTCAGACCTAAGTCGTCCAAGCACTCACTCAATCTTGCGATAAAAGGATGTATTTCATGACATACTCATTTTCCAAACCGTTGACTTTAGCTGCTGTTATGGCATTAGGCTTAGCGGGATGTAATAACAGCAGCCAGACCAGCACTGATGCGCCAGCAGATGATGCAGCGACGACCGAAACCACCACCAACGGTACGCTACAGAAAATCAAAGACTCTGGCACTATTGTCGTCGGTCACCGTGATTCCTCTATTCCTTTCTCTTATATCGCTGATGATCCTAATCAGCCGATTGGCTATGCACACGACTTGGAAATGAAAGTGGTTGAAGCAGTTAAGCAAAAGCTAAACATGCCAGATCTTAATGTTCGCTATAACCTAATCACTTCGCAAACTCGTATCCCATTGGTACAAAACGGCACGGTAGATTTTGAGTGTGGCTCAACCACCAATAACGAAGAACGTCAAAAGCAAGTCGCATTTTCTAATGGCTTCTTTGAAATTGGTACGCGTCTGTTGACTAAAAAAGATTCTGGCATTCAAGATTTTGAAGATCTAAAAGGCAAAACCCTTGTAACTACGGCTGGTACGACGTCAGAGCGTTATATCCGTCAGTACAACGATGATAATAAAATGGATACCAATATCATCTCAGCAAAAGATCATGGCGAAGGCTTCCTAATGTTAGAAAATGGTCGTGCTGATGCCTTTATGATGGATGATGTACTGCTCGCTGGCGAAAAAGCCAAAGCAAAAAATCCTGATGAATGGGTAATCGTCGGTACGCCGCAATCGTTTGAAATCTATGGCTGTATGATGCGTAAGGATGACCCTGAATTCAAAGCTGTGGTCGATGAAGCACTTGCTAATGTCTTTAGCTCAGGCGAAATCAATAGCATTTATGACAAGTGGTTCTTGAACCCAATCCCGCCAAAGAACGTCAATTTAAACTTTGAGATGTCAGACAACTTAAAGGCCTTGATTGCCAATCCGCATGACAGCGCTCAGCCTAAAGAAGCAGCAGCGCAGTAACGCTCATTGTCCCTCAACATAGCTTGCCTATACGTTCAGATAATCAGTAATTTTATTTGACGTATAGGCTTATCAATCGTTGCTCGGAGAGACAACCATGAATTATAGCTGGAACTGGGGTGTGCTCTTTGAGCAGACTGGTATTGGCAACGAGCTCTATATCCATTGGATGATCACTGGTCTTGGCTGGCTGCTATTGATTGGCAGTATCGCTTGGGCCATCGCGATGGTCGTCGGTACTATCTTCGGTATCATGCGCACCTTGCCCAACAAGACTGCTCGTACAATAGGTACGGCTTATGTGACATTTTTTCGCAACATTCCATTGCTTGTTCAACTGTTTTTTTGGTTTTATATCGCCCCTGGTTGGCTCACGCCGACGATACAAGAATGGTGGTATAAGGACTTATCTCCCAATACCTCAGCCATGTTGTCAGCCAGTATCGGTTTGGGTCTATTTACTGCTGCTCGTATCGTTGAACAGGTACGGACGGGTATTGAGTCTTTACCAGATGGACAGATTAACGCGGCCTACGCGTTAGGGTTTAGCATTCCACAAGTCTATAAAGAAGTACTGCTACCACAAGCATTTCGTATTATCTTGCCACCGCTCAGCTCTGAGCTGACCAACTGCTTCAAAAACGCTTCTGTAGCTTCGCTAGTAGGAGTAATGGAGCTGATTAGCCAAACCAAAACCATTAGCGAATATACTCAAAATAGTATCGAGATATATACTTATGCGACGATTATTTACTTGGTTTTCAATTTATCTTTAATTGCTATCATGGGATTGATTGAACGTAAACTGCGTGTACCTGGGCTTATTGCGGGAGGTCAAAAATGATTATGATGACCGAATTAGCAACTGCCTATCCTGGTTTGATGAGCGGTATGGTTACTACTCTAAAAGTGCTGTTCTTGGCTATTTTGGGTGGTATTAGTCTAGGTACGGTATTAGCATTGATGCGCTTATCAGGTATCAAGGCGCTTGAAATTCCAGCGAAGCTATACGTCAATTATTTCCGCTCTGTACCATTGCTACTGGTACTACTATGGTTTTATTTTGCTGTACCGATGATTTATCTGGGGGTAACAGGCAAGTACCTGCAACTCGATGCTGCGTTTGCCTCCTGTGTGGTCGCATTCATGATGTTTGAAGCTGCATATTTTTCAGAAGTGGTACGTGCTGGTATTCAGTCAATTGGTAGCGGACAAATCAATGCGGCTAAGGCGCTTGGCATGACATATAGACAAACCATGAGTCTGGTTATCTTGCCGCAAGCATTTCGTAAGATGCTGCCATTAATTTTGCAGCAATGTATTATTTTATTTCAGGACACAACCTTGGTATTTGCGATTGGCTTGACAGACTTTTTCCGCGCAGCCTACGTTCGCGGTGAGCTAATGGGCTTACTTACGCCTTATATCTTAGGTGCTGGTGCTGTCTATTTTGTGATTAGCTTAAGTGCTTCTATTGGGGTGCAGCAGCTACAAAAGCGTTTGCGGTTCTAACGTGACTTTTTAGACTACGCTATAGCGGTTAACGAAATTTTTAAACAATGATTATTAAGACAATGTGGTTAGGAGCCAGTAATGAGCAATACTGATACGTATGTAAATGCCTTTGGTGGACTGGTCACTAACAGTGGTCATGCTAGTGATGAGATGGTCATTCAAATGAGTAATGTCAGCAAATGGTATGGAGATTTCCAAGTACTTACTGATTGTACGGCACATGTACATAAAGGGGATGTCGTCGTCGTTTGTGGTCCATCGGGCAGTGGTAAATCAACTTTGATTAAGACAGTTAATGGACTTGAGCCTTTTCAAAAAGGTGAGATCATGGTCAATGGTATCTCTGTCGGTGATTCAAAAACCAATTTGCCCAAGTTACGTAGCCGTGTGGGTATGGTGTTTCAGCACTTTGAATTGTTTCCTCATCTGACGATTATAGACAACTTGACGGTCGCTCAGATAAAGGTGTTAGGTCGTAAAGAGAGCGAGGCCAAGCAGAAGGCCATGGCGTATCTAGATCGCGTTGGTCTAACGGTACAAGCCGCGAAGTATCCAGCCGAGCTATCAGGTGGGCAGCAGCAGCGTGTGGCGATAGCGCGGGCATTGGCAATGGATCCAGTGGCGATGCTTTTTGATGAACCGACATCCGCGCTTGATCCTGAGATGATTCAAGAAGTACTCGATGTGATGGTCGAGCTGACTCGCGATGGTATGACTATGATGTGCGTGACCCATGAGATGGGCTTTGCCAGTCAGGTCGCCAATCGTATTATTTTTATGGATGAAGGGCATATCGTAGAAAACTGTAGTAAAGATGAGTTTTTTGAAGGGGCAAAAAGTGACCGTGCGCAGATGTTCTTATCGAAAATTCTAAATCATTAAATACACTTTGATTTACGATTGTTTATAGCAGTATTTCTAAGATAAAGACATGTTCTAAAGCTTACTTTTCTTTCCACTACTAATGATTATACAAAGCGCCCTATTAAAGACAGTTAAACGCTATCTTTAATAGGGCGCTTTGTATTTAGCCTTTTTTGTATAGCTATTTGAAAAACGATTTAGAGCCTATGATGTTTACACACAAGGAATTTAAATAAGATAGCTTTGAGACTATCAAGCCGCTGAAAATAAAGCGGGAATAGTTGCAGGATTAGAGAGATTGCAAATAGCAAAGGCTGATGAAATGGTTCATCTGATTAATCAAGCAAGTTTGAAGAGATAGTAGTCACAATATAGATAAACTTAATTTAATTTAACGCTATCAACTGAATTAGGATTGAATATGACGCTAAAACGAACCGTCGGCATACTACTGTTCAATGAAGTAGAAGTATTGGATTTTGCAGGACCTTTTGAGGTGTTTTCGTTGGCTGAAAATGCTGCCAGTTCTAGTGATGATAAGCACTTTAAGGTTATCACTATTGCCGAGAACGAAGCTCCAATATCCGCTAGAAACGGTCTACAAGTCATTCCTGACTATAGCTTTGCCAATCATCCAGACATTGATGTATTAATCGTCCCCGGTGGATACGGTGCCGAAAAAACAGAAATATATAATAAGGTGGTAATTGATTGGATTATCACTCAAGCAAGTTTGGCAGAGCTGACGCTTTCAGTGTGTACAGGAGCATTGCTATTGGCTAAGGCAGGTTTGCTAACTGGTAAGTCAGCAACCACGCACTGGATGGACTTGGATAATTTAGCATCCTATCCTGATATTGATGTGATCTCGCATACTCGTTTTGTAGATGCCAGTGATGATACTGGTAATATCATCACATCAGCTGGGATAAGTGCAGGCATCCATGCAAGTCTATACTGTATAGAAAAATTAATAGATAGTGAAACTATGCGTGCAACAGCACATCGCATGGAGTTCGATATTGACTAAGTGAATTGCTAGATAGGTGAGTGAATGGCTGTTTACTGATACAATAGCGGTCAATATTTTTGATAATTAAAATAATTCATAAACCATATTGGAGTTTGTATGAGCGTAGAAAACCTATCTGTAGCATCGAGCACAGCAGCAAAAAAAGGTGTGGTTATTATTGGTGCAGGACTGGCAGGCTGGCATGTCATTGATGCCATTCGTGCCAAAGACACAGAGATTCCAATCACCCTAATCACGGCTGATAGTGGCGACCGTTATCACAAGCCAATGTTGACGATGGCAATCAGCCAAAACAAACGCGCATCAGATTTAGTAAGGGCGTCTGGTAGCGAAGCGGCGAAGACAGCAGAAGTGACGTTGCTAGCCAACACACAAGTGACAGATATTGATCCAGTGAGCCAAACTGTACAGGTGCGCTCTACTACGCAGTCAGACGACGCACTGGCGACTATCGGCTATGACAAAATGGTACTGGCGATGGGCGCGCATCCTATCTTCCCTAAAAGTCTGCCACAAGACTTGGTCTGGCATGTTAATCATATCGAGCGTTTTAGTCAGCTACAAGAAAAGCTAACAACTGGTAGCCAGCATGTTGCGATCGTTGGTGCTGGTATGGTGGGTACAGAAATCGCAGAAGACCTGCTCAAGGCTGGTCATAAAGTAACGCTTATTGATTTAAACGATGCACCGCTATCACAGATGTTACCAACCAAGGCGACAGCACGTATCGCTAAAGCAATCGAGTCGCAGGGTATTCAATTCTTAGGCGGCTATCAAGTATCTGCTGTTACTCGTGTTGGTGATAATAGTGATAACGATAAGCTGCAAGTAGACTATGCACCATTTGCACCATTTGCACCATTGTCATCGGATGCAGACAATACTGATACTCAGCCGCTCGAACCACTGATTGTAGATCATGTGATTGCCAGTACAGGTCTGACAGTCGATGAGCAATTACCTGCTGCGGCTGGTGTGGAATTCGATCGCCGTACGGGTATCGTAGTGGATGCAGCGACGTTGCGCACCAATGCAGCGAATATCTATGCCATCGGCGACTGTATGTCTATCAATGGGGTTGCTTGTCGGTATGTTGCGCCATTACGCGCGCAGGCTGCGACTATTGCTGATGATATCTTAGGTCACGAGCACAGCGGTTATGATCATAAGCCGCCGATGATTCGCCTAAAAAATAAAGCCATCTCTGTGATGGTGACGGGTGTACCGCAAGCAGCGGGCAATTGGCAAGTAAAGACTGAGAGTGATGATGAGCTAATCATGGATTTGATCGATGATAATGAAGCCGTTAGCGCAACAGTAACGATTAAAGCGCCTGCAGTTCCTAAAACATAATGATTGTGATAGCCTTTTTTGAAAGAATATAGGATCATCATTTATAAGTGATGTAATTTATTAGATTCCTTTCCAGACAATTCAGTTAAACGACAGTGTTGATTATCGAGCCAGCCCATTACTTATAATGTGGCTGGCTTTTTTGTGTCAAATATCTGCCATGATTCTATGTTACCTTTTACTAAATAGACACGTAGACTGTCTAATTAAATGATACATAATGTATTGATATTGTTGACAGGCTTTCATTGATGGCGTTATAGTAGCTGAATGCTATGTAAGACCTGCCCAAGGAAGAAGGTTTGCACGCAGGCTATTAATAAATGCTATTTATAAATAATATAAAAAGTAAAACGAAAGGACTCGTTATGACTCAAACTCCTGATTTCGATTCGACTCGCGTTGACTTCGATGCTATTTTAAACAACATTCCTAGTATCAATATGGGCGCACGCTCAGCCAATGCACCCCTTACTCAAAGCTATGACAAAGGTCCTGATGTACCGCTGATTGAAGCGACAATCGGTGATTTTTTTGATGCTATTGTTTCTAAATATCCTGAGCGCGAAGCACTGGTCGTCCGTCATCAAAATATCCGTTGGACATATCGTGAGCTACAGCAGCAAGTGAATCAGCTAGCCAGTAGTATGATTGAAATGGGGTTAGAGATTGGCGATCGTATCGGTATCTGGTCACACAACAATGCTGAATGGTTGCTCATGCAATTGGCCACGGCAAAAGTCGGTGTTATCCTCGTTAATATCAATCCTGCCTACCGCACCTTTGAGCTGCAATATGCCTTAAATAAACTGGGCTGCTCAGCGCTTGTACTTATGCGCCATTTCAAAACCAGTGACTATGCCAGTTTAATCCGTGAGCTATGTCCTGAAATTTACCACAAAGATTACACTCAGCTTGATTTGGTTGAGATTCCGACGATTGAGCGTATTATTTGGATTGATGAACCAGAGTCTGAAGAGACCTTTGGCTTTATGCAGAAATTCTCGAACTGGATGAGCGAGGGCGATGCCAATGATCCTCGTGTTGCCGAGCGTCAAGCTCAGCTAAAAAACACTGATGCTATCAATGTGCAGTTCACCAGTGGTACGACAGGTACACCAAAAGGTGCAACCTTAAGCCATCGTAATATCCTTAACAACGGCTACTTCATCGGTGAGGCCATGAACCTTACTGAAGAGGATAGGCTGTGTATTCCTGTACCTTTGTATCATTGCTTTGGTATGGTACTTGGCAATCTAGCGATTCTCACGCATGGTGGCTGTATCGTATATCCAAACGATGGCTTTGAGCCATTGACCGTATTACAGGCAGTCGAAGAAGAAAAGTGTACAGGTCTGCATGGCGTGCCAACGATGTTTATCGCAGAGCTTGACCATCCTGAATTTGAAAACTTTGATTTGTCTACCCTGCGCACGGGTATCATGGCTGGCTCTAGCTGTCCGATTGAGGTTATGCGCCGTGTCATCGATAAGATGCATATGCAGGAGGTCACCATTGCCTATGGTATGACAGAGACCAGTCCAGTGTCTTGTCAGACTAATGAGCACACGCCACTTGATAAACAAGTCTCGACGGTGGGACTGGTACAGCCTGCGCTTGAAGTGAAGGTCGTCGATACCGCAACGGGCGAAATTGTACCGCTGGGTGAGACAGGTGAGTTGCTTACACGAGGCTATTCAGTGATGAAAGGCTATTGGGGCAGCCGCTTTAAAACGCGCGAAGCCATCCGAGATGGTTGGATGCATACGGGTGACTTGGCCACAATGGATGAAGACGGCTATGTCAAAATTGTCGGCCGTAGTAAAGATATGGTGATTCGCGGCGGCGAGAATATCTATCCGGTAGAAATTGAAAATTATCTTTATCGTCATCCAAAGATTCGTGATGTACAAATCGTGGGTATACCAGATGAGCGTTATGGTGAAGTGCTCGCAGCGTGGATTATTCCGAAAGAGCCTGGCTGCTTGACTGAAGAGGAAGTACGCGAGTTCTGTAGCGAGCATATCGCTCACTATAAAGTGCCGACTTACTATCGTTTTGTGACGGAATATCCAATGACCATCACTGGCAAAATTCAAAAATATAAAATCATTGAGCAAATGAAAGAAGAGTTGGGTTTGTAGTAAGCTTACTTACCTGCTCTAAAAAACAAAAGACTAACCGTATTCATTTCACTATAAAAGTATTACAGCGTCAACCTCGCTCGAAGTACCACACATACATCTGCACTCGGTTGCCTTGTACTACTTTTAAATTGAATCGACTATATGTGAGCAACGCTTAAAAATAGCAGTTAGTATCATTTATATAAAAAGCTACTCACATCTACGTATCTATCTATGTATAAGAAAAAAAGGGATATCATGAGCGCTATCATAACCAGTAAACTGAGTCCAAACTCAAGCGATTTTCAGCAAAACAGTGCCGCGATGCAAGAGATAGTCGATGACCTGTATGTACACTTGCGTAAAGTTGCCCAAGGTGGCTCAGAGCGCGCGCGAGCCAAGCATCTAGCGCGTGGTAAGCTGTTACCGCGTGAGCGTGTTGAGCGTTTATTGGATGTAGGCACCCCGTTCCTAGAAGTGGCGCCGATGGCCGCACATGATATGTATGGCGAAGAGATTCCGGCTGCTGGCGTGATTGCAGGTATCGGCCGTATCAATGGCATCGAGTGTATGATTGTCTGTAATGATGCTACGGTAAAAGGCGGCACGTACTACCCAATGACGGTCAAAAAACATCTACGTGCCCAAGAAATTGCGCAAGAAAATCATCTGCCATGTGTGTATCTGGTTGATTCAGGTGGTGCAAACTTACCGAACCAAGATGATGTATTCCCGGATAAAGAACATTTCGGCCGTATCTTTTTTAATCAAGCCAATCTAAGTGCGGCAGGTATTCCGCAAATTGCTGTGGTTATGGGTAGCTGTACGGCTGGCGGTGCTTATGTGCCTGCCATGAGCGATGAATCTATTATTGTCAAAGAGCAAGGTACGATCTTTTTGGGTGGTCCGCCACTGGTAAAAGCAGCGACGGGCGAAGAGGTTACTGCAGAAGACTTGGGCGGCGGTGATGTACATACGCGGCTCTCAGGTGTGGTCGATCATCTAGCGCAAAACGATACCCATGCGTTATCAATCGCTCGTAATATCGTCAGTCATCTCAATCGCCCAGCGAAAAATATTCCCAATCAAATCACACCGCGTCCACCACGTTACGATGCCAAAGAACTATACGGCGTGATTCCAACGGACAAGCGCAAGCCATTTGATATCAGAGAAATTATCGCCCGTATCGTTGATGACAGTGCCTTTGATGAGTTCAAAGCGCGCTTTGGCACAACGTTAGTGTGCGGCTTTGCTCATATCGAAGGGATGCCCGTAGGTATCATTGCGAATAATGGCATCTTATTTAGTGAGTCCGCGCAGAAAGGCACACACTTCATCGAGCTATGCTGTAAACGAAAAATCCCATTAGTGTTCCTGCAAAACATCACAGGCTTTATGGTTGGTCGTAAATACGAGAACGAAGGTATCGCCCGTCATGGTGCCAAGATGGTGATGGCAGTAGCTAATGCCAAAGTGCCAAAATTCACCGTCATCGTCGGTGGCTCATTTGGTGCTGGTAACTACGGCATGTGTGGCCGCGCTTATAGTCCGCGTTTCTTATGGATGTGGCCAAATGCTCGCATCTCTGTCATGGGCGGTGAGCAAGCGGCATCGGTACTGGCAACGGTCAAGCGTGATAATTTTGATCGCAAGGGTGAGGCGTGGAGTGAGGAAGATGAAGCGGCATTCAAAACGCCAATCCGTGAGATGTACGAAGAGCAAGGTCATCCGTATTATGCTACTGCACGCATGTGGGATGATGGCGTGATTGATCCTGCTGATACGCGCAATGTATTGGCTTTAGGATTAAGCGCCGCTTATAACGCACCGATTGAAGAGACGACGTTTGGTGTTTTTAGAATGTAAGATCAAGGGTCAGTGCTAACTATTTAATGACATTCAATAACGGTATTCGTTAGTAAAGATAGCGGATCGTGATCAAAAGAAGAGAGAACCATGCAAAACGATATTAATAATTATAAAAGTCTATTAGTCGATATAAAACAACACGTCGCTACCGTGACGTTAAATCGTCCTGAGATACGTAATGCCTTTAACGATGAGATGATTGCCGAGCTGACCGATGCTTTCACCACCCTTGGCGCTGATGATGAGGTGCGTGTCATTGTATTAGCAGCTGCGGGTAAGGCATTCTGTGCAGGCGCTGACCTCAATTGGATGCGTGCCATGGCAGATTATAGTTATGAAGAGAATCTAGCGGATGCTGATAAATTGGCGCAAATGCTTAAGACTATTTATGAATGTCCTAAGCCGACAGTTGCGGCTATTCAAGGCGATGTGTACGCAGGTGGCATGGGTCTGGTCGCTGCTTGTGACGTAGCCATCGCTGTTAAAATTGCTAACTTTTGCCTGAGCGAAGTGCGTTTAGGGTTGGCACCTGCCACTATCAGTCCTTATGTTATCCGAGCGCTAGGCGCTAGAGCATCGCAGCGTTATTTTTTAAGTGCTGAAGTATTTGATGCCAAAAAGGCACGTCAGCTTGGCTTTATTCATGAGCGTGTCAGCGAAGAGTGGCTGAGCGATGAAGTGGCTGCATTCTGTAGCAAAGTCGTCAAAAACAGTCCTGATGCGGTCAAAACCTGCAAACAACTATTACACGATGTCGCTGGTGCGCCTATTACAGATGATCTGATTGCTGATACAGTAAAAGGTATCGCTGATATTCGCTCATCGGCACAAGGTAAAGAGGGCGTGCAAGCCTTTCTACAAAAGCGTAAACCTGATTGGTTGACAGCAGATTAACGATAAATAATAGATAAATGAGCCAATAGACAAGACGTCAAATAACAACGACAAGACACAGGGATAGTTATGTTTTCTAAAATTCTAATCGCCAACCGTGGTGAAATTGCTTGCCGAGTGGCTGCGACTGCTAAGCGTCTTGGCGTCAGTACCGTTGCTGTCTATTCTGATGCGGACCGCAGTGCTAAGCATGTGGCTGTCTGTGATGAAGCAATTTATTTAGGTGGTTCGGCACCAAAAGACAGTTACCTAAAAGGCGATGCTATTATTGCTATCGCTAAGCAAACGGGTGCCCAAGCGATTCATCCAGGATATGGATTTCTAAGTGAGAATGCAGACTTTGCACAGGCTTGCCAAGATGCTGGCTTGGTGTTTATCGGTCCATCAGCAGATGCTATCCGTGCCATGGGCGGTAAGTCCGAATCCAAACGCTTAATGGAGTCGGCTGGCGTACCACTGATACCGGGCTATCATGGTGACAACCAAGATGCTCAGTTTTTGCAGCAGCAGGCTGATAGTATTGGCTATCCTGTCTTGATTAAAGCCAGCGCTGGTGGTGGCGGGAAAGGCATGCGTATCGTTGAGCAAAGCAGCGATTTTATTGACCTGCTCGACTCATGCCGCCGTGAAGCGATTACCAGTTTTGGTAATGATCAAGTGTTGGTTGAAAAATACGCCCTAAAACCACGTCATATCGAAATCCAAGTATTCGGTGATACGTATGGCAATTACGTGCACCTGTTTGAGCGTGACTGCTCCGTACAGCGCCGCCATCAAAAAGTATTAGAAGAAGCCCCAGCACCAGGTGTCGATACTGCCATGCGTGAAGCAATGGGCACAGCGGCAATCGAAGCAGCACGTGCGGTTGATTACGTGGGTGCAGGTACAGTTGAGTTTATCGTTGAGCAGCGTGAAGGTTCTATGAATTTTTATTTCATGGAGATGAACACGCGCTTGCAAGTTGAGCATCCTGTTAGTGAAGCCATTACTGGTGTCGATTTGGTTGAATGGCAGCTGTTGGTTGCTGCGGGTCAGCCATTGCCAAAAACGCAAAATGATCTGGCTATCAACGGTCATGCAATTGAGGCGCGTATCTGTGCTGAAAATCCTGATAATAACTTCTTGCCAGCGACAGGGACATTATTCACTTATCAAAAGCCTGAGCATAGTACCTTCAACATTACTGATGTGCGTATCGATGATGGCGTACGTGAGGGTGATGTGATTAGTCCTTTTTACGACTCTATGATTGCTAAACTTATCGTCCATGCTCCTACGCGCGAGCAAGCGCTAGCTAAACTGGATCGTGCATTGGCACAGACGCGTATTGTGGGTCTGCCAAACAACGTGGCATTTTTGCGTTATATTTTAAATACCGATTCATTTAGCAAAGCCAATCTTGATACGGCCTTAATAGAGCGTGAGCAGGATAAGCTTTTTGACCAGCATCCGCTTGGATTATCGACGCTTGTGGTGACAGCTATTGCGCAGCAGCTTGCGAGTGAAGCGACCATGCAAGGCTTAGATCCATTTAGCAAGCCGACAGGTTTCCGTGCTTATAGTGATTATACTCGTTCATTTAGCTTAGTTTATGATGAGCAGGCTTATAGCGCTCGTATCAGTAATTGGCATAATGCGAGTTGTGCTGATAGCAAAAAAGGCGGTGATAGTCTCAGTAGTTTTACGCTCGTCATTGGTAAAGAAATCGCGAATACGCAGGATGATAGCAATATCAATGTAGCGGCTCAGACCGAAACGGTTTATGAAGGTCAGATCAGCTATGATAGCAGTGATGCGCACAATCATACCTTATGGTTAGAGGGCGTGCGTATCAGTGCCCAAAGCTGGGTGAATAATGAGACAGTCTATGTATTCACGGATAGTGGACGCGATGAAATTACGCTTGTCGACGTAATGGCACATGTGGGCGAAGACACAACAGCGGTTGGTAGCTTGAAATCACCAATGCCGGGGCAAGTGGTTGCATTCAAAGTAGCTGTTGGCGATACTGTGAAAAAAGGCGAACCACTTGCAGTTATCGAAGCCATGAAAATCGAACATACCATTACCGCACCGACAGATGGTGTGGTAGCAGAGCTATTATTTGCAGCAGGTGATTTGGTCGCTGATGGTGATGAGCTACTGCGCATTGATGCTGAAGGTTAATAAAGGCTGATAATTAGCATTCGAATAATAAGAAGGACGACAAGTATGAGCCACTCGTATCCAAAGCATTCGTACCCTGAACAGGTCACCATCGTTGATGTCAGTCCGCGTGATGGCTTGCAAAACGAGTCAACGACGGTACCGACTGAGGTTAAGCAAACGCTTATCAATGACTTGATTGCGGCGGGTGTCAAAAAGCTGGAAGCGACCAGTTTTGTTTCGCCAAAGTGGGTACCACAAATGGGCGATAACAGCGCGTTACTTGATGCGTTAGCGCCTACGCGTCAGACAGACATTTGCTACTCAGTATTAGTACCTAATATGCGTGGCTTTGAAAATGCTATCCTGCATCGTCCTGATGAAATCGTTATCTTTGGCTCAGCCAGCGAAACCTTTAGCCAAAAAAACATCAACTGTAGTATCGATGAGAGTATCGAACGTTTTGCACCAGTGGCTGCTGCAGCAAAAGCACAAGGCATAAAGGTACGTGGCGTTATCTCTTGTACGGTTGGCTGTCCTTATGAAGGCGAGATTAACCCAAGCCAAGTAGCGTATGTCACCAAGCGGTTGACTGAGATTGGCTCCGAGCAGATTGGTATTGCGGACACGATCGGTGTGGGCACGCCGCTCAAAGTACAGCGAGCCCTACAAGCTGCACTTGAGTATGCTGATATCTCTATGCTATCAGGTCATTTCCATGATACTTACGGTCAAGCACTAAGCAATACTCTGGCTGCACTGCAAATGGGTGTCAGCGAATTTGATACCTCTGTCGCTGGTTTGGGCGGCTGTCCGTATGCCAAAGGCGCAACGGGCAATGTCGCCACCGAAGATGTGGTCTATATGCTGCATGGTATGGGTATTAGTACGGGTATCGATTTGGATAAATTGGTCGTGGCAGGTGAGCGTATCAGTGAGTTTCTAAAGCGTCCGAATGGCTCAAATGTAGCACGTGCTCTAATCAATAAACGTCAGTCTTAAAAATTATCGTAAAAATTAAATACTAAAAACAAGGAATGGTTATGAGTTTACCTGGATTGAATTTTCAACTTGGCGAAGATATTGATGCCCTACGTGATGTCGTGCAGCAGTTTGCGGCAAATGAGATCGCCCCGCGTGCTGCCGAGATTGATAGCAGCGATGAGTTTCCAATGGATCTGTGGCAAAAGATGGGTGACCTCGGCCTACATGGTATTACCGTTCCTGAAGAGTACGGCGGTTCTAACATGGGCTACGTCGCCCACATGGTCGCGATGGAAGAGATCAGCCGTGCTTCGGCATCGGTCGCGCTGAGCTATGGTGCGCACTCAAACCTATGTATCAACCAAATCAAACGTAATGGTTCTGAGGAACAAAAGCAAAAATATTTACCAAAGCTAATCAGCGGCGAGTTCATCGGTGCACTGGCAATGAGTGAGACAGGCGCTGGCTCAGACGTCGTCAGTATGAAGCTAAAAGCAGAAGAAAAAGACGGCAGCTATATTTTGAACGGTAGCAAGATGTGGATTACCAATGGTCCTGATGCTGACGTGATGGTGGTCTATGCCAAGACCAATCCTGAGATGGGTGCAAAAGGCATGACGGCCTTTATCGTTGAAAAAGGCATGGAAGGTTTTGGTACAGCGCAAAAGCTAGATAAGCTCGGCATGCGTGGTAGCCATACTGGCGAGATGACTTTTAACAATGTAAAAGTACCAAGCGAAAATATTTTAGGCGGTCTCAATGAAGGCGTTAAGGTACTGATGAGTGGCCTAGATTATGAGCGCGCCGTACTGGCAGCAGGTCCTATCGGTATCATGCAAGCAGTGATGGACAATGTCGTGCCTTATATCCATGACCGTAAGCAGTTTGGTCAAGCAATCGGCGAGTTCCAGCTTATCCAAGGTAAAGTTGCAGACATGTATACGATACTGCAAGCGGGTCGTAGCTTCTTATATACCGTTGGCAAGAATTTGGACATGTTAGACGCGCGCGGCGCTGGTCATAGTCGAGAAGTGCGTAAAGACTGCGCCAGTGTGATTCTATGGTGTGCCGAAAAAGCCACATGGATGGCAGGCGAGGGCATTCAAATATTTGGCGGTAATGGCTATACCAATGAGTATCCACTCGGTCGCTACTGGCGTGATGCTAAGCTGTATGAGATTGGCGCCGGTACCAGTGAAATTCGCCGTATGCTAGTCGGTCGTGAGCTGTTTAATGAGACCAAATAAGAAAGAGTTAGCGCATTGTCTAAATAAAAAAGCAGCACGTTTAAAACGTGCTGCTTTTTTTATGGCAATATTTCAAAGTAATACTTATTTCAAAATAACACTTATTTATCTATAAGTATTTAACAAAGAAACAGACAAAAAAGTAGTTAAGATTGATTACGATAATCAAAGTATCTTGCCAGACCATTTAATAATAGATCATCACGTAAACGTACTGGGCGATTGACATGCTGTGAGATAGTGACTGCATCACCACCTGTCATGATTAGCTCAAAATTGGGATGAAGACGGCTAATCTCATTAATTGCACCAACAATTGACAATAGTATCCCGCGATGAACCGCATCTTGCGTGGTCAGACCTTGACTGACGCTATCAAAAGTACCGTTCGAGATAGTGATTTGCTTAGTACCAGAAAACAATGACTCACGCTGCAAGTAGATACTGGGGAAGATATAACCACCCAAATGCTCAGCATGATCAATCAAATCAATAGTTACGGCTGTACCGCAGCCAATTACACACTGGCGTTTTTTCTTATCGACCGCACCGAGCATCTGTAGCCAGCGATCACAGCCGAGCTGTTGGTCATTGTAATCACTTTTCATTAGCGCGTGTGCTGCATCGACATGGACAAACTCAAACGGAATATTCAGACGACTGAGTGTCTCTGATACCTTAGCATTAAGATCGTCGCCCAGTACCGATGAGATACCAATAAAGTCGGGCGCGTAACGTTCAAAGCGATCGGTTAAACCCATGAGTAGTTCGGCAGGCGCTTGCAAATGCTGTTTGGCATCATGCGCGACTATTTGCCCGATATCGTCGGTTAGCCAGTATTTTAGGCGGGTATTTCCAAGATCAAGCCAGAGCATAAAAATCCCTTTATATAGTGCTCGTTAATGATGGTGCTCATCAATATAGTCGTCTAAGCCTAGGGCATGTCCCTAATTCAAACGTTTGCCACTAAATGGGTCAAAAATAGCTAAATCTTTGACAAACGGCGTCAAATAGCTGGTCAATATCTCGATATTGTCTGCACTATTTTCTTTGTTTGCCTGCGATTTATCTCATTTTTATCACCATTTTTAAAATAGGGACACGCCCTAATAAATAACGTCGATGCGTCCAGTAAAAAGCGTAGAAATCTTACCGTTATCTTGGCGCAATTGCAAACACCCATGAGTGTCGATACCACAAGCAACTCCCGTCACGACTTTCTCTTGGTTGTTGTAGTCTTGAGTAACGCGTAAACGCAGACCTGATAGCGCATCCATTGCTGCAAACTGCTGTAAAAACCCGTCTAAATAATAAGTATGACCCGTTGGTTGCTCTATGCCCAAATGCTCAAATCTTGTCATCGCCGCCATCAATGCTGTACTCATCTGCTGATACAGCGTCTGTAAGTCTGGCAGACTCGCAGATCGTGTCTCTAGAGGCAACAGCTGATTGATGTCTTGTAAGCTAATCGCTTGGTAGCTCATGCCTTCAGACGTTTGCGCGGTGAGTTTTGGCGCTGCTTGCACATTTAAGCCAATTCCTAATACCACACCGACTAATCTACCAGCTTTCGTCACGGGTTCTATTAGAATCCCAGCCAGTTTATTAAAGGGTAGCGTACGCTGGTTTGCTACGTCACTATTCAATACGGAATCTAATACCGAGCTGTCAGTTGTAGATTGCTCATCAGCTTCAGTTTGAGCTTGCTGATAAAACCCCAAGTCATTTGCCCACTTTACTCCAATTGGTGTCAATCCTTGCGCTTGTAGCTGCTCATTCAATGACTGGATAACAGGCATCTTTGCCAGTTCAAGACCAATGATAAGCGATAGCAAGCCACTGATTGGCGTATGCACAGGATGGTACAGTGACAGATAGACATTGCCGCGCGGTGATTGCCACGAGCGTCCATGCTGACCACGACCTGCGCTTTGGGTTTCCGCGGTCAAAACGTGTACGGTGGCGACATCTAACGACCCGTTTTGCAAGGCTTCTATTAGCTCGCTATTGGTCGAAGCGCTGCTGGCAACGTGACGGTGATTGAGCTCGGCTAAATAGCTAGAGAAACTAGTGAGAGGTGACATAAGTTTAATCGATGTGGTTAGAGGAAACTTTGATATACTGAGCGATTGTTATCGTCAGACAGTATCGATTAGACAGCATAAAGCTCACACTGAGATTTGGCAAATACAATTGGAAATGTCAAAAGGTTGATGAGTATAAAGTGAATGCTAGATCGGTATGCTAAAAGGTTCGTTCTATGATGTTATATGTGTGGTTTGTTATTGCAGGGGCGTTCGCAGGTGTCAGCGCTGGCTTGTTTGGTGTTGGCGGCGGCATGATTATCGTGCCAGCATTGGTCTGGATTTTTACCGCTTATGATTTTTCACCAGAAGTGATAACCCATTTAGCTATTGGCACGTCACTGGCGACTATCGTTGTGACTTCGATCAGCTCACTGACGGCTCATAATAAACGCGGCGGCGTCCGCTGGGAAGTATGGCGTAAGATGGCATTAGGCCTAGTCGTTGGTAGTCTGGTCGGTGCTGGTATTGCAGATATGATTGATGGACAAGCACTACAAGCCATCATCGGTGCTGGTGCGTTACTAGTTGCGTTAAAGATGCTGTTCTTTTCTAATAAAGAGCAAACTGGCAAACCGTTGCCAGCAACTAGTATACAGTTTGGTGCAGGCACGGGTATCGGTATGGCATCGTCTATTTTTGGTATCGGTGGTGGCAGTCTAACCGTGCCGTTTTTGAACTGGGCAGGACTACCGATGAAGCAATCGGTTGGCACGTCAGCGGCGTGTGGTCTACCGATTGCATTGGCTGGTGCTGCTGGGTTTGCTTGGTTTGGTCAAGACGTGGTCAACCTGCCTGAGGGCACGATAGGGTTTGTCCATGTCACAGGATTTTTGTTTATTTCAGTGGCTAGCTTTGCCATGGCAAAAGTCGGTGCCAAACTTGCTCATGTGTTGCCTGCTCTGATGCTTAAGCGAGCGTTTGGCATATTGTTAATATTTGCAGGAGGACAGTTGTTATTGAGTGGACTGGGTGTTTTATAGCAATAATGAGTTTTTATAAAATTAGTATGCAAACCGTGAGACATTATTAGTATGAAAGCTGCAGAAAAATATCGCCGTGTTTTCGGCTCAATAAATCATCTAAAAGACCAGTTATCATGGACGACAGGTCTCTCTAATATGGTAGAGTTTTTGACATGGGAGCCGCAGCGTATTTTAGGCATCACTAAAAAGCAATACGTACGTCAAATCATTGAATGGGCGGCCCACCCAGAGTTAAAGGATAAAAATATAGAAGAGATTGAGCAGTCAATCATCAAAAAGCTCAATACAAAAATGAATGAGACTGAGCAGCTAGAGACGTATTCAACGCAAACGATGGGTATCTGTAATGCGAGAGAAGCTGTGCGCCGCGTAACGTTCTTTTCTGAGGATTATCTCAATAAAGAGTTCGATATTTTTTTGAGTTTGTGCAGTGATGTTTATCTAAACTTGTTTTATCAGCAATTTATTAGCTTCGAGCCAAGCGGCTCATGGTCGACACATGGTAACAGCGGGATGTTTGAATCCAGTACAGAGCTAAAGGCGATGTATATGGACAATTTAGCCTATAACCATCAGGCTAATGTGCTGATAGCAAATGAGTTAAAACTCGCTGGCCGGAAAAACCCAGACCCAATCCTAAAATACTGTTTGATGTATGAGCATTTATTAGAAAAAGGCTTTATTGATAAAGGCGCAAAGTTTTTGCTGTTATTTATCGGTGGTGGCGCACTAAAGCAAAACAAGCAAACGCTCTTAGATCGAGAGCTGTCTCTATGTTATAAACGGCCTAGGAAGTATCAGTATTTGCTAAGACCAGAGCTGCTAGAAATAGTCGATTATTTAGAAGTAGCAAATATCTCTTGGTTGGCCTTTATCGAGTTTAATAATCGCTACTTAGCAGAAAATAACGTCTGCCAAGTGGAGCAAAAACTGTTACGAGGGTTCCATCAAAGCCTTGAATCAAAATCGTTTATGCACTTAGCCGTTTAACCCTAAAAACCCAGCACAATTTCAGGTAGAATAGCCGCCTGTTTTTGCTAAGTTTATTGACTCTTCATGCGTTTAAAATCTCTAAAGCTGGCAGGCTTCAAATCCTTTGCCAATCCAACCACTTTTACTTTTCGTCATGGTATCACCGCCATCGTCGGGCCGAACGGCTGTGGCAAATCAAATGTGATTGATGCTATCCGCTGGGTACTGGGCGAAACCTCTGCCAAGCAGTTGCGCGGCGGGGCGATGAGTGATGTTATCTTTGCCGGTACGCAGGATAAGACAGCCAAAAGTGTCGCCAGTGTCGAGCTAACCTTTGAGCATACCCAAGATGAGCAGACTGGCATTCGCCACGAGTTTAACTTGTACCAAGAGCTATCCGTTCGCCGTCAGGTAAATAAAGATGGCCGCTCAGATTATTTTATTAATGGTACGCGTTGTCGTCGCCGAGATGTGGTTGATGTATTCTTAGGTACAGGGCTGGGTGCACGTAGCTATGCAGTGATTGAGCAAGGCATGATTGGGCGCATCGTTGAGTCTAGCCCCGTGCAGTTGCGTGAGTTTATCGAAGAGGCGGCAGGCGTCTCACGCTATCAGGCTCGCCGTGAAGAAACACAAAAAAAATTAGAGAAGACAAAAGACAATCTAGCGCGCCTGCACGATATGCAAAGCGAATTACTACGCCAACAAAAATCACTGTCGAAGCAAGCTGCAAGTGCGCAGCGTTACGAAGAGTTGGCATTAACCCTAGCTGATATCGAGCAGCAGCTCGCCATTCAACAGCTTTATCAAGCCAAGCAAACGCATCAACAGCAGAAAGTAGCGCATGAACGCAGTGCTAATGAGGTGTCGACGCTACAAGCTGACTACGACACGCTAAAAGCTCAGCAAGACAAGCTTACTGCGCGTATCAATCAAGAGCAATGGCTCAAAGACGATGCTCAAAGTGCTCACTATCAACAGCAGCTCGGCTATCAACAAGCGGAGCATAAGCTAAGTGATGCTAAGTCACAGCTGACCGCTATTGAGCAGCAACTGTCTGGATTGGCTCAGCAGCGTGCGCAATCACTCGCTGATATCGAACGCCTCAACGCTGAACAAGCTGAGCAGAATCAAGCGCTAGAAGCATTGCGCCCGCAGTTGACTGAGCTAACTGATAAACGCAATAACTATAAGCGTAATGAACAGCCACTACAACGCGCGTGGCATGACGCGCAAAACAATCTGTCACGCTTACAAGATAAAGCCCGTTCGCTTGAGCAGCAGCAAGCCATCAACACTCAAGCACAAAAGCGTCATCAGCAAAGCTATGATAAATGGCAACGCCGCGAGCAAAACTGGCAAAACCTGTGGCAGCAATTACAGCAGTCTATAGCGCCATCTGACAGTACTGATGTGAGTAAGACAGATAATGCGCAAGATCTAAGTCAGGTGCTAGAACAGCAAGTCACTGAGCTAAACACGCAGTTGCAGCAGATTGAGCGTCAACATGAAGCCGTCGATGAACGCTTGTCCGAGATACAACCGCAAGCGAACAGCTTGCAGCAGAGACTAAACGCACAGCAGAGCGAGTTGAGCGATGATGAAAAGCGTCATGCGCTGTTGGCAGGCGAATACGATACCCTGCATCAGATACTGCATCCAAAACCTACACAACAGCAATCAGCAAAGACTCAATCTACCGCAACGGATAGTACAGATAACGATGATATACATCATCATCCTTTAGCCATCGCAACGTTACGTGAGCAGATTGAGCTAAGTGCGAAGGGGCAGGAATATGCGCCGCTACTGGATAGTATCTTGGCATTATGGCTAGACAGCCATGTGCTGGTTGCTAACCAACAAGCCAATCAACAATCTAACCAAACCGAGCAATCAAGCATTGATAATGCTAATGACGTTTCTCAAAAATCCGACAGCTTATGGCAAGCGCTTGAGCATGACATTGCAGATTTACTGACTTATCAAACGGCACAAAATACGTCTGCCAGTGCAAAAGATAAAACTCTAATAGAGACAGGTCATAGCTTATGGTTACCTGCAGGGCAAGGTGATATTAGTGACCATAAATTTGTTAGCGAATTGGCAGATAATTTGATTGATAAAGTATTGTCATTATCGCAGTTGATTACTCAGCCGCTACTCTCGCTATGGCAGCAGTGTTATATATATACTGCGCAGTTTGAGACCAGTGAGCAGCATGAGATTGACACGCTGACTGAAGTGCTAAAGTCATTACCACCATCAGCTATTCTACTTACCGCAGATGGTTGGCTGATCAGTCGTCATGGAACGATTAATTTGAGCAAATTCGCTGGTGCACAGGATGAGCAAAACGATAGCAATAGCCAATTCCTCACGCAGCGTCTGCAACAGCGTACGCGTTTGCAAGCATTAGAAGACTTGCTTGATGAGTTTGAAAGCAAAATACAAGAGCAGCAAAAGTCTATTGCAAAAGACCAGCGCGATTATGATGCGTTGATGGTTAGCTTGGAAGAAACGCGCGCGCAAGCTGAGCAGTTAACCCGTGATAAGCATCAATACCAGCAGCAACTGACGACCGATCGAGCCAATGCTGAGCGGTTGCAAGCGGATAGCCAGCGGTTGAACGCTGATAAAGCAACGCTTGAGCAAGAAAAGCAAGAACTGGTACAAGAGCAACAAACCCTTGAGCAAGAACAACAGCACATTGAAAGTGAGATCGCCACACTCACTCCGCAAATAGCAGAGGCACGAGCGACAACTCAGCAACTGCAAGCTGAGCGCAGCGATCTAAACCGCGCGCGTCAAGTCGATGATGACGCGTGGCAAGCATTGCAGCTGCGTATTCAGCAGTATGAGATGCGTTTAGAGCATAGTGTTAGCAGTCTGGCTCGTACGACTGAGCAACATGATAAGTCGTTAGAGAATGAGCAAAGTCTACAGACACGTCACGAGCAGCAGCAGGCCAAATTGCCAGAGCTACAAGCAGCTTTGCAGTCTGCACAGGTAACGCGCGATGAGCAGCAAGTGCTATTGAACGAGCGCGATACTGCGCTAACAGCACTAAAACAAACGTACGCTGAGCAGCAGACAGCATTTGATACATTGCAAAATACGTTACAAACGCAGCAAAGCGAGCTTGCCCTTCATGCTACTGAATTGGCACTGAGTGCGGCACGGTTAGAGGATGCTAGCGCACACACGCAGAGCGCTTTAGATGCTTATTATCGTGTGAGTCATAAATATAAAGCGCAAGCAGAGCAACCTCAACAAAGCATGAGCGTCTCAAACTTGCTAGCAGATTTTATCGCTCATGATCGCCGCGTCCGTCCAGACAAAATCGCTGAGCTAGAGTCCGAGCGCGCCAAGTTGACCCAGCAGTTGAGCAAGATTGGGCCAGTCAATTTGGCAGCGGTCGCAGAGTTGGCCGAGGTGAACGAACGCCTAGATCCACTCGCACAGCAGACGGCAGATATCGCGGCCAGTATGCAGACATTGACTGAAGCGATTGCCTCTATTGATGAGACGACCAAGACACTGTTTATGCAGACACTTGACGCGGTCAATAATGAGTTGGCCAATTTATTTGCCAAAGTCTTTGGCGGTGGACAAGCTAGCCTGACGTTGAACACTGACGAGATGCCAGCTAATACGCCAAAGTCCGAACAATGGCGGGCAGGGCTTACCTTGATGGCGCAGCCCAAGGGTAAACGTAATAGTCGTTTAGCGGTATTATCGGGTGGTGAAAAAACCCTTACTGCATTGAGTTTGATTTTTGCGATATTTAAGCAGCATCCTGCACCGTTCTGTGTCCTTGATGAAGTCGATGCACCGCTTGATGATGCCAACGTCGCGCGCTTTACCAGTCTCATTCATGAGCTAGCAGATGATTTACAGTTTATTTTTATCAGTCATAATAAACTGACGATGCAAATTGCTGATGAGCTAAAAGGTATTACCATGCCAAGTGCGGGCATTTCTACACTCGTCAGTGTGTCGCTCGATGAAGCCGCGCGTTACGTAGAGAGTTAAGCGTGAAATAGCCGACACTAAAAGTGCTATGAGAATCAGCGCGATGCAAATATAATCAATCAATTGGCATAAATGCAAATAAGCTTGACCTCAGTCCAGCATACTGGTTATAAAGTACACAATGTGGTGACGATATAGGTCAGCCATGCTAGAATATTGCCATTTATGCTCGTTTGTGTATTCCCTTTTGTTATATATACTAGGATGTATTTATCATGACCGTTATTCAGTTTATATTGATTGCCATTGCCGCGTTTATCGTGCTCGCAGGGCTGTTTATGGTCATTCGTAGCTTTAAGCGCCGCGGTGCTACCGAAGCTGCTGCGGTCAATTATGATAAAAATGGTATTCCGATCATACCGCGTCACGAGCGCAACATCGTTGATCAGCCAGACCTTGATGATACGGTCGCAGGCGAGACGAGCATCGGTCCAGATCGTAGCTACTTGGATGCTGTGGTTGAAGAAGAGCCATTGACGCAAGCACATACCAACGTTGATGCTCAACTAACGGCTGAGCGTGACCATGTAGCAGCTGACGACCATGACGTCATCGATGAAGCAGACTACGCGCGCTGGCAAGAAGAGCAACGCCGTGCTGACAGTGCTGAGTTTGTAGAAGTCGCAGATCAGATGCATATCGAGCAAGAGCCTGATGCGTTCTCTAGCCTAATGTCAGCGACCGATAGCCTGATGCCAACCATTGATACGGCAGAAGAGCCAAGCTTCGATGATAACAGCCCGATACTGGATCAGCATCTATCAGAGTCAGGTGATGATGCGCAAAACGGCCCGTTGATTAATGCTAAAGACAATATCAATATCACCATCTTGCCGCACCAATATCGTGACCGTCCAGCGGCGATTATCCGTGGTCGTGATCTGTTAGCATTGATTGATAAATACGGTCTACGCTATGGTGCGATGAATATGTTCCATCGCTATGAGCAAAAAGATGGCACGGGTATGTTGTGGTTTAGCATGATGGGCATCACTGATAGCGGTATCGCGCCGTTTGATCCGCATAGTGTCGCGACCAACACTTATAACGGTGTGGTCGTGTTCTTATCATTGCCCCATCCACAAGCCGTGCGCAGCTTTGATAGCATGATGAGCATTGCTTATATGATGGCAAGCGATCTTGACGCGATTATGCTTGATGAAGAGAACGAACCAATCACGCCTGAATACAAGCAGCAGCTACGTAACCAAGTTCGTGATTATGAGGGTTAGCAGTTTAAAGGCTAAAAGCTACAAAAGTTAAAAGCTGATTAATATTAGAAATTATAAAAAGGGCAAATAGCGATTAACGTTATTTGCCTTTTTTATTGGGCTATAGTTTCCGCAAAGTGCTAACCATAGTAGACTGATCGAGCTTGATACAGTATCTGATTTATATAGGATTGACTATACCGAGCTTCCTACAAACTTGTTATCATATCGACATCTTGAATTGCAAAAAAGACGCCGACTATGACTGACTCTACCTCATCAAATAATTCTAAAAACCTATCTGCTCAAGTAGAAAACCAAGCACCTGCGACCTCTAATATACCCAGTCCTACCGATAGTAGTATGGATAATAGTGTAGAGATTGTCTCAAAAATGCGTGCGCTTATTGAAGCGATTAAGACGCATAACTATGCCTATTATGTGCTCGATAATCCAATTCTAGAAGACAGCGAATACGACCAATTACGTCGCTCGTTGCTTGAGATTGAAGAAGAATATCCAGATTTGGTGCAGCCAGATAGCCCAATTAATCAAGTCGGCGATATGCCGCTATCGGCTTTTACCCAAGTCACGCACGATATTCCGATGCTATCACTGGGCAACGTCTTTGATTATGACGAATTGCATATCTTTATGCGCCGTGTCAATGACCGTCTGAGCGACTCACAGCAAAACCCTGAGTATGAGATGGAGCTAAAGCTCGATGGACTGGCTGTCTCACTGAAGTATGAGCATGGTAAATTTGTCCAAGCGGTCACGCGCGGTGATGGGCAGACGGGTGAAGATATTACTCAAAATGCCAAAACCATTCGTAATTTGCCCCTATGGATAGCCGATGCTGCTGATATCGAGCTGTTAGAAGTACGCGGTGAAGTGTTGATGCCCAAGGCAGGCTTTGAGCGTCTTAATCGATTGGCAGAAGAGAACGAAGGTAAAACCTTTGCCAATCCGCGCAATGCCGCTGCTGGTAGCTTACGTCAACTAGATCCAGCCATTGCTGCTAGTCGTCCATTGGCATTCTACGGCTATTCGGTCAATCAGGGTTTACCAGATACTATTGACACTCAGTCAGGGGCATTGGCATGGCTCACCGAGCTTGGCTTTACCGTCAGCGCCGTAGAAGTGGTGGCAAATCCACGCGCTGCGCAGACCTATTATGAGTCAGTGATAGAAGGGCGTAGCGATCTGCCATTTGAAATCGATGGCATGGTTATTAAGGTAAACAGCCTTGCGCTACAGCAGCAACTTGGCTACCTATCACGCGAGCCACGCTGGGCAACTGCCTATAAATTCCCTGCCGAAACGGTAATGACACGTCTCAACGATATCGAGTGGCAAGTCGGCCGTACGGGTCAAATCACACCAGTCGGTAAGCTTGAACCTGTCAAAGTTGGCGGCGTCACTGTCAGCAATGTCACCTTGCATAACTTTGGCGAGATTCAGCGGTTAGATGTGCGCGCAGGCGATACAGTCAGCGTTCACCGTGCAGGCGATGTCATCCCCAAGGTCACTCGTGTATGGCACGATCAGCGCCTAGCTGATAGCGAGCCAGTCACGCTACCTTCGACTTGTCCTGTCTGTGACTCTCCTGTCGTCTTGCCAGAAGATGAAGCATTGGCGCGCTGCACGGGTGGACTATTTTGCCCAGCTCAGCAGCAAGAAGCACTTATTCACTTTGTCTCACGTCGTGCCATGGATATCGATGGACTTGGCGCAAGTTGGCTTATTAGCTTCTTTGAGCATGGTCTGGTCAAGACGGTCGCTGATATCTATCAATTGCACAATCATGCAGATGAGATGGTCACCTTTGAAAAACTGGGTGAAAAATCGGTACAAAATATCATCAACGCTATCGAAGCCAGCAAGCAGACAACATTGGCTCGCTTTATTTACGCACTAGGTATTCGCGGTGTCGGTGAAGGTACGGCGCAGAACTTTGCTCAGCAATTTGGTGATTTAGATAGTCTGATGGCAGCCAGTATTGAGACTTTGATAAAAACGCCAGATGTCGGAGAAATCACTGCCGAGCTGACCTACAAATTCTTCCGTGCACCGCATAATATCGAAGTCATCACCGCACTACGTGAAGCTGGCGTTTATTGGGATAAGGTCGAGCAGGTCGCATCAGAAGGACTACCGCTTGATGGGCAAACATGGGTCATTACAGGTGCGCTCGATAGCATGGCGCGTGATGAAGCCAAAGCCAAACTACAAGCGCTGGGTGCAAAAGTCTCAGGTAGCATCTCTGCAAAAACTACTGCGCTACTAGCAGGGGATAAGGCTGGCTCTAAACTGACCAAAGCGGAAAAACTCGGCGTTAAAGTGGTGGGTGAGGAAGCGTTTTTGGCGTTGGTTGGGGATGAGAACCGTTAAAAAATTGCACTGCAATTTTAGGTTCGCAAGTGAAAATCCCTTAAAGGGGATTTTCTGGTTAGGGTATACTTTAATAACATGCTCGTCCCTAGTGCAAGAGCAAAAGATAAAGATTTAAAAGCATGGCCTCAGCATCACTTGCTTTAATAGTGGGCAAATATGCAGGCCATAAGCCGTCTTTCCTTAATGGTTCACTCGGCGCTCGTCCCTCGCGCTACTTCTAAAAATATATTAAGAACAAGAGTGAAGTCTACTCTATGACTCTAAGATAAGTGACGAACATATTGAATTTAGCCAGCCTATAGCTATTAAAATAGCATGAGGTTTTCATTTAACTGATATGCGTTACTTACTTGAAATTTTTTATAGAACTCTAAAAAATCATTGGGATTTCTTATATTTCCTAACAAATTTCTTTTTGCAAGAGCCACAAACATAGCAATTGAATAAGCTTGACAGTTAATTGATTTTTTAGGGTTAAACTCAATATCGGTAAAGGTTTGATATTTCATTAATTCATCATGGAGCTGGACGTTTTGATTTAAGGCATTAACATATAGCCAGTCATAAAATGCTGTTAAAGGATTTAATTGCCATTTAGTATTACGAAACTCAAAACCAATTAATTTTCCTGAATTTCTTAATCTTTCATCTTTTTTAGCATGCTTTGAGGTTGCTTTTAATAAATCAGTGTAGGCTCCGCCATTTTCAAAAACCTTGCTACTTTGAAAGGCACACTCTACACTATAAGTCTCTTTCGTAGTTTTGTCAGTTATCATCAAATTAAAAGCACTAAGAGCCACACCTAAGTCTTTTTTAGATTTGCTAGAAATTTCTAAAATATTAACAAAACCATACTTCTCTTGAATTGAATTATGAAGCTCATCAATTGACCTCTGTTTTTGTACTGCTGCAAATCCCGCATGATATTTAAAATCTACCATTTCAGTTTTAACAAGGAGGTTATTCTTGAACTGGGGAATATACATTGGTCTTTGAGCCATTCTTTAGCCTTCTTTAAAGCTTATTAGATCTCTTGGAAAATAGTACCATTTTATTGATTTATATCAAGAAAAATTAAATGGCTAACAATGATCTATGTAAGATTTCTACTTCTTATTGAAAAGCCATTCTCTTTTTCCAAAAGCTGGGTTCTTACTAGAGTCTATACTGAAACCGAATTGATTAAATTTTTCTCCAAAATACTTTAAGGTTTTTTCATTTTGCAAAAAACACCCTTTTATTGAATCAGGAAGAATATGGTCAAAAACAACTACTTCCGCCTGTACATTAGTAGGAAATTTATCTTTTAAGTAGTCTTCTCTAGTTACGAATCCATTACGAGTTTCAACTTCTTCCTCAAATAGCGAAAGAAATGCGTTATAAGTCATGAATTCGTTTAATGATTTATTTCTATAGTCTCCAAAAGCAGAGTTAGTTTGGAAAAAGGCACAGTCATGATTTAATATAACCTTTCTGGCATCCAGAAGAATAACAGCCCAAGACTCAATATCTTTACGCTGCATTCTTTTTTTATAAAACATTTGATGGTTAGGAAAGGATATCGATAAACAAACTCCATTCTTCATACCCTCAAATCTTCCATCATCTGTCCATATAGCGTCAGGTATGTTCTCGTCTATATAGTCTCTAGGATATAAGCCATTATTTAAGATATTTTCAAGATTATTAATCGGCGTAAAGTGGCAAAAGTGCTTAATACCCCGAGAACCTATTATATTTTCAATGTTAAATCTATGATAAAACTTATTTTCCGCATACTTTGAAAGTCGTTTATCCAGCAACTCAACAAGTTTTTCTTGTGATGATGTTAGAGGGATACATTCAGTATCTTTTAATGATTTGCTGTCGCTTATGATGCTATCCCAAAGTTGTTCGATTAATACCATACGCTCTGAAACTGGTAGTTTTTCTAAAGATAGTTGCACATTAAACTCCTTTTATTCAAGTGCTGTTATCCTGACAAATCCTTCTTTAATTATATTAAGGGTGGTAGCCTATTATGTATTTGTTATTCATGTAGAATTAAAAGGTGGAGTAATAAACGATTAAATCGTTGAAGAAAATTGAGCTAAGATAAACATATTTGCTCATCATTGAAGCAAGCAATTCTGAGGTTAGCTTTTAGTTCTTTATGATCATATTTTTTTTGATAATTATATATTGCTGTTTGAAGTTTTACACGACAACATAGATATCTACTTTAATACAAGCTACTCCATCTCACCATGCGCCTTCACATTACTTTTCTTACCATCTGGCTGAATCACGATAGGTAATACCAACCCTTTAGCAAAGTCATCAGACAGTACGTAGTCATAGCGACTGGCAGCGACATCAGGCGTGGTATGAATGATAAGCGTCATCTCATTGCCATCGGTTAGCTCATGTGAGACATAGGTCTCGCTGAGTTGATCTAATGCTTTCGATAGTGCCTCGTTACTTGCCATGCTCACTGTCAGATTATGCTGAGCGGTTGCAGCATCCACTTTGAAGTAATCTGCATAGTCTCGGACGTTTTGACTATCGATCGCAAACGGATATTTATAATTGGTAGGGTCAGCAGGCTTTGCACCGCTATCTACCAGTGACCAGTCGATGGTGTCGGCTGCCAATGCAGTTGGATCTGCTGCTGTCTCCGCAATTTGCTCAGTGGTATCAACAGAATCGGTAGCGTTATCGCAGCCTGTCAGCGCCCACATGCTTGCCGTTGCAATTACCATCATACTTATCAGACGCTTTGCCATCGAGTTACCCTTTTGCTTGTTGGTCATGATTGATTTGCTCTACCTGCTATTTTGACAGCTTTCTTTGTGCTTCTCTAGCGAAATACATCAGATGGTCAGTTTTGATATAGTCTAATTCTCTATAAAAGTATGACAGCGTTAACCTCGCTTGCAGTATCGCATATCCATCTGCCCACGGTTTCCTTGTATCGAAACTATATTGAATCAACTATACAACGATCTATCTAACACTGGTTTTCATAGATATCTTTATACGTATATCAAACGTACACGCATAAAAAAGCAGCCACTATATGATGACTGCTTTTTGTCTATTACGACTATTTTTCTATAACGACTATGAGCGTATCTCCAACTGATTAGATTTGGCAGTTTACTTGGTATTCTTTACCATCAGCCCACTTCATCGCAAAAATACCTTTGTCATCTTTCATGTGCCATGCATAGACGACTTCTGGGTTTGAGTCGTTTACATAGCTTGCGACTTCGCCTTTTACTTTACCGTTTAGGATGATTGGCTGCTCGGCCCACTTTACTTTTGGCAAGGTGGCGTTGAGCATCACTTGTTCTTTATTGATAGATTGCTTTGCCATGATTTTGCTGTCATCGGTGCAGGTGTATGGTGCTGGTGCCATACGATCATAGGCGGCGGTTACTTTTTCTGGAACTGGCGTATCAGTTGCATCTGGGGTAGTTGGTGCGGTAGTCGCACAAGCGCTCAATAGGGCAAGGACTGGTAAGGTAGTCGCAATTTTAGTTATCATTTTCATAGTGCTCTCCAAAGCTTTTTACTGATGTCATTTACTTGTACTTAATGATGCGTTTAGCATATGAGGGTTATAGTAGCGAAAACGAACCATTTCAGTGTTAGAAATTGTTCATTACCTGTTAGATTCGTTACCCAACCGCTGTCTAATGTAACTTGTAATCTGAGACATGGCGAAAAGCAAGCCGTGTTAGTTGTGAAATGCGCAACTATAAAATTAGCGCATAAAAAAGCGCCTATCAACGAGTGGCTGATAGGCGCTTTTTTGTTTTACTTAACACACGCTAGATTGAGCATGTATTTTTATACTATGAACATTACTTGCTATGAACACTACTTGGTTTTACGCGGTGGCAGACCCGTATGCTGAGTTTGGAAATTGCCTTTGCTGACTTTCTTTTTACTGTTTTTACCGACAGCATTTTTACCCGCTGCACCTTTCGCTGATGCATTGCTGTTCGACGAGCCATTACTACGCTTCACTGAATCATTACCTAGGCGACTGTTCTTTTTGCGCGCCGACTGATAGGTATCTTGCGCGGCATCACGCCCTTCTAAACTGGCGTTAAATGGTGGAATCAAGCAACCACGGTTTTTACCAATCAAGTCACTACGGCCCATGTCTTGTAGCGCTTTACGCAGCATTACCCAGTTTTTTGGATCATGATAGCGCAGGAACGCTTTATGCAGTTTGCGCTGCTTGCCAGACTTGACGATATCCATGTCACCTTCATCACGACTGACCTTATGTAGCGGGTCTTTGTGCGTGTGATACATGGTAGTCGCGGTCGCCATTGGGCTTGGATAAAACGCCTGTACTTGGTCAGCACGGTAGCCATTACTTTTGAGCCAAAGGGCAAGGTTCATCATGTCTTCATCTTTGGTTCCCGGGTGGGCCGCGATGAAGTAAGGAATCAGATATTGCTCTTTGCCCGCTTCTTGGCTGAACTGCTCAAACATAGCTTTGAATTGATCATAGCTGCCCATGCCCGGTTTCATCATTTTTGATAGTACATTGTCTTCTGAGTGCTCAGGCGCAATCTTGAGATAACCACCGACGTGATGACTGACCAATTCTTTCACATATTCAGGATCTTTTACTGCCAAGTCATAACGCAAACCTGACGCGATAAGGATTTTTTTCACGCCTTTGATATCACGCGCTTTGCGATATAGCTTAGTCAAATTACTGTGGTCGGTGATCAAGTTTTCGCAGACATCAGGATACACGCAAGATGGCTTACGGCAGTTCTTTTCAATCGTCTCGTCTTTACAGTTGAGACGGTACATATTGGCAGTTGGGCCACCTAGATCAGATATCACACCCGTAAAGTTAGGCGCGGTATCACGAATCGCTTCTACTTCACGCAAAATTGAATCTTCTGAACGGTTTTGAATGATGCGGCCTTCGTGCTCAGTGATCGAGCAGAAGGTACAACCGCCAAAACAACCACGCATGATATTGACCGAAAACTTGATCATATCATAAGCAGGGATGCGCGCATCGCCATAGCTTGGGTGCGGCAGGCGGGCATACGGTAAGTCAAACACGTAGTCCATCTCTTCAGTTGAGAGTGGAATCGGTGGTGGGTTGAGCCAAACATCAATTGAGGTATGAGAGTTACCCGCACCGCTACTATGACGCTGTACGAGCGCGCGAGCGTTACCCGGATTGGTCTCTAAATGTAGGATACGGTTTGCGTGAGCATAAAGAACAGGGTCAGATTTAACATACTCATAATCAGGCAGACGAATTACCGTCTGCTCACGTGGTGGCATCTTAATCTTATGCTTACGTGCGGTTTTCGGCTTATCAAACACATTGTCAAAGCCGCGCATTTGCACTACTTGGGTATCGGTATCGACTTGGTCAGCGTTGATGACTTTATCAGTGACTGGCTCAGCGACAAAGCCCTGATACTGTGATGACATGGATGACATAGACGACGGCATGGCTTGGCCGACAGGTGAGTCGCTAGGCTTGTCTTGCTCAATCGAGCATTGATCGACGTCTTCGGTCATCACATAAGGGTTAATGATCGGATCGACACGGCCAACGGTATCGACATCGTTACTCGCGACCTCAGTCATACCCACTTGCCAATGACGACGAGATGGTGTCAATAGATAAGAGGTGCCGCGCAATTTACTCATTTGCTCAAAGCTATAGCCTTTAGACAGACCATGTACCACATCGACGATGGCACGTTCAGCATTACCATATAGTAAGACATCCGCACGCGCATCAAGCAGGATACTACGGCGGACTTTGTCCGACCAATAATCATAATGGGCGATACGGCGTAAGCTGCCCTCGATACCGCCCAAGATAATCGGTACATCAGGATAAGCTTCACGGCAGCGCTGGCTATAGACAATAGCCGCGCGGTCAGGGCGTTTGTTTGCCACGTTGCCCGGAGAGTAAGCATCATCGCTACGGATTTTGCGATCAGCGGTATAGCGGTTGATCATGCTATCCATATTGCCTGCGGTCACGCCATATGCATAGACTGGCTTGCCCAATTCCATAAAGGCGTCTTTGCTCTTCCAATCTGGCTGAGCGATGATACCAACACGAAAGCCTTGCGACTCAAGCAGGCGACCGATGATGGCCATACCAAAACTTGGATGATCGACATAGGCGTCACCTGAGATGATGATGACATCACAAGCATCCCAGCCCAAATCGTCCATCTCTTTACGGCTCATCGGTAGATAAGGCGCCGGCTCGTAGCAGCTTGCCCAGTGTTTGTCATAATCATAAAGTGGCTTGGTGCCTTGTTTAAAGGCAGTGCGGGCGATGGTATCGGCAGACATGGGCGGACCTGTTAATTAGAAAATAGCACTAGAAATACGTCCCTTATTATCCAATGATAATAAAGGCGAATTTAAAAGCGCTCATTTTAACATGAATTAACCTCACTATGCGACCTATTCTATGATGGGTGATTAACGATAAGTTATTGATAGCGCGAGATAAACTGCTCATGCAAAGTAATCTATCCGCACAGCAGAATATGGGCCAAAACAGTTTAGGCAGAACAGTCGCATTATTAGCTCTATAAAACTTATTTCTAACAACCACTCTCTATTCTAGTTCAACTTATAGTTACATTCTCGCAAACGTAATAGTCAAAATACCGACTCGGCTGATACTGGTCATTTGTTTTCTTATATTTATAAGTTTCTTTAATTCCTAATAATAAGTTTTGGCACAGGTTTTGCTCCATTCCTGTTAGGGCTTATTTGTGTGCATTAATGAGTAAAAATAGTGCACCGATAAAATTTGAACGGCTAGATAAGTGTTTGGAGATAAAATGAGAACATCCTCTGTTGGACTGGACACGATAAAGACATTATTAAAACTATTAAAACTATTAAGAGCATCGCTAAGTAATAAGCTGGTACTAAGTACATTATCGTTTGTAGCAATGGGTAGCGCACACGCTGCTGAAACAGACACATTAACAGTGGCACAGTTGCTCGAATATCAAAATATCGCTTGGATTATCTGGGGCGGGGTATTGGTATTCTTTATGCAGGCAGGTTTTGCGCTACTTGAGAGCGGATCAGTACGCGCGAAAAATGCGGTAAACGTGATGATGAAAAACTACACCGATATGTGTATCGGTGGTCTGGCGTTCTACTTGGTTGGTTTTGGGCTGATGATGGGGACTAATAATTCAGGCTTTGTCGGCACGGATCACTTTATGCCAACAGCGCTGTCCAATATGGACTGGGCACTGATGTTCTTTCAGATGATGTTTGCAGCGACAGCGGTGACGATTGCGAGTGGTGCGATGGCAGAACGCGTTTCCTTTATCGGCTATGCAGTGGCGGCATGTTTGATTTGTTTGTTCATTTATCCTGTGTTTGCCAGTTGGGTATGGGGTGGTTACTTTGGCGGGACGGGCTGGCTAGCTGAGCTTGGCTTTATCGATTTTGCTGGGTCTACTGTTGTGCATTCTATCGGTGGTTGGTTGGCATTGGCAGGCATCTTGGTCATTGGCCCAAGATTAGGCCGCTTTGCACCTGATGGCACGCCAAGACTCATCGCAGGGCATAACATGACGTTGCTGGCGCTAGGTGGATTTATCTTATGGTTTGGCTGGTTCGGCTTCAATGCTGGATCGACGTTATCTATCACCGGCAATATTGGCTTAATCGCAGTCAATACTTTCGTCGCTGCCGTCAGCGCAGTGGTGAGTTATATGCTGATCTCCCGATCGCTTAACAAAGCCATTTTACTGAGCGATAGTGTCAATGCCAGCTTGATTGGTTTGGTATCGATTACTGCAGGCTGTGCGACGACGACGCCTGTCTTTGCCATTATTATCGGCGGCGTTGCTTCCGTCGTATATATCTTATCATCGCAAGCACTATTAAAATTCAAGGTAGATGATGTGGTCTCGGCAGTGGCGGTACATGGCTTCGGCGGGGCATGGGGTACGCTCGCAGCTGGATTATTTTATACAGGAGATTTATTTAACTTATCACGGCTGGGTGTACAAGCGCTGGGCGTCAGCGTGGCGTTAGGCTGGGGACTGGGACTGGGTCTAGTGATGTATAAGCTGATCGATCTAAGCTTTGGGTTAAAAGCCAGCCGCTTACATGAGCAGCGCGGCCTTGATTATACCGAGCATGCAGAGCTTGGTTACCCTGAATTTCAGAAGCAAATGTTTGATTCCAAGAGTTTAACCGAGAGGCATTTATAGGAGAGAGCTGATGAATATTGATACTCAATCCGTAGACCAAGCTGTGACTGCGATGGCAGAGGTACTTGCTGATTATCTACATCCTGAAGAGGTGCGACTGCTTAAATCGCAGTGGCAGCAATACTCGACTGTCTCTGTAAAAATGATGCAACAGTGCGTTTTAGATGCGACAAGGCGCTATCCTGAGCTGCAAGCTTACAAGTCTGATATCAGGAAAGGCTTTTGGGCTACGTTGCAAGCGGACAGTCAGCAGACAGTAGAGTCTGATGGTCACAATGGCCACAATAGTCATAATGAAGCAATTAAAGCGCCAGTCCCTGTCTCTGAGTTGGTTTCGGCATTTTATACCGTCATAGAGGCGCTGCGTAGTCAGCTATCAGAAACAGAAAGTCGCAATCTATTTCTGACCATGCACCAAACTGTTTCGCAAGAACGCACCTTCAAAGGGCATAGTCTCAACATCAGTCAGTTTTTAGAAGGCAATCGTCCGTCTGTACCTGATAACGAGCACCTGTTAAATAATTTGATGCAGCTGGCTTATGTGTGCTTATGCGATGTTGCAGGTCCTGTCGAAGCAGATGAGATGATGTTTCGAGCGGCAGAAACAGCGAAACAAAGCTACCCGAAAACGCTGGTCGAAAAGTTATTCTAAAATATTAAGTGGGCACGTTACGTTTGAGTAAGGAATACCTTTCGATAACGTGCCTTATATAAAGGGGCTTTTATAGCATGGCTTTCATTATGTAGCTTGAAACTTGATACTAGACGATGAGCGGTCTGATAGTTTAACTATCTAATCTAATAACTGAAGCGGAAAAGTAACGACATCAAAGGCGAGGGCAAAGGGTAGCAGTACTAACTTCTGTGCGCCATTTGGACCGCTACGAGTGACGACATCTTGCTGGGTTTGTGTATAGAAGCTCACCGTATATGGTTTGGTCAGTGCGCGGTAGTTTGACTGAATCAAACCCAAATTACTAACTTGCGGGTAGATAGCCCCTTTAACAGGTACGCTAAAACAAAAGCGCTGAGCATTGATACGTTGATCGCTCGCTGAGGTGCACTCTTTACCGTTATTTTGCAAAAAGAACTGATAGTCAGAGCGCCCAAACTCATCTTTTAATTTAGCATAAGACAGTTGCATCTCACCTTGGAAGTACCCATCGTTATTGGGTACATGAAAGCTCATGTCGTTATCCACTTGAATATTTTTTTGAGACAGATTACTCAGTAAGTTCACCATTTCTGTCCCACCGTGGGTGAGAACGTAGCTGTTCTTCTCTCCTACAATAACCATTGACGCGTTTGGCATTTTTGGTAACGCTTGAGCAGGACGACCAAAAGCAACAATTTGATCTTCAGATAATATTTGCTTTGTTGTGTTCTTGGTGACATGTTCACTATTGTCTAATAGTGAGCTGGTCGCACAGCCTGAGCTGGCTAGTACCGTGGCAAACAAAGCGCATGCTATTACCGTTTTTGCGTTTCGTGATTTTAGTATTGTATGCCTCGCTCTGTCAGCAGAGTTCGTGTCAATCATCGTTGGGCTTCCTTGTCTATAAAATAGTCTATTGGAGTTTGATATATCAGTGTATCCCTGATGATATCGTACAGTATTTAGGCGTCGCTTATCGATTTATCCTCAGTATATACTTGATATTAGCGCTACATGAGGTTGATAGATACCGTCAGTCTAAGGTGATTTTTGTCCCACTCTTGGTAAAGTTCATCACAAACTGGCTTTTGAAGTTGCGCACATTATTTTCGTAAGTCAGTAAGCTGCGAGTGAACTGATGATAGTCGCTCATGTTTTTTGCATTGACCATCAACATAAAGTCAAAATCGCCCGATACTTCATAGCAGCTCATGATTCGTGATTGCGCATCCATCAAGCGCTCAAACCGATGCTGCATTGAGGTGTTGGAGCGCTCCATTTCTATCATCACTACGGCTGTCAGACCATAGCCCACTTTGTCTGGATTAACGATGGCGACTTGTTTGGTAATCACGTCACTATCTATTAGCGCTTGTATTCGCCGTTGCGCCGTTGCAATAGATACATGCACTTGTTCTGCGACAGTTTTAAGCGGTAATGTCGCATCATCCTGTAGCAAGTTTAAAATGGCTTTATCAATATTATCTAAAGTATGGTTCATATCAGGACATCCTTAATAGTAAAGTTTTCTATTAGTTTTTATAAAAATTATCACTAAAAACTCCAACATAAGAAAATGATGATTTATATAACAATTATTTGATATTTTTATTCATAAATACGTTTATATAGAGATAATATATCAAAGTACCCTAGTAAAATAGACCATACCAATCAGAACTGCTTTAAAAAAAGAGCTAGCGATTGGTTTTTATCATCTATTAATAGCTACGGTGCTTATCATGTCTATCTCAATGCTCTCCAATGTATTCGCTAATACGCTAGCAACGACTGCTGCACGTTTGCCACTACCTGCGATGTGGACCACAGGTAGCGTACAACAACGCACTCTGATATTAGGGGTGTCTTTTGCCATACTCTCCAATGTGCTATTTGGCGTCCTCTATGCATATAGCAGTTTTTTAGCACCACTATCAGGGACGCAAGTTTTTATTTGGCGCATGCTCGCGATGTGGGCAGCGTTGGTCGGATATTTGATGGTAAGTGGACGTCTGGGATTGCATATTGATAAATTAAAGGTGCTAAAAGGCGCTAAACAATGGGTTTGGCTGCTACTACCTACACCGATATTTCTCAGTCAGTTTTGGTTATTTATGTGGGCGCCAGTGAATGGGCAAGGTGTGCAAACCGCGATGGGATACTTTCTATTCCCGTTAATGATGGTGGTATTTGGTTGTGTCCTCTTTGGCGAAAAACTCAGCCGCCTACAATGGTTGGCAGTAGCCTTTGCTGCATTGGGTGTGGGTAGCGAAGTTATCCGCACCCAGAGTGTTTCTTGGGCGACGCTATGGGTATGCGGTACGTATCCAGTTTATTACATTTTACGCCGATTACAGGGAGTTGGCGCCGTGACTGGCTTATTGGTTGATTTAACGATATTTGCGCCCTTTGCTCTGGCTTATCTGTTCTTCTTTGCCCCAAGTAGTTTGGCATTGGTTAGCGGTTCTGGTTTCTTTATCATGATGCTAATAGGTTTGGGTGTGCTCAGCGTCTTGGCAATGAAAACCAATATTGATGCCAGTCAAATGCTACCAGTCAATGTCTATGGCATGATGAGCTATTTGGAACCTGCATTGCTATTTATTTTGGCAGTGACCGTATTAGGTAATCCATTTGAGTCAGCGATGATCTATAGCTATGGTCTGATTTGGTTAGGTATTGGGTGTTTGATTGCTCATGGTGTTAGGCAATTACGTCAGGCTAGTAGCAAGACAGCGTTGTCGATAGATGAGCAGGTCGCACAATAGAGCAGATGGTTGATGGTTACAAAAGCTATTGATTAGTAGTGTGCACCGAAGGTGATGAGTCATAAGAAGTAAATAATATACAGTGGATAATAAAAAGGACGGCTCAATATTTATTGAGCCGTCCTTTTCCATTTAGATTAAGCAAATACTAATTAATCTAGGTGCTGTTTGAAACCACGCTGCTTATCACGTTCCCAGTCACGATCTTTTAGCGTTTTACGTTTGTCATGCTGCTTTTTACCCAAGGCTAGGCCAATTTGGCATTTCACCAATGAGTTTTTCCAGTAACAAGATAGCGGTACGCAAGCATAACCTTTCTGGTTAATTGCCCCAGATAGTTTCTCGATCTCACGACGGTTCAGCAGCAGCTTACGAGTACGAATACTGTCTGGACTAACGTGCGTTGAGCTCGATAGTAATGGCTGAATATGCGCACCAAACAAGAAAGCTTCGTTATTGCGGAATATGACGTACGCTTCAGTGATGGTCATTTTTCCTGCACGAATGGCTTTTACTTCCCAACCTTGTAATGCCAGTCCTGCCTCAAAGTTTTCTTCGATAAAGTACTCATGACGCGCCTTCTTATTAGCGCAAATCTGATTATCTGGCTTTTTTGATTTTTTTGACATAATTTCTCCATAAGGATGACCTAAAACGCAGGCTCCTTATTTGATCAATCCCACTAATTCCTCATCCTAATCCAATAAATAGTCTTGTTTTTTATTGTGATTATGAGATGGATGAGTCGAACTTCCTATTGTATCAAAGCCTCTGGTGAAAAGGTAAATCAGCTATTAGGACAAATGTAGCAGATAAGTATTAAGTTTGAACAAAATTTGCTAGCATATGGCCTAATATCACCGATTATATCAGTCATGCTATGAGCCACTCTATTTCTCCCAATTCCTCAAAACTCCATACCAAAATCTTGTATCCTGGTACTTTTGATCCGATTACCAATGGTCATGTAGATTTGGTCACACGCGCCACCAAGCTATTTGATGAGGTCGTTATCGCGGTTGCCTCAGGACACCACAAAAAGCCTTTATTTAGTTTCGAAGAGCGTGTGGCTCTGGTCGAAACTGTATTTGCAGATTTGCCGCAAGTATCGGTCATTGGGTTTGAAGGGTTGCTTGTTGACTTTATGCGTGAAAAAAATGCTACAGCAGTTTTGCGTGGCTTGCGTGCGATGTCAGATTTTGAGTACGAGTTTCAGTTGGCTAATATGAATCGCGAACTTGATGAAAACTTTGAAGCGGTATTTTTGACCCCATCTCAAAACTACTCATTTATCTCATCTACCATGATTCGCGAAATTGCTAAGCTTGGCGGTGACGTCAATAAATTTGTTCCACCCTGTGTCTTGCAAGCATTTGACAAAAAATTAAATATCAAATAAAAGATGCCGTATTAAAGATACGGAATAAAAAACATCTTGCTAGCACTTGCTAAAATAGTAAGGAGCAGCCATATAGGAATAGGGCATGTCCCTATTTTAAAAATAGTGATAAAAATTAGATAAATCGCAGGCAAACAAGAAAAATAGTGCAGACAATATCCAGATATTGACCAGTTATTTGACGCCGTTTGTCAAAGATTTAGCCATTTTTAGCTCATTTAGTGATAAACGTTTGAATTAGGGACAAGCCCTAATACGAGTAAAAATATAAGGAACAGTTCATGGCACTATTAATCACTGATGAGTGCATCAACTGTGATGTGTGCGAGCCTGCTTGCCCAAACGAAGCTATCTCAGAAGGGGATGATATCTATGTCATCGACCCTGATTTATGTACAGAATGTGTCGGACATTTTGACGAACCCCAATGCGTGGTAATTTGCCCAGTTGACTGTATTCCTCATGACCCTAACCATGTCGAGACTGAAAGCGACCTGCTATCTAAATACAAACGTATTACGGGTCAATAAAGTATTTATAAGCGATTGATAACGTTTGGGTTTACAATGTTTTAGGGACAACACGATGACCATGGAAACAACCACGCAAACAACAACCACGCAATCGATGCAAGTCACAAATGACTTTGATCAACAGCACCTTTGGCACCCATATGCTAGCCTGCCACCCACTTATTCTAATATCGTAATCGATCGCGCTGAAGGTATTTATATCATCACCGAAGATGGCACGCACCTGATCGATGGTATGTCGTCATGGTGGGCGAGCGTTCATGGTTATAACCATCCAAAACTGAATGACGCACTGACTCAGCAGTTGGGTAAAATGGCGCATGTCATGTTTGGTGGATTGACCCATCAGCCAGCGATAGATTTGGGCAAAAAACTGCTCAACATTGTACCTGCTGGACTTGATGCGATTTTTTATGCGGACAGTGGCAGTATTGCGGTAGAAGTAGCACTAAAAATGGCGTTGCAATATCAAGTAGCTGCGAAGCGTCCAACCAAGCAACAGTTTGCATCAACCCATTCAGGGTATTACGGAGACACATGGCATGCCATGAGTGTCTGTGATCCGATCAATGGTATGCATAGCCTATATGGTAAACAGTTACCGATGCAGCATTTCGTCCCTGCGCCGCCACTTGGCTTTGATCGCTCATTGACAGTAGAAGAACGTGAAATGCTGTCCGAATTTTTTGTCGAGTATGGTGAGCAACTGGCAGGTTTTATTATTGAGCCAATTATTCAGGGCGCAGGTGGGATGCGTTTTTATAGTCCTGAATATCTGCAATTGCTGCGTCAACTGTGTGATGAGCATGAGGTACTATTGATTGCGGATGAAATCGCCACTGGGTTTGGGCGTAGTGGTAAATTGTTTGCGTGTGAACATGCAGCTATTAGCCCTGATATCATGACCATTGGTAAGGCGCTGACGGGTGGCTATATGACTTTTGCCGCAACGCTATGTACTCGTCATATCGCTGATACCATTCATGATAGTGACTATCCAGCCCTTATGCATGGACCAACCTTTATGGGCAATCCACTGGCCTGTGCAGTTGCCTGTGCCTCAATTGATTTGATTATGTCTTATGATATTGAAGCGCGTACCGCAAATATGCAACGTATTATGGAGCAACAACTAGCGCCTGCTGAATTATTAGAAGGTGTTGCTGAGGTGCGCTGCTTGGGTGCGGTCGCTGTACTTGAGTTGCATAAGGCGGTCGATATGCCTACATTTCAGTCTTTATTGATTAATAATGGTATCTGGGTCAGACCATTTGGGAAGCTAGTATATATTATGCCACCCTACGTGATTACTGATGATGAGCTGACTACCTTATGCCAATCGCTGCTAAAAGTCGTGCGTACGTATTTAGAAAACCGAGGTCAACCATGAGCGTGCTATTTATCTCTGGTATCGATACCGATATTGGTAAAACCTATGCCACTGGACTGCTTGCCAAAGCGCTTATGCAACAAGGTGTGAGCGTCATCACTCAAAAGCTAGTACAAACGGGCGTATCGATCAATCCAAGTAATGGTGAGATGAATATCGCTGATGATATCATTACTCATCGTCAATTAATGGATATACCTCTACAGCGATGTGACCTTGATTTTACGACTTGTGCTTATCGTTATAAGAAGCCTGCGTCTCCTCATTTGGCTACTAAACTATCAGGAGAAACACTTGATCCTGATATGATTACTAACGCCACCAAGCGATTGCAGGCACGATATGATGCGGTACTACTAGAAGGTGCAGGTGGCTTACTTGTGCCCATCACAGAGAATCTACTCACATTAGATTATATTGCTGAGCAAGGCTATCCAGTTATTTTGGTCACCTCTGGTCGTTTAGGGAGTATCAATCATACTTTGCTCAGTTTAGAGGCGATAAAAGCACGTGGTTTAACAATACATAGTGTGATTTATAATCATATTCATGATGATTCTGAGCAAACGGATACTGAAATAGCAAATAGTACTATTGAGTTTCTACGAAAATATTTAGACACTCATTATCCCAAAGCGCATTGGCTACAGATACCATATCTAAAAGACAGTCTGGTCGGTAATATTGAAATACTGCCAGAAAACTTTGTTTAACCTATTTATGCTGTCTTTGAAAATAAATACAAAAGACATTCGCAGGCAGTCATAAGTTTGCTATACTAGCGCGCTTGGTAGACTAGGCGATCGCCGCTGCACACTGGCAACAGATGAGCAGGGGAGGAAAGTCCGGGCTACATAGGGCAGCGTGCCAGCTAACGGCTGGGCAGGGTAACTTGACGACCAGTGCAGCAGAGAGTAGACCGCCTTTAGTACCTTAGGGTACTATCGGCAAGGGTGAAAGGGTGCGGTAAGAGCGCACCGCGTGAATGGCAACATCTCACGGCATGGTAAACTCCACGCGTAGCAAGACCAAATAGGCATCGGCATGGCGCGGCCCGCGTTCGATGCGGGTAGGTTGCTTGAGCGTATTAGTGATGATACGCCTAGAGGAATGATCGTCCACGACAGAACCCGGCTTATCGGTTTACCAAACCTTTTTTACTGTTTGTTGTAGTAATCGTTGCAATTAATCTGAATTAAATTCGTTTTTTTGCAAAAAATGCTCATTAGGGGTTGACGAGAGTCAATAGCTTGGGCATAATGTGCAGCCTAAAACGGCGATGTAGCTCAGCTGGTTAGAGCGCATGACTCATAATCGTGAGGTCAAGAGTTCAAGTCTCTTCATCGCCACCATATATAGCAGTATTAAAAAAACCAATCTATCGAGATTGGTTTTTTTTTGCCCGAAATAAATGGTCTTATCAACTAAGAGTAATTGATATATAGCGTTTCAGGCATAAATTACTTACAGATTTCTTACTAAATCATAGGTTTATCAGGATACGTACAGATTAATTCTTGTAACTTATGTCGCGCTTACTTATCATAGGGGCTGTTTTCGGTAAAGTCCTGTAACGCCATGTCTGTCCAACTACCTCCTTATCGTCCTATCAAGCACCGCAGCGGCCTTAAAGTCATGAGTGCAGCCTTTCATGCATTAATCATGCGCGAGTTACAGACTCGCTTTGGTGGATATCGTTTAGGCTACCTTTGGGCACCTTTAGAAATCATTTTTCAGATGCTCATATTTTTAGTTATTTTTGGAGTGATTATTGAGCGTGCATTACCAGGGATGAGCTTTCCGTTATTTTTAGTTGCTGGAATGGTTCCTTTTCGCATGTTTCAGACAATTGCAACTAGAGCATTAGGTGCTGTTGAGGCTAATCAGGGACTTTTAATGTATCGTTCAATAAGACATATTGATGTCATTATTGCTAGATCATCCTTAGAGCTGATTATCTACTTTGTAACATTTATTATATTATTAGCTGGGTTGGCTTTCTTTGATGATTACGCCAGTTTAGGAAATTTACATGTTGTACTTTTCTGCTGGATAACTCTCTTTATGTTCAGCTTTGGCGTCGCTTTAATTATGATGATTATTGGATACTATGGCGGTGAAATTAGTAAGGTAATTACTATTATCTTTACTATTTTATATTTTGCTTCAGGGATCATTTATCCTATTCATGTTGTTCCAGAGCCATATTTTAGCTATCTATTGTATAACCCATTCATCCATAATATTGAGTTGATACGACATGCTTTAGCGCCTAGCTATCCTGCTTACCATATTGACATAACATATTTCTTGAAGTGGACAATGGCAGTAAACTTCTTAGGTCTTCTGATGTATAAAGCAGCAGAAAGAGATCTGATACGTTCTAAATAATAAATAAGCTATCAAAGCATGATACTAATTCTAACTTAGGACAAATAAATGATTGAAATTAGGAACGTATCTAAATCATTTATGACCAAACAAGGTCGGCATTATCTATTTAAAGATTTGAATCTGACCATTGGTGATAAAAAAAGTGTGGGCTTGCTTGGTCGTAATGGTGCTGGTAAGTCAACACTGTTACGCATTATATGTGGACTAGATAAGCCAGATCATGGAGAGATTATTACCAACTCGACTATTTCTTGGCCAGTTGGGGTGGCAGGTGGTTTTCAGGGTAGCTTAACAGGTCGTCAAAATGTCCGATTTGTTTGCCGCTTATATTCAAGCGGCCCTTTCATTGATGAAAAAATTCGTTTTGTTGAAGAGTTTGCTGACATTGGTGATTACTTTGATATGCCAGTTAAAAGCTACTCATCAGGTATGAAGGCACGATTAACCTTTGGATTAAGTCTGGCATTCGATTTTGACTATTATATGCTCGACGAAGCAGGTGCCGTTGGTGATGCAGCATTCCGTAAGCGCAGTGAAGAGATTTTAGCGGCCCGCCGCGCACAAGCAGGGTTTTTAATAGTGTCGCACAATATTGGTGATATCAAACGAAACTGCGATATTGGTATTGTACTAATGGATCAAACAGCACACGTGTTTGACGATACAACAGAAGCGATTGAGGTTTATGAAAAGCATATCCACAAAGCAAAAAAGTAAGATAATTAACTTCTCGCTGTTTATTGGCTTGGTCATCCTTCCTTGGTTGCTCGTTATATACTATGTCATGACACTGGCCCATCCGCGTTTTGTTTCGACTGCTGACGTGGTAGTGAAGCAAGTCAGTGATTCGAGCGTGCCATCTGGTGGCGGACTATCAGCCCTATTGGGCGTAAATAGTACTAGTAAAGAAGATGCGACCTATTTGACAGAGTATATTTTGTCAAATGATATGGTGAAGCGACTCGATAATAAGTTTAAGTTCCGTGAAGCTTACTATGTAGATGGTTCTGATCCTATTTATGAAATCGATCCTGATGCGACCCAGGAAGATTTGCTTGAATACTTCAAAAAACGGATTCACATTGATCTCGATGAGCAAAGCTATGTGCTTTCAGTCTCAACAGAAGGCTTTGATTCAAAGTATGCTTTTGAGCTAAACAAAGCTATCTTGGGGGAGTCTGAACAGTTCGTAAACCGTATTTCACAAGAAGTGGCTCGTGATCAATTGGCATTTGCAGAAACTCAGTTGGACGAGTCAGAAGAGCGTTTAAACGATGCCAAAGAGCAGCTATTAAACTATCAGAACGAAAACGAAATCTATGACCCACAAGCCAATGCACAAATCGTCAATCAGTTAATTGGTAGCCTGCAAGCGCAACTAAGCTCGTTGCGTACCGAAGAGCGTCAATTACTCAGTTATCTAAATCCAGATGCGCCGCAAGTGGTGTCATTAAGAAGTCAAATAAAGGCCGTTGAAGAGCAAATCACTCAAGAACAAACCAAATTGACATCACCAAATACAACCAAGTTGAACCGACAAGCGGTACAGTTTGAGACAATCAAAGCAGATGTGGATTTTGCTACTGAGTTGTATAAATTGTCGTTGTCATCGCTTGAAAAATCAAGACTAGAAGCATTCAAGAAAATGAAAAACTTGATTGTAATCTCAACGCCCTATGAAGCTGAAGATGCAACCTATCCGCGTCAAGCGTATCTCATTTGGACATCGCTTGCATTGCTCTTGATGCTATACGGATTTGTGCGCTTGGTGATGGCTGTTGTTCGTGATCACCGTAGCTAATCTTGAAAAACCAGATATCAGTAATGATCGATAGATCAGGAAAGGAATATAACTCATGAATATGAAACCACGTTCTATCGTGATAGCGACAAGCTTGGCAATGGCGGCGACTAGCATGTCTGCAACCGCTGCAACCAGTTATGCTGATCAAGTGTCAGGCTCAAGTTTTGGAACAAGTAACAATAGCGCGAGTCAAAATCAAAGTAACGTTAATGTTTCAACACAAGCATTCTCTGGTGCTGTGCCAGGACAAGCAACGACTCAAGAAGCGGTTAATGCAGCGAGTTTGCCAAGCCAGTCAGTTATCAATACCACGCGTCCTTATCAAGATATTAAAACTCAAGATATGATGTTCGGGGAGCAATTGTTCCGTGGCGCTTTTTCGACGACTTCAGGATCTACCTTTAATGACAGCTATGTGATCAACCCTGGTGATAACGTTCAAGTAAGAATGTGGGGCGCTTATCAGTATGCTGCTACCATGACCGTCGATCCACAGGGTAATATTTTCTTACCGAACGTTGGACCAGTCCGCGTCTCTGGTGTGCAAAATGGCAGCTTACAGAATGTGGTTAAAAGTGCCGTCAGTCGTATTTATCGCTCAAATGTAGGGGTTTATGCTTCATTAGAGCAGGCGCAGCCCGTTAAAGTATTCGTCACAGGTTTTGTTAAACAGCCGGGCTATTACGGTGGGCTAGCAGCAGACTCGGTATTGTCTTATTTAGATAGAGCGGGCGGCGTTGACCCAACACGTGGTAGTTATATTGACATTCAAATCAAGCGTAATGGTCAAATGCTACAGCAAGTCAATTTATATGACTTTTTGCTAGCGGGTAAATTACAGGCATTTTCATTCCGTGATGGTGATGTCATCACCGTGGCACCGCAGAAAAAGACATTTGAAGTAAGCGGTCAAGTTCAAAACGAATATACCTTTGAGTTTGATGTGAATGATCTGACTATTGGTGATGTGTTGCAAGTGTCTAATCCAGCAGCCAATGCTACTAATGTCAGTATCACTCGCAGTGCAGGACGTGCACAAACGGCAGAGTACTATTCATTAAGTGAAGCCCAAAACGTTCCTGTTTATAACGGCGATCAAATGGTAGTAACGTCAGATCGTTACGCAGGTACCATCGCTGTGCAGGTAAAAGGTGCGCATACTGGTAATGGCGCGATGGTTGTGCCATACGGCGCGCGTCTAAAAGATATCGTGCCACAATTACAGCCAAGTCCGCTAGCAAAACTGACGCATCTAACCATATATCGCGAATCTGTTGCTGAGCAGCAAAAACGCATGATTAACGAGTCGCTCGATCGCCTAGAAGAGCTAACACTTGCCACTCAGTCAACGACTCGTGAAGAAGCCGCATTGCGTCAAGACGATGCAGCATTAGTCAAACAGTTCGTTGCCAAAGCTCGCAATGTTCAGACGGATGGTCAAATCGTTGTTGTGCCAAATTCGTGGCAGGATATTATTCTGCAACAAGGCGACATCATTGAGATACCAGCACAAACGTCAGTCATTACAGTCAATGGTCAAGTACGAGCACAGGGTGCACTTACCTTTAATCCTGACTATACCGTTGGTGATTATGTGGCTAACTCTGGTGGTTTCTCTGACAACGCTGATACAAAAGATATCTTAATTATTCATCAAAATGGGGCGAGTCAAGTGGTCAATACTGCGTATCGTATCCAGCAAGGCGATGAGATTATGGTATTACCGAAAGTTAAAACCAAGCGTGTGGAGATTGCTCGTGGTCTATCACAGATTGTTTATCAGTTAGCAATTGCTGCCAAGGTTGTTCTAGACCTATAACAGTTAGCCAGTCATGATGTAACGATGACTATTAAATAGATTGAAGCAAAATCAACGAGTAAAGGTATTAAAGATATGGCAAAAGAAGTAGCGAGTGAAGTCAAGGTATCTGCTGTGTTTGCCTCTGATCATGCGCTACTTTCGCCGTCGTCACAATCTCAATCACCAAAGCAATTGGCAGTAGTTGGTAAAGGTATGTGCCGCAATAACTTGCTACTCTCGCAAGTATTGCAAGCCGATATTCAGCGTTGGTATCCATGGTCAGGCTTGCAACAAAGCCTAATAAATCGCAAGAAAAAATCACAACCTGAGGCATTTATTGGATGGGGGCACAAGAAAAGCTTCCAACGAGCTGATAAAGCTGCCACTCGTCAGGATGTGAATGCTTTCAGTATTGAAGATGGATTTTTGCGTTCATTGGATTCAGGTATTAGTAGTCGCCACGGCTTAAGTGTGGTTGTTGATGATATCGGTATTTATTTTGATACGATGCAGCCTTCACGCCTTGAGCAGTTGATTGTTGAGCGTACTAAGAGGGTTAGTAGTGATCGCGCAGTAGACGAGGCACGTGCTCGTCATTTGATGGCGCGCATATGCGAAGAAAAACTGAGTAAATATAATTCTATAATCGATTGTCCATCGTTGGATAAATTGGTTAATGAAAAAAATATCAACGAAACAGAAAGCGCTTCCAAATTACATATTCTATTAATCGACCAAGTAGCGGGTGACGCTTCTGTTAAAGGCGCTGGTGCAAACAAACGTCAGTTCAAGAAGATGTTAAAATCTGCATGTCGCAACCATCCTAACGCCCATATTTGGATAAAAGCTCATCCTGCGTCAAAATCAGGCTATTTATCCAACTTAAAACTGCCTAAAAATGTTAGGTTATTGACTCAGTCGCTTAATCCTATTGAACTGCTTAAACAAGTAAGTGATGTCTATACCGTCAGCTCACATATGGGCTTTGAAGCATTAATGTTAGGTAAAAAAGTACATTGTTTCGGGGTCAGCTGGTATAGTGCTTGGGGGTTGACCAATGACGCTAATGCGCCTAAAAATTTACTTAAATCAGTTCAGAAACGTCGTTTATCATCAGCTGAGATACTCCTCAATAATAGAAATTTGTCAAACTCCACATTGTTTCCGATAACATCACATAAGACGCTTGAAACGTCATTAGAAACATTATTTTATAGTGCTTATATTGATTATAGTCGTTATGTAGATCCAGCAACGAAACAAGCTTGTGATATCGATACAGCCATTGAGTGGCTAGTGACCAATCGGCGATGGCAAGCGCGCCTTGAAGGCGATTTGACGGTATATGAGTTTAGTCGTTGGAAGCTACCTTTTGTAAAAGCTTTCACAGACCTGCCGCGTACAACATTATTTATCAAACCAAAACCGCGTCTAAAAAACCTGTTACATCCAGACCATTTCCGTGTCAATTTTCGCCAGCCTTTACTGGTATGGGGTTTGGCCAAACGTCAGCAAGTACAGAAAAAGTTACAGAGTAAACTTGCTGAACAAAGCTCGGATATGCCAGCTATTTATTGTATGGAAGATGGATTTATCCGATCAAACGGTTTAGGTGCTACTTTACTGGCACCACTGTCCATTGTGATAGACAAACAAGGTATCTATTATGATGCGACCCAGCGTTCAGATTTAGAAACATTGCTGCAAAATTGCCAGTCATTGAGTTCTGAACAGCGTCTTCGCGTAGAAAAACTGCAAGACAAACTGCTGAATCAGCGGGTAAGTAAATACAATGTTGGGGCGGGTATAGATGTTTCTAGCATCCAAAATAATTCGTGGATGCAGGATGCCAAAATATCTGGGAGACGACGCGTTCTTATTATCGGTCAGGTAGAGGACGATTTGTCAGTACAGTATTGTGGCTCTACAATAAAGACAAATAGAGGTTTGATCGAACGTGTACGACAAGATAACTCAGACGCTTATTTGATTTATAAGCCGCATCCTGATGTTGAAGCAGGACTGCGAGCAGGCAAAGTATCAGAAGCTCATCTACGACAAGTTCAAGCGGTCGCCTATGATACGGCGATGCCTGATTGCTTAGAATGGGTGGATGAGGTTCATACGATCAGCTCATTGACTGGTTTTGAAGCGTTGCTGCGAGGGTTGGACGTTACCTGTTATGGACTACCGTTTTATGCAGGTTGGGGATTGACCACAGATATTGACAAGCAGTCGTTACCGAAAGCCACCTATCTAAAAAGACGTCAACGAGATATACCTTTGACTCTTGAGCAGCTAATATATGGTGCGCTTATAGGTTACCCGTTGTATCGTCTGCCTGATGGCTATGGGCTGGCACAAGTAGAGCAGGTGATCGATTATTTGTATCCTCCCAAAGACTTACCTCTGCTTGATAGTAGTAGAGAATCACCATCTGAAATAGCTAGTACTCCAAATAGTTCAGCTAAGACTGTGGCCATGTCTTTATCTACAAAGTTAAGACGTCACGCGACTACACGGTTTATGCAACAGCGTCACCAATGGCAACAGAAATTGCGTAAAATGTCTCGTTGATTTACCAGAAGAGCGCCGTATAATTGCATTGCGACAAATAGGTGCTTTTTCGGTATAATCATTTTTACGCTATGTGTTCTCGCACGGTTGCATGACCTTTCTCCTTTTTATCTTTTATTTTCTCACTTAATGGTAGCCCAGTACTATGGCAGCTTCGATGTCTCACTTGCTTACTCATCGACATGTGTTGCTATTACAAGGAAAAATGGGTGGGTTTTTTAATCGCTTTTCGTCATTCTTGCAAACTCAAGGCATTAAAGTAAGCAAAATTAATTTTAATGCAGGCGATGCCTTTTTTTACCATCACGACAATACCTACGAATATACCAATACATTAGCGCAATTTTCCTCTTGGTTGCAGGTGTTTATCCAAGAGCACAATATTGATGCGATTGTATGCTTTGGCGATTGTCGACCGCATCATACTCAAGCGGCGTGTATCAGTGAGAAGCTGGGTATTTCATTCTTTGTCTTTGAAGAAGGGTACTTACGTCCTGATTATATTACCTTACAAGAGCATGGAATTAACGGTTATTCACGCTTAAATACTGCTGAGATTAAAGCACTTAAGAAAGCCAATGATCAGCCTTTATATACACACAATCGATTTTATCGCCTCAGTATCGCAGCCATCGTCTATTACATTATTGCTTGGCTTTATAAAAGCCGTTATCCACATTATTCGCATTATCGTGGCATGACTGCTTGGCAAGAGGCTATCGCTTGGTTAAAGGCACCGTGGCGGAAGCTTCGCGGATATTTACCAGACAAATACCTGCAAAATAAACTGACCAATCAAGAAAGTAATAATTATTTTTTGATCAGCTTGCAAGTACATAATGACTCACAGATTACCCATCATAGCGATTATCGTGATGTGGTACAGTTCATTGACGAGTCTATCGCAAGCTTTGCAAATTTTGCTAATCAAAAACAGTTACTCGTGTTTAAGCATCATCCATTGGATCGTGGTCATAGAGACTATCGGGAGCTGGTAGCTAGCCTAGCTGAGCGCTATAAAGTATCTCATCGTGTTTTCTATGGTTGTGATATGCACCTACCAACTTTGATGAAATACAGTATTGGTATGGTGACTATTAACAGTACGACAGGCTTACAGTCCGTTTATCATAAGAAACCTACTAAGGTTATGGGTCGTGCAATTTACGATATTCCTAAGCTAACAGACCAAAAGCCGCTTGATGATTTTTGGCAGCAGCCTAAAGGCCCAGATAATGAATTTTATTTGAGATTCCGTGAGTACCTGATAGAGCAAACTCAAATAAATGGTGCTTTTTATGGTAGATCGCCATGGATGTATAAGTATTTGTGCCAAACTGGCAGCGAAACGACAGACGTAGATATGTCTAAAACCAATTTACCCTAGTCACTTATTTGCTTTTGTTTCTGAGAAGTCATAGTAACTATAATGGTATCTATATAAAGAAACGAAGTTCAACAAGTGTAACGATTGTTGCTTTATCCTTTTTTAGCTTGTCATTTCATCTGCAAGTCACATCTCTTCTAACAAAATCGCCTTACTTTGCAATAGAAAACTGCTAGAATACTCTTTTATGTCTGCGCATAAGAGTTAATGTGCTTGGCTATAGGTTTTAGACGGTGGTATCAGCCGAATGGGCTTGTTATAACCGCTAACCTTCAAAGAAGTGCAAGTACCTTAGCAATTGCATCTGACAGTATCTATTTTTTAGTTTTATTATTCTATCACCCTTAATTTAGTAGGCGCTTTGTGACTGCATTAGCCAATATTCGTAACTTTTCAATCATTGCCCACATTGATCATGGTAAGTCGACCCTTGCCGATCGTTTTATTCAAATGTGCGGTGCCTTGCAAGATCGCGAGATGCAGGCGCAGGTGCTCGACTCAATGGATATTGAGCGTGAGCGCGGTATCACTATCAAAGCACAGTCAGTAACACTGTTTTATGATCACCCAAATGGTGAGCGCTATCAGCTTAACTTTATCGATACCCCTGGTCACGTTGACTTTTCATATGAAGTGTCGCGCTCATTAGCGGCGTGCGAAGGGGCGCTGTTGGTTGTCGATGCCGCTCAAGGTGTGGAAGCGCAGTCAGTAGCCAACTGCTATACGGCAGTAGATGAAGGCCTTGAAGTTATGGCCGTGCTCAATAAAATTGACTTACCACAAGTTGAGCCAGAGCGCGTCATTCAAGAAATTGAAGACATTATTGGTATTGATGCCGTGGACGCACCTCGTGTCTCAGCTAAATCGGGTCTTGGTGTTGATAAGCTATTAGAAGCATTAGTAGAATTCATTCCAGCACCGACTGGTGACCGTGAAGCACCACTACAAGCGCTAATCATTGACTCATGGTTTGATAGCTATTTGGGCGTGGTCTCATTGGTACGTGTACGTCAAGGAACAGTAAGAAAGGGCGATAAGATTTATATTAAATCGACCAAAGAAGCACACCCAGTAAGCTCTATTGGCGTCTTTACCCCTAAGCCTGTAGACACAGGAGTTCTAGAAGCAGGTGAAGTAGGCTTTGTTATTGCTGGTATCAAAGACATTGCTGGTGCACCAGTGGGCGATACGATTACTCACTCTAAAACGCCTGATGTCGATCGCATTCCAGGTTTCAAACAAATCACCCCACAAGTATATGCTGGTATGTTCCCAGTAGATTCGAGTGATTTTGAAAAATTCCGTGAAGCTTTGCAAAAGTTGCAAATCAACGATGCATCACTGTTTTTTGAGCCAGATACGTCGGATGCACTTGGCTTTGGTTTCCGCTGTGGCTTCTTGGGTATGCTGCATATGGAGATTATCCAAGAGCGTCTAGAGCGCGAATATGATCTGGATTTGATTACTACAGCGCCGTCAGTTATTTACGAAATTGAGAAAAAGAACGGTGATGTCATCTATGTAGATAACCCTTCGCATCTACCTGAGCCAAACAACATTGAAGAGTTCCGTGAGCCAATTGCCCGCTGTCAGATTTTAGTACCGCAAGAATTCTTAGGCAATGTGATGACGCTATGTATTGAGCGTCGCGGCGTTCAGGTTGATATGCGTTTTATGGGTCGACAAGTACAGCTGATATTTGATATTCCAATGGGCGAAGTGGTTATGGATTTCTTTGATCGTCTAAAGTCGGTCTCACGTGGTTTTGCATCACTAGACTATAACTTTGAGCGCTATCAAGCTGACAAATTGGTAAGAGTTGATGTGCTAATTAATGGTGATAAAGTCGATGCCTTAGCGATGATCGTGCACGAAACTCAATCACGTTATCGTGGTAATCAGCTCGTGACTAAGATGAAAGAGTTGATTCCGCGTCAGATGTTTGATGTTGCCATTCAAGCAGCTATCGGTAGCCAAATCATTGGTCGTAGTACGGTAAAAGCCATGCGTAAAGATGTATTGGCCAAATGCTATGGCGGCGATGTATCACGTAAGAAAAAGCTACTGTCTAAGCAAAAAGCTGGTAAAAAACGTATGAAGCAAGTAGGTAATGTGGAAATCCCGCAAGAAGCCTTCTTAGCTGTATTGCAAGTTGATAGCTAATCGCTAAACGTAACCTAAAATAGTCATTGTAAATAACAGTCAAGTGTAGTGGGTCTTATCGTAAAGGTATCGGATAAACCACTCGTTAATAGGCAATTTGGTATGGATTTTGATTTCAATTTAATTTTAGTGCCGTTAACCATAGTTCTAGGAATTGTTTGGCTGTTAGATAAGCTGGCGCTAAAACAGCGCAAAACTCGTGGTCGAGGTCAGGAAGGCTTACTTGTTCGCTGGGCCTATGACTTTTTTCCTGTATTAGCGGTGGTATTGATAGTACGTTCATTTTTGATTGAGCCATTCAATATCCCCTCATCGTCTATGGTACCAACGTTATATACGGGTGACTTTATTGCTGTCAATAAATATGCGTATGGTGTGCGCTTGCCGCTAACTTACAATAAAGTGCTAGATACTGGTGAGCCTGAGCATGGCGATGTGGCAGTGTTTCGCTACCCTGAAAACCCGAGTATTTATTATATTAAGCGTGTTATCGGTCTACCTGGTGATACCGTCAGTTATAGTCAAGGCACATTGTCTATCAATGATGTACCTGTTGAGACTAAGTCTGTAGATTTCGCAGCAAATGCTGAGTTGACTTCACAGCTATATCTACCAGGACAGGTTGGTCCAGGTCAAGTACTGACCGAAGAGAGTGCTACTGAAATGGGTCAGAAAGAAGAAGATGCGGCACAATATTTTGAAGAAGTACAAGGTGACAACAAACACCTCGTGCGCTATTTGGACGGTATGAACAGCTCGCAGTATGCACCATTTTTGCAGCAACAATCACCAGAAGTGGTTGAGTCAGAAGGTACTGAGTGGCGCATTGATGTGCCAGAAGGTCAGTATTTTGTAATGGGTGATAACCGTGATCGCAGCGCCGATGGTAGATTTTGGGGCTTTGTTCCTGATGAGAATCTAGCGGGTAAAGCAGTCTATATTTGGATGCACAAACCACCTGGTCTTAACCTACCGACCTTTGAGCGTAATGGCACTATTAATTAAGAATATGAGATTGTCTAGTGGTTTATTGGTTAATAATAGTTTTATGCTAATATCATTGATAAACAATTAATAGCTATCTATTATTTAGACACTTATTCAAAATAGTCATTTACCTTTAGAAGGATATCATAATGCAGCAATTATCTGGTTTGGCTACGCAGCGCGGCGCCAGTGTGACAAACGTTGTTCTTATTATTATGCTTTTAGGTATCGCGACTAAGTTGACAGTAGCTATCGTACCCGCTCAGATTGGTGACTACCAATTGACCAAGGTATTAAGTGCACAGCTAAAAGAAGCCAATAACAATAACGAGACAGCCAAGCAATTTGTTGAACGTGTTAATAAACAGTTATCTATTAATGCTGACTATGATACTAAGGCAGAAGACGTATTTACCTTTACCGATAAAAAAACAGGTCAATTGGCTATCTATAAAGAATATGCAGTAACTAATAACTTTTTTAGCAATGTCGATATTATTAACCGTTTCGAAGGTAACATCGAAATGGCGACAGCAGAGTAAGTCGCAATAGTACGACTTAACACCTTCATTATTTCATAAAATATATCAAATAATATTATTAAACTAAATCTGTCAAGCAGAAGGGATAACCACAAACCTCGCATGAAACCAACTTTGCACCACTCCCAAGCGGCTTCTACCTCCCAAAAAAATAATACGTCTGTTGACACGCTTGTTGTTAGCTCAGAATTTATTCAGCGTTTGGCAGTATTGACGCGTAAGTTAGGCTACGAGTTCAATGACTTAAGCCTTCCTAAACTTGCATTAACGCATCGCTCATTTGATAGCAAAAAGAACTATGAGCGCCTAGAGTTTTTAGGTGATGCACTGCTGGGTATGATTGTAGGTGAAGCTTTATATCATCGTTATCCTAGTCAAAATGAAGGGCGCTTAACGCGTATGCGTGCAACACTGGTACGTCAAGAGTCATTGGTAATTATCGCTCAAAACCTAGAGCTTTCTAACCATCTTATATTAGGAGTAGGTGAGCGCAAAGGTGGCGGTCGCAATCGTGCTTCTATACTGGCGGATGCCGTAGAGTCTCTGATAGGTGCTATCTATCTAGACAGTCAAGATATGGATATTACTCGTAAATGTGTTCTTTCTTGGTACGGTGATTTGATTGACAATGTCAATGATCAAAAGGCGCTGAAAGACGCTAAGAGTCGGTTGCAGGAATGGTTACAATCTAAGCAGTTTGACTTGCCTAATTACGAGCTTATGGAAACGCGTGGTAATGCGCCGCATCAAATTTTCGTTGTACGTTGCCATGTAAATATCAATAACTGCCCTGATATTACTGAATCTGGGGAGAGCCGACGTATTGCTGAACAAAAAGCAGCTGAGCTTATGATTAACCAATTACATAAATTGCCAGGATCTGCCAAAAAACGTGTATAGCCAATATCCATAAACGCGTTTTTAGATGCAGAGTATTGGTTTATAACTTGGCAAACATACGTCAAAACTCTCCCACATATTATTTATTTTAAAAATTTAAATGTTTCTAGCCTGTTTTTAATGGTGCCTAAATAAATTTACCATCAAAGACTGTTCGGCTAGTCACAAACCCTATAGGATTAACTTATGAGCAATCATACTGATTTGCCATCGAACAATGAAGACAGCACTCATCATGTGAGTGACGCTATGGATAACAACATAGATAGTATAGAAAATATTGCATCAGATAATGACATGGCGATTGAAGAATTTTTTGCGCCGAGTGGCAGTGCTCGTATGGCTGACGATTTTAGATCAGGTTATGTCGCTATTGTTGGACGTCCAAATGTGGGCAAATCAACGTTGATGAACCATCTATTGGGCCAAAAGCTGTCTATCACTTCACGTAAACCACAAACTACCCGTCATCGTATTCATGGCATTTTGTCAAACCATGAAATGCAAGCTGTGTTTGTTGACACGCCAGGTATTCACCGTAATGAAGTACGTGCTATTAACGAACGCATGAATAAAGCGGCAGTTTCAGCGTTAGTAGATGTGGACTTAGTACTGTTTGTTGTTGATTCAGATCAATGGCGTGATGATGATTTGTTGACCTTGCAAAAACTTGGTGAGACCAATCTAACGGTTGTATTGGTTATCAATAAGTCAGATACGCTAAAAGACAAAGGTAGCGTGCTACCACTTATCGAAACCTTTAACGAGAGCTTTGACTTTGCTGATATCGTTCCTGTATCTGCACTAAAAAATCAAAACTTAGATCGTCTGCAAGAAGTGATTGCTTCACACCTACCAGTCGCTGCGCCTATTTATGATACAGAACAAATCACAGATCGCTCTGAGCGGTTTTTAGCCAGTGAAATTATTCGTGAAAAAATCATGCGTAGTGCGGGTGATGAAGTGCCATATGATTTAACCGTACAGATTGATGAGTTTAAAGACGAACCTGCACATACTGATCCAAAAACAGGGCGTCCACGCAAAGCTTGTACTTTCATCGATGCAACTATCTATGTTGAGCGTGGCGGTCAAAAAGCCATCGTTATCGGTGACAAAGGCCAGCGTATCAAACAAGTTGGTATGGATGCTCGTAAAGATATGGAGCAGTTATTCGGTAAAAAAATCATGTTAACTCTGTGGGTCAAAGTAAAACGTGGTTGGTCTGATGATGAGCGTGCGTTGACCAGTTTGGGCTATTGATAGCGGTTCAGAACGAACGCTTCAAAAGTACTATCTGCCTTTTAGTTATTTAGGTAATAAAACATGCGTAATGAAGCGCTCGTCGGGTATTTATTGCATCAGCGTCCTTATCAGGAAAAGCGCGCTTTGTATTATCTTTTTTCTCAACAACATGGTGTGATACATGGTGTTGGGAAAAAAGGTGCGCCACTATTTATGCCGTTACAGCTTTTTGCTACTGGTAAACGCGACCTAAAAACTTTTAGTCAAATCAATATTGCTTCACAAGATACGACTCAAGCTGACAATGTTCAAAAAGACAGTGTTCAAAAAGACAGTGTTCAAAAAGACAGCTTTCAAAAACATAGTACACCTGCTGCCTTAGAAGCCGTACCTTACGCTAATATCAGCGGTCAACATCAGTATGCCGCACTATATATAAATGAGATTCTGTGGCGGCTGTTACCCACTGAAGACCCAATGCCTATATTGTGGCAGCATTATCAAATCAGTCTACAACAACTCAAGCAGCCCTTAAGTAATAGCGAGCTTCGTCTCTGTCTACGTCAGTTTGAGCAGTATCTATTTACCGAATTGGGATTTACTTTAACGTTAACGCATGACAACGTTGAAGACCCCATCGAGTCTGATTATACTTACCGTTTTTTACCGGATGTCGGTTTGCTCCCTGTATTAGTACATAATGAAGAGTCTGAGCATTTAGCCAGTGAGTCTGGACAGACTGTTTTTAGGGGCGAGGATATTATAGAAATGGCACGTTTAGGTATTACCGAACAGACGCTGAGCCATTGGTCAAAGCTACATCGACATCTTATTGATCATTTGCTTGATTATCAGCCGCTACAAAGCCGTCTGTTGTGGCAGCAGCAGCAGCGTTATCAATAAAGTCTCAAATATTATCGTAGTATCAACTATATAAGTTAGGCTTAACTGCTCGAAGGACTTTTTATGAGTATCTCTGTATCTACCTCATCTGAAAACAATTCAAAAAAACCTTTATTAGGCGTGAATATTGATCACGTGGCAACATTGCGACAAGCGCGTGGTGTGAATTATCCAAGTCCATTGGCTGCTGCATTACTGTGCGAAAAGGCAGGGGCAGATGGTATCACTATACATTTACGTGAAGATCGTCGTCATATACAAGATGCAGATGTTTATGAAATGGCAGGGCAGTTGTCCACGAGAATGAACTTAGAGATGGCGGCAACGGATGAGATGCTTGCAATAGCCTGTGAAGTTAAACCTTTTTGGGTATGTCTAGTACCTGAAAAACGCGCAGAGTTAACGACAGAAGGTGGTCTTGATGTTGCAGGACAGGTCGCGTCTCTAAAAGAGTATGTTCATAAACTGCAAGCTTCTAATATTAAGGTTTCTTTGTTTATTGATCCTGATAACAAGCAGATTGCAGCTGCAATAGAGTGTGGTGCAGACGCAATAGAATTGCATACGGGCGCTTATGCCGAAGCAGGCTTAGCAAATGATACTGCCGCACAGTTGGCTGAACTTAAAAGAATCGAACATGCAGTAGCTACAGCACAGAGCCTAGACGATAAATTGCTTATTAACGCGGGTCATGGTTTAACGTGTGACAACGTTAATGCCATTGCAAAGATTGATGGTATATATGAGTTAAATATCGGTCATGCACTTATTGCAGATGCCGTGTTTGTAGGACTAGAAAGCGCTGTGACAATGATGAAAGAGGCTATGTATAAATAGTTTTGCTTGTATGACATCTATTAACCATTACATTTCGTAGGATGGTCTGCATTAAGTTTATGTTTGACAAGACCTGATTGGTTAAACGAGATTTGGTACATTGATTTGTTATAAGAAGAGGTAGGACAGTATTTTATGTGGCCGAAGTGTCCACGTGGTCTACCGCTATCGCCCCAAAATTTAGTATAGTGGCGCCTACCGCCAACTCTTAACTTCACCGTACTATATCTTAGGTTTAAGGATTGCTGATTTAATAAGCTGTCTACCTGAGGATCAAAGTGCTTGTTGTTGTTATTATCCACGAATAGCAGAAGTGTCTTATCACTGTTCCTATGACATTGCTGTGCATCATTCGATAAACAAACCAAGACATCCTGCCGACTTATATAACTTTCAGCCTTTGCTAAAGATAAAGTGTTCTCTAACTGATGCTTGACGCGTTGGGCTTCCATTCTTGCTAAGTGCGTCAAGATGCTTGGCGCCGCAATAGCTACGATGATTCCCAATACCATTGTCGTCACAGTTAGCTCAACGAGAGTAAAGCCGTTTGATTGCTTAGCACTTAAAATATTATTGTTTTGAAGGAGTAATTTTCTATAACTGACTAACTTTAATAGTTTACTGAATAACCTAAATGCAATAGCTAAAAACTCGTTAAATCCATATCTACCCTTTGTGCAAATAGGTAAACAGAAGACAAAAATGAATATTCCCTTATAACTTGCCAGTACCCTACTAAATAAGTTCATAAAGTGCTACATCCTATAGCTGTTTGTCATTCAAATAAGAACAATGGCTCACACATCTTTGTGCTGACTACGTTTAGAGCCAACTCATAGTCCAAACTCTTTAAATTTTCTCTGACTTAACTGTATATAAAACAGATACAATTGCTAATTGCTTGATTTTCAGAAGAATATTGGTTTTTTACAATATATATGTAATATATAGCGACTGTCAAAAAATGTTTCAATTAGTGAAAGAACGACATTAGCAATAGAGAAAAAATTCTAATTGTAATAAAATGCTTCAAGAAAATAGCTGGCAATAGACTATTCATCTATCGCAAACTGAGATGTAAAAGATAAGAAGCGTAAGGTGTGTTAGTCCTGGGTAACTTAGACCGTTTATTGTGTTTTAGTTACAACATTATCGTGTAATAATGTGTAGCTCGTTAACGAAAAAAGTTGTAAACTGAATTAATAATCGCTAAGCTACTCCTTAATTGGTTTTGCTTTGTAACTTAAAATGCGTAACAGATGTCTATCTTAGTACGTCTTGAGAATCGGTTTTGCTTAATGCATCACTAAAATTATCCTTTGGAGGAAGTCCATGAAATTGAATAAAATAGCTCTAGCCCTTGTTGCTGTAGCAGCTGCACCGATGGCAGCTAATGCTGGCGTTACTATCAGCCCATTGCTACTTGGTTATCACATGACTGAAGAATTCAGTGATACCTCTGACAAGCAGCGTGAAGTTCTTACTACTGGTAAAAACTTGTATGAAAACGCTAACGGCGATGTTATCGGTGATGGTAGCCGTGGTAACAGCAATGGCGGCGTAGCCAAAGAAAGCAGCCTATACACTGGTGCAGCTTTGGGTATCGAACTTACTCCTTCTACTCAGTTCCAAGTAGAATATGGTGTATCTGACGCAAACGGCGAAGCTTCTGAAGATTCAGCTGATGCAGGCGTTAACCGCTTTGATATCGAACAAGAAATGATTTCTGGTAACTTCTTGATCGGTACTGAAGAATTCACTGGTTACACTGATAGCGCACTTAAGCCATACGTACTAGTAGGTGCTGGTCAGTCTAAAATCAAAGTAGAAAACCAAGAACAGTATACTAATTCTAACGGTGAAGTAGTTGCTGCTGGTACTGAAGTATCAAACTCTAAAGACACTATTGGTAACCTAGGTCTAGGTGCTATGTATCGCATCAACGACGCGCTAAGCCTACGTGGTGAAGCTCGTGCGATTCATAACTTTGACAACAACTGGTGGGAAGGCATGGCTTTGGCCGGTCTAGAAGTAGTACTAGGTGGCCATCTAGCACCTACAGTAGCAGTACCACCTATGCAAGAGCCAGTAGTTGACAACACTCCAGTAGTTGTTGTTGAAGCTGATCTTGATTCTGACGGTGATGGCGTACCTGATAGCATCGATGCATGCCCAGGCACTCCAATGAACGTTGTAGTTGATGAGCGCGGTTGCCCAGTACCAGTAGACATTACTGACGAACTGAAAATGGAACTACGTGTATTCTTTGATAACGACAAGTCAGCTATCAAAAATCAGTACAAGCCAGAAATCGCTAAAGTAGCAGAGAAGATGCGTGAGTATCCTAACTCTACAGCTCGTGTAGAAGGTCATGCTTCTAAGACTGGTCCTTCAGCACGTTATAACCAACGTCTATCTGAAGCTCGTGCCGTTGCTGTTAAATCTATGCTAACTAACGAATTCGGTATTGCTCCAAACCGTCTATCAACTGTTGGTTATGGTTATGACCAACCAATCGCTGATAATAACACTGAAGAAGGTCGTGCTATGAACCGTCGTGTTTATGCCATCATCACTGGTGACAAAACAATGACTGTTGAACAAACTAAAGATATGGTTGTTCAATAAGTATTAGCAAAATAACCGTATAGTAAAATATACAGTTACAAAAAAAGCCACCCAATGGGTGGCTTTTTTTTATTTATGTATTGAGAAAAGTGAGTTATTACATAAATTTATGAATCAATAATGTTATACTAGCCACCCAAACATTCTGTAAATTAACAGTATGTACAATAGCATAGCAATCTGTATGATGAATTCGTCAGTATAGATATTTGATTGTATTGAACTTTTTTATTTGATAGCATTCTTTTTTGCGTCATCTTAGATTCAATATCTATCTGATTGATGATGAAAGTTTATTCAGCAGCGCTTACTGCTACTGCATTTTTTTAAGACGAAACGAGCATTTTATATGGCGAACGATATCAAACACCTGCGTAACATTGCAATTATTGCCCACGTTGACCACGGTAAGACAACTTTGGTTGATAAGTTATTACATCAGTCTGGTACTTTTGGCGACCGTGCAAACATTGCTGAGCGTGCAATGGACTCAGGTGATATTGAGCAAGAACGTGGTATTACCATCTTGGCTAAAAACACAGCTATCCGCTGGACAGATAAAACGTCAGAAACCGAATACCGTATCAACATTGTTGACACCCCAGGTCACGCCGATTTCGGTGGTGAAGTTGAGCGTGTAATGTCTATGGTTGACTGTGTACTTTTGGTTGTTGACGCTGTTGATGGCCCAATGCCTCAGACTCGTTTTGTGACACAAAAAGCATTCGAACAAGGTCTAAAGCCGATCGTTGTTATCAACAAAATCGATCGTCCTGGCTCACGTCCTGATTGGGTAATGGATCAAATCTTTGATTTGTTTGACAACCTAGGTGCAAACGACGAGCAGCTTGATTTCCCGGTTGTTTATGCTTCAGCATTGAACGGTATTGCAGGTCTAGAAGCTGATGATTTAGCTGATGACATGACACCACTGTTCAAAACTATTGTTGACGTTGTACAGCCTCCACAGGTTGATGCTGACGCTCCGTTCCGTATGCAAATTTCAAGCCTTGACTACAACAGCTTCGTTGGTGTAATCGGTATTGGTCGTATTCAGCGTGGTAAAGTTAAACTTAACACGCCAGTGACTGTTATTGATAAGCATGGTAAGACGCGTAACGGTCGTATCTTAAAAATCATGGGTTACCATGGTCTTGATCGTATTGATGTTGAAGATGCCCAAGCAGGTGATATCGTTTGTATCACAGGTATCGATGCGCTAAACATCTCGGATACTATTTGTGATCCTAACAACGTTGAAGCATTACCAGCACTAACGGTAGATCAACCGACAGTATCTATGAACTTCCAAGTAAATAACTCACCATTTGCTGGTCGAGAAGGTAAGTTTGTGACTTCACGTAACATTCGTGAGCGTCTTGAGCGTGAGTTGATTCATAACGTAGCATTGCGTGTAGAAGACACTGAGTCTCCTGACAAATTCAAAGTATCAGGTCGTGGTGAGCTGCATTTATCAGTATTGATTGAAAACATGCGCCGTGAAGGTTTTGAGCTAGGTGTTTCTGGCCCAGAAGTTATCGTTAAAGAAGTTGATGGTAAGCTACAAGAGCCGTATGAAAACGTTGTCTTCGATATTGAAGAAGAGCATCAAGGTTCTATCATGGAGCAAGTTGGTCTACGCAAAGGCGAGATGACTAACATGGAGCTGGACGGTAAAGGCCGTATGCGTATTGAGGCGACCATACCAGCGCGTGGCTTGATCGGTTTCCGTTCTGAGTTCCTGACCCTGACTTCAGGTAGCGGTATCATGACCTCGAGCTTCTCACATTATGGTCCACAGAAGATCGGTGATGTTGGTGGTCGTTCTAACGGCGTATTGGTTTCTATGGCAAATGGTACTTGCCTAGGTTTTGCTTTATTTAACCTACAGAAACGTGGTAAGTTGTTTGCTGAACCACAGCTTGAAGTTTATGAAGGTATGATTGTTGGTCTTAACTCTCGCAATGATGATATGACTGTTAACCCAACGACTGCTAAACAGCTAACCAACGTACGTGCTAGTGGTACTGACGAAGCATTGACGTTGACGCCAGCAGTGAAGTTCACTCTTGAGCAAGCGCTTGAATTTATTCAAGACGATGAGCTAGTTGAAGTAACGCCAAAAGCAGTACGTATTCGTAAACGCTACTTGACTGAAAGTGAGCGTAAACGTCACGGCCGTGGTAAGAAAGGTGCTTAATATCAATGAGTGAGTTACTTAGTAATTCACAATATTGATGTTTGATGCGAACACTTAGTGTCAATAGTTTTTACTGGCATTGAGTAGTTAAGAAATGAGCAGTATAAGGTGAGCTATTAGTGGTTCACTTTGTACTGCTTTTTTTTGTGTTGTAATCTTAGAAAAATCAAGACAGAATGAATAGTGTTATTAATGTATTCAATTATTAACATGAAAGCTAAGTGTGATACTAATTATATAAATATCTATTTGTTTATAGATAAATTTTGAGGAAAAAGCAATGAGTATGGTTTCAGAGTTTAAAGAGTTTGCTGTCAAGGGTAATGTGATGGATTTGGCAGTCGGTGTCATTATCGGCGGGGCTTTTGCTACCATTACAAAATCTTTGGTAGATGACATTATTATGCCGATTGTCGCTTTTATTTTTGGCGGCGAGATTAATTTTGAAAACATGTTCTTAGTTTTAGGCGATGCACCTGATGGTATTGCTATGACTTATGATGCGCTCAAAGAAGCAGGTGTTCCAGTATTGGCTTACGGGAGTTTTATCACCGTACTTATCAACTTCCTAATCTTAGCTTTCATCATCTTTATGATGGTTAGAGGTGTCAATAAAATGCGCCGTGCTGAAGAGGTAGAGGAGGTTATAGAAGAAGCAATCGCAGAGCCATCAGAAGAAGTGAAGTTGCTACGTGAAATCAGTGCCAAATTAAGTAATACCAGTATTACGAAATAACTTATCAACTCGTTGACAATAAAAAAGGCTAACGTCTCGTTAGCCTTTCTTTCTATAAAGTGTTTATACCATCTTTTATAAAGTATTGGATACTTTCGCTAAAAGAAAACTTTACGGAGTGACCACTACATAGTCATTGGTATTAATCAAAATTTCTGATGGTTGATCGACAACGATACGTACCACGTTATTATCAACGACTTGAGATTTGTAATAGTTGTCTTCTGCGACTGTACAACCTAAACAACGTCCCATCGCATCCCAAGGCTCAACAAATAGCTTCTGCTGTGCTTGATCTGCATTACCACCAATAAGTGAGAAAGGTAGGCTAACAATGTAAGCTGCCGTACCAGCTACAGCATTTACGAGTTGCAATGGTTTGCCAACAATCGTATCGACTACCATCGTTTCATATGAAGGACCGAAATCAGTTTCATCAATTTCTATAGCTGCAAAAGTAGGCTGGATAGTCGTAGCTACCAATCCTAAAGTTGCCAACACAGTAAAAAATCTCTGCTTAACTGTGCGTTGAGTTTTTGCTTTAACAGTCATAACAATATCCTGAAACTCATAGTAGTATGATTAATGGCTGCTGCTATCTTTACACAGAGACAATTTCCCTATGCAAATAATGCGGCAACGATAGATAGCCTAAATATTACAGAAAAATAAGTGATATACACTATTTATGTAAGCGCTAGCACTATTAAAGCAAGATGTGCGCTAATAAGCAACAAAAATGAAAATAATCTAACTATAGCTTCGGCAATATTTGATACTTCTAAAATAGATACTCTGTCCAGATATTAGCTTCATTTAATCTAAACGCAGCAAAAATAAGCGGATATCATTTATTAGCTATTTTAACGGCTGACAATTTGGACAATAAACACTGGCTCTACCAGTAAGTTTGATGTTTTCTAATGTCGTACTGCAATGTAGACAGCTTTCTCCTTGTCTACCATACACGTTTAAAGTTTGCTGAAAGTAACCAGTCTGACCGCTTGCTACTGTAAAGTCTCGTAGTGTCGAACCGCCCAATTTTATTGCTTTCTTTAAAATTTCTTTAATATGATTAACCAAAATAACAATCTGATTATGTGAAAGTTGATTGGCTGGCGTAGCAGGGTGGATGCCGGATAAGTACAGGCTTTCAGTCGCATAAATGTTACCAACACCGACCACGACTTCTTGTTCCATGATGACAGATTTAATTGCTCTAGTAATGGGTTTTAGTCGCTTGTTCGTTTTAGTATCATCTGACGATGACCCATTGCTATCTTGGCTAGATAAATCTATACGCTGGATTAAGCTGTACAAATAGTCTGCGGTAAAATCTTTTGAAAGTGGTTCAGGACCTAGATGATCTAGTAGTTTACTGCCATAATCTTCATACCATAGTACTGAACCAAAACGTCTTGGATCATAGTAATGTAACTGAGATTTTGTATTATCACTATCGTTGAAAATTATCACCAGATGGTCATGTTTACGCTTATCAGTACCATAACTATGTTGCTGTAAGCTACCTGACATTCCTAAATGAATAAGAAGCTGACGTGGTTCAACTTTACTGGCTGACATGGAAGCGTTATTCTGTGCAGCTACTGGCAAAAAACTAAGAATCAGATACTTTGCTCGGCGTTCAACACTATCCAATGTGTAGCCAATCAGCTCATCTAAGTTATCTGGCATCATCCATCGTAGCTTCGGTTGAAATACTTTAACATCAACTACCTGTTGCCCCAACAATGGAGCAAGACTGGTTTTAGTGGTTTCTACTTCAGGTAATTCAGGCATAGTATTTTTTGACAACTTTATTAAGGAATAAACAACGACTGACTTAACGTTTTATTTACACGACTGCACGGCGCGCGTGCAAAATACCATGTTGCTGTTCTAATTTTGCGAGCAACTTAGATAGATGTGCTAAGCCTGAGACTTCAATATGGAACTTTAGAAAAGCAATATTGTCGTCATTGCTTAACGTTTGAACTTGGCGAATATTGACGTTTTCTTTATCAATTATCTGTGTCAAATCACGTAGCAAACCGCGCCTGTCATATGCTTCGACATGAATATCAACAGGCTGATAACGCCCCGTCTGCACTTGCCAAGCAGCTTCTATCTTGCGCTCAGGGTCACGCTCGACCAGACGTAAGTACTCTGGGCAGCCTCGATTATGCACGCTAACGCCACGCGATAAAGTGATGTAGCCAGCTATCGGTTCGCCATGCACAGGGTGACAACAACCTGCCAAATTGATTTCAATATTATCCAAGCCATCGATATGGATTTTATACGCATCGAGCTTACCTGTATCTCGGTTATCTACATGCGGTACAAAGCTCTCTGGTGGTATCTCAGGCTCTAGATGTAGCTGACGAGAGATATGACTGGTCAACTGATTCAGGCCAATATCACCTGTCACAAGACCCACAATAATATCATCGGTCGTATTGACATGAAAATGCTGAATATAGTCGTTTAGATCAATACTATTAGGATGAACAGATAGGCGCTCAAGCTCTTTACTGAGCATTTGGCGACCTATTTCAATATTCTTATCACGGTCTTGCTTATTAAACCACTGGCGCAGTTTTGAACGGGCCCGATTGGTATGAATATAGCCTAACGATGCTACCAACCAATCACGATTGGGCTCTCGCGATGCCTTAGTGATAATCTCAACTTGCTCACCTGTTTTCAACTGATACGTCAGTGGCACATAGCGCTGATTGACACGGGCCGCCTGCGCACGGTTGCCAACTTGAGTATGCACATAGTAGGCAAAATCGAGAACGGTCGCGCCTTTTGGTAGTTCGGTAATATCACCATCACGGCTAAAGATATAAATACGTTCTAGCTCATCAAAATCAACGAGTTGCTCTTCTTCATCAAACTCAATATCGTCTATCTCTTCACCTGCTACAACAGCCGAACGTGGTTGATTGCGTGTCTCGTTATTGATAGAGAGCAACTGGCGTAATGAGCTGATTCTTTGATTCAGATAATTGTCTTTCTTGTTCTTCAGACCTTCTTTGTAATTAACGTGCGCGCACATGCCAAGTTCGGCCTCGAAGTGCATCTCATGAGTACGAATCTGGACTTCCAGTGACTTGTTTTCTGCAATTACAGCAGTATGTAGTGAGCGATAGCCATTAGACTTAGGGTTAGTAATATAGTCATCAAATTGCTCAGGAATATAACGCCATAAGCCATGTACTAGACCTAAAACGTGATAGCAGTCAGAAGGGCTATTGACCAAGACGCGCAAGGCACGAATGTCATAAAGCTGGTCGAACGATAAGCCTTTGAGCTTCATTTTTCGATAAATAGAGTAGATATGTTTGACGCGCCCAGATACTTCGCCTTCGATACTGGCGTCTGCTAATGATTCATTTAATTTGTCTTGTACGCGCTGAATATAGGACTCACGTTCGCTACGTTTTTCTGACAGTAGCTTAGCAATTTCTTTATAGCGATCAGGCGCGAGATAACGGAAAGCTAAATCTTCGAGCTCCCATTTTAGCTGCGCGATACCTAGGCGATGCGCTAATGGTGCATAAATAGTCATGACCTCACGCGCGACACGCGTTTGACGCTCTGGCCTAGAGAACGTCAACTCACGCATGGCAAAGGTACGCTCTGCCAATTTGATAAGTACCACACGCACGTCGTTAGTAACAGAGATGAGCATGCTATAAATATTTGATAGCTGATCACGTTGATTATTGACGAAATGGTCTTCTAAGCGCTTGTTGCTTTCGATAATCTCCGACAGCTTACCCATTGCAAGAGTGTCTTTCACAAGCGTCAAAATATCTGGACCAAAGTTTTTTTCAACTTCAGCGAGACTGATGATTGATTTGCGCGCACTACGATACAGCATGGCGGCGACCAATGCGTCTTCATCTTGATAAAGATAGGTCAGAATATCGGTCATCCCGATACCAGTAACGTAAGCGCCTGAACGCTCAGATTCACTGGTATTCATATGACTGCGAATAAACTCGCAAGCTGCACTTAGGTTGGGTACTGACTCTTGTCCGATACGCTTGGCCACATTATCTAGCCAAGTAGGTACGTCGATGTTAGCTTGGTCTAAGTCGACCGCCTCAAGCTCTTCGTTTGATAGCGCATTGGTATCATCCAAATACTCGTCTTCAGTGTGAGGGTCATGCAAATGATAAATGTGTGCAGCTGAGCGATCAAAAGTAGTATGTAGCTTGTGAGTCGCCAACTGGTATTTGATGTCGAGGGGAATTTGGGCATAGCTATTGGCTGACTGGTGAGAGCGTTGGCTCGCCACCAGTTGCGCCGCAAGTGTTGCACTATCGGCCTGCGTGGTCTGTCCATCCACCAGCGGTAATCCTTCACGAATTTTTACCATAGCCGACTCCTCTTAGCTATTTTGAATTGATTATAACCTCATCTACTATGCACACACTCTGAATTAACGATCCATAAAGTGTCAGCTATAAACCAATACAACTGCTAAAAACGTGATTTTTAGCAGCTATAAAATGCGCGTAAAATATATAAAGCTATGAGTGCAAATGCTTGCTATGTAGCGATTGGAAACATCATCCTAAACATAGGAAGATTGTTTACTATTATCTCATTTTAAGGTGACAAATCAAGCGAGCCTCTGTACGGCTGTGGTCAATTACGCTAAATAATGACTATTTATTAGCACAAACTTATCAAAGCTTTGAGTTATCTTAGATAATTGTAATAATGCTTAATTGTCTCTTTAATTAGGTTTAACTATCAGTCATTTCCAGCTGTCAATCATTTTTGAAGATTAATAACGTTAAACCGCTACTTTTTCAAAGCGAGCAATAGATTCAACATGACCCGTATGGCAGAACATATCCATCACGCCAGCATGAGTCAGACGATAGCCTTGTTCTAACAATGCTTTTGTATCACGAGCAAGGGTCGCTGGATTACAGGAGACATAAACAATGCGCTCAGCATTAAATTTTGGCAAATATTGCATAATCTCCCAAGCACCAGAGCGCGGTGGATCAATCAATAGTGCATCAAAGCCTTGATTGGCCCATGGCTTATCAGTACAGTCTTGCGTCAAATCTTGACTGTAAAATTCAGTATTGTTGATACCGTTGCGACGGGCATTGTCAGCAGCACGTTCGGTCATGGCTTCACTGCCTTCGACACCGACTACTGAGCCTGTTTCACCAACGAGGCGCGCTAGTGGCAAGCTAAAGTTACCCAAACCACTGAATAAATCTAGTACGCGTTCGCCTGCTTTTAAGTCCAATAAGTCGCAAGCAAGCTTGGTCATTTGACGGTTAATCGATAGATTTACTTGAGTAAAGTCAGTAGGGATAAATTCAAAAGTCAGATCATACTCTGGCAATTGATAATACAAACGCCCAAATTGCTCGCTCAAATCATCAGCCTCTGTCAAGGCAATACGTTGGATACTATCAACGCCTTTCGACTGTAGATACAACTGCCAATTACGCGCTGCGAAAAACACTTTTAGTTTGTCTATATCAGCGTCTGATAAAGGCTCTAAATTACGTACGATGAGCGCAACTGGCTGATTACCATCAGGTAGTTCTGGCAGTTGCTCACCCATTGCAAGCTCAAGCTGAGCAATCTTGTCACGGCTCTCTAGGGTACTAATAAGCGTTTTTAGGTTTTCAATCTCGAAACCAATACGTGGATCTAAGATATGACATTCATTTAGCTCAGCCAAGAAATTACTTGAACGCTCACGGAAGCCGACAAGCGCGGTTTCTTTTTTGACGACATAGCGCACGCCCAAACGTGCTTTGGTACGATAACCAAGACGATCACCGACCACAGGGGCCAGCCAATTGTCAGGTTCTGCATTGGCTTGATGCATTAGCATTTCAGCCAGTACTGACTGTTTAAAATTTATTTGTCCATCTGGCTGCCAGTGCTGCAAGTTACAACCACCGCAAGTGCCGAAATGCGGGCAGGGTGGTACAGCACGTTCAGGGTTTGGGTTAGCAGTGATACTAATGGCATCGCCTTCTTCAAAGCTAGCACGGCTGTTGGTTATTTTCACTAAGGCGCTTTCACCTGGCAGCGCAAAGCTAACAAAGATTTTTTTGCCGTGTTTGTCCTCAGCATGGCCTTCAGCAACATCAAAACCATTACCATACACAGCAACACCGCGACCATCATGTGATAAGCCATCAATATTAAATGGGATTGGCTCTGCATCTTTTAGACGACGACGTGTCTTTGATGATGGCTTTGACTTTTTCTTACTAGGCGGAATGACAATCGTTTGGGTCTCGTTTGTTTGGGCTTCATTCGTTTGAGCGTTACTGTTTTGCGCTGACATATCAGATGCTGTAGATGTTTTTGAATCGGTGGGTTGCATAAACCTGCCTTAATAATAAATAACTAGAAGAGGGGAATAAAAAACGACTAATAATGCGAATTCTATAATTCGGGTGCGGATGACCAGTCAGCGATAAACTCTTGATGTCGCGGACTACCGTCAGCTTGGGTATACTTTGCCAGATAGTCATAGCTCTGCTGCTGCCAAGCATCAAAATCTTGTGAAGACAACTGTCCTGTTAGACGTAACCAGCGTAAATAAATAAGCCAAGTATTCATAACATCAGACTCACAGTATATAGATAGGGTCTGCCAGTCACCGCTACTAACAAGCGCGCCGACCATGCTGCCATCCACGTCAGTTTTACCGGGCAATCCATACAGACTTGCGACGATATCCATGGCTTCTCGGCGACTAGCACCGTACTGGCTAAACCGATCCATCAAGTCCAGATGACGCGTATGAAAGCGATTAACATAGTTATCAAAGCGCATGTTTTTAATACGCTCGCCTTCTTCGAATAGCCATGGTGCTGACAAATCATATTGCATGGCGCGATATATCAGTACAGGTATGTCGAAGCCTGAGCCATTCCAGCTAATAAGTTGCGGCAATGTCTCAATGTCGTTAAATGCTCTAAAGAATTTGGCTAGGATTTCTTTTTCACTAAATTTATCGGCAGTCAAAGAAAATAGCGATAACTTGCCATCCTTGATATACAGTGCTGAGATACAGACGATACGCTGTAGTGGCAGGCGCATAAAGTCGTGCCCTGCCTCTTGCGTACGTATCGCTGTCAGCGCGCTTAACGCATCTGCATCATTAAGCTCGGCCAATTGCGGATAGATACGGCGTGTTGCATCGACATCGGCGACAGTCTCGATATCAAAAACCAATATAGGGTCGGATGGTAGCGCTTGTGACATAGATAATCCTGACTATTTATGAGCTTATAGTTAATTCTTTATAAAAGAATAACAACATTAACCTTGCTTGAGGTATTACGTTTACATCTGCATTTGGTCGCTTTGTACTTCCTTTAAATTAACGATACTAAATGGTATTTCTTACGCATTAATTAACTTCTGCGCTGTTGTTATCCGTATTACTATCGTCAACGTTATATAAACCCGTTGATAAATAACGATCGCCACGATCGCAGACAATAAAGGCAATAACAGCATTAGGATTTTCTTTTGCCACTTGGGTCGCTGCCCATGCAGCTGCACCCGAAGATACCCCAGCAAAAATACCTTCAGCCTTCGCTAATTTACGCATATAAACCTCAGCAATACGCTGATCGATATCCATCACTCCATCAATCAAATCTGCGTCAAAAATGCCCGGCATATAAGCTGCTGGCCAACGGCGAATGCCAGCAATAGAGGCTTCTTCGTCAGGTTGTAGACCAATAATTTTGACGTCTGGGTTTTGCTCTTTTAGGTAGCGTGATACACCAGTAATCGTACCTGTCGTACCCATTGAGCTAATAAAATGCGTAATTTTACCTTCTGTCTGTGCCCATAGCTCAGGGCCCGTAGTCAGATAATGTGCTTGGCTATTGTCAGGATTATTGAACTGGTCCAATACAACCCCTTTGCCATTTGCTTGCATCTGCAATGCCAAATCACGCGCGGCTTCTATACCTTCGTCTACTTCAATCAGCGTTGCACCATAAGCAATCATGGCATCTTTACGCTCTTGGGTAGAGTTAGTTGGCATCAGCAATGTTATTGGGTAGCCACGCATCGCAGCGACCATGGCCAATGCAATACCAGTATTGCCACTAGTGGCTTCAATCAACATATCACCAGGCTTGATATCACCGCGCTGTTCTGCTTGATAAATCATATTAAAAGCAGGACGATCTTTCACAGAACCCGCTGGATTGTTGCCTTCAAGCTTAGCTAATACTGTGGCACCATTGGTAATGTGCTCTTGCTCAGGCAGGCGTTGAAGTTTGACCAATGGCGTTTGACCAACACAATCAGCGAGGGTAGTGATTTGAGTAATAAAGTTAGCATTTGACATGGCCGTAGTGGACATAAAGTATCCTTTTCTATTTTTTAAATATGTTTTTAATGGCTTGTTTTTGATGGAAGTGCTGTTCTTATTGTTTGATCATAATTTTAGACAGTCGCTTGGTATATAGGTTTATGGTGATAAGCGAGCTAAAAACGAAAGGCATTAGAGTGCGCTCTCATATGTTATGACTATGAGCGATATATTGTGGTAAATAAAAAGTGGCTTTATTATATCATTTTGTTTTCAGCTGCGCTTATCGCATCAAGGATTAATAGTCACTGTATCAGGTCAATGTCAATGTTGCGTTGAGGGTTGCAAAAGTAGGACCATTGCTTAAAGCCATATTCTCTTTAACACAGAGTAGTTGGTACTTTAATTATAACGTTGTTCATCACAGTGAATGCTTAACCAGAATTGATAGAATCCTGTTAAGATAATCTTGAACTGGCTATCCGTCAGATTATTAGAAATTAGTGCTATTACGAAAATTCACGGCAAGAACCTTAGTAGAGAGTAGACCTAGCATGGCATATAAAAAACGTTTCGATACCAGTAGTGCTTATGGTCAGCTGATCATACTGGTGTTTTTGCCTATTTGTGTGTTGGCAGCAGTAGGCGGCATCTTGGTATTTCACGAAACCATGCGTGCGAGCGACTCGGAGCAAGAAGTATTGGCCGAAGCGGTACTTATTCGCTATACACCAGTCATAGCTGAACTGATTCCTGAGCTGCTAGAACAAGAGCGCCAACAAGTAGGGAGCAGTGCTGAGGGTACCAAGCAAGCGGCAATGACGACGCTAGAGGGTATTCAAGATAAGCTTGGACGTATGCAGTCTGAGCAGCATGTACAGCGCATTGCTATTATTAATGAAGGCAATCAAATACTGGCAACAGTCGGTTACGGCCTCAATGAAGAATGGCCGCTAATCAGTGATTCCGCAAGCTTTTTGTCACAACGACCAACGCCTGTAGGCACAGCGTATGGCAGTGTATTGGGAGAATTTGAAGGGCAAACGTTGTGGCTGCTCGTCGATATGGATAATGAGCCGCTCTATATTGCACGCTACCGCATTGCGATGGCGTTAGTGATTACTGGTTTATTTACTATCCTGATTCTACTACTGAGCCTAAATATTTATTCCAAACGTTGGATTGCCCCCATTTATGAGCTGCGGTTGCAGTTGCAACGTACCCATGTTGATAATTTATACCAACCTGTACCAGTAGAGTCGGATGGTGAACTGAATTTATTACAGCAAGATCTAGTGAGAACATTGCGCCGCCTGCATAGAAGCTTTCAGGAGCTTAAAGACCATGCCGAGCAAACGGAGGATGATTTACGGTTGGCATTTGATGAGATGGAGATGCAAAACATCTCTATTCGAAATGCACGCGATGCAGCGATTTCAACCAGCCAAGCCAAGTCTGCCTTTTTAGCCAATATCAGTCATGAACTGCGTACACCGTTGAACAGTATCGATGGTTTTATTAATTTGCTGGCACGTCACGGTGAGCTGAATCCTGAGCAGGACTTGTATGTACAGACCATACGTAAGTCATCAGCACACTTGCTCGCTTTGGTAAATGATGTCTTAGATTTTTCTAAAATTGAGGCAGGCAAGCTGGTATTGGATCGCCATGAATTTGACCTTTATGACACCATTTACGATGTGGTCGATATGCTATCTCCGGTCTCTGCGGAGAAGGGTTTACGCATGGCAGTACTGTTTTACAATGATGTGCCGATGCGCATCAACGGCGATGCGTTACGTCTTAAGCAAGTATTGACCAATATCGTTGGTAATGCCATTAAATTTACGGATAGTGGTGATGTGGTGGTGCGTGTGAGCTTAGATGACCACCGTGATAATTATCTGATGATTAGCGTGCAAGATAGTGGAAAAGGCATTTCTCTGGCAGATCAAAAAATGCTGTTCCAAAGCTTTAGCCAAGGCGATCCATCAATCACGCGTCAGTATGGTGGTACAGGATTGGGTCTGGTCATCTCCAAACAGTTGACGCGCTTGATGGGCGGTGATATTGGGTTTCATGATAATGCGCAAGAGAATATTGCCAATCAAGGCGCGACGTTTTGGTTTCGCATGCCAGCCCATGTCGATGTGCTAGAAGCAGCCACCGGTCAAACGATTGAATTACCAGTATTAGCGCCACTAGCAAGCGAGACCGATGAATTTAATGTGCTGGTTTGGATTAATCATACCGCTTCGATACAAGTACTAAAGGCCAGCTTGCAGTATTTGCCGATTAAGCTGACTCAAGCCAACTCATTACCGGGTGTACTTGAGTCATTAAAAGAGCATGGTAATTATTGGGATTGGGTCATCGTTGATGATGACACGCAAGACGACATGATGGCGCTCCTCAAGCAAATTCGTCTGCATTATCAGGGCAAGCTTGCTGTATTTGGCTATCAAGTGGCGGCCGATCAAGCGCTACTCAACCGCTATCACGCCAACATATTGTATGAGCCATTAGACAAAAGACAGCTGTACGCGATGCTCGATACGCAAAGCCGTAGGACACCGCAAAGCCTGCAGGAACCACGCTGGAAAGGGGTCACGGTACTGGCAGTTGATGACCATTTGCCCAATTTACTGGTGCTTGATGCTCTATTGAGCGAGCTAGGTATTCAGGTAGTCACTGCGAGCAGTGGGTTTGATGCTATCGAGATTATCAGTAAACAACAAACCAAAAACATCAAAACTGCTAAGAGCGATAAGCAAAGCCTATCGAGTAAAACGCAACTTTCTAAAGCAGAAACACGTGATGAGATAAATAAGAAAACAAATAGCGCGTTCTATCATGAGGACACAAGCGCTGATGATAAAGCGGCTACGCAAGACAAAGACAAAATTGATTTGATCTTTATGGATATTCAAATGCCGCGAATGTCAGGTCATGAGGCGGCTAAGCAAATCCGCAATATCGAAAATGCGGACAGTCGTATCCCTATTATCGCTCTGACAGCTCACGGGCTTGCAGATGAACGTGACAAACTTATAGCCAGCGGTATCAATGACTATGTCGGCAAACCTATTAGCCAACCTCAGTTGTTGCAAGTGCTACAGAAATGGCTTGGTCGTAAGAGTACCACACCACAATTGACCGCATTGCCTGATACAGATTTGCATAGCTTTGGCTTACAGCATCCTGATGTACAGAGTGATAATTTACAAGATGCCAATGTACAGGGTACCGACTCATCAGAGGCTGAGCTGACTACTATTGACTCGCTACGTGGTTACTCAATCAATGATAATGATTTATCGAACGACTTGCTATCTAACAATATGAATGGTCAAGAGACTCAAAGCAGTCCAGAGATGTCTTCAGATAACTCAAATGCCACTTATCCGATAATCAGAGGAGACGGGGCAGCTCGTAATAGTGCTTCATTAGATATCGAGCCAAAAATTACCCGTCCATTATCCTTGAAAAAAATTCGTGATGACTATTTGCGTGATAGTCAGCCTCGTGAAGGCTATAGACGAGATACTGCGCGTGATATACAACCGCGCTATGAAAGCTTACGTCTACAAAAACAAGGTCAATCGTCACTACTACAATCACCAACAAAGTCTATCGACAGCTCTCAAGACCAAAGCTTTCAAGATAGAACAGCTCATGTTGACTCGACTCTACACGAGCAAATCAACAATGACCTTAGCCACAATAATATAAGCAAAAGTGATACCTCAAATATTTTAGATTGGCAAGATGCGCTCACGCGTTCAGCGAACAAACCTGAATTGGCGGCCAAGCTTATTATCATGATGATCGATACGATCAATGATGAAAAACAGGCGCTCATTCAGGCATGGGAAGCGCATGACCGCAATATGCTGGCACAAATTGCCCATCGTATACTGGGCGGTAGTCGATATACAGGTGTACCGCAACTGCGTCAGGCTAGCCAAGATTTGGAAGATAAGTGCTTGCTGAATGTACAGCATACGACACCTGTACAGTTTGCAATGATTGAGCCCTATTATGAGGCATTATTAACGGCGCTAGACAACTTGCAAAAAGTAGATTTATCTTCTTATCCGCAGCTTAATTACCATCGTTTGAGCGAAAATGATATGACGTGGAAAATGATATAAATTGAGGGTAAGGTAGAATAGACAAAATCATTTAGGTTCAGAGAGCGATAGGTAGCCTCGTTAGATTTGCTTATCGCTACCAACTAGACAATCCGTATCTGCTGTATATGAAACTGACTATAGTATCGTGGCAGTCAGTTATTGCTAAGGTACAACAAAGACAAGCCTGCTAATATTATGAATATCAGCACCATATTTATTTTATTCATTAATAAGGATTGTTATGAACGCGATTGCAAGTTACCAGTATGAGACCTTACAAGTTAGTATCACAGACAACATACTGACGGTCACCTTAAATCGTCCACATAAAAAAAACGCCATGAGCTTTCAGGTAATCAATGAGCTGATTAAACTGGCAGGTCGCATTAGCAAAGACAGAACCATACGCGCAGTCATTCTAAATGGGGCAGAGGAGACGTTTTGTGCAGGGATTGACTTAGGAGACTTAAATCATCCAAAAAACACAGCATTTGCGCTTTGGGAATTGATTAAGCCATGGCAAAGTGCGTTCCAACGGGTATGCTTGGTATGGCGTGATCTGCCGGTACCTGTCATAGCGGTATTGGAAGGGTATTGTATTGGCGCTGGACTACAGTTGGCGCTGGCTTGTGACGTACGTGTCAGTCATCCTGACTGCCAACTATCTATTATGGAAGCTAAATGGGGGTTAGTGCCAGATATGGGACTGACTCAATCGGCATTTGGAGTTCTACGAGAAGATACTCTAAAAGAGCTCGCCATGAGCGCTCGTATCATCGATGCTAATAAAGGCAAAGAGTTAGGCTTGATTAGTCATTGTAGTGAAGCACCCCTTGAACAAGCACAAAAGCTTGCTGCCGAATTCGCAGAGCGCTCTCCTGATGCGGTGCTAGCAAGCAAACGCGTGATAAATGCGATGTACGATCAACCTGCTAAGATTTTATATAAAGAAAAAGCATGGCAGCTTAAAATGATGCTTGGTCGCAATCGTAAGCTTGCCCTCAGAAAAGCAAAGCAAGCCAGCACCTTATTTGGCAAACGCCAATTTCGCTAAATTTTTGCTATCAGTAAATTTTCTAGTGTTATTTTTGTTTGATTCATTCTGATAAAAGACCCTAATAATACCAGACATATTTTGATAAATTTTTTTGACGAATTTTAATTGTTAGCGGTTGTTGCGCTAGTATCTTATAAGCATTGAAATGCAAGCAGATAGCACGATATAGCATTGTCTGCTTGCACCGATGTGGGTAAAGATGCACTATTGTTGTTAAAGGTATTTGTCCTGATTACTGGGGAAGCCACCAGTAAAACAACGAAAGCCTATCTAGTAAAACATTCAAGCAATTAAACGTCGAAAAATAAAATATCAAAAATAATAGCCACTATATAAAACGGTCTAAATATGTCTGCTTCAAAACCCTCCCTTCCAAACAAACCTATCGCTTCTGAGCGTGTGCGCTCTGCTGACTTGCCTGTTGCATGGATTATGATGCTTGGGCTAATGGTTGCGGTAGGACCTTTATCGATTGATATGTATCTGCCAGCATTGCCATCGATGGCAGATGATTTTGGTGTTTCAACGGCCTTTATGGCTAACTCTGTTCCTGCATACTTTTTAGGTTTGGTGTTTGGACAGTTATTTTACGGACCTTTTAGTGATCGTGTTGGCCGTGTTAAACCTTTGTATATAGGTATGACGCTGTATGTCATTGCTTCGATTCTTTGTGCGACCACTGATAATGAGTACGTACTGTTTGCAGGCCGTACTTTACAAGCATTGGGCGCGTGCGTTGGTGCAGTAGTGACTCGTGCCGCAATTCGAGATCGTCTTACTGCCAAACAAACGGCAAAAGCTTTTTCCATCATGATTTTAGTGATGGGCTTAGCACCCATATTGGCACCGTCGCTTGGCGCACTATTCTTACAGTTTTTTGATTGGCATTCTATCTTTTGGTTCTTAGCCGCGTTCGGCGCTCTAAACTTGCTACTTACCAAGTTTTTCTTTTTTGAAACTTTGACTGAAGAAAACCGTAACGTACGTCCTGCAAGGGAAGTGCTCAGTCAATATTGGGATTTATTAAAAGATCCGACTTTTAACTATCCAGCCATTGGTGGCGGCTTGTTAATGGGCGCAATGTTCGTCTATATCAGCTCGGCTTCAGAGCTCATTATGGATACCTATGGCGTCTCAGCAACACATTTTGGTTGGTTATTTGGAATGAATGCGGCAGGTTTTGTGGGTTTGACTCAGCTGAACCAATGGCTTACCAATCGCTTTCGAATTCTAAGTATTTTGCGATTTGGGGCGATAATGCAGGTTATCTCTGCCGGTGTCCTATTCGTGACTGGCTTGCTTTTAGGGACAGATGCTTGGTTACCACTAGTACTGGCTTGTATTTTCTTTTGTATCGCAGGATTGGGTCTGACTCAGCCTAATGCTTCGGCAATTGCACTCGCTTTTCAGAAACGCCGTGCTGGTATGGCAAGCGCATTACAAGGTTCGTTGATGTTTTCAGTCGGTATCTTTGGTGGTTTATTATTGAATCTGTTTCCAGTCAACCCAGTCCTCAAGGTCGGTATTGCCTTGTTCTCACTAATGAGTCTTGGTTCTTTCCTGATTTGGAAAATTGATCGTAATTTAAATTTGGACGATGCAGAGTAAAAGTATCTCTACTTTAAGTTAGCTGTATTTTGAAAAGCATTCATACTTTCATAACGTATGAGTGCTTTTTTTATGTGTGTTGAATACTTATTCAGTTAAGGGTCAAATCTCATAAAGACTTTGAGTAACAACGGTTATCAGAATTTAGTAAACATAAGTTGTTCTAAGTTATATGCTAAATTTTATATATATAACTAACTCTAAATAATGACCAAACATTATTATTGCAATCATAAAATTAGGTAAGTATTATCTAACGTAACTTTCTGTAAGTTAATATGTATAGACATTGCTTAACCTTGCTATATTGTCAATTAATTAAAATGTAAAACAACGTTAGGTTTCAAGGATAGATTATGAAGCAGTTATATCGAGCGTTACCGATTTTGTTGAGTGTTGGCCTATTTGGCTGTGGTAATTCTGCGACCCAAGAAAGTGCAAGCGCACCAGTAAAGGAAAACACAGATAGCTTTGTGAGTAAGCTACCTGATACAGCGCCAACATTGAAAGTTGCCATGACTGGTGATTTGCCACCTTTTTCGTTCCAAGATGACTATGGCAATATGCAAGGCACTGATGTTGATTCGATTCGTGCTATTGGTGAAGAGCAGGGGTTCAAAGTTGAGTTTTATAAGGAAACTTGGCAAGACATGTTCGATAGTGTCGAATCAGGAAAGCGTGATCTAGCGATTTCTGGTATTTCTTACAAAGATGATCGTGCAGTGAGATATGGTCTATCAAAGCCATACTTTTTCAACCCAGCTACTATCATGTATTTGGAAGGTAAGTTCGATATAAAAGGCCTGAACGACATCAAAGGTCTAAAAGCAGGTACGTTAGAAGGCTCTAAAGAAGAAGACACGCTAAAAGAGATGGGCAGTTCAGTTGAACTTATTTCAAGACCTACAGCATTTTTGGCGTATCAGGATTTGGTTCAAGGTAATACGGATGTCTTCTTATACGATATGCCAGTCTTACAGTATATCGTCAAAGGCTATCCTGAGCATAAGGTGAAAATTGTACCTTATGAAGCAGCAGATGCACCTTCAGCCCAGCAAGTAGTGCTCATGGCAAAAGAGAATACCCAGCTTATCAAAACGGTTAATGAAGGTATTGCCAAACTAAAAGAAAAAGGGACGTTTAAAGAAATTGAAGCGCGCTGGTTGGGTGAAGCTGAACCTACCGAAGCAAACACTGCTGACACTAATACTAAGCAATTGAACTAAGGAATTCTGAAGATGGCAACCGTACCTAATGTTGACAATAAGCGCTATCAAGGTCTAATTATTTCAATTGCACTATTTTTATCTCTAATTGGTGCTTTGCTGGCTTTTACGTTTTATACCTCAAATCTATTAGAAAGAAACACGGCTTTAATCGATCAAACAAACCATGTGGCCAACAGTGCACAAGCAGTGATCAAAGATCTGTTTGATTTGGACAGCAGTTATGGTGAAGATACCAACTCTCCACATATACAGCGAGTGCTTAGCCGTTTAGAGCGAAATACTACATCGATTACCAATTCTATTGCTGCGATCGAGCAGGGCGGTACGATCACTGATGCCGACGGTAATAGTTATGATTTACCAAAAATTGATGATCAAGCGCAAACCAATATTGCAGCGGCCAATGAGCAGTGGAAAGCGCTAGAGCCTAAGATTCAAACATATCTAAAAGACGCTGATAACATCATGGTAACGTCTGCTGATGAATTGACACAGGCTGTTGAACAGGCGAAGACATCAAGTCTGTTTATTAACGATTCTTTGGATAATTTGACAAAAGACGTATTCGATAGTGCACAACGCCAAGCAACGACCATTCGTCTTATTCAGGTGCTTGGTGTTGCCGCTATCTTTACCTACTTCCTAATCTTCGTATTCTTCTTTGTACGTCGTCTACGTGAGACGGATGCTGAAGCATCTGCCGCTCGCCAAGAAACGCAAGAGATTATGGAAACGGTAAATACAGGTCTTTTCTTACTTGATAAAGACTTGAATATCGGTCAACAGCATTCTCGCGCGCTTAACAATATCATCGGTTCAGATAGCTTGGCAGGGGAAAACTTTACCAATGTCTTGCGTGGTCGTATCTCTGATAAAGACCTCAAGACCACACAGCAATTCATTGAGCAGCTCTATAACCCTCGCGTTAAAGAAAAACTGGTAGATTCACTTAACCCGTTGAATAAGGTTATGCTGCATAACCTGTCTGAAGACAAGAGTCTTGATAACCGCTTCTTAGATTTCAAATTCTCACGTGTTTATGACAATAAAGACATTGCCCGTATTTTGGTCAACGTGAATGATGTATCAGATGCCGTTTACTTAGAACAGCGCCTAGAAAAAGAGCGTTCGCAAAACGATATGCAGATTGAGATGTTAACGACTATTTTGAATGTAAATCCAAAGATTATTAATGAGTTTATTGGTAATACCCAAGCGCATATTGAGAAGATGAATAATATCTTGAAAAATCCTGGTAGCTCACAATACGAGCTTGAAGGCAAATTGAAAGCTATTTATCGTGAAATGCACAGCTTAAAAGGTGAAGCATCAGCACTAAAACTACATAGCTTTACGAAGATTGCTTCTGATGCTGAAGACAAGTTGCATGCATTACAAAACCAAGGTCAGTTGTCTGGTAATGACTTCTTACCATTAGCGGTACATTTGGATGACTTGCTCAGCTTATCGAACACGATTGCGACGTTGGGTGAGCGTATCAACCGCTCAGCACCGACAGCAGCTAAGGCGTCAACCGCACAAGCACCAGTCGCTACTCAAACTCCAGTAGCAGACCATGTAGCTAGCAATGTTGACTTTGATGGTGGACTAGATATCGACTTAGACAATGAAGCAGATGATGACTTATTGTCTTTTTACAATGAATTTACAAAAGAGATTGCTGCAAGACAAGGTAAGCGAGTACAGCTAAAAAGTACGACGCTGACCCAAACCAGCATTCCGGCGCATCTTGCAAAACCAATCAAAGAAATCAGTATTCAGTTGCTACGTAATGCGGTAGTACATGGCATCGAGTCGCCAAGTGTGCGTCATACTACTGGCAAAACTGACGTTGGGACCATTGATTTGGAAGTGCAAGACAACGGTGCAAACTTTATGCTGGTGGTGCAAGACGACGGACAAGGCATCAACTATGACAGCATCCGTAATAAGCTGATTGAAGCAGGTCGTTTCGGTACGGAAGAGGCAAATCAGCTTAGCAAAGGTGACTTGCTCAAACAGCTGTTCTCTTCTGGGTTCTCTACCAAAGAGCATGCAGATGAAGACGGTGGCCGCGGTGTTGGACTTGATATCATCAAAGCAAAAGTAAAAGAGTATGATGGTAAGCTTAACGTAAATAGCGAGCTGGGTCAGATGACACGGTTTGTCATTACGTTACCTAAAGCTTAATCAAAGTAGTAATTATATTGTCAGGGACGACAAGCACTTCATTAAAGGTAGTAGATAAGTTATGCATAAGTTAATGATTGTTGATGATTCAAATATTATTAGAAACCGTATTCAGCGCGCATACGATTCAGGA
>Ga0209295_1000124_pt1 | contig 90313 bp, 81 predicted proteins | sample Porto_5metaG_FD_187428 | JGI IMG/M metagenome (GOLD analysis project Ga0209295, IMG submission 187428) | Marine algal microbial communities from Porto, Portugal - Porto_5 metaG (SPAdes) (version 2) | ecosystem: Host-associated > Algae > Red algae > Unclassified | place: Portugal: Porto...
AGATGCAGATGAAATCTCAAGTGGAACAGATTCAACGGATGCCTGTGATTATAATGTAGGCGACATTACAGTACCAGTCACCAGCACAGTAGATTGTGATGGAGATGGCGTTACAGATGCAGATGAGATAAACGGACCTGATGGAGACCCAACGACAGCAGACGGAACAGATCCAACGGATTCATGTGATTATAACGTAGCAGATATCACTGTAGCAGTAACCAGTGGAGCAGATTGTGATGGCGACGGAGTTACGGACGCAGATGAGATTGCAAACGGAACAGATCCAACGGATCCATGTGATTATAACGTAGCAGACATCACTGTAGCAGTTACAAGCACAGTAGATTGTGATGGCGACGGAGTTACAGACGCAGATGAGATTGCAAACGGAACAGATCCAAACGATGCTTGTGATTATAATGTAGGCGACATCACAGTAGCAGTCACCAGCACAGTAGATTGTGATGGCGATGGCGTTACAGATGCAGATGAAATCTCAAGTGGAACAGATTCAACGGATGCCTGTGATTATAATGTAGGCGACATCACAGTACCAGTCACCAGCACAGTAGATTGTGATGGAGATGGCGTTACAGATGCAGATGAGATAAACGGACCTGATGGAGACCCAACGACAGCAGACGGAACTGACCCAACAGACCCATGTGATTATAACGTAGCAGATATCACAGTAGCAGTAACTAGCACAGTAGATTGTGATGGCGATGGAGTTACAGACGTAGATGAAATTGCAAACGGAACAGATCCAACAAATCCATGTGATTATAACGTAGCAGACATCACTGTAGCAGTTACAAGTACAGTAGATTGTGATGGCGACGGAGTTACAGACGCAGATGAAATCACAAACGGAACAGATCCAACGGATCCATGTGATTATAACGTAGCAGATATCACAGTAGCAGTCAGCAGCACAATAGATTGTGATGGAGATGGTGTTACAGATGCAGATGAGATTTCAAGTGGAACAGATCCAACGGATGCCTGTGATTATAATGTAGGCGACATCACAGTACCAGTCACCAGTACAGTAGATTGTGATGGAGATGGCGTTACAGATGCAGATGAGATAAACGGACCAGATGGAGACCCAACAACAGCAGACGGAACGGATCCAAACGATCCATGTGATTATGATGTTTCAAGTGTAACTGTAGCAGTGACCAGTGGAGCAGATTGTGATGGCGACGGAGTTATAGACGCAGATGAAATCACAAACGGTACAGATCCAACAGATCCGTGTGACTTTAACATTGCAGATGTAACAGGTAGTCAAGATGGTATTTGGTTAGACGCTGATTGTGATGGTGATGGTGTAACTAATGGAGATGAAATCTTAAGTGGTACAGACCCTAATGATGCTTGTGATTATTTGATTTCAATACAAGATGTTAATAATGTAAGTACTATGTGGTTGCTTATGGATTGTGATGGTGATGGTGTAACTAATGGAGACGAGATTTTAGACGGTACAAATCCTCAAGATTCATGTGATTATTTAATCACTAGTCAAGATTTAAGCATTGTGACATCTTTATGGAATAATTCAGATTGTGATGGTGATGGTGTTATAAATGGTACAGAAATAATTGATGGAACTAATCCACTTGATCCATGTGATTTTGAACCAACAAGTCAAATAGGTTCAACTTCAGGAGATTGGTTGGTTGCAGACTGTGATGGTGATGGTGTAACTAACGAAGATGAATTGTTTGATGGTACTGATATAAACGATCCATGTGATTTTATTTTAGATAACCAAACAGTTATGACATCTACAACTTGGAATATGCTTGATTGTGATGGTGATGGAGTTATAAACAATCAAGAAATATTAGACGGAACAGATCCATTGGATTCATGTGATTTTGATCCAGATAGTCAAAATATTGCCATAATTACAATGAATTTTGATGATTTAGATTGTGATGGAGATGGGGTTATAAATGGAGATGAAATAGATAATGGAACTAATCCTAATGATGCTTGTGATTTTGTATTAGAAAATCAAACAGAAACACCATCTACAGAATGGGATAATCTAGACTGTGATGGAGATGGAGTGATTAATTTAGATGAAGTTATAGATGAAACAAACCCATTAGATCCATGTAGTTTAATTGTATCCAGTCAAGTAGTGACAACAAGTTCAATATTTAATGATTCTGATTGTGATGGAGATGGTGTTACAAATGGAGATGAGATTTTAGACGGTACTAATCCGTTTGATATCTGCGATTTTAATGTTAGCAGTCAAACTTCAGATTACACAGAAGAATGGGAAGATATTGATTGTGATGGAGATGGAGTAAATAACGGTCAAGAAATTGAAGATGGTACAGATCCAGCAAATGCATGTGATTATGATTATAATAGTCAAGATATTTCTATTGTCACAGATAATTGGTTAAATGCAGATTGTGATTGTGATGGCGAAGGTGATGGGTTTGTAAACGGAGATGAATTAGAAGATAGTAATGATAATGGAATACCAGATTATGCAGAGTGTAATAATGGAGAACCTTCAAATCCAAATGGTATTAATGTTTTTGATATTATGACACCAAATGGAGATGGACTTAACGATGTGTTTGTAATTAGTGGTATAGAACAATTTCCAACAAATACATTAAAGATTTATAACCGTTGGGGAGTTAAGGTATATGATGTAGACGGTTATGGATCTGAAGGAAGATTATTTAGAGGAACTTCTGAAGGACGAGTTACTGTTAAAAAAGACGAAAAACTTCCTGTAGGAACATATTATTACGTGTTGATTTATGTAAATAATTCAGGAGAGTCTATAGAGAAAGCTGGACCATTATACATTAACAGAAAATAAATTATCTAATATCAGTAACTCTTTAGAGTTACTGATTAAAATTCATACACAAATGAAAAACTATTTCATAATTATTTTAGGCTTACTAGGATTAGGATTTTATTCTAATCAAAGTTATGGTCAACAAGATGCTCAATACACGCAATACATGTATAACACTTTAAGTGTAAACCCTGCATATGCAGGATCAAGAGATGTATTAAGTTTTATTGGTTTGTATAGAACACAATGGGTTGGATTAGATGGTGCACCAGATACGTTTACAGCCTCATTGCATTCGCCAGTAGGAGAAAAGGTAGGATTAGGACTTAATATAACACAAGACGAGATTTTTATAACTAGCGAGACTTATATCGATTTATCATTTAGTTATACCTTAAATTTAGGAGATGATTCTAAATTAGCTCTAGGAGTAAAAGGTGGAGGTCACTTTTTAAATATTGATACAAATAAACTAAACACAGGAGCTTTCAATCCTGGTGATTCAGAGTCAGAGATAAATATAGATAATAAGTTTTCGCCACAATTTGGTTTAGGCGTTTACTATTATACAGACAAGTTTTATTTAGGCTTGAGTGCACCAAATATATTAGAGACAGAACATTTTGATGAGAATGCAGCAAATAACAATTCTTTTGCTACAGCTACAGAGCGTGTTAATTTTTACATTATGGCAGGACGCACCTATGATTTAAATCCAGAATTAAAGTTTAAACCGTCAACATTAGTCAAGTTTGTAGATGGAGCACCATTACAAGTGGATTTGTCAGCTAATTTTTTAATAAAAGAGAAGTTAACATTAGGTGCTGCCTACCGTTGGAGTGCAGCATTAAGTGCTATGGCAGGATTTCAGGTTTCTGATCAGATAATGTTGGGAGTTGCTTATGATCGTGAGACAACAGAATTAAAACAGTATAATGATGGTTCTTATGAGGTGTTTTTAAGATTCGAATTATTTAAAAGAAATAACCGTATGATCTCTCCAAGATTCTTCTAATTCAAAAAATAATTAACATGAAAAAAATAATTACAATAGGTATTAGCTTATTTTTTCTTTCAATAAATGTTTTATTAGCCCAAGAGAAAAAGGCAGAAAAAGAAGGTAATAAAGAATTTGAAAATCTTGCATTTATAGAAGCTAGAGACTCTTATTTAAAAGCAGCTAATAATGGTTACAAATCCGATGAGTTATTAAAAAAGTTAGGAGATTCTTATTATTTTAATGCCGACTATAAAAATGCTTCAAAGTGGTATGGTCAGTTATTTTACTCAGCAGATAGCATTCAGCCGGAATACATGTATCGCTATGCATTATCGTTAAAGAGTGATAAGCGTTATTTAGCTTCAGATGAAGTAATGGAAATGTTTTATGCAAGTAAAGGAGAAGACTATCGAGCTAATTTGTTTATAAACGAAAGGAATTACTTAGAGGAAATAGAGATGCAATCTGGTAGGTTTGAGATAATTAATGTGCCATTTAACTCTGCATTGTCAGACTTTGCACCTTCTTATTACCAAGGAAGTTTAATTTACTCATCAAACAGAGAAGAACGCGGAGCAACAAAACGTGTTCACGATTGGAATGAACAACCATTTTTGGAGCTTTATAAACTAAATAGTACAGAGGTTTTAAAGCCAACTAGTTCAAAGTTTAGTAGTAAAATTAATTCAATTTATCACGAGTCTACCGCTATCTTCACAAAAGATGCATTAACCATGTATTTTACTAGAAATAATTATACAAATGAAGATTATAAGCAGGATGATCAAGGCACAAACCGATTAAAGTTATACAGAGCAACACGAATAGACAGAGGTAGCACAGAATGGGATGTAGTTGAGTTACCGTTTAATAGTGATCAATACTCAGTAGCACATCCAGCACTTAGCCCTGATGAGAAGACCTTGTATTTTGCAAGTGACATGCCAGGAACAAAAGGATTGTCAGATTTATACAAAGTAGCTATAAAAGACAGTGTATTTGGACCAATAGAAAGTTTAGGTGATATTATAAATACAGAAGGAAGAGAAACTTTCCCTTTTGTAAGTGAGGATAATAAATTATACTTCTCTTCAGATGGACATGTAGGACTAGGCGGATTAGATGTTTTTGTATCAGAATTTAATGAAGATGAAACATTAGGAGACGTATTTAATTTAGGACGTCCAATAAATGGAACCGAAGATGATTTTACATTTATAATGGACAGTAAAACAGGTTTAGGTTATTTTGCTTCAAATAGAGAAGGTGGAGTAGGAGATGATGATATCTATAGTTTTAAGATGTACAAACCATTAATAAGTCGATGTCAGCAAGCCATAACAGGCGTTGTGTTAGAAAAAAACAGCGAGCTACCAATAGCAGAAGCAACGGTATATTTATTAGATGAAGAAAATAAAGTTATTGCAGAAAAATTATCAGGACCAGATGGTAGTTTTGAGTTTGATTTGGACTGTAGTCAAATTTATTCAATACGATCAACTAAAGCAAGTTATTTACCTGCAGAAAAGGTATTTAATACTCCAAGTAGAACAGGTACAGTAGAGAGAACATTACAAATGCGTCCATCCGAAGATATACCAGCTCCATTAGGAACAGATATTGCTCCTTTATTAGGAATAAATATTATTTACTTTGATTTAGATAAATCGTTTATTCGAAAAGATGCAGAGGTTGAGTTACGTAAAGTAATAGACTTTATGAATGTGTATTCAAAAGTTAACATAGATGTACGTTCACATACAGATAGTCGAAATACAAGTGAGTATAATATAGATTTATCAAACAGGCGTGCAAAGTCTACCATTGACTACTTAGTTAATGTAGGAGGTATTAATAGGTCAAGATTAACAGGTGAAGGCTATGGAGAAACACAATTACGAAACAGGTGTAGTGATGGTGTAAAGTGTAGCGAGTCAGAACATCAATTAAACAGACGTAGTGAATTTATAATAGTCAAATAATTATAAGTTACTTTAAATAAAAAAAAAGCCTTCCAATTTGGAAGGCTTTTTTTATACTTCAAGCTAATGTTTAATTTTTAGTTTCGCTAGATTTTACAGGTTGTGACAATGCATTTTTAGCTATTAAAGCCATGTTAAATTGAGGCTCTATAGCTAACGCTTTATCTAAAATTAAAACTGCAGCAGCTTTATTAGTTTCTTTGTTTTCGTTAAATTTAATTAAAGCTTCTACATAATAAAAAGCTGCTTTTAAAGGTACTTTGTATGGTTGTTGTGTTTCGTAAAAAGTTTTTCCTTGATTATCCTTAACTGTTTTTAATCCTAAATCAACATATTTTTTTGCTTCTGTAAGATTTGTTAGATTTAAGTTTATTTCAGCTATTTCATAAGCCACTTGAGCATTTTGGTATTTATCATGAAGTGCAACATAAAATGGAAGCGCAGCTTTTAGGTTACCAATAGTTTTTAATGCAACAGCTTTTACCTCTAAGGCAATATCAGAGTCGTTAGTTTTTTGTTCTACACCAATAGTATTAAGTGCTTGTGTAAACTTTCCATCATTAAGATAAATATAAGCTAAGGTATCTTTTCTTGCTTCAGATGGCTTTAAAACATTTAAATGTGTCAATGCATTAATAATCCCTTGAACGTCACCTTGCGCTTTCATTTGTTTATAATAGGCTTCGTAGTGAGAAGACAAAGCATCGTTATTTTGTGCTATTGCATTAAAGCTAATACTTAAAACAAGTATGTAAAATATGTTTTTCATTTTTATAATTTTAATTGAATCAAAATTATAAAAATATTTTGGTGTAAAATCTTAAAACATTAATAATTAATTATTTACTGAAACAGTAGTTTTTCTAGTTTCAAAAACGTTTTTAAAATCATGATTTTAAAATAATATTTACACATTTATTTGTGGTTTAAAGAGAGTTGTTATTTATCAAAACATGATAATTTTAATTAAGGATAAGTATCTTGTTAATACTGATGTTATTAGTTTTTTTAGGATAACTAATTAAAAATCAGTAACTTTAAAATGGATAAAACAAACAACTATGGGAATTAAAAGTTTTGAAGGATCAAGAAAAGGACAACAACAAGTGGTAAATAATCAATCTTTAAAAGTCAGTGATTATATGACTAAAGATTTAATTACCTTTAAAACCACGCAAAGTGTAGAAGAGGTTATTGATACTTTAATTAAACATAAAATTTCAGGTGGACCAGTTGTTAATGATAATTATGAGTTGATAGGTATTATATCCGAAGGCGATTGTATTAAGCAAATTAGCGAAAGTAGATATTATAATATGCCATCAGATAATAATAGTGTAGAAAAACACATGGTTAAAAATGTTGAAACTATTGATGGTAATCTTGATGTATTTGATGCAGCCAAAAAGTTTTTAGACTCTAAACGTAGACGATTTCCAATAGTTAAAGACGGAAAATTAGTGGGTCAAATCAGTCAAAAAGATATCCTTAAAGCAGCTATGCAATTAAAAGGTCATAACTGGAAATAACATTAAACACGTCCATGTTTAGGTCTTAATGCATCTGGACTATCTGTAATTATAATTTTGTTTTTGTCTTTAGATGTCAACGACGCAATACTACTATAGTTGTAACCAGCAACAGGGTTTTCAAGTTTACTCCACTTAACTAGTCCAGCAACTGTTATACGTTCACCAACCTCTACAATAGCTTCTGTATAACGCAGTGATTTATTCATGCCAAAAATGCCTTCTGTTTCAATATTGTAAGATTCTAAAAGGGATCTAAATTTAGGTGAAGGATCATTAAAAGTACCACTATTAGCTTTGTTATCTATTACTAAGTAATCTTTATAGCTAGTAGGAAAAACAATTAGACGTTCACTTGATTGCTCGATAAAAAAATCTTGAATTTTAACTTCATTAACAACCGTTTTCCAATGCGAGTTTTTTCCATTGTTTACTTTTTTCTGAATAGTAATTTTATAAAATACACACTTACGTTTGCTTAGTGGTGCAATTAAAGGCGCATCAATATTTAAAGCTGTACCTTCAATTTTAGCAAATTTATTGTTTTGTAAACTTCCTATTTTGCTAAATGGCAATGCTTTTAATCGTCTTAAAATAATAGCTTTAGGATTAAAAAAGTAGATTAAAATGCCAATAGTTATGACAATACAAAGTATTACAATTATAATCATAGGTGGTTTCATAAAACTAAATTAATTTAAGGGTGTTAAAATATAAGTCTAACAACTTTAAAATACGTTACATGTTTTGCTGTCCTGTTTGTAAAGCATATAAGGCAAAAGAAGCTAACCAATGGGCTCCAGCATACTCACCAGAATCCATTTTAGAATAACTTGCATTAAAATGAGTATTAGCCAATGTCAACATTTTTTTGTTATTTAATGTTTGCCCTATTTGGTTTAAACACCAAGCGCGACTAAAATTTAAACCATCCAAATGTGCCATTTTCCCATCTGTTTTATCAACAACTTCAACAGTACTTATATAGTTTGATGGTTGATCCCTAAAACCAGGTAAAAATTGGTCTAACCATATAATATAGTCTGTTTTTGGTAGCACCTTAGCCATTAAAGAAGCTTCTTGTAAACAAGGTGATAAAAAGTCAAAACCACCAGGTTCCCAAGTAATAGGGCAACCCTTATCTTTTAAGTAAAATAATTTAGCCTGTTTAATTATAACTTGCTTCAATTTAGGGCTATATTTTTTAGCATAATCCAACGCAAAACTCATCCCAAAAGCAGTATTTGGATGTTCACCAACACGAATAGGGTAATTTAATTTATTAAAAAATTCAATGCATTTTTCTTCAATAAGTTGTGTTAATGGTTCTAGATTTTTGGCTAGAGTAGTACCTTCAGTAGTATTCCAATCTTTAAGACTTTCAGATAATTTAAGTAACCAAGCCCAACCGTAAGTACGTTCAAAAGTTTTGTTGTACTGATCATCAAAATATTCAATTTCTTTTAAAATATTAGACTCGGTAATACTTGTTTTAAGTTTTTTTAAAACGTCCTCGCGATGCTTAAACTCTGGAAATGATTTTAAAATATTTACCAAAGTCCAATGACCATGTACAGAGCTGTGCCAATCAAAGCAACCATAAAAAGCAGGATGTAACGCTTGAGGTGTTTTTAAATAACTACCATCACCAAGTACCTGATTAAGTTTGTTAGGATACTCTTGATCCATACAATTGTATGCAAAAGTGTATAAATAATTCGCTTTTTTTCCGTCAAGCGGAATAGGAGCCACTTGGATTGCAATAGTGTCTTTTTTTACCGAAGCTTTGCCACTAGACTTGGTGTTTTTTGTACAACCCAAACTTAAGCCTATTAGTAGTAAATAAAAGTATTTCATAATATTATTGTCGTTTTACAAGTGCATAAAAATCGTTATCCAAAGGTAAATATCCTTGGTCGTAAACAAAGTAATATATTGTACCAGCTTTTGTAGTGTAAATGCTTGTAAAATAATTAAAATCAAAACCTTTGGACTCTAATTTAGTCTTAGTTGTTTTGGTTTTTTGTTCAGGATTTAGACTTTCTAAAATTCGCCAATTTTTACGTAAGCGGTTATTAATATTTCTAATTAAGTTTTTTCCGTCTTTATTAACTTTATTGTTAAAGCTGTTGCGACAACCATCACTACAAAACTTTTTATCTATTCGACCAACTATTTTGTCTCCACATTCAGGACAAGTTTTATTCATAAATTAGGGTTTTTTAAGGCGTACCAACGTAAGTTTAATTGTTCTTGTTTAAAATAAAAGTCTTCAATATAATTTAAACCTATTTTTAAAAGCGCGTTATGTGACGCTTGATTGTTAACTTCAGTAGTAGCATAAATTTCAGGTAATTTCATGGTGTTAAAAGCATAATCTAGGCTGGCTTTTCCAGACTCGGTAGCATAACCTTTGTTCCAAAAGCGCTCAATTAATCTGTAACCAATGTCATAATACTTGGTAAAACCATTCATGTTATATTCTGTATTTAATCGTATACCAGACCAACCTACAAAGTCTCCAGAAGCTTTTTCTATAACAGCAAATCTACCAATACCACGATTTTGATATTGTTGTAAAACACTATCTAAAATTATTTTAGATTCTGCTTTTGTTTTAATAGGTTTATTACCTAAATATTTGTGGACATTTGGGTTAGAATCTAACTCAAACATACCTTCTAAATCACTACTTCTAAGTTCGCGAAGCAGTAATCTTTCAGTTTCAATATTAATATTCATGTTTACTTTTTGTAGTTAAATTTTACTTCTTCATTATTTCCATTTTCCTCTACAACTACATAAATATTAATTTTAGAATCACTTATTTTTTCAAAAGTAAACTGATCAAAATACACTCTGTTATCTTCAATTTTAACCAATTTAGCATCAACAGTTTCGTCTTTTTCTTCCCATCCTTTAAAATCATTACCAAAATGTTTTAACTGAAAAATTAATGTGTCGTCTACTTCTCTTATTCCACCAAGTTCATAAAAAACAACTTTTCCATTACTAACTAACTTAAAACTAAACATCATAGAGTCACCAAGTGGTGGACTCCAGATTTCTTCTGTAATTCCGCCAAAAGCTTCACCTTTCCAGTGACCTTGGATCCAAGAAACTTGTGATAAATTGGCTTTAGGTGAAGATATAGTCTCATCAAATTTTATTGTATTACTCTGTGCAAAGCTTGTTAAATAAAAAACTAATGCTAATAGTGTAAGTAATTGTTTCATAGTGCGTTGGTTTAAGTTTTAAAGATACACTATTTCCGTTTACAAACGACAACAAACGTTTACAATCGACATTAAATGCGTAACAACCGACTAAAAGTTGGTTAATAAATCATCTTTGTAGTGTTGAATAGAACTAATGACATTCAATAATATAAAAAACTTATCTTATGAATACGTTAAGAAACAAAGTACAATTAATTGGAAACCTAGGACAAGATCCTGAAATTATTAATTTAGAATCTGGAAAAAAATTAGCTCGATTTACATTGGCTACAAACGAAAGTTATAAAAACTCAAAAGGTGAAAAAATTACAGATACACAATGGCATCAAGTTGTAGCTTGGGGAAAAACTGCTGATATTATTGAAAAGTATGTTTTAAAAGGAAAAGAAGTTGCTGTAGAAGGTAAGCTTACTACTAGAACATGGGAAGATAAAGATGGTATGAAGCGTTATACAACCGAAGTGGTTTGCAATGAGTTGTTAATGCTTGGAAAGTAGACAGTACTTTATAAAAATAAAAAGGCTCGCAAATAATTGCGAGCCTTTTTTGTGTAAAAAAAATGTAATTAATCAACCGCATCTTCAACATCATCTGCAGCGCTCTCTACAGCGTCTTCTACTTTTTCTCCTGTGGTTTCTTCTCTACATCCTATTAAGGTGATTGCTAAACAGAACATAATAATACCTGTATATGCTATTTTTCTCATGGTCTTTTGGTTTTAAGATTTGTCTTTAATTTTAATTTCGTCGTCGGTAATTTTAACTTTTTTAGTTTCGGTTTCCAACTTTACTTTATCGTCTTTAACTTGTATTTTTGCACCATCATCTTTCATGTCTTGTATAACTTCTTTTTTGTTATTATCTTCTCTACAAGCAATAAAAGTAGTGGTTAAAACGGTTAAGGCTAAAACTGTAAATATTATCTTTTTCATAGTAATTTTTATTAAGTTTTAGATTAGCCTATAATGTCTTCTAGTCTTTTAACAGTGTTTAGAGCTGATTTTACAGTGGTTAATTGTGATTGTACGATAGTCTGAATTTCTGTATCAGTATTAAAATTTTTTAATTGGTCTTCATATTCTTTAATACTAGCTTTTTCACCTCTAATGCATTCTTCCATTAAAGCTTCATCTGTATCTGCAGATAATGTAGATTTAATATTAATCCAACCTCTGTGTAAATCTCCTTTGATTGTTCCAGATGCTTTAGGTTCTGAGTTATGTTTTCTAATTTGATAATCTAGTTCTGTAGCAAAAGTGTTACGTTGTAATGCTTTTTGTTGTAACCAGTTTTTTAATGGTTCGTTATCTGTTTTAGTCATAACTTGTTTATAACCTGCTTCTGCATCGTAATTTTTTTGTAATAAATTTTGTAATGAGCTTACTACTTCTTGGTTTGATTGTGTCGTTTTCATAGTGTGTTTTTAGTGGTTTGTAATTGTTTTTTTTAGAATCTGTAACGTATACCTAATGCAATGTCAAAATCGACATCGTCACTGTAATCGTCATCAAATCCAATTTCTGGTCTAAAATCTAGAGACAGTTGCAAAGGGATATCAAAATTATATTCGATACCAATATCACCTGCAAGTAAGGCAAATGTTCCGTCAACTTCATTGGCATCATAAGATCCAAATCCTGCTCCAGCACCAACGTACCAGTTAAAATTATTGTCAATTGGCATAACCCATTGGTAAAGTCCCACGATTTTAACCACGTCAAAATCATTTGAGTCTCTCCAGCCTAGATCAAACTCTAGTCTATTGTTATCGTTAAGATGTCTTTGGTAAGATATTTCGGCTCCAAGTCCATCATTATCACCTAATCTTAATCCCAATGCATTTTTTGAAATGTCTTGTGCATTTACGCTAAATGCTGTAATGGTAATAGCTACAATTGATAATATTAATCTTTTCATGTTGGGTTTTAGTTTGTTTATTTTGTTTTTGTTGATGTTATGAGTCTAAATAATTAGACGCCTTTTCCTCCAATTAATCTTAATAATATTGCAATTACTGCAATGACTAATAATATGTGTATTAATCCACTTGCGCTGTAGACAAAAAATCCTAATGCCCAACCTATTACAAGTATTACTGCTATAATATAAAGTAGTCCTCTCATGGTGTTTTGTTTTTTATTGGTTAATAATTATTTGGTTGTTTTAAATGATTCGATAATCTTAGATTTTGGTACTTCTAGATTACCCATAAGTTTTACCATTTGTTTTGCTTGGTTTAATGTTTTTGATACTCCTGTAGCGTAACCACGATCTGTAACAACTCCCCAAGTATAAATACGCTCTCTTCCTTTGGCGTTACTTAAGTTTATGTTTGAAATCTTTTTCTCAATGATTTGAGACGATTTAGTTACCATTGCTATTTGTTGATTAGCTTCAGATAAATTATCTGCTGTACCAGTAAATACTCCTGATGTTGTTTTTACTGTCCATTGGTAAACTTGTTGTTTCACTTTGTTGTCAATAACCTCTGTTGGGTTGCTGTCAAAAAGTTGACTGTCTATGATGTCAAGTTCTGCTGCACTTGATAATGTTATAGTTGTTGCAAATAGTAAGGTGAATATAGTTTTCATAATATGTTTTTTTTAACTGTTAGTATTCAGGTTATTTAATATGTTATCAGCTTTATTCAAGCTTTTATTGATTTTAGAGTCTGTTTCTGACAAAATGTTTTGAAAGTCTTTGCTATTAGTTGTTTTTGACAGTTTTTCTAGCAAATACAATTGATTATCAATTTTAGCTCTAAGCTTTTTTAATGTTTGTATTTTGTAATTCAAATTATCTTGATCAATGGTTTGTTGCACTGTAACCTCAGTGTAGTTTGGTATTGAAATTAGTTTATCACTTGCAACTTCACTAAATTCTTTTGCAATGTTAATGTGAGTCTTTTCAATGGTTTTAACTAAGTCTGCAATACTATCTTTTGTAATTATTTGTTGTAAGGTTTTACTAAGTTTAATAACTTCATGATTATCTTTAGATAGCATTAATAAAAGCTTAGCTTCGTTTTTATTATTTGTTATTGATTTATTCTTTTGTTCTTGCTCTTGCTTTTCTTTATCCTTATTTTTAATTAATTCGTCACAAGAATTAAAACTTAAACCTATTGTTGTAATTACTAACAAGATTAAAATTGTAAATCTTCTAGTTTTTAAATATTTCATTGTAAATAATTTGATGTTACAAAGATGCAACCGTTACTAAACTTTTGTGTTACATCATTTTTTGTATTGTTTATAGAATTTTCATACCTGTTTTAGTTTCTATTTAAATACAATGCAAAGTTGCGACATAACTACAGGTTTTGTGTTACATCATTTTTTTGTTTAGTTATATGATTTCTACTTAAGGAAAGTTTTTTGTATAAAAAAACCTTACGATAGTAAGGTTTTAGAAGTGTATTTGTATTTATTTAATCTATTGGTAAGTAAATTATAAAGGTTGCACCTATACCAGGTTTGCCTTTAGCAATTATATGTCCTTTATGATTTTCTATTATTTTTTTACATATAGATAATCCAATACCTGTTCCTGAATACTCGTCCTTGTTATGTAACCTGCTAAATAAAACAAATATTTGATCTGCGTACTCGTTATCAAATCCAATCCCATTATCTGTAAAAGTTATTTTATGATAAAAAGGTTTGGTTGGTTTTGTAATTTGAGCATCGTTATCTGCTTCTATTACTTGATGTGTAATATTAATTACAGGAGATCTTTTTTCTGACTTATATTTTATTGCATTACCAAGAAGGTTGACAAATAACTGCTGTATTTGAAATGGTATTACTGTCATGGAAGGAAATGCGTCTGAAGTAATAACTACATCTTCGGCTGAAATAACTTCAGCTAAATCTTGTTTTGCTGCTTCTAATAGTAAGTTTATATTAGACTCTTCAAATACCTTATCTGCTTTATTGGACCTTGAAAATTGAAGTAAATCATCAATTAATAATCGCATTCTGGTAGCTGCATTTTGTATACGGTCAATGTATCTTGTGCCACGATCTGATAATTTTTCAGCTTCTTCATCTTCAAGTCTAGATAAAAAAGTTTGAATTTTTCTTAATGGTTCTTGTAAATCATGACTAGCAACATAGTTAAAGGATGACAATTCTTGATTGTTTCTTTCTAACTCAAGATTACGTTCTTCTAATGCTCTAAAACTTATGATTTCGTCTGTAATATCTGCTGTTGTACCAAGTAAAACGGTTTCTTCTTCATCATTTATTATAGATTTACCGTAGGCTTTAAGGTGTTTAATATTTCCGTTTTTATGTACTACACGATAATATATATAGGGAAGTTCGACATTTTTTTTCATGTTTTCTACCTGTTGACTTAACTGTTCTACATCTTCTGGATGTACATATTGCATAAAATTTTGGATGGTAGGCTCAAAAGATTGTGGTTGTTCACCTAATAATCTATATAAGTTGTCAGAAAATGTAAATACGTCATTATTTTGATCCCAAGTCCAACTACCATGTTTACTTACTATTTCTGATTGATTAGTCGATTCTTTAAAAATTTCTAGTTCTTCGTTAGTAATTTTAAGACGTTTAATGTTTTTGTAAATGCTATTATAAGCTAAATACATTAATATTAACGAACAAAGTAATAATGAAAACAATAGTAATGGTGTTGCCATAAGGTCGCTTCTGTACTCATCACTACGTTTATTAAGTAAGTTGTTTTGTAATTTTATAACACCTTTAATTTGGTCCCTAATACTATCCATTAAAGTTTTACCATTCCTAAAATTAGATATAAAGTTAGGGTCTTCAATGTCCTTTTTTGGTAAAGATCTGTAGGATGTTTTAAAAGCTATAAGTCGTTTATTAATTAATGTATTAACATCAATTAATTTAGATTTTAATTGAGGTGTATTTTTTGTTAATACCTTAAGTTCTGCAAAACTATTATTAATGCGGTTTCTTGCAGAAAGGTATGGCTCTAAAAACACAGAGTCGTTAGTTATGATATAACCACGTTGTCCGGTTTCGGCATCTTTTAGGTAAGATAAAATCTGTTCTAGTTCTACATTGACTTTGTAAGTGTGAGTGATCATCTCTGATGATTTTGTAACCTCAGTAACACTTCTGTAAGTTAGCGCACCTACAACTAATATTACTAGTGCACTTATGTACAACATAGCTCTTAAAAAAGAGATATTATTTGATAGTGTTTTTATCATAGGTTAAAGACGTAGCAAAAAGTTATCTTTATTCATGTTATTAGTGTGATATTGCCAGTTGATAGTGACTACTTCAGACAATACTTTTTTTAATTTTTTAAAGCTACTTGGTTTTTTTATGTAGATGTTAGCACCTTGTACAAAGGTGTTTTCAATATCTTCTTCTGACGCTGAGGTTGAGTATATTGCAATTGCTATATCTTTAAACTTAGGATCTTGCTTGATTTCTTGAAGACATTCTAAACCAGATTTTCTTGGCATGTTTAAATCTAAAAATAACACATTTGGTAGCGTTGCTTCAGTGCTGTTAAGGTAATCCATTAAGTACACACCATCATTAAAGGTTTGTACTTTTGTAGTCATTTTTAAATCCTCAAAAGCATCAGTAAAAAACATTCTGTCGTCCTCATCATCATCTGCTAATATTATATTAATATAGTCTTCTTGCATACTATTAATTATTTTGTTGGTTTAAATCTCTTCGTTTTGCAATAATACGCTGAAAAGCTGTTGGTGTTATACCTGTGGTATTTTTAAACTGCGTGCTTAAGTGTGCTACGCTAGAGTAGTTAAGTTTAAAAGCTATTTCGGTTAAACTTAAATCTTGTTTGATAACTAGTTGTTTAGCGTATTCTATTTTTTGAATAATGATAAAGTTTTCTATGGAAGTATAAGTGACTTCAGAAAATAAATTAGATAAATATCCATAACTGTGTCCTAAAGCTTCAGATAAATATACAGAGCTTTTTACGTTTACAACTGTATCTTCATTAAAAACCATATCTGTAATAGTGTCTTTAATTTTTTGAACTAAAATGCTTTTTTGATTTTCAACAATTTCAATGTTAAATGTATCTAGTTCATTTTGTAAATCTTGTTGTTTTTCAGGAGTGATTTTTTCTAGTACTTCAATTTCTCCAAAACCTACATTTTTGTACTTAATATTATTGTTATTAAGTACTTGTTCTAAAACGGTTTGGCAAATGGCATTAAAATCAAATTTAAAAAATAATGTCATAATTAATCTTTAGTTGCAAAATAAAGATAATACTTAAGTATTAACTAATTAATTAAGATTACTTTTTAGTAATAATATCAATAATTTTTACTGTATTAGCAATTGTGTATTTTGTTAAATCTTTGTGTGCTGTTTGGTCCAAAATATAAATGTTTGAAGGGCTATTTATACTTACATTTTTGGTTTTGTTATTTATTTTAAAATGTGGCACTTTGACTTTAATGTCAAAGTAGCTATCACCAATTTTTAAATCTGTACTGTTATTATAAGCAGTATTTTGACTTTTAATACTATTGTCGCTAATAGGTTTTAGTTTACTTACAATTTGTACATCATTATTTGTAGACATTATTATTAAAGGCGTCACACAAATTAAGGTAATTAGAAGTAATATTTTATTAGGTTTCATAGTATTGGTTTTAAATATAAACACATCTTTACTAACTAAATTAATAACCAACCAAAGTCATAGCTTTCAAGATGTGTTTGTATTGTTAAATAGTATGTTGCAAAATTAATGTAGCAGCTTGTGTGTCATGTTACATAATTTTGGAATGATGTTATATTATTTTATTTTCTTCTAGTTTTTAAAAACTGTAGAAGTATTACCTTTGAAGCCTGAGTATAGTCTTGTTTGCTCTTTGTTATTATGAAAAACGATTTAGATTTTTATAAAAATATTTATAAGAATAGGTTGCCATTAACCGAACTTTTGAAAGATGAAAGCCTATTTTCTAGTGTTCCTAAAAATTGGACAATTGTAATTACAGACATCCAAAATAGTACAGATGCAGTTGCAAAAGGGTTTCATAATAATGTAAATTTGTGTGCTACAGGTAGTATTATTACGGTTTTAAATACATTAAAGTCTATTGACAAATCGATTGAAATACCTTATTTTTTTGGAGGTGATGGTTCTACATTTATTATGCCTGATACTCTTGTTAAACCTATCATAAGTGCACTAAATAATTACAGTACACATATTGCTAAAACACTAAAACTTAATTTACGTGTTGGTTTTATTAAAGTAGAACAAGTGTACAATAACAATATAACGTTAAGAATAACTAAATTAAGACACAATAAATACCTAACAACACCAGTAATTTTAGGTAACGGAGTTAAGTATGCAGAGCGTTTTATTAAAAATAGTTTTGAAGCAATACCTAGTGTAAAGGACCAAAATATAAAGCTTAATTTAGAAGGTATGGAATGTCGTTGGGACGAAATCCTACCAGATGAATCCTCTAAAAAAGTGATATGTTTATTGGTAAATTGCGATGATGAAAATAAGCAAGCTGAAATTTTTGGTACAATAATGAATGAGATTAACTACATTTTTGGTGACTTAGACAATCGAAATCCAATTTCAGCTTTAAAACTTAAATTAAATACCTCTCTTGATAAAATTAGAAAAGAGATGCATGTTAAGTTAGGTAAACATCAAAACAATTACTTAATAAATAATTGGCTAATTACCATTTTTGGAAAATATTATTTTAAGTTTTTTAAAGCAGGTAAAGCGTATGTATATAAAGTTAGTCAATTATCTGACACTATTATGTTGGATGGATCCATTAATACTGTTATTTCTGGAACTGAAAAACAAATTAATAGATTACAAATCCTTTTGGATGATTTAGAGTCTAATAAAAAAATAATTTACGGATTGCATACAACTCATGCGTCTATTATGTCATGTTATATTCAAGATAGAAAAGAAAAACATATCCATTTTGTAGACGGTACAGAAGGAGGTTATACAAGTGCTGCTATTTTTGTAAAACAAAAAATTAAAGACCTAGCTAATCTTTAATTGCGAGAAGTAAAAGGCTTGTTTAGTTTGTAGTAAATTATCCTTAAGTGTATTTAATAATTGGTATGAAGGCTTAGATAAAATACCAGATTTAATTTCTTTATTAACTTCGTTTAAAAAGTAGTTATTAAGTGTCATGCACTCTTTTAAAATTAGTTGACTCTGATTTTTATATAACTGACTTTTTAATCCAAACCACAATAATTTAATTTTAATAACCCAGTTTTTGCGCTGTTTTGGCCTAATACTTAAGGTTTTTAAAATGTTTAATGATTTGACTTTAAATGCTACAGTGTAATTTAGTTTATCGTCAATCCAAGTTTTTAAGTCTTCATCTTTAGTTTGTGATTTTAAATACTGAAATGCTAATTCAATATCATTACTAACCATAAATAAATTTTGGATTGCAGTACTACCTACTTCATATTTAATCAAGTCATTCATAACATTAGTTTTTAAAAAACAAAGTTATGCAAATAGCGTGCCTGTAATTTTATACGATTTTAGGTAACTGTTTTATAATTTACTTTTTCTTTAAAATTAAATACACCGGAAAATGATCGCTATAACCACCTTTGTAGCGTTTGCCAACATAAGTCCTGTAAGGCGTGCCTTTATATTTACCATCAGATTGTTTTAAAAAATCAGGATCATAAATATCGGCTTTTACGTATCTAAAAGATTTGCTTCTACTTTTAAAAAAATTAGGAGTGATTAGTATTTGATCAAATAAATTCCATTCAAAATTATGGCTAGTTGTGCCACGATCTATGGATAATAATGTTTCCATTGGATTGTATAACCCTTGATTATCCACTAACTGTTCGATACTTTTACTAGCAGGATCATCATTAAAATCACCCATAACAATTACTTTAGCGTCAGGTAAATTATCTTTTAATGTTGCAATTATAGACTGTAAATGTTTAGATGCTGTTAATCGTTTGTGTTCTGTTTCATTATTGCCAGTTCGTCTGGATGGCCAATGGTTTACTAAAAAATGAACTGTTTCGCCTAAAAACAAACCACTAACCAATAAAATGTCTCTGGTATAATCAGGCGATCCATCGTCATTAGTAAAATTATAAGTAAACACATCAGAGCTAGTAACAGTAAACTTTTTACTGTCATAAATAAAAGCAACATCAATACCACGTTCGTCTTTACTATTGTAGTGTACAAATTGGTAAGGGTATTCTTTTAAATGTTTAGATTTAATTAAATCTTGTATTACAGCTTTGTTTTCTACTTCAGCTAAACCAATAATGGCAGGATGACTATTGGTTTCTTTTCTTCCAATATTAGAGATGGCATAACCAATTTTTCGTAATTTATTGTTGTATCTTTTAATGGTCCAACGTTTTTCGGACGTAGGATTAAAATCTCTATCACGCGTTAGGTTGTCTTTATAAATATCAAATAAGTTTTCAATATTATAAAAAGCTACCGTTTGCTTGTTAGTTTTAGGTTTTAAGAAGTTAAAATTCAAGACCATCAATTTTTTTGAAGGTTAAAAATAGCAATTTTATTATGGATACAATTATGTAACTTTGTAGTATAATTAATTATATGTTAGAAAAAAAAGATATCGAGCTTGAAAAAGCAGTTTTAATTGGTGTAGTCACAAAAGAGCAAAATGAAGAGCAGTCCAAAGAGTATCTTGATGAGCTTGAGTTTTTAACCTTCACAGCAGGTGGAGAAGTTAAAAAGCGTTTTACTCAAAAAATGGAAATGCCTAATCCCAAAACTTATATTGGGACAGGTAAAATGGAGCAAGTACGACAATACATTGAAGATAACCATATTGGTACAGCTATTTTTGATGACGAGTTATCTTCATCTCAAGAGCGTAACATAAGTAAAATATTAAATGTAAAAGTATTAGATCGTACCAATCTAATTCTAGACATTTTTGCACAACGTGCACAAACCAGTTATGCAAGAACACAAGTAGAGTTAGCGCAATGCGAGTACCTTTTACCTAGACTTAGAGGTATGTGGACACACCTTGAGCGTCAAAAAGGAGGTATTGGTATGCGTGGACCTGGAGAAACCGAAATAGAAACAGATAGACGTATAGTACGCGATAGGATTTCGTTATTAAAAGCCAAAATTAAAACCATAGACAAGCAAATGTCTGTGCAACGTGGTAATCGTGGACAAATGGTACGTGTCGCATTAGTAGGATATACCAACGTAGGTAAATCTACCTTAATGAATACCGTAAGTAAGTCAGAAGTATTTGCCGAAAACAAGTTGTTTGCAACCCTTGACACAACCGTAAGAAAAGTAGTCATCCAAAATCTACCATTTTTATTAACAGATACCGTTGGGTTTATACGTAAACTACCAACACAATTGGTAGATAGTTTTAAAAGTACATTGGACGAGGTTAGAGAGGCAGACCTATTATTGCACGTCGTAGATATTTCTCACCCAAATTTTGAAGATCATATAGAGTCTGTAAACAAAGTATTAGGCGAAATAAATAGTGCAGACAAACCTATAATAATGGTGTTTAATAAAATAGATGCCTATAAAGCCAAACCGTTTGATGACACAGACCTAATAGCAGAACGTTCTGAGGAGCATTACAGTCTAGCAGAATGGAAAAAAACATGGATGAGTCGTGTAGGTAAAGACAATGCTTTATTTATATCAGCATTAAACAAACGTAATTTAGAAGAGTTTAAAAAGCGTGTCTATGATGAGGTAAGAGACATACACGTGACGCGTTTTCCGTACAATCACTTTCTATATCCAGATTACGATTATGATAATTTAGGAGAAGAAGAGTAAGATAATTTGGGCGTTACCCTAAAGGGTCAGGCTGTCCGTTATATCTTTTTTGTGCAACTATTTAATCATTATGTTTTAGAGTAAATCTAATATTAGTATTAAATAAAGGTATTTAAATAAACATCAAAAAAGGATGTCACTTCCATCCTTAACGCATAAAAAAAAGCACCTTTAAAAGGTGCTTTTTTTATATAAAATAATGTAGTACTATTAATTAGAATTTATAATTTAAACCTAATAACCAGTAAGATTGTAATTTGTTATCTACGTTATCAAAAGTAGGTTCTGCAGTAGTAGAAGTAACATCGTACTGACCTAAAGCATAATTAAGAGCTTCTTGTTTGTTGCTTCTTAAACCAAAGTCAAAACCAACACCAATCATTTTCCATAAGTTGTAACCAAAACTGTTAATCCAAGTAAAGTTAGATAAGTCTCCATCTTCATAAGATTGGAAAGTAGAGAAATTAGACTTAAAGCTAATTGCACCAATTTGTCTAGTATAATCTGCAACAATTTTAGCACCTAAAGATGATTGAAAAACTGCATCGTTTTTAGCAAACACAAAGTTGTAGTTTAATGGATGTGCAACAACTATTAAGTTTTCAATTGGTGTCCATGTTAAACCAACACCAACATCTAAATATCCTGGATCATTAAAGTTATCTAAAATTGTAGTTCTGTATTCGGCTAATCCAGATACTGCTAAATTTTTAGCAATATTTCTTCCGTATAAAGAAGAGATGTTAAATACATCAGTAGTTGCTTCAAAATCCTCACTATCTGTAGGGTCGTTTTTATCATCTAATTTTACCCAACCTAAGTTTACATTTAAACTGTTTCTCCAGAAAAATTTGTCTTCTATTAAATTAGCAAAACCATTAACAGTAAATCCAATAGTACCAGAAGAATTGTCTACAGCAGATTGAGAGTACCAGTTACTAAATTCAGAAATGCTTCCACCAATAGTACCAAAAGCACCTTTTCTCCATCCTGGAAGTGCATCTATTTGAGCTTGTAAAGCATTTGCTTCACCTTGTAAAGCATCAGCTGCTGCTTGTTTTTCTGCTTTTTGAGCTTGTAATTCTTCTTTTGTTTGAGCGTTTAAGGAAACCATTCCTAAAAATAAAGCTCCAATAAATAATACTTTTTTCATAAAATATAAGTCTTTAATAAAACGGTTACAAATATAAGGTTTAGTTACAATTTATCACAAAACTCATTTTGTTTTAAGTATTTGTATATCAATATTTTAAGTAAAATATTTAAATTTTATCGTTTATACAATGGAACAAAAGAACAAGCCTCTCCATACATTATATTTTTAGCATATGGTTTTAGCTTGTTTGTTATCATAACATAAGCGTTTATAGGCACTGGCTTGTTACTACAGCCTTTAATTATAACAGGTTTATTTTGGTAAATTGTAGCATCGATATTGGTAATTATGTCTTGGTAAATTGCAGTCTCTAAATCCTCTAAAGTTCCGATATGGCACTTTTCGACAAACGGTTCTAAATTTACGGTCAACAACATAAAAGCCCAATCAGGTATAATAGCATCTACACTACAATGTATAGCAACGTACTGGTTTTGGTATTGACTCCAGTCATGATTTTTTACATATTCTCTAAAATCTTTCTCCTTTAAAACCAATTCTTGAAATAACCAGTCTTTAATATCAAATTGTACACGTGCACCTTTTGGATAATAATCCTCAAGATCTATAGTTATTAGTTTACTATTTGCTACACGATTTATAATCTCTTCAGCCATAATTTAAAAATAAGTAATTTTTATTGGTATCCTTCTGCTTGTAGTTTAAATAAGTCAGCATATAATGACTGGTTAGCCATTAATTGGTCGTGTGTGCCCATTTCTAGCACGCGACCTTCATCTAACACCAAAATCTTGTCTGCTTGTCTTACAGTACTAAATCTGTGCGAAATAATAATACTAGTTTTATCTTGTGTTAGTCCTATAAATCTTTCAAATACATCACTTTCTGCTTTAGCATCTAATGCAGATGTTGGTTCATCTAATATCATAACCTTAGCATCTTTCATATAGGCTCTGGCTAATGCTACCTTTTGCCACTGTCCACCAGATAATTCTTGTCCTTTTGCAAAGCGCTTACCTAATTGTTGGTCGTATCCTTTTTTAAGTTCTGACACCACTTGATTTGCTAAACTTAATTCGGCAGCATTTTCAATTTTATCTTGATTGTCTATTTGGTCAATGTCACCAATAGCAATATTTTCTCTTACGGTAAATTCGTATTTAAAAAAATCTTGAAAAATCACACCAAAAAACGTTTGGTATTCAGCTTTATTAAACCTGTTAATATTTATTCCGTCTAATAAAATTTCACCCGAAGTAGGCTCGTAAAAACGTAATAATAATTTAGTCAATGTTGTTTTTCCTGCTCCATTTTGGCCAACAAACGCTAGTTTTTCTCCAGCTTTTATTTTAAAACTAATCCCTTTTAGTATCTTATTATCAGATTCTGGATAAGAAAATATTACGTTTTTAAATTCAAAACCTTCTGTTATAGTTTTTGGTAATGGCATATCTTCTTTATGTTTTGGTGCAATAGATATGTCAATAAAATCAAAATAGTCTTTTAGGTATAATGCACTTTCTGATATACGTGTAAATTTAGAAAAGAAATCTTGTAGGTTTCTGGTTAGTCTATTAAAAGCACCTGATAAAAACGTTAATTCTCCTAAAGTAATTACTCCAGATATGACGCGATATATAATAAAGACATAGGCACCATAATAGCTAAGCGTCCCTAAAACATTAAATACAAAACCTAAAGCAGATCGTTTTATAGCTAGTTTTTTGTTTAGGTCGTAATATTCTTGGGACAAATTTTTAAAACGATTAACCACAAAATCTGTTAAACCAAACAGTTTAATTTCTTTAGCGGTTTTGTCATTTGCACCTATGTAACGTAAGTAATCCAATTCTCTACGTTCTGCAGTCCAACCTCTTGCTAAAGAGTATTGTTGTTGACTAAACCAAATTTCGTTTATAAATGAAGGTATGATACTTAATACCAAAAGTATGATTAGGTAAGGTTCAAAATACACTAAACCAGCAACAAGAGTTGCAATAGATATTAAGCTTTGCACTTCACCAAGTGCATTGGACATTAAACCTACACGACTTGTAGTTTGTGTTCTGGCACGTTCTAATTTATCATAAAACTCAGAGTCTTCTAATAGGCTAATGTCTATTTGATTGGTTTTTTTTATGATTCTTACAGAGGTGTCAATAGAGTAGGTATCACCTAATAAACTATCTGTTAATTGGATGGCACGACTGACTAAGTCAGACAATACAATTAAACCAAACTCTATAGCAACATACGTCCATAATTGGGTTAAGTCTGTACTCTCTGATTGTGTTTGTAGTATAATTTGATCAATAATAATTTTACCTATCCATAAAATTATGACAGGTAAAATGGCACCAATTAACCTACAAAACGCTGAACTTAAAAATAAGGTTTTGTTGGTGTTCCAGATTTCTTTAAAAAATCGTGGTATAAATATTAATGCGCTAAAAGATTTTTTTAAGCTAGTCTTGTTACCATCTTTTAACGATTTTGGAGTACGTCTAGCCATTTATAATCTTAGATTTTAAAGCATTCCAAGTTCTAATTTTGCTTCTTCGCTCATTAATTCTTGTGTCCATGGTGGATCAAAAGTAATTTCTACTTCTGCATCTTTAACTTCGTTTAAAGATTTAACCTTCTCTTCTACCTCTAAAGGTAGTGTTTCTGCAACAGGACAGTTTGGTGTTGTTAAGGTCATTAAGATTTTTACATCGTAGTCTTCGTTTACAAAAACATCGTAAATTAATCCTAACTCGTATATGTCTACAGGTATTTCTGGATCAAAAATAGTTTTTAAAACTTTTACTATTTTTTCACCTAACTCTGCTGTGTCTATTGTTGTTTCACTCATGTTACTGTGTGCTTTTAATTTCCGCGAAAGCGAAACTTATTGTATTTGTGTTTGGTATGCTATAGCATACATTTTTATTTGTTTTATCATGCTTACTAGACCGTTTGCTCTAGTTGGTGATAAATGTTCTTTTAAGCCAATTTGATCTATAAAATCTGTGTTAGCGTCTAGGATATCTTTTGGATGTTGGTTAGAAAATGCTCTAACTAAAATTGCAATTATCCCTTTGGTTATAATAGCATCACTGTCTGCAGTAAAAGCTATTTTATCGTTATCTAACTCTGCATGAACCCAAACTTTACTTTGGCAGCCTTTAATAATGTTAGATTCTGTTTTGTATTCTGGAGCGATTAATGGTAATGATTTACCTAAATCAATCATGTATTGGTAACGCTCTTCCCAATCTTCAAACATTGAAAATTCGTCAATTATCTCGTCTTGTATTTCTTTAATAGTCTGCATTTTTCAATATGTTTTCAGTTACAAAATTAATCAATATGGATTGATTTATTACTAAAGAATTACTAAAGATATTTATAGTGTTATTAATCTTTAGTTTTTGTATTTTGTTTTGCTATACTATTTAGTTTTGTAACAAGTTCTGCTATTTCTTTTGGCGGATTTCCAGCATCAAAAGTTGGTGTTGAGTATTGTTGTCCGTCAACTGTTATGGTTACATTAGCTGCTGCTGCACCATCATATTGATGTGCTTTGCTAGGAGCCTCTAAATTAGTAATGGATTTTGGGTCTATACTTTCTGATAAGGTTTTTAAAGCATTCCAGTCATCTTTACTACACGATTGTACGTTTTCCTTCTCAGCTCTGTTAAACTGAGATGTTATGGTTTCTTTATTTACTTCAATTAAGGTATAACTTCCTCTGCTAGAGGCTGCATATCTAAAAGTTAAATTGCCCTCTTGTTTTTGAGATGTTTTGTCTATATCTGCTTTAGCAGTTATTAGTTCTTTTTTATTTTCAAGAAGTGTAACCTTATTATCCTCTAAAGAGTAATGTGTTGTGTTTTGTAAATTTTGAAGAAAGGTAGCTTCTGTATCATTATCTTGGCAAAACTTTTTTGTTGAAACTATTGGACCAAAGGATATGCTATTATTTGTTGTTATCGTATAAGTACCAGAAAATTGATTGCATCCCGAATGGCCTGATACACGTTTTGCCTCTGCATCAAAATTTAAGCTTAAGTTTTTATCTGCTTTGTTGTGACTGTTTAAAGTCGACACAATAAAATTTCCGTTTAATGGCTGAGATTTCATATCTGTATTTAAACTAGTTGTTGTATCTTTTGCTGTACCACAACTGTTTAAAATTAATGAAAAAAGTATAATCGTAATTGTTTTCATAGAAGTAATATTTTGGTATTTGACAATAATATTACAAAAAAGAAGCCAAAGTTATTACGATAGCATCATTTTTGCTTTCTTGACACCTTGTACTAAAGTGTCTATTTCTTCTTTAGTATTATAAAATGCAAACGAAGCTCTTACAGTACCTGGTATTTTAAAATAATCCATTATTGGTTGAGCACAATGGTGTCCTGTACGCACTGCAATACCCATTTTGTCTAATAATGTCCCTACATCATAAGGATGAATGCCTTCTAGATTAAAAGAGATTACTGAAGTTTTATTTTTTGATGTACCATAAATTTTTAAACCTTCAATATCTTGTAATTGCTTTGTTCCGTAATCTAGCAATTCATGTTCGTATTCTGCTATGTTATCAAATCCTATAGCATTCATGTAATCTAGAGCTGCTCCAAAAGCAATTCCACCACAAATATTAGGTGTACCTGCTTCAAATTTATGTGGTAATCCTGCGTATGTTGTTTTTTCAAAAGTGACTTGGTCAATCATTTCTCCACCACCTTGATAAGGTTCCATTTTATTTAGCCATTCTTCTTTACCATAAAGCATTCCAACACCTGTTGGTCCGCAAATTTTATGCGCAGAAGTCACATAAAAGTCAACATCTAATGCTTGCACATCAGGTTTGATATGTGGACTAGCTTGCGCTCCATCTATTAGTACCGCAGCACCAAATTTGTGCGCTTTATCAATGATGCTTTTTATTGGGTTAATGGTTCCTAAAGCATTTGATATATGGTTAACAAAGACTAATTTAGTTTTGTCATTTAGTAAGGCATCATAAGCCTCCATATCTAGTTCTCCTTCAGGAGTCATTGGTATTACTTTAAGAATTGCTTCAGTTTTTTCACAAAGCATTTGCCAAGGGACAATGTTACTGTGATGCTCTAAAGCGGAAACAATTAATTGGTCTCCTTTTTTTAATATTGAAGTAAAGCCATTTGCAACTAAATTAATACTATGTGTTGTTCCTGAAGTAAAAATTACTTCATAAGCTTGTTTAGCATTAAAATGTTTTTGAATGGTATGTCTAGCAGCTTCATATTTATCTGTCGCTTCTTGACTTAATGCGTGCACACCTCTGTGTATGTTGGCATTGTAATTACTGTAATAATCTACTATTACATCAATGACTTGTTGAGGTGTTTGTGATGTTGCTGCATTGTCAAAATACACTAATGGTTTACCATTTACTTGTCTATTAAGTATCGGGAAATCTTTGCGTATTTTGTTAATGTCAATCATAATTTATAGTTTAAACTCTGAAGCAATGCTATTAAATAGTGTTACAAAAGTATAAGCAGCAAATGCTACAGTTATTAAAAAAGCAATAATAACATGTGTTACTTTTATAATGTCTTTGGCTAAAACGTTAGTAACTGTTTTAAATATTAATATAGAAAGTATTATTATTAAGTAGGTTAATGACAACCCAACAAAAGTTAATAAAATACCATCAAAAAAACCTCCTTTAGTAAAATAGTATGTAGTCCCAGCTAATAATGCTATAGCTAGACATATACCAATTATTTTAAGGTAAGTCTTAGTTGAAATGCTTAATAAATCCATAGGTTTTATAAATCAAATCCTATGTTAACATTTAATTTAGTAGCGATTAGCTTTGTTATACGTTGTTTTAATTCTGGAATTTTAACCGATTTTAAAACATTGTTACTAAAAGCATACATTAATAATCCTCTAGCTTCCTTTTCTGGAATACCTCTAGATTTCATGTAAAATAATGCGCTTTCATCTAATTGTCCTATTGTACAGCCATGAGAACATTTTACATCATCTGCAAAAATCTCAAGTTGAGGTTTAGAGTTTATTGTTGCTTTATCACTTAAAAGAATATTGTTATTTGACTGGAAAGCATTTGTTTTTTGAGCTTCCTTATTAACAATTACTTTACCATTAAAAACTCCTGTCGCACTATCGTTAAAAATCCCTTTGTAATCTTGGTGACTTTCACAATTTGGCTCAATATGATGCACTAAAGTGTTATGGTCAACGTGTTGTTTATCTCCAATAATGGTAATACCATTTAATGTCGAGTCCATGTGCTCTCCATTTTGGTAAAAGTTAAGATTGTTACGTGTTAACTTTCCACCAAAACTAAAGGTGTGTACAGAAACATGTGTTTCGCGTTTTTGTTCAACAAAAGTATTGTCTATTAACGAAGCGTTTTTGTTGTCGTTTTGTACTTTGTAGTAATCTACAATGGCACGTTTGTTTGCCACTATTTCTGTAACTGAGTTTGTTAAAACAGGATTATCAGTTAAGCTCTGGTGACGTTCTATGATTTGTACATGTGAATTTTCATCGACAACAATTAAGTTACGTGGCTGTAGCATTAAAGCTGCTTCATTACCAGTTGAAAAATGTACAATTTGTATTGGTTTTGCAACAACTTTATTTTTAGGAATATGAATATAAGCACCTTCCTTTGCAAAAGCTGTATTTAAAGATGAAATTCCATCTTTTGTAGCTACGCTATTAAAGTAATTTTCTATTATTAGTTGATATTTTGGTTTTGTTAATGCCGAAGACATTAAGCAAACATCTATACCATCATGAGTTGTTTCTGATAAATGAGAAGAATACTTACCATCAATAAATACAATTTTATAAGTATCTATATCATGAATAAAATATTTTTTAATTTCATTGTATTCTAAAGCACTATCTTGGTTAGGAAATATGCTATAGTCATGTTTTAAAACACTGTTAAGTGATGTATATTTCCAAGCTTCGTCCTTTTTAGTAGGAAACCCTTCCGCTTCAAAAGTTTTAATAGCTTCACTTCTAATATCATGTACTTTGCTATCGATATCATTTTGATTTTCGAATGCTATAAAAGACGATACTAATTTTTCTTTTAAACTCATATTTTAAGTCTTCAGTTTGCAGTTATTGTAAAACCTATATAACAGGTGTTTACTATAGCTTGTTACTGTATTTATTTTATTATTTAAACTATAATGTTCTGCGGTTTACACAGTATTTATAGTTAATGTTAAGCGTCAACTTCTTCTTTAATCCAGTCGTAACCTTTTTCTTCTAGTTCATGCGCTAGTTCTTTACCACCTGATTTTACAATTTTACCATTGTATAATACATGTACAAAATCTGGTACGATGTAGTCTAATAAACGTTGGTAATGTGTTATAACTATGACACCATTATCTTTGTTTTTTAGTTTGTTTACACCATTAGCAACAATACGTAAAGCATCAATATCTAAACCAGAGTCAGTCTCGTCAAGAATTGCTAATTTTGGCTCTAACATTGCCATTTGAAAAATCTCGTTACGCTTTTTTTCTCCTCCAGAAAACCCTTCGTTTAAAGATCTAGATAAAAATTTACGATCAATTTCTAAAAGTTCTGATTTTTCACGAATTAATTGAAGCATTTCTTTAGCAGGCATATCTTCAAGACCTTTTGCTTTTCTAGTTTCGTTGATAGCAGTTTTCATAAAGTTAGTAACACTAACTCCTGGAATTTCTACTGGATATTGAAACGATAAAAACACACCTTTATGTGCACGCTCTTCAGCAGCTAACTCTTCAATATCTTCACCTTCTAAAAGGATGTTACCATCGGTCACTTCATATTCTTCCTTACCTGCAATAACTGAAGCTAAAGTACTTTTTCCAGAACCATTTGGTCCCATTATAGCGTGTACTTCTCCAGCTTTTACCTCAAGGTTTATACCTTTTAATATCGATTTGTCTTCAACACTTGCGTGTAGGTTATTTATCTTTAACATACTATTTATTTTCCTAGTTTGATAACGTCGTTTTTATTTTCCTTTAAAGCGCTTACGCTTATAACTTTGTTTATTTTTAGCTTATATGGCCAACCTTCTTCATTTTCATCTTTAGGAATTAACTCTCCTAAAACTTCAATTTTAACCATATCTGTTGGTTCTTTTTGGAAGGCTTTTGCTTGTTCTGCAATTTGATTGACTTGGTCGTTTAGAACTACTCCATGAATATCATTACCAACCTGAAATACTGCTGCATCAGCATAATACACAAAGTCACCTTTAAATTGTTCTCCTTGATCTGTTTTGCAACTAACAAAGGCGATAAGTAATAATACAATAATTGCTTTTTTCATGATTAACTATTGGATTGGTTCTGGTGCGTGGTTTAAACTATTAAAATCTTTAATGGAGTGCTGAATAATAACTTTTGCTTTTTTGTTTTCAGCGAAAGTTTCAAAAACTTCCATCGATTGCTTTGTGTTTTCAGAACTGTGGTTAAAGCTTGGTACTATTTTGTTTGATCTATTTTCTTCAAAATGATATAAATCTCCTGTTAATAAAATTGGACCCTCTTGTTGCAATTCTAAGAATAATGATTGATGACCTGGAGTGTGTCCTGGAGTTGACTTTATGATAACTTTTCCGTCATTAAACACATCAAAGTCTCCATTAATTTTTTTGATGTTTTTTAAATCTTTAATGGCATTATAATTATCAGGAGCTTCTTTTTGTTGTACTTCACTAGTTACAAAATCATATTCTAATTGTTGTACTAACCATGTTGCATGAGATAATTTTGATGCGGAACCAGAATGGTCAAAATGGGTGTGTGATAAAGCAATGTACTTAAAGTCTTCGGTTGTTAAACCAATGGTTTTAAGTTGCTCGTCAAGCCCTTTTTGTCTTGATAAAGTAAATGCTCCATTTGGTGTTGTAAATGGTTCTCTTCCAATAAATCGTTCAGACAATCCAGCATCCCAAAGTAAATTGCCTTCTGGATGTTTGATTACAAAAAACATGTCTGCAAAAGTCTTACTTTCACCTTTATATAAATCGTCTTCCGAAAAAATCTCTAACGCATTAACTTGTACTGTTCCACCATCAAATACAAATAGTTGAATAGGTACCGTTTGTTTTGCAGCAATATTATTAGTGTCTTCTAAACTTTTTTTAGAGTCTTTACAAGCTGTAAATATTATTGCTAAAGTTAATAGTATAAGTATTTTTTTCATTGTATAATTAAAGTTGTTTAACCTACAGATCCTTCTAAAGATATTTCTAATAATTTTTGAGCCTCTACAGCAAACTCCATTGGCAACTTATTTAAGACGTCTTTACTAAAACCGTTAACGATTAAAGCGATTGCTTTTTCAGTGTCAATACCACGTTGATTACAATAAAATATTTGATCTTCACCAATTTTACTTGTAGTTGCCTCGTGTTCTATTTGTGCAGATTTATTTTTAGCTTCAATGTAAGGGAAGGTGTGTGCACCACACTCGTTACCCATTAATAGACTGTCACATTGTGAAAAGTTTCTAGCATTAGTAGCACGACTACCAATATGTACTAAACCACGATATGAGTTTTGAGATTTTCCTGCAGAAATTCCTTTTGAGATAATAGTCGACTTGGTGTTTTTACCTAAGTGAATCATTTTTGTACCAGTATCTGCTTGTTGGTAGTTGTTTGTAACTGCTATCGAATAAAATTCTCCAATAGAGTTATCTCCTTTTAAGATACAACTTGGATACTTCCAAGTTACTGCACTACCTGTTTCTACTTGTGTCCAAGAGATTTTAGCGTTTTTCTCGCATAAACCACGTTTAGTTACAAAGTTGTAAACACCACCTTTACCTTCTGCAGTTCCAGGAAACCAGTTTTGTACTGTACTATATTTAATTTCAGCATCATCTAAAGCTATAAGCTCTACAACAGCTGCGTGTAATTGATTTTCGTCACGACTTGGAGCAGTACAACCTTCTAGGTATGATACGTAGCTACCTTCATCTGCAATTAGTAAAGTACGTTCAAATTGTCCAGTACCACCTTGGTTAATTCTGAAATAAGTAGATAATTCCATTGGACATTTAACGCCTTTTGGAATGTAACAGAACGATCCGTCACTAAATACTGCACTATTTAAAGCTGCATAAAAATTATCTGTTGTAGGTACAATGGTACCAATATATTTTTTGACTAATTCTGGATGCTTTTTAATCGCTTCAGAAATACTCATAAATATGATTCCTTTTTCAGAAAGCGTTTTTTTAAATGTTGTTGCAACAGAAACTGAATCTACAACAATATCCATTGCTATGTTATTCATCTTCTTTTGCTCATCAACAGAGATTCCTAATTTTTTGTACATCGCTAATAAATCAGGATCTACATCGTCTAATGTTTTGTTAGGGTCAACTGCTTTTGGGGCAGAGTAATAGGCTATAGACTGAAAGTCTGGTTTTTTGTAATTTACATTAGCCCAATCTGGTTCTTCCATTGTTTTCCATACTTTGAAGGCTTCTAATCTCCATTCCGTCATCCATTCTGGCTCTTCTTTTTTCATAGAAATAGCACGAACAATATCTTCATTTAAACCAATAGGAAATGTTTCAGATTCTATATCTGTAAAAAAACCGTATTCATATTCTTTGGTTTTTAATTCTTCTCTAAGGTCGTCCTCTGTATACTTTGACATATTTTGTCTTTAAGTTTAATTATAGTGAAAAAGATTCTCCGCAACCACAAGTACGGTTAGCGTTAGGATTATTAAATACGAAACCTGTTCCGTTTAATCCTCCTGAATATTCTAGAGTTGTACCAATTAGATACAGAAAACTCTTTTTGTCAACAATAATTTTTATGTTATTGTCTTCAAACACTTTATCGTCGTCTGCTTTGGTTTTGTCAAATTTTAAATCATAAGACAAACCAGAACAACCACCACTTTTAACACCTACGCGAACATAGTCAGTGTTTGGGTTGAAGTCATCATCATTCATCAGCTCGATGACTTTCTTTTTAGCTGTGTCAGAAACTTTTATCATACCTGTTTATTAGATTTTATCTAAACGTCTTGCAAAGATACAACATCAGTCGCTTTTTTCCTTATCAACTAACATTATATTAGTATATGGTTTTATTGATTTTTCTTATTGTTGAATAAAGTCCGGATTATTTATAAAAGTAGGATCTGATAAAGTCAGTAAAAAAGCCTTAAGATCGGCTTTGTCTTCAGTAGTTAATTGGACGCCACCTTGATTTACTTTTTTCATTAATGTGTCAATGGTATCAGAGTCCTGTAATCCAGTGCTGTAATGCTCAATGACTTCCTCTAAGGTAGCAAATCTACCATCGTGCATATATGGAGCGGTGTAAGCTAAATTACGAAGTGAAGGTGATCTAAATTTTCCGTTATCGTTTGGGTTTCCTGATATTAAACCTAGTCCTAAGTCAGGAAAAGTGGCATCTAAACCATTGTTATGAAATTGATTATCCGTCCAAAGTGGATTATTTGGATTGCCATGACAATGGAAACAATCACCTTTGTCTTCATTCATAAAAATATCTAATCCGTTTTGCTCTTGAGGTGTTAATGCAATTTCTCCATTAGAAAATTTATCAAATTTTGAGTTTCCTGAAATTAAAGTACGTTCGAATTGTGCAATTGCTTTAGCGACTAATTGTTTTGTAATAACAGAAGTGCCAAAGGCTTGTTTAAAAAGCTTAGGATATTGCTCATGATTATTAAGTTTGGCTTCTACAGGTTCCCAACTATCATTACCAAGTTCGTTGGTTTCAGTGACTGGTTCTAGTGCTTGGTTTTCAAGGCCTAAAGCATGACCATCCCAAAAGTATTTGTCATCAAAATTCCATGCCAAATTAAATAAAGGCATGCTGTTTCTGGTTCCTAGTGTAGTTGTTACACCTTGGCTAAATTGATTTGGGTCAGAAAAAGCATTTTGTGGTAAATGGCAACTAGCACATGCTTTAGTGCCATCTACAGATAAAATATTGTCAAAAAATAAACGCTTACCTAAAGCGACACCTTCAATAGTAAGTTTATTATTGATAGGGATTCTTGGATCTATCAATTTTTCTGCAAATAGGGTAGGTATTTCTAATTGATAGGGTATTGGTATATAGTCTTCTTCTTGCGTTGTTGTTTCTGAAGAACATCCAGAAATAATAACCACAAAAAGGGTGAATATGTACCAATTTTTCATGATTATTGAGTTATTTCGCCTAAGTTAAAAATACTCATTATATTTTGTTGCATCATTTTTTGAGCATCATAGTTAGGCATTAATGGTGTGTCTAAAACGTTTAAATCCCAAGTATTTGGATTAGTAAATAACTCGGCAATATTCATATCTATATTAATTACAGTGTCACTATTAATTAAGATTGGTGTTTCAAATGCGATTTCTGCAAAATTTTGCTCAAATACACCTTCGCTGACTTTTGCTGTTCCGTTATGAAAATTAAAAGGAGATGCATCTGTCGTGTCAACATTATACATGCCATCAAATTGTAAAAAATGATAGCCTCCACCAAGCATTTCTGGCCAATTCCATGAGGCTGTATTTAAGTCAGGGTAAGCACCATCAATATTATCTGTTTCATTAAAACCCCAAACAAATTTTAAGGTGTATGTTCCAGAAGGAATTGCATTGTTTTCTGGGCTAAAATTATAGGTGTCTGCTATAGCTAAATCTGTAAATTTATAACCGTCAAAAGTATAAGTCTCGTTGTTGGTATTGGTTAGCTCAAAGCGAGAGGTTAGATATCTAAATCTATCTATGTTTATGACTTCTCCATTTGCGTTTGTAACAGTTATTGTTTGTAGGTTGTCATTGTTAATTTCGGCATCGTTCCAGTGATGGTTAAAGGTGAAATTTACTTTTGGTGATATTATAGTATTATCGTCATTATCTTCATTGCAGGTAAATAAAGTTATAGCTAGTATTAAAAGTGTGGTTATTTTTTTCATTATTTTATTTCTATTAAAAGAAGGTCTGTAAAACCCTTATTTTCGTTTATGTCTAAATCATTACTGCTTGATTCTCCAACTGCTATAATTTTACCATTACTGAGTTGTGTTACTCCGTAAGTAAAATCGACATTAGAACCACCTATGGCTTGTTGCCATATTAATTGGCCTGATTGGTCTATTTTAAAGATCCATGCATCATTTTGACCATTGTTGGATGTTAGGTTTCCTGAAGCGCTTCTTGAACTTCCGCTAATTACAAAACCATTATCATTAGTGTTCGCAATTGCACGACCAACATCAAAATCTTCTCCTCCATAAGATTTTTCAGAAAGTATTTCGCCTGCAGGCGAAATTTTAATCATCCATACATCTGCAGCACCAAAGTTACTGGTAATATCTGTATCTTGACCACGAGTGTCACCTAGAATAAAATAATTACCATCCTGAGAGGCTATTATAGCTCTGGCTTCATCAATTTCGGTGGACCCAAATGATTTTTCCCATAATAAAGTTCCTGTGTTGGAGATTTTTACAATCCAAAAATCATAAGACCCTTTATTGTTACTGATGTCTGTATCATCACTATCTGATGATCCAACTATAATGAAGTTATTGTCATTAGTTTGAATGGCATCAAAAGCGCTATCTGTAAACAAGCCACCATAATATTTGCTCCATTGTACTTCTCCGGATGGGTTAAGTTTTAAAGCCCAATAATCTCCTCCAGCATGAAGTGTTTGGCTGTTTCTAGAGTTGCCTTCTCCTCCTGAAGCTGTAACATCTAAAATACCAGTTATAAAATAACCGCTATCATTAGTTTGAAGAATGGATAGTCCTGTATCAATACCAGAATATCCAAATGTTTTTTCCCATTGTAATTGACCTTGGTTGTCTAATTTTAATACCCAAAAATCCTCTTGACCATTGTTGTTGGAAACATCTCCATCAATGCTGTAAGTATGTCCAATAATAGCGTAACCACCATCTTGAGTTTGGATGATATCATTTCCTCTTTCGTCGTTAGTTCCTCCAAAAGTTTTTGACCATTCCAGTTGAATATCTTGATTGTATTTTAAAACCCAAACATCATAACTTTCGTTGTTTTTTGTGGTTACATCTCCATCCATGGATTGTGTAAATCCTAAAATTATAAAGCCTCCATCTGATGTCTTTTTTACAGTTTGTCCACTTTCATTTTTAGAACCTCCTAAAGTGGTTACATTATCTACAACTCCTGCTGAAATGTTGTTGGGTGACGAATCTTGTGTTGGCAAAGTTTCGTCTTGACAAGAAAAAAAGCTTAACAGGCTTAATGATATTACAGTGGTAATTGTTAGTTTTAATTTATTCATTTTTAATCAATTACATGTTAGTAACTCATAATTTGAAATATTACTTTTTAACTACTAATTTTTTTGTTGTGGTGCTATTTATCTTAACAAGGTATATTCCGTTAGCTAAATGATCTGTATTTAATACGAAGCTATTTTGGTCAATATTGTCCTTGAAATAAACCTTTTTACCTATCACGCTGTAAACTTCAATAGTTTTTATTTTTTGTGTTTTATTGGTGCTTATTGTAGTGCTAGAATTTGTAGGATTTGGTGCTAATGAAAAAGAGTTTTTTATAGAAAACTCTGGAGTGCTTAAAGGTGAGTTGCTAGGTCTAACTATAAACAAGCCACCTTCAATATCACTTATTATTATATTGCCACTTTCAAAATAAGGATATGTACTCCATGCACCATTAAAATTAGCGCTATTACTAGAAGGATAGGTGTCAAAATAAGCGATTTCAGAATTTGAATTGTTAGAAGAAATAAGTGTCGGAATATCTAAAACACGTAATCCTGCTCTATAATTAGCTAAGTAAAATTTATCTCCTTTAACATAGCCATTGTGGTCAATTGCTGCTAATGAAGATTCGTAAGTTGTTGCTAATACTGGATTATCTAAATCTAACAGGTCAAAAACGAAAGTTCTTGTTCCAAAACCAAAATTTTGCTCGTCAGTTTCGTCTCCAAAAATAAAATACCTGTGGTCATCTGTAAACCAACCTTGATGTGCATAGCCAGGATTTGGATATGTGATTTCTGATATAAATTGAGGGTTTGATTTGTTAGTTACATCTAAAATTACCACTCGGTCATTAGAGCCACCATTGCTGGCTAATAATATTTGTCTTCCAATATAGCTTGTTATTCCCGTAACTGTTGGGCTTGTGGCATTATTGTCTGTTCCGTTATAGGTGATTACTTGTGCGTCATGGGTATAGCCTTTGCTAGAATAGCTTCCTGAAATGGTAGGTGATTGTGGGTTTGTAATATCTACAAAAACAGGCCCACCACTGGCTGCTCCACCACAACCTACTAAGTATGCAACGCCTTCACTTTCATTAATAACTATATTATGACAACTACCAATTGTAATTCCGTTATCACCATAAAAAACACTTACGTTACCATCTAAAGGGTCACTGGTATAAGTTAAATCGCCATTTGGTCCAGTTCGTAAATTAGTTAGATCAAATATTTGCATTCCATGACTCCCAACACCATCTGCAACTATAAAAGCATGATTGTTATATACTTTTACATCTCTCCAAAATGATGTATTGCCATTAGAGGTTTCTATTCGTCCTAGAAAAACAGGATTAATTGGGTCGCTTATGTCTACAAAAGCAGTACTGTTAGTTGTGCCAACAATTGCATACTCTTTACCATTAAGTGGGTCTGTCCAACCCCAAACATCGCTTCCTTCTTCATTTCCTAAAGTTGTTGCTAGGGTTGCAATAGGTACTCGAGATAGTAAATCATAACCATCACAAGGATAAGTAGTGTCAATACCGTTAAGAGTATGTGTTACAAACCCATTAACACAAGGGTTTTGTGCTAGTGTTAATTGACCTATAAAAAGAGAAGTCACAATTAGTAGTTTTTTAAGCATCGATTTTGGGTTAAATTATTCTTAAAGATTACTAACAAATTTAGCAGAATAAACGATAATTTACATTTTTTACGTGTTAAAATGCTTAATTTATAATAAGTATAACATAGAATGGTTAAAAAACTAACAATTTAAATGTATTTAGCTTATCTATTAAATTAAGCTTAGTATTTTTGCAGTATGATAGAAGATAAAAATCAACAACGTACAGACTTAAGTCAATTAGGGGAATTTGGTTTAATAGACCATTTGTCTAAAAGTTTTGAAATCAAGCAGAAATCAACAATTAAGGCTATTGGTGACGATGCTGCTGTTTTGGAATTTAATAATAAACGTGTAGTTGTTACTACAGATTTTTTAGTTGAAGGTGTGCACTTTGATTTAAGCTATATGCCTTTAAAGCATTTAGGTTACAAAGCTGTAATTGTGAATCTATCTGATGTTTATGCTATGAATGCTGAAGCAACTCAAATTACAGTGTCTATTGCTGTGTCAAACCGTTTTCCTTTAGAGGCTATTGAAGAGTTGTATGCTGGAATTCAAACCGCTTGTAAATTATATGATATTGATTTAATTGGAGGTGATACTACGTCTTCAACTTCTGGATTAATCATATCTGTAACAGCAATTGGTCAAGTAGATAAAGATAGTGAAGTATATAGAAGTGGCGCAAAGCCTAACGATTTGTTAGTTGTTTCTGGTGATTTAGGTGGTGCTTATTTAGGGTTACAAGTTTTAGAACGCGAAAAAGAAGTTTTTAAAGTTAACCCAAACAGTCAGCCAGACTTAGATGTTTACACTTATATTGTTGAGCGTCAATTAAAACCTGAAGCACGTAAGGATATCGTGAAATTATTGCATGAATTAGAGGTTAAACCAACTTCAATGATTGACATAAGTGATGGTTTGTCATCTGAGATTTTACACCTGTGTAAAGCTAGTAAAGTAGGTTGTGATTTATATGAAAACAAGCTGCCATTAGATCCTCAGGTAATTTCTACAGCTGAAGAGTTTAACATGGATAGCACTACTATTGCTTTAAGTGGAGGGGAAGATTACGAGTTGTTAATGACTATATCTCAAGAAGATTATCCTAAAATTAAAGCTAATCCAAACTTAACCGTTATTGGTTTTATAACAGAAGCTGCCTCTGGTGCACATCTAGTAACTAGAGGTGAACAAAAAATTGAGCTTACAGCACAAGGTTGGAATAGTTTTGATAAAGACTAAGACGTCATTTTTAAAACTTTTGTATTCTGTTGTTTGGCATAACGTACTAATTTGTTTTGGTGTATGCGCTCTAATACAGAGTTAATCTCTTTGTATTTAGGTGTCATTGCTGTTAATTGACCTGTGCTATCAGTGGTCATTTCTTTTTTACAATGGCTACATTGGTATTCGTTAACGTGATAGGTAATTTGTTTGCTTACTTGAAAGTTGTGTCCAAAGATTGAGCAGTATAACTTTCCTTTTTTTGTTGGTTTAGTTTGTACTAGATTCATAATTAGTTTTTTTGTCAGTTTTTGTATGTGGTTAAAAGCCTGACTAATAGGGATGCTCTAATTTATGAACTTATTTTTGAATAAACGACTAAAAGATTTAATTATTCGATGAAATGCATTATTTTTTGTAGGAATTCATCTTTATTTTCTATATATAGCATATGTCCACCATGTAAAAGCACAATATTTAAATCATTCATTCTCTTTAGTTTGGATAAGTCATTTGTTGATAAAATAGGATCATTAGTACCTGCAATTATTAATTTTTTGCAGTTTAACTTAGAGAAAACGGAGGTTTTATCAGATCTAATTTTCATGCCTTCTTGTGTAGCAACATAACCTTGAAGAGGTGTTTTTAAGGCTTCGTTTTTTATTATTTTAATCTCTTTTTCAAATTGCTGTCGGTTGTTTTTGTAAAATAAATTACTAATTGACATGCTGACAAGGTTTTGGTAATTTGTTTTTGCGACTTGAATGGCTCTGTTTCGGAGTTTAATACGGTCTTGGCTATCTGCAAATGGAGTGGAGTTTAATAAACATAGTCCTTTTAACGCATCTGGCTTTTTTTCGGCGAAAGCCAAAGCAACATATCCACCTAGAGAATGCCCAATAATTGTTGAGGTTTTAATTTTTAAATGAAGTAAAACTGCATCTACTGCATCTGCAAAATTAGACATTGTGTGTATGTATCCTAAACAATCTGTTAAACCATGACCTAATAAATCTATAGTAATTACTTGATTGCTTTTGGAAAGTGTTGCGACGGTTTGTGTCCACATGGTACTATTTTCTAGAAAACCGTGGAGTAAAACCACAGTTTCACCTTGTCCATATACTGAGTAAGAAATTGATATGCCTTTATAACTTAAAATCATAGTTTACAAAGATAGGTTATGTAGTAATTTTAGTGTGTGGTTTTGGTTGTGGATTTACTATATTTGGTATCCTTCATTTTAATTTTTAAAAGAAATATGAAATTTACACCTATCCTTTATGTTATTGCTTGTCTAAGTTGTCTTACTTTAAGTGCTCAGGTTGAAGAGCAGAAATTAGATCAGCTTATTGAAAATACTTTGAAAACCTTTGAGGTTCCTGGTATTTCTGTAGGAGTTATTAAAGACGGAAAAGTTGTGTACGCTAAAGGTCATGGTGTGCGTGCACTGTCTAATAATAAACCAATGGATGATAATACTTTAGTTGGTGTGGCTTCTAATAGTAAAGGGTTTACTTGTTTTGCTTTAGCTATGTTAGTGGATCAAGGAAAACTTAGTTGGGATGACAAAGTTAGACAGCATATTCCAGAATTTAAATTAAAAGACGCTTGGGTTACAGAGCAATTTACTGTTAGAGATTTAGTAACTCATAGAAGCGGAATGGGACTTGGTGCTGGTGATTTAATGTTTTTTCCGGAAGCAGATTTTAAGGTTGAAGATGTGATTAGTAATGTTGGTTATTTAGATGCTGAAAGCTCTTTTAGAAGTCAGTTTGCTTATAATAACAATATGTTTATTATTGCTGGAGAGGTTTTAAAGCGTGTTAGTGGTTTGTCTTGGGAAGAGTTTGTTGAAACCAAAATTATGAAACCAGTCGGAATGCTAAATAGTAAAGCATCTTATAATCGTGTTAGCGATAAATCAAATATTATTGAAGCACATACTTTTGCTGATGGTAAATTAAAACAAATACCACATGATTGGAGTCCAACAGCTAATCCTGCTGGAGGAATTGTAAGTAATGTTAATGATATGCTGACTTGGGCTGAGTTTTTAATGAATGATGCTGTGACTAAAAATGGTGAGCGTTTATTATCTGAAGCTCAATTTTATGAGCTTTGGCAATTGCAAACACCTTTAAAAGTTAGTAAAAATGACAGTTACAATTCTAATTTCAAAGGTTATGGGTTAGGATGGTTTGTAACAGATGTTAAAGGAGGTTATAAACAAGTATATCATACAGGTGGTTTGTTGGGTACAGTGACTCAGTTTACTATGATTCCGGATTTGGATTTGGCAATTGTAGTATTAACTAACCAAATGAATGGTTCAGCGTTTACAACAATAACAAATACTATTAAGGATAGTTATTTGGGTTACAAAAACCGTAATTGGTTAGAAAAATTGGGTAAGAGTAATGCTGGTTGGTATAAATATAATGATAGTATTAAAACTGCAGTTTTTAATCAAGTTTCTAAAATGAAAAACAATAATGTCATACCTAAAGCCTCTACTATTACAGGTACATATAAAGATGCTTGGTTTGGTGATATTGTTTTATCAAAAAACGGAAACGACCTTGTAATTGAGTCTCAAAAATCTGCTACATTAAAAGGGAAGTTATTGCCTTATAATGCGACTACATTTGTTGTAAAATGGAATAACAGAAGTTATGACGCGGATTGTTTTATGCAATTTGTTTTTAATGAAAAAGGGCAAGCAGTAAGCGCGACTTTAAAGCCAATAGCTCCAATAACAGATTTTAGCTTTGATTTTGAAGATTTAAAACTAATTAAACAAGACTAATTTTGAATAATACAAAAGACCTTTTAATAACAAGCTTTGCTTTGTTCTCTCTTTTTTTTGGAGCTGGAAATTTATTGTTGCCACCTTTATTAGGATATAATGCTGGCGAAGATTGGTTTTGGGTTACTTTAGGTTTTGTTATTACAGCTGTAGCAATCCCTATTATTGGTATTTATGCGCATGCTAAATTACAAGGTACTTTGTATGATTTTGGTAAAAAAGTATCTCCTCTTTTTAGTTTGGTGTATTGTATATTAATTTATGTTATTGCAGTAGCTATACCTTCTCCACGTACTGCAGCAGCGACACATGAGATTGCTATACATCCTAATTTTGGGACATCTCCGCTTTTAACAAGTAGTATTTATTTTGCTTTGGTTTTAGTTTTTGCGCTTAACCGTTCTAAAATACTTGATGTTATAGGTAAATATTTAACCCCTTTTATTGTTTTAATATTACTATTAGTCATTGGTATAGGTTTGTTTAATGCACAAATGGATATTAGTAATTCTAGTTTTGATACACCAATAGTAGATGGGATTTTGGAAGGTTATCAAACCTTTGATGCTATTGCAGCAGTTGTAGTTGGCGCAGTAATTATAATTTCAATAAATATAAAATCTAACCAGTCTTTTGAGTATAAAAAAGACTTAATAAAAAAGTCAGGTGTTATTGCTGGTTTAGGTTTGTTTGTTATTTATGCTGGTTTGATTGCTGTAGGAGCCTTTTACGGTTCAGAAATAGAATTAAATAGTGGGCTAAGTAATGATGTCCAACGTGCAGACTTATTAATAGGTATTAGTTCTAAAGCTTTAGGTAGTTTTGGTTACAGTATTTTAAGTGTGTTAATTGCTTTAGCTTGTTTTACTACAGCTGTAGGTATAGTCACAGGAGCTGCAGATTATTTTAAAGGATTATTACATAACTCTCAAACCGTTTATGTTATTACTGCAGTTTTAGCGTCTGTATTTGGAGTAATAGTAGGGCAATTGGATTTTAATGATATTATTGTAATTGCATTACCAGTATTGTTATTTATTTATCCAATTACTATTGTTTTAATTATATTAAATGCTATGCCTGACAAATACACTTCGTCACTAGTCTTTAAAGTTGTTGTGTTGTTAACGTTTTTGTTTAGTATAACTGATGTTTTAGGGTTTTTAAGCCCTTCAGATACATTATCTATTATTGTTGACTATATTCCATTTGCTAAGCATAGTTTAGGATGGGTTTTACCTGCTTGTATTGGCTTAATTTTAACTAATTTGAAAACTCAAAAATCTTGATTTTTTTAAGTTGATTTGTTAATTTTGTGACATTCATTTATTTTAAATTTAAGCTATGAAAAATTTTATTTTCACTTTAGTATTTTCAGTTTTTACCTTCATATCTTTTGGTCAAAACACTCCAAAAGTTGGTGATCAACTAGTTGTTAAATCACCTAAAGCAGAAAGTTACAAATATGTAGATTTTCCTAAGTTAAATATTTTAGTAAAACGTGGTCAGTTAGCAAGTTATAATGCTGTTATAGATCAAGTTGTGGTTGTGGATCAAGTCATAGAACTAAATTATAATACCACAACTGTTGTTTTAAAAATGAAAGATGAATCTAAATTTTTCAATCTTTATAAAACAGTAAAAGCAAATTATAACAAAGCTATCGAATCAGGTGAATTGGTTGTACTTAAACAATAATTAGTTTTTTAAGTTTTTAATAACTGAAAATGCTTTGTCTACTACGTGGTCTTCTACTAAAACAGTAAACTCGTTTGTAGTAGATACTACTTCATAAATCGGTATGTTTTCCCAAGCCAAACGTTTAAATATCTGATAGTATAATCCTGATATTTTAGAGTTATCCTTTGGTAAACGCACACTTATTGCAGACAAGCTTTCTTGTAATCCAATTTGATGTTCGTTAGCAAAACATTTAGTAACAACTTTCTTTTCCGAACTTGATATAATTATATTGCTTTCATAAATACCTCGTGTAAAAGCGTAAAAAATATCCTTATCAGTTTCGACTTGCTCTAAAATTTTAGTGTGACTCTGTATTAATGTTTCAGAATTCTGAAATGTAAAATCACTCAAGTTAGAGCGTACAGTAATGTCTCCTAATTTTTGCAATGTGCTTTTTAGTTTTAGCGAGTGTCGTAACGTATTAGGTGTGTTGTATCGTCTTAATGCCATCATGATGGCTCCAGACTTAACAGGTTTACGCAACATAGCACTAATTGGAGCGTTAAGTTCTTCTGCTAACGCAGAGTAGTTAATAATACTTCGGGATAGTGCTTCTTCTAGAAAAGGTTGGGTAATTAATATGTCTTCAACACAAGAGGCTATTGTTTTCATAAACGTATTTTTGTTAATTATTTAACAATTTGTGTAAAAGTAGTACAATTTTTTCATTTTTATGGGTTTCAGTGTGTTGCTCACTAATTTTACGCTATAAAAAAGAAATAATATGTTGGTATTAAAATTTGGAGGTACATCTGTTGGGTCAATAAAAAACATGATTAATGTTAAAAATATCATTAATGATGGACAAAAAAAAATAGTCGTACTATCTGCAATGTCAGGAACAACAAACACTTTAGTTAGTCTGTCTGAAGATATTAAAAACGGTAATTTTGATCAAGCTTTGGCTACCATTACTTCACTTAGAGCAAATTATGATACTACGATAAAAGCATTAATAACTAACCCAGAAATATATAAATCTGTTTTTGTTTACGTTAGTAATGTGTTTAATACATTAGAAGCTTCTATTAATAAACTTCACACGACTTTACTTTATAATCAAATTGTCGCTCAAGGCGAATTGCTGTCTACTTACATTTTTAACGCTTACTTACAGCAAGAAAACATTAGTGCAACATTATTGCCTGCTTTAGATTTTATGCGAATTGATAAAACTAACGAGCCAGATAATTTTTACATTCAACAAAATTTAGATAGAGTTATTGCTGAAAAACCTGATGCGCAAATTTATATCACTCAAGGTTTTATATGTCGAAATGCTGAAGGAGAAGTAAGTAATTTACAACGTGGAGGAAGTGATTATACAGCAACCATAATTGGAGCTGTTGTTAAAGCAGAAGAAGTACAGATTTGGACTGATATAGACGGTTTTCATAACAACGATCCAAGATATGTTGATAATACACAGGCAATATCTAATTTGTCTTTTGATGAGTCTGCAGAGTTGGCTTATTTTGGAGCTAAAATATTGCATCCTCAAACCGTAATGCCAGTGAGTGCTTTTGATATTCCTGTACGATTAAAAAATACCATGTCACCAGATGCACATGGTACGTTAATAACTAATCAAGTACATGGTGAAGGCATAAAAGCAATAGCAGCTAAAGATGGTATAACAGCAATAAAAATTAAGTCTGTAAGGATGTTATTGGCTCATGGGTTTTTAAAGAAAGTTTTTGAGATTTTTGAGCGTTATGAAACCTCAATAGATATGATTACAACCTCAGAAATTGCTGTCTCGTTAACTATTGATGACACGACACATCTAGAAGCTATTGTTGAAGAGTTAGAGCGTTTTGCTTTAGTTGAGGTTGATGATTATATGAGCATAGTTTGTTTAGTTGGTAACGCAATTATTTATCACGCAGATACACCAAATTTATTTCAAGTTTTACAAGATGTTAATGTAAGAATGATCTCTTATGGAGGAAGTAATAATAATATCTCCTTATTAATTAATACTAGTGATAAATTAGAAACATTACAAAAACTACAGCGCTATGTTTTTGAAAACGGTAGCGTATTGGTGTAAAATAAAAAAGCGAACTTATTAAGTTCGCTTTTCTATTAAAAATTAAATGTATTTTTTACGATAGCTTTTTTAAAGCTTCAATAATTTCTTCAGGTTCTGAGCGTGTTCTGTAATCTACATTTACATAGTTCCATTTTACTAAGCCATCTTGACCTATTATAAAAGTTGCAGGAATAGGTAAAACACTACCGTTACCATTATTGATTTTTTTCAAATCAAGGTTTCTGTCTACTCGCATGTGGTCCATTAAAAAATCTGGTACTTTCCATGCTACACCATAACTTGAAGCTACTTTTGCATCCTGATCAGATAAAACAATAAAGTCCATATTGTTTATGTCGTTTTCAGTCAATGATCCATCAGGTACTTCGGGGCTTATAGCAACCAATGTCGCTCCTAAAGCATGAATATCCTTTAATCTAGCTTGTAACGCTCTAAGTTGTAAATTACAATAAGGACACCAACTACCACGATAAAAAGTAACAACAACTGGACCTTGATTTAATAAATTTGATAAACTAGTTTGGTTACCTTTAGGATCTGGTAGATTAAATTCAGGAGCTTTTGTGTTTATCTTTAAAGCATCTTTGCCTTGTTCAAAAGCTTTTGCTTGTTTTATAATGTCATCAACACCTTTCATAAATTCAGGATTGTTTTTTCGTCCTGATTCAATTTTTGCGTCCGTTTGCTCTTTAAGTGTCTTCATCTTATGTTTAAATTGTGGTAATTATAAAATTTAAAAAGCGAGCTTTGAGGCTCGCTTTTCAATGTAAATTGTATTATGACTTATTCATTAGGTCTTCAATTTCTTCTACTTCAATAGGTATATTACGCATTAAATTAAATGGTTCTCCTGTTTTTTGGATAACCACATCATCTTCTAGTCTAATACCAAATCCTTCATCAGGAATATAAATTCCAGGTTCTACTGTAAAAACATTATTAGCTTGCATTGGTTCTGTTAAAATACCATAGTCATGCGTGTCTAATCCCATATGGTGAGACGTACCATGCATAAAGTATTTTTTATAAGCAGGCCAATCTGGATTTTCGTTTTGTACATCTGCTTTATCTAATAGGCCCAATCCTAAAAGTTCACTAGTCATTAATTTACCAACTTCTACGTGGTAATCTTTCCAAATAGTTCCAGGAACTAACATTTTGGTAGCTGCATTTTTAACTCTTAAAACAGCGTTGTAAACCTCTTTTTGTCTGTCGTTAAAACGTCCAGAAACAGGTATGGTACGTGTCATGTCACTTGCATAATTAGCATATTCTGCTCCTGCATCAATTAAAATTAAATCGCCAGCTTTACACTCTTGATTGTTTTCTATATAATGCAATACATTAGCGTTGTTACCAGAACCTACAATTGGTGTGTATGAAAAACCTTTAGAACGGTTATTTAAAAACTCATGCATAAACTCGGCTTCAATATTATATTCCATAACGCCAGGTTTAACAAAATTTAAAACACGTCTAAATCCTTTGTTTGTAATCTCGCAAGCGGTTTGGATTAAGTCTAATTCTATTTGATCTTTTACAGATCTTAAACGTTGTAAAATTGGGTTGCTTTTAGCAACACTATGTGCAGGATATTTGTCTTTTAGCCATTTACTAAAACGATCTTCTCTGGTTTGGGTTTCTACATTGGCTCTGTAATGTTCGTTAGTGTTAATGTAAACCGTTTCGGCTTGTGTCATCATTTCAAATACTACTTTTTCTAGGTCTTGTAGCCAGTATACGGTTTCAATTCCGCTAGTTTTTAATGCTGCTTTTTTAGTTAATTTTTCACCTTCCCAAACAGCAATGTGCTCATTGGTTTCTTTCAAAAATAAAACTTCTCTGTTTTTTGGGTTTGGACAATCAGGAAACAAGACTAAAACGCTTTCTTCTTGGTCAACACCACTTAGGTAAAAGATGTCTCTGTGTTGTTGAAAAGGCATTGTGCTGTCTGCACTAATTGGGTAAATATCGTTTGAATTAAAAAATGCAATACTTTTTGGCTTCATTTGAGAAGCAAAGTTTTTACGGTTTTTTATAAAAAGAGCGGAGTCTATTTGGTGATATTTCATAAGGAAAAATATAGTTTTTTTATTTCCACAGTAGTGAAAAAAACATTGATAAAATGAAGTTATAAAATTTTCCGTCAAGCGGAAATTATAATCAGTCGTAAAAATAAGAACTTTAAAATACATAAGTTATAAAAGCATCTTAAAATCTATCCTGATTTAATTATTTGCTTGTTACTATTTACTTTTATCTGTATCTTCAAACCTTATAAAATTGAACCATGAAATTAAGATTTATTTTATTCCTATTTATTGTGTTTTCTGTTAATGCGCAACAGGATTTACTAACGCAAAAAGCACAATTGCAATCTAACTCCATTGTTAAAAATGTAGCTTTTCAAAACATTGGTCCAACAGTCATGAGTGGTCGTGTTGTTGATTTAGCTGTTAATCCTGAAAAACCATCAGAGTTTTATGTTGGTTATGCCTCAGGAGGTTTGTGGTATACTACAAATAATGGAACAACTTTTAGTCCAGTTATGGATGTTACACAAACCCAAAATATTGGCGATATTGCTGTAGACTGGAAAACCAGAACTATTTGGGTTGGTACTGGAGAAAATAATGCGTCAAGATCTTCATACGCAGGAGTTGGTATGTTTAAATCTACTGATAATGGTCAAAATTGGCAATTTGTAGGGTTACCAAACTCGCAACACATTGGACGTATTTTAATAAATCCTAATAATGTAGATGAAGTAACTGTTGGTGTTACTGGTGCTTTGTACTCTAAATCAGAAGATAGAGGTGTGTATAAAACTAAAGATGGAGGTCAAACTTGGTCTAAAACTTTATTTATTGATGACGCTAGCGGAATAATAGATATGCAACATGCATCAAATGATTATAATACGATGTTTGCAACGTCTTGGACAAAAGACAGAAAAGCATGGAATTTTGATGGAAGCGGAAATAATTCGGCAATATATAAAAGTACAGATGCTGGAGATACTTGGGTTAAGGTGTCTACAGAAAAAAGTGGCTTTCCAACTGGTGAAGGTGTTGGTCGTATTGGATTAGCTGTTTACAATACTAATATTATTTATGCCATACATGATAGTCAATTTAGAAGACCATCAAGCGGAAAAAAAGAGAAAAGAAGAGGGCTTCAAAAAGACGATTTTAAAAAGATGAGTACTTCTGAATTTTTAAGTTTAGAAGATAAAAAGTTAAATAGTTTTTTGAAAATGAATGGTTTTCAGGAAAAATATAGATCAGAAAATGTGAAGCAAATGGTACGTAGCGGAAACGTTAAGCCTATTGATTTAGCTCATTATTTAGAAGATGCTAATTCTATGCTATTTGATACACCAGTTATTGGAGCGGAAGTTTATAAAAGTACTGATGGTGGATTAACATGGTCAAAAACACATAAAGATTATTTAGATGATTTATACTACAGTTATGGTTATTATTTTGGCCATGTATATGTGTCGCCATCGGATCAAAATGATATTTATGTCTATGGTGTGCCAATTTTAAAATCTAAAGATGGAGGTCAAACGTTTACATCTATTAGTGCCGAGAATGTACATGCAGATCATCATGCGCTTTGGATTAACCCACAAAACCCTAACCATTTAATTAATGGTAATGATGGTGGAGTTAATATTACTTATGACGATGGCGAAAATTGGATAAAAAATAACTCGCCTTCAGTTGGACAATTTTATGCAATAAATGTAGATAATCAAAAACCTTATCGCGTTTATGGAGGTTTACAAGATAATGGTGTTTGGGTAGGTGCTAATAATGCTAAAGAAAATAAAGCTTGGCATCAATCAGGTCAATATCCTTGGGAATCAATAATGGGTGGAGATGGTATGCAAATCCAAATAGATAATCGTAATTCGGATATTGTTTATACAGGTTATCAATTTGGTAATTATTATAGGATTGATAGAGGCACAGGAGATCGAAAGTATATTCAACCTAAACATGAGTTGGGTGAAAAACCTTATCGTTTTAATTGGCAAACACCAATCCTTTTGTCAAAACATAATCAGGATATTCTCTATTTAGGTGGTAATAAATTAATGAGGTCTTTGGATAAAGGTGATACTTGGACAGCGATTAGTCAAGATTTAACTCAAGGTGGTAAAAAAGGAAACGTAGCTTATGGAACAATAACAACTATAAGCGAATCTCCTTTTGAGTTCGGTTTAATGTATGTTGGAAGTGATGATGGTGTAATAAGTGTTACCAAAAATCAAGGCGCAACTTGGGAAGATATTTCGACAAACTTACCAAATGATTTATGGGTAAGTCGTGTAGTAGCTTCTAGACATAAAAAAGAGCGTGTTTACGTTACATTAAATGGTTACAGATTTGATAACTTTAATACCTACGTATTTAAAAGTGATAATTACGGACAAACATGGGAGTCTATTAGTGCAAATATCCCTACATCACCTGTTAATGTTATTGTTGAAGATGAATTTAAAGATAATATTTTATACCTAGGTACAGACAATGGTGCTTATGTTAGTTTTGATAATGGAGAACGATGGGAAGCGTTTTCTAAAAATTTGCCAGCTGTAGCTGTTCATGATATTAAAACCCAAAAAGAAAGTAATGATTTGTTATTAGGGACTCATGGTCGAGGCATATATAAAACTAATATAGCTTCATTACAAGCTTATAATTCGACTATTAAGTCAAGTAATATTACAATTTTTGACTTAAATAAAATTAGATATTCATCTCGTTGGGGAAATTCTTGGAGTAAATGGATGCAACCCTTTCAGCCTAGTACAACCATTCACTTGTTTAGTAATACTTCAGGTGAAAAAGAGGTTGAAATTCTTTCTGAAAACAATAAAAAAATACAAAGTTTTAAAGTTAATTTAGATAAAGGGTTTAATTATGTTGACTATGATTTAACATTGTCTGAAAAAGGTCGTAAAACGTTAATGAAAGACAATGTAACTTTGGATATAAATAAAGCTAAAAATGACAAGTATTATATTCCTAAAGGAAATTATAAAATTAAAATTGGTGGAGTAGAAAAGGCTTTTATAGTAGAGTAGTTTAAGCTATTCCAAGTTAAAAAAATGGTGTTTTGTTTTTTTAAGGTGTAACAATTTAAATAAACTATTATCTATACTATGTATTTATCAATTGTTAACCTTAAAAAAGTAAAATGAAAAATCTACTAATCTTAGCCATATTATTAATTGTTTTCCAATCATGTACTAAAACCAAGCAAGATTATTTAAAAGAAAATAGGTTTGATCTAAATAGTGCCTCTTTTAGCTTTCCTCAAGACAATTTTAAAATTTTAGGTTTTGGTGGTTATCATGGTAGTGCTAAAACCGAAGAAGTAGAACTGTTACTTTTAGAGGATTTATTAAATGCTAAAACTATTAAATATTATCTTCCTGAAACGGATTTTAGTATTGCTCACTATTTTAATAAATTTTTAAAAACAGGAGATACATTACTCCTAAAAGATTTGGTAATAAATTCTGGTATTAGAGTCAAACAAGAGCGTACCATCCAGATGTATAATAAATGGAAAGCTTTAAAAAAGTTAAACGATAGTTTTGACGAAAAAGATAGGCTTATCGTTGTTGGTGTAGATTATCAAATTAATTATAAATACGCTTCAAGACATATACTAGAACTTGTAAATAATACAGATCAATCTTTACCATACATACAAGATATACAAAATATGGTTGATATAGATACGACTAGTTATGCTAGAGGAGACCTTAGTTTTGCATATCATAAACTAAAAGCTTTAACCGATGACTATGAATCAAATAAAGCATTGTATACAAATAAAATTAGTGATGTTAAGGTGTTTGAGCATATCATTACAAATTTTAAAACTACGGTTGGTAACTCAACACCAGAAAGAGAACAGGTCATGTATGATAATTATTTAGCGTTAAGTAAGTTTTATGATTTTAAAAATAATCCACAGTTTTTAAGAATGGGTTTTTCTCACATTTGTAAATCAAGAGAAGGAGCAGAAGGTTATCCTTATTTCTTTACAAGGTTAGTAGAAAATGAAATCTATAAAACAGAAGATGTTATTTCGGTTATGGCTTACTTTACAGATAGTGAAGTTGTTTGGGATGAATTGTATAATGAAAATGGAGATTATAAAGGATTTACTACTGAAGCTGGTTTTGGTATTGGAGATTATGAAAAAGAATATTTTAGAGGTATTCAAAACTTAAAACAGACTAAGTTGTCGGACAAGACCTTATTTAGACTTAATGCTACAAACACACTTTATGCAGATCACAATCCTGATTTGATTGATGTAATAATGACGGATGAAAAGTCCAATACTGAAGCAGTTAAAGGACAGTCTACCGTAGATTTTATTGATTATGCTGTGCTAATATCCAATTCTGAGGCTAGTACACCAATTTATGAAATGAAATAAAATGGCATACTTATACTCATTCTAAATAGTACAAAAAAGATGTAAAATTTGTTAGTATATCGCTTGTGGCTTATCTTTGTATAACAAATAATTAACTACAATTATAATGAGCGGAATTTTAAATTCTTCAATAGGAAGAAAGTTTGCTATGGCACTTTCGGCACTCTTTCTAATGATTTTTATTTTACAACACTTTGCAATTAACATCCTTTCTGTGATTAGTCCAGATGCTTTTAATGAAGCATCACATTTCATGGGTACGTTTTGGGCTGTGCAATATTTATTACAACCAGTTTTAATAATTGGTGTAATATTCCATTTTGTAATGGGATTTGTTTTAGAAATAAAAAACAATAAGGCAAGAGCGATTAGCTATGCAAAAAACAATGGAGCAGCAAACTCCAGTTGGATGAGTAGAAACATGATCTGGAGTGGAGGTTTCATTTTAGTGTTTTTGGTTATTCACTTTATCGATTTCTGGATTCCAGAAATAAACACCAAATATATTGTTGGTGATATGTCAGGTACTTTACCTAGTGGTGAATTTAGATACCACGAAGAGTTAGTACATAAATTTAAAGACTTATGGCGTGTAGCGTTGTATTGCGTAGGGTTTGTTTTCTTAGCATTACACTTGTTACATGGTTTCAATTCTGCTTTTCAATCAGTTGGAGCAAATAATAAATACACAAAGGGTTTAAAAGGATTTAGTAAAGTTTATGCAATTGGTGTTCCTGCAGGATTCATCTTCATTGCTATTTTTCACTTTTTAAACCACTAAAAAATACAGAGATATTATGGCATTAGATTCTAAAATACCTCAAGGTCCAATTGCAGACAAATGGACTAATTATAAAAATCATATCGACTTAGTTAATCCAGCAAACAAACGTAACATTGATGTTATTGTTGTTGGTACAGGATTAGCAGGTGGATCAGCAGCAGCTACTTTAGCAGAGCTTGGATATAACGTAAAAGCATTTTGCTTTCAAGATTCTCCAAGACGTGCGCATTCAATTGCAGCACAAGGAGGTATTAACGCAGCAAAAAACTATCAAGGTGATGGTGACTCAACTTACAGATTGTTTTATGATACTGTAAAAGGTGGAGATTACCGTTCTCGTGAAGCTAACGTTTATCGTTTAGCTGAGGTTTCAGCAAATATTATTGACCAATGTGTTGCTCAAGGTGTACCTTTTGCACGTGAGTATGGTGGATTATTAGATAACCGTTCCTTTGGTGGAGTACTAGTATCACGTACGTTTTACGCAGCTGGACAAACAGGACAACAATTATTATTAGGAGCATATTCTGCTATGAACCGTCAAATCGGTCGTGGTAAAATCAAAATGTACAACCGTCACGAAATGTTAGACGTTGTTAAGGTTGATGGAAAAGCTCGTGGAATTATAACACGTAATTTAATTACTGGAGAAATCGAAAGACACTCAGCTCACGCTGTTGTTTTAGGTACTGGTGGTTATGGTAACGTGTTCTTCTTATCAACAAACGCGATGGGAAGTAATGTAACAGCAGCTTGGAAAGCGCACAAACGTGGTGCTTATTTTGCTAATCCATGTTACACACAAATTCACCCAACATGTATTCCTGTTTCTGGAGATCATCAGTCTAAATTAACGTTGATGTCTGAGTCTTTACGTAACGATGGACGTATTTGGGTACCAAAACACATGAAAGATGTTGAGGCTATTAAAGCAGGAACATTAAAACCAAAAGATTTAGCAGAAGACGATAGAGATTATTACTTAGAGCGTCGTTATCCAGCTTTCGGAAACTTAGTGCCTCGTGATGTTGCCTCTCGTGCAGCAAAAGAGCGTTGTGACGCAGGTTATGGTGTTAATGCAACTGGTGAAGCTGTATTCTTAGATTTTGCTTCGGCAATTCAACGTTACGGTAAAGAAGCTGCACACGTTAAAGGATTAAATGAAAATGATACTGCTCTTGTGACTAAATTAGGACAAGAAATTATCAAAAATAAATATGGAAATTTATTCCAAATGTATGAGAAGATCGTAGACCAAGATCCATACAACACACCAATGATGATTTATCCAGCGGTTCACTATACAATGGGAGGAATTTGGGTAGATTATAACTTAATGACTAGTGTACCTGGATTATATGCTATTGGAGAAGCAAACTTCTCTGATCATGGTGCAAACAGACTTGGTGCTTCAGCATTAATGCAAGGTTTAGCAGATGGTTATTTTGTCTTACCGTATACAATTGGTGACTATTTATCTGATGATATTCGTACTGGTCCAATTTCTACTGAAACAAAAGAATTTGAAGAGGCTGAAAAGGAAGTTCGTGAAAGAATTGAGTTTTTTGTAAATAACGAAGGTTCTCATTCTGTTGATTATTTCCATAAGAAATTAGGAAAAATCATGTGGAACAAAGTTGGTATGTCTAGAAATGTTCAAGGTTTAACTGAAGCTATTTCTGAAATTAAAGCTTTAAGAGAAGAGTTTTGGAAAGACGTTAGAGTACCAGGAACTAACGAAGAGTTTAACGAAGAACTTGCAAAAGCAGGTCGTGTAGCTGACTTCCTTGAATTAGGAGAGTTATTTGCTAAAGATGCACTAAACAGAGAAGAATCTTGTGGTGGACACTTTAGAGAAGACTCTGTAGAGTTAGATGGAGAACAAAAAGGAGAAGCATTACGTGATGATGAAAATTATGCGTACGTAGCTGCTTGGGAATATAAAGGAGAACCTAGTGATGCTGTTTTACATAAAGAGCAACTAGAGTTTAATGATATTGAATTAAAACAAAGAAGTTATAAATAAGGAGAGCTATGATGAATTTAACACTTAAAATTTGGCGTCAAAAAAACGCAAGTGATAAAGGGAAAATGGTTGATTATCCAATCAGTAACATATCTCCAGATATGTCTTTTCTTGAAATGTTAGACGTTTTAAATAACGAATTAATTGAAAAAGGAGAAGAACCTGTTTCATTTGACCATGATTGTCGTGAAGGTATCTGTGGTTCTTGCTCATTATATATTAATGGTGAAGCTCACGGTCCAGATCGTTTAATAACTACGTGTCAATTACACATGCGTACCTTTAAAGATGGTGAAACTATAACTATTGAACCATGGAGAGCTACTGCTTTTCCTGTTATTAAAGATTTAGTTGTAGATAGAACTGCTTTTGACCGTATACAACATGCAGGAGGATTTATTTCTGTAAATACGTCTGGAAACACTATTGATGCAAATGCTATACCAGTTAACAAACAAGATGCTGATGATGCTTTTTCAGCAGCTACTTGTATTGGTTGTGGAGCATGTGTTGCGTCTTGTAAAAACTCTTCAGCAATGCTATTTGTAGGAGCTAAGGTGTCTCAATTTGCTTTATTACCACAAGGTAAAGTAGAAGCTACAGATCGTGTTTTAAACATGGTTAAGCAAATGGATGAAGAAGGTTTTGGTAATTGTACTAATACTGGAGCTTGTGAGGTTGAATGTCCTAAAGGAATTTCTTTAGAAAACATTGCACGTATGAATCGTGAGTACCTTGCTGCAAGCCTAAAAGGATAAGCCTATACTGTATAGCAGTAAATTAAATATTTAAAAACCCAAGCGATAAGCTTGGGTTTTTTTTGTTTAAGACTTTTTTATATAAAATTAACCTCTAAGTTAATTGATTTTCACGGTAAATAGGGGTAAATAAAAGGACGAGAAAATATAATTTAGCAAAATATAATTGATCAACAATGTAAAATAATCAAACTAACTTGAAAAATAATAATAGAAAATAATGCATAGTGACAGTATGGTTTAATAAAAAGTTAGTTAAAGAAAACCTGCTAAAAACAGAAAATAACTTAATAGTATAGAACAATATTAAAATAAAAAATAAATTATGAAATACGCGCTTATATATAAGGACGATAAATCTAATAAATTTTGGAACATTGAAGTGTTAGGCAATGAATATACCGTAACTTATGGAAAAACAGGGACCAAAGGAACTTCTAAAACTAAAACACATGACGATGCAGAAACCTGTATTAAAGAAGCGAATAAAGTAACCTTACAAAAACGAAAAAAAGGATATGTTGATGCTGATGGTACATTATCAGCAACTCCAATAACTGAAGATAATGAAACAAAACAACTCGTAGAGGAAAAGGTTATAATACAAAATAGCAGTACTAAGATAACAGATTTTGAAAATGGGATTAAAATTATAGAAGATCTTATTAAAAGAAATGAGTTAATGGCTGCAATGGATTATTCAAAGAAGTTACATACTTTAGATTTATCAGATGAACAAATGATGATAGCTAATCATTTGTCAGGTAAAATTGCTTTTCAGAAGAACAATTTAATAGAAGCAGAACAATACTTTTTAAAAGGTGGAAAAACTTCATATTTTTTATTAGGTAATCTTTATTATGAAAATAGAGATTATACAAATGCGTTCTTATATTATCAGAAAGTTAACACTTATGAGTCACTTTTTAAAGCTGGAGATATTGCTAAAAATAAAAGACTTAAAGAGGAAGCTATTAGATACTTAAATCATGCTATTGAAATTGGAAAGAAAAATTCAAATACTAATATTTGGGAAGCTTATTTAAAAATAGGTGCAATTTATCATCCTGAAGACATAAAACTTGCTGAAGAATATTATTTAAAATCTATTGCTTTTCTAAATTCAGATGTTAGGGCTCATAATAATTTAGCGGTTTTATACATCCACAACAACAGACATGATGATGCTTTAAAAATATTAGATGAAGCAATTAGTAAATTCCCAGAAGACAATACAGCTTATTTTAATAAATGTTGTTTATATGCTTTACAAAACCAATTAGATGAAGCTAATATTTGGTTAGAAAAAGCTTTATATTATGGTTATGAAAGATATAAAATAGAAAAAGATAGTGACTTAAAAGATCTTATAAAAACACCTGCTTTTAAAGAACTAATGGCGAGGTATAGTTTTGAAAACCGCTATTTACATCATTATAAAAGTGAAATACTGAAAGAACATCCTGAAGTAATTGAAGATATCTCGTTTTATAAAATGCCAACAGAAAAGGGGTTTGAAGACGTTTTAAAGAAAGCAGTTAATGTAACCAAGTTCAGTTTTGATGGTGCTCTAAAAACCTTTCCGACATTCATTACTAACTTTAAAAAATTAGAAAAAGTAAAACTTACTAATAACTCAATTCAAGATTTTCCTGAGGAGTTTTTAAAGATGGATATAGAGTCTGTTAGCTTAGAATTGAAATTTTTAAAACAGTTTCCTATAGCATTAACTCGTTTAAAAAATTTAGAATACTTCCAATTGGGTAGCTTTAAATTTCAAGAAATACCTAAAGAAATTGCAAGTTTTTCAGATTTAATAACACTTACTATCAAACATGCTAAAGCACTTACCAACATTCATCGTGAAATAGGAAGTTTATCTAAATTACGTACTTTAGAAATTAGAGACACTACATTAACTCATTTACCTGTTGAAATTGCAGAACTTAAAAAATTATATGAGTTAACCATTTCTGAAAACCCAAATATTAAATATTTGCCAGAAGATATTTTTGCGATGCCTAATTTAGATCGGGTTATTTTTCATAAAAATGGTTTTCCTAGTACAGAGGCTACAAAATTATTTAAAGAGGGACAAGAACGTAAAATAGATAAAAAAATCATGAAGGTTTTTCTTGCTATATTACAAGACAATGATGCTTATGTTCAAAAAAACGGAACTTTTAAAGACTTTTTATTAGCGCTTAACTCTTCTGTAAGCATGCTTAGAAATAAGGCTTTATTACTACTTAATAAACAAGATTTAACTGTTGATTTGACAGCTAAGTCTGAAATTTTAGTTTTAGGTAAATTTGATAAAAGTATTACTGCCGTAAAAAATGAAGTCAAAGACTTGGGATATACTGTAGCTAAAAAATGGAGCGCAAAAACAACCCATATTTTAATTGGTGAAAAACCAGGAGACAAACTTATCCCTTTGTTAGATGAAACTGTTTCTTGGATTACAGAAAAACAGATAAGACCGGAAGAGACTAAGGAAAGTTCACCTACAATAGCGCTTAATGAAATGATGAGGCAACAAATAAAAACCTTATTAGAAAGTACAGATGACACTAACCTAACCATGGCAATTGAAATGATTCAAGCGACACAATCTACCAATGTGTTTGCAATGCATTTATTTTTAAATTATCAGTATTCTTCAAATAAAGACAATAAAAAAATTATTCTATCTCTTATAAAGGATTTAGAAGATGAAACACTAATAAATTTATTTACCAAAAAATATGGATTTAAAACCGCTTCAGAGAAAAAAGTAAAAGAGTATATACAAAAGATTCCAAAAATTGCAGGCTTTAACGACGTAGATTTTGCAAATATTATTTTTATTTTAAGCGGTAAAGGGGTTGATTACCTTTTAGAAAATGGAACATCAGAGCAAAAAAACAATATTTTAAATTCTTTGGTAACGGAGGGAGTTTTAGATTTTGGTTACGATTGCGATATAAGAACATTACCTAAGGAAATTGGTGAATTAGAGGCGCTTACTAAGTTAGATTTATCTAACCTTAAATTAAAAGAATTTCCTGTGTTTTTAACAAAACTTGTAACTCTAGAAAATATTTGTTTAGTTAAAACACGATTAAGAAAATTACCTAAGGAAATGGAAAGTTTTAAAAATCTTAATAAAATAGATTTAAATTCTTGTTCCTTTAAAAAATTCCCAAAAGAACTATATCAATTAAAAAATTTAGAATACCTATCACTTGGTGTAGGACATTATGATTCTAGTCAAGCAATAACAGAGATACCAAAAGGTATTTCTGATTTAAAAAAATTACGAATATTAGATCTAGAACGAAACCCTATTACCTTATTACCTAATGATATTGGTGAGTTAGATGCTTTGGAATTTTTAGATTTAAGCCTAAATGAAATAAATAATTTACCAGAGAGTTTTGGAAATTTGAAATCCTTAAAAAAATTAAACCTAACCTCTTTTAATGAAGAAAATAAAAATGATTTTTCCGATATTTTAATGAAAATAACATCGTTAGAACAATTAACGATATCTACAAATCAATTTAATGCTTATAAAAATTTATCAAAAATAACATCCTTAAAAAAATTGATAATTTCTGGAGCTAGAGATTTAAGTGATAAAAATTGGGTTGAAGAAGGTAAAAAATTATTACCTAACTGTGAAGTAATTACTTCATATCATCATACTTATTAGTCATGAAAGAATTAATTATAAATGATACTAATAGTATAAAAGAGGCTATTAGTAATAATACAGATCTTGAAAAATTAACGATTCAAGATGCTACTTTAGCCATACCACCTGAAATAGGTTTGTTAACTAATTTAAAAGAATTAAAATTAATCAATAACACCTTTACAAATTTGCCAAAGGAACTATTTGATTTGGATAAAACTTTTATCTTTTTTGAAAACAATAAACCCAATGCTATACAAGAAATAGGTTTGTTATTCTTTGATTTTCAATGGAAAAAAATAACAAAAGAACAAGCCATAATATACCTTTTTCTTTTACAAAACAATACAGATAGTATTACTGAAAAAGACATTAATAGGTTATATGATGCTTTAGATTATCGTATTGAATCTGTACGTAAAAATGCGCAACTAATACTTGATAGTTGGTTGCCTTTAAAAGATATTGAAGAGAATTCTGTTGTTTCTTTCTTAGGGAAATTTAATGTTTTATCACTAAATGATATTACACATCGTTTAGATAATTTGTCTATAAATTACCAAACAAAGATAACCTCTAAAACAACACATATTATTTTATGCAACGAACCTAATTTAAGTAAGGTAAAATTAAATACCGTTAATGCCATAATTAGTACAGAAGATAACTTTATAGCGTGGTTAAATGAAGCTGATGTTCAGTTTTTGTCTAAAAAAAATGATGAAAATGAAGATGCCCTAGAAAATGTATCAGAAATGTTACTTAGTAATAACTCTGATAACATTGAATTAGCCATACAAATGATGAAAACTCATGGGGTTTCTAAACGATTATTGGGAGATCTTTTTATCTTTTTTAACAGAGACAATCAAAATCAAAAATATTTTAGGAAAGCTAAAAATTTATTTAAAAAGAACGCTCCAAATAAGCTATTAACTTTTTTAAATGAAAATCAAACAGGCTACAATAATACCTATGAAATTTATTCGTGTGATGATAATCTTTATTCTTTTTTAAAAGAAACTCTTCATATGGATGCACTCCAAATTGCATTTGCATTATGCGAAAGTAAATATTACGAAATATCTAAAGAGTTAAAACAAGGTGAAAAAGCTTTAACTTCACTTATAAAAAATGGTATACTAGATATAACTCCATTAAATAAAATACCTGAAGAACTTAAAAATGTTAAAGGTTTTTCAACATTAAGATGTAGAAGAGGACATTTCAATTGGCTAAATAAATTCCCTGATTGGTTTTCTAACTTACCTATAGAGCGTCTTGATTTATATCAACAACAAATGGAATTACCAGAAAATTTTCGTGAGTTCAAAAACTTAACACATTTGTGTTTACCGACGTATTTGGAAGCATTCCCGAGTGTTATAACACAAATACCTACTTTGGAAGTGTTAGAAATGAGTACAAAACAATTTGCGTTAGTTCCTAAAGAAATAAAAGCACTTAAAAACCTTCGTAAGGTAATCGTTTATAGAGAATGGGGTGTTAGTCTTAGTAGCCTCAAACAAGAGAAAAAAGACCTATTTCCTTCAAATTGTACTATTACTATAAAGGATTCTATATAAATACATTTAAAACTACTATGAAAACAAACCAGCATCAATATATATATTACGGTACAAAAACCAATACTGTTGAAATTAAAAAATTTGTACTTCATACACTCGATATAAACAAAAAGTCTAAAGCTTCTAATCGAAAAAAAACTCCTGTGTGCATATGGGGTAAGCATGGTATAGGAAAAACAGAATTAGTAGAAAGTATTGCAAAAGAAAACGGATATAAATTCACCTATATTGCACCTGCCCAATTTGAAGAAATGGGAGATTTATTAGGTATGCCTAAAATTGTAGATAATGAAACGATTACTGTACCTCCATCTTGGGTACCTACTGTAGATGAACCAGGGATTCTTTTAATTGATGATGTAAATAGAGCAGATGATAGAATTTTAAGAGGAATCATGCAATTACTTCAAAATCATGAATTAGCGAGCTGGAAGTTACCAGAACAATGGCATATTGTTTTAACAGCCAATCCTGATGGTGGTGATTATTCTGTAACACCCATGGATGATGCTATGTTAACACGAATGTTACATGTTACAGCAGAATTTGATTTACATGCTTGGGCAGAATGGGCTCTTAAAAATGGCGTTGATCAACGAGGAGTTAATTTTGTGCTTACATATCCAGAAATTGTAACTGGTGAACGTACAACTCCACGTTCTTTAGTTCAATTTTTCACTTCAATTTTATCTATTAAAGATTTAAAAAAAGAACTTCCTTTGGTAAGAATGTTGGCTGATTCTTGTTTAGATAGCAATGCCAGTACTTCTTTTATTTCTTTTGTACAGCAAAACCAAAGTAAATTAATAAGTCCAGAGGAAATTATAAATACAAAAAAATTCGCTAAAGATGTTGAAGATCATCTTAATGAATTAGTTACAAAAGAACATCGAATAGATATTCTGGCGACACTTTGTACTCGTTTAACAATATATCTTAAGTCATTAGAAAAAAAATGTTCTAAAGCGCAATTAGAAAATGTTAAACTGTTTCTTAAAATGGAAATCATACCAAATGATATTCGTTTATCTATGTTAGGAGATTTAACCCAAACAACCTCCGTAAAATCTATTTTACTAGACCCAGCACTAAGTAAGTTATTATTACAAAAAATGTAAATGGACATAATACAAGACATCTCTAAAACGACTATTAAACTTATAATTAAAGAACCTTTTTATGGACATTTTTTTACACACATACTAAGAAAAAATAATCCTAAAATAAAAAAGGTAAGTATAACTTTAACAAAAACGGAGAGTATTCTTTTAGAAGTAAATGAAGATTATTGGAAAACCTTGTCTGTTGATTTAAAAATAGGATGTATTAAGCATCAAATATTGCATATTGTATTCAAACATATTTACGAAATAAAAAAATATGGGAATACTAAACTATTCAATATTGCTGCTGACCTTGTTGTTAATCAATATTTAAAAAAAACACAGTTGCATGACAATGCTATCGTATTGGATGATTTTCCTTTTTTGAATTTAAAAGTAAAAGAGTCTGTTAGCTATTACTATAAACGTTTACAAGAGGTGTATCATTTAAATTCAACAACATCTTCTAGTAGTGGAGATAAATTTGAAAAAACAACACTATTAGATGAACATGAAGGATGGTCTGCTTTTCAACAACAAAGCGGAGCTGAAAAGCAAATAACGGAAGAAAAACTAGATACTTATGCGCAAATGAGCGCAAAAAGATTAAAAACGACAGATTTTGGAGATCTTCCGAGTGAATTAATAACGTACTTAAATGAAGTTGAAAAAAGATTGAACCCTGTTGTTAACTGGAAAAGAGTACTTCGTCTTTATATGCAAAATAGTAGAAAAACATATTTAAAAACAACACTAAAAAAACCATCTCGAAGGTATGGAACTTTACCAGGTATTAAAATAAAACAAAAACAAAAAATTTTAATTGCTATTGATACCTCTGGTAGTATTGATGAAAGTGATTTGAGTAATTTTTTTTCTGAAATATACTACGTTTGGAAGCAAACTCCTGATATCCGAATTGTTTTATGCGACACAGAAATACATGATCAATATCTTTATAAAGGAGTATTGCCAAAAATTATTGGAGGAGGTGGAGGAACTAATTTTAATCCTCCTATTCAATTTTCTAACACCTATAGACCAGATGTTTTATTGTATTTTACAGATGGACACGCACATGCTCCTAGTATAAAAAGTAGAACACCTATTATATGGATTATTAGTTCTGATGGACTTTCTATATCGGATAATGAATGGAAGGAACTTCCTGGACGAAAAGTAAAATTGTCTTTAAGTTAATTTGCACGCTTTTGAAATCTGTTTAGAAAAAAAAGAGACTTGAGTACTGATGTACTAAAACAGATCTTTTTATCATTGGTGTTTTGTTAAATTAAAGCAATAACAGTGTGGTATAAATATAATACCGACCAATAAGCTTGTTTTTTTTTATTAATTTTACTTCTTGTTATTTTAATATGAAAAAATTCTACCTTCTATATCTATTGTCACTAAGTATCAGTTTTATTAGTTGTAAAACTAAAACTACAGAAGCACCAAAAAATGTTGATAAAACAATAGCTTCAGTACATTACTCGTTTTCTACAGACGCATTACTTGAGGCGGTGAAAACCCTGTCGTCTGATGTTTTTGAAGGTCGCAGAACAGGAACTAAAGGTGCGCAATTGGCTAGAGATTATATTATCAAACGCTTTACGGAATTGTTGGTTAAACCTTTAGGAGATAATTATATACAGCCTTTTTCTTTTGAAACAGGAAAAAAATATGATGCAGCTAATGTCTTGGGTCTTATTGAAGGGACTTTAAAAAGTGACAAATACATTGTCATCTCAGCACATTATGATCATGAAGGTATTAAAAATGGTAAAATTTATAATGGAGCAGATGATGATGCTTCTGGTGTTAGTGCTTTATTTGCTTTCGCAGAATATTTTGCCAAAAATCCACCTAAACATAATGTTATTTTAGCAGCTTTTGATGCTGAAGAATTAGGTTTAAAAGGGGCTTATCATTTTGTTGAAAACAACATTTTAACAAAACGACGCAATATAGTATTAAACTTAAATATGGATATGATTAGCCGAAGTGAAAAACAACAGCTATTTGCTGTAGGAACTAGTCATTACCCAATTTTAAAACCTACAATTGCTAATTTTAAAGCTATTGGAGTAGTGGATTTGTTAATTGATCATGAAGGATTAACAAAAGCTGATGATTGGTCTTTTGCAAGTGATCATGCTGCGTTTCATAAAGCAAAAATCCCTTTTGTGTATTTTGGAGTTGCTGATCATGAAGATTATCATGAGCCAACAGATGATTTTGAAAATATTGATCAACAGTTTTATAAAGATGCAGTTCAAACTATAATTTCGGTATTTAATCAATTTGATAATTTAGATTTATAATATAAATGATTGACCATAATTCTTACTACAATACTAATGTTACTAATTATAGCTCTCAACTTTCAAACCTACAAAAACAACTAATAACTTTAAGTGTTGTAAGGTTGCTAGTGTTTATTGCAACTGCTATTGGAGCTTATTTTAGTTTCGGGATTTGGTGGTTATTTACGGTTATAGCTCTAGTTGGTGTTGGCTTATTTGTGTTTTTATTATCGCAATACACGACTGTTAAGTCTAGTTTCAATTTAAAAAAACAGTTAGTACAAATTAATGAAACCGAATTAAAAATTAATTCTGGAGAGTTTCATGACAGACCACAAGGTTTGAAGTATCAAGATCCATTGCATAATTATGCTTTAGATATTGATTTATTTGGTAAAGGCAGTTTTTTTCAATTTATAAATCGTACTGCAACACAAGAAGGTTCTGATAGTTTAGCTAATAATTTAAAAGCTAATAATATCATGGCTATTAATGGAAGGCAAAATGCTATAAAAGAATTAGCTTCTAAAGCAGATTGGAGACAGAATTTTCAAGCCAATGCTAGTTTAATACAAGTAGAGACTAAAGCAAAAACGATACTTGAGTTTTTAAAATCTCACCAAAGTATATTGCCAAAATTTTTTAAGTTGTTACCCTTAGTAATTTCAGTATTATCAATTTTAATTGTGGGTTTATCTGTTGCAAAAATTATTCCTGCAGCAATCATTGGTTATTGGTTGTTTATTGGTTTGTTTATTACAGGTCGTTTTGTAAAAAAAGTAAATGTGTTAAGTACAAACACAGATAAGATGAGAGATATCTTTCGTCAATACGCTTCACTTTTAAATGCAATTGAAAATGAAACATTCACATCCAAATTATTAATTGATAAACAGGCTAAAATTCAATTAAAAAATAAAAAGGCCTCACAAATTATTAAAGAGCTTTCTAAAGCAATGGATGCTTTAGATAACAGGAATAATTTAATTTCTGCAATTTTTGGGAATGGCTATTTCTTAACAGATTTAAAACACACTTACACCATCGAAAGATGGCTAGAAAACTATAAAGATAAAGTTGAAGATTGGTTTGAAGTAGTTACTTTTTTTGATGCTTATAACAGTTTAGGTAACTATGCGTTTAACAATCAAGATTATGTTTATCCACAAATTGTTGATAATAATACTGAGACAAATGTCTTGCAGTTAGGGCATCCGTTGCTTAAAAGTAACAAACGCGTCGATAATGATTTTAAAATTCAAGATCGACAATTTTTTATTATTACAGGAGCAAATATGGCTGGTAAAAGTACCTTTTTGCGTACCGTTTCCTTACATATTGTAATGGCTAATATTGGTTTGCCTGTTTGTGCAAAAAAATCTATTTACAATCCTGTTAAATTAATTACAAGCGTGCGTACTAGCGATAGTTTAACAGATGATAGTAGTTATTTCTTTTCAGAATTAACACGCTTAAAATATATTGTAGATGCGATTAAGCAGGATAATTACTTTATTATTTTAGATGAAATCCTTAAAGGAACAAACAGTACAGACAAAGCTATTGGGTCACGTAAGTTTGTAGAAAAATTAGTGGCTAGTCATGCAACAGGTATTATTGCAACACACGATTTAAGTCTTTGTGAAATTGAAGCACAATTAGAAGAGGTTAAAAACTATTATTTTGATGCTCAAATTATTAATGACGAATTGTATTTTGATTACACTTTTAAAAAAGGAATTTGTCAAAACATGAATGCTAGTTTCTTATTGAAGAAGATGGAGATTGTTTAATTTGAGATGTTTTTATAAAACACAAAAAGAAAAGTAATTTCACTCGAACTAACAATGCGTTACAATAGAAGGATATTGTTTTGTCACTTCGAGTGATTTTTGAGGTACGAGAAAATTGTATCGATAATGATGAGTTTTTTTACTCGATAATCTTTATAATAATTGGAGAAGGGTTTTTTGCTCTAATTCCTGCGTTTGATGATGCTTTAATGTCAAATATTTGAACAATATCACCAACAGCACAATCTTTTAAATTGTTATCAAAAGATTTAGGTATTTTATTACTTTCTACTTTAATCGATTTTTTATTTGGTAAATGGATTTTAAATGATTTAATTTCAAATTTCCAATCAAATTGAACACCTAGAGCTTCAACACTTATTTTTGAATTAACTAATTCTTTTTTAGAAAGTAAAATTTCACATTTTGAACCACATCCACCAATATTATTGATTTTAGCTACAAGTCTTCCTATATTTTTAATTCTCAAAGTTTTTACATCTGTTATAATCGAACCATCAATCATCTTAGCTTTAATCGTTATATCAACAGTTTTTCCAGAACCAGGAATCATAAGATAATTTCCAATACCTTCTTTTTTACTCAGGCCAACACCAACTGCTTTAATATCTATAGCATTTGGAAATGAAATTTTAATAGGGTTACTAACACCTCTGTAAACAATATTTAAGTTACTGGTCTCTAAAACAGCTTCTAGTTTTGAATTATCAGATACTTTTAAAGCTTCAATTTTAGTTTTTAAAGCTTGATTTTCTTTAAGTAATTCTTTTTTACTAAGCCTTGATGTGTTACAACTAAAAAGTAAACTACTTAATATTAATATTATTGAAAGTTTATATTTCATTTTAATGATTTTTCAAATACATAATTATTTCTTTCCATTCTTCATATTTTGTTGATGCAAAATGGTCTTCGTCAATTGGAAGACCTCTAACGTGAAACCATAAAAAAAGAGAATCTTTTTTTGAGAAATCTTTAGATTTATTTTGATGAATTGAATTGGTTGTTGAATGATATAGGTTGTTATTATAAGCGATAGTTTCAGTAGAAGTATTCAATCTATAAACCTTATGTATTAATGAAGGTAGAAAATAGTATCCAAAAATACATAGTACTAGAAAGGTAAACAATTTCTTTTTCATAATTCAAATTTAAATTTAACTAGTCGGAATTACCAAAGCCTCATTAAATATCCATTTTTTAATCAAATCATCGTTTGTAGTAATTTCAGCAAAAACATATAAATTAGATCTAAAACATGGTGAGGTTTCAGCCAATTCAATTACTACTTTATTATCGCAATAACTAGAATGTATAAAGTAAATGTCTTTGTCTTTTATTAGTACATAACCGACGTGATTGTCTAAACCAACAAAGTAAATACCATCTGTATAAATAGCGTTTAGTTTTTCTTTTAATTCAGAAAATGTTTTATTGGAGTATGTTTTTAGCTTGTTTTTGGGCTGTAAAGCAATTGCTTCATACAGTCCTGCTTGTTGTGCCATTTTATAACGATTTAGATTAAACCCTAAATGTTTTAAAGTAGTCGATACAAAATAACCACAAGCTATTAAACCATCATTTGGTACGTTTGTATGACCATTAAAATCCCACGAGGTATCATACCAATGTGGTATTATATCATTAATTAACTTATAATGTAAGTATTTTGAAGCACTATCAATAGCTTTGTTTTTATTGTTAGAATACAAGGTTTTAAAATAGGTTTTAGTGTTTTTAATTTTTGATATTATAGTCTTGTAATCACCTTTAGCCTTAAAATTAATATTCATTTTTACGCTATCAATACCAGTGTAATAGTCTTCAGTTTTTTTACTTTGTAATTTAGTGTCTTCAGTAGTAATTAATGAGATACTTTCGGTTTTAGGTTTCTTACAACTTATAAAAATTAGAAATAATAATATTAAATGACTGTAGTTTTTGATAGTTCAAAGGTGTTGGTTAGCAATGTTATAACTTTAAAATAGCATTGTTTATTGTAAATAAATAACCTCACAAACTTAATAATTTGTGAGGTATGAAGTATAGCGAGTTTTAAAGTTATTTAATTGTTTTTTCTAAGATGTGAATAATTTACTTGTTACAATAGACTTATAATTGTTTGGTTTTAATTTTAGCTAGCATTTCAATTGCATTTTTATCATCTGGTTTCAAACTTAAAACCTTATTATAATTTATTTTGGCTTCTTCATAATTACTTGTCAGGTAAAATGCTTCACCTAAACTATCATAAACATTTGGGTTGTATGGAAACATTTTTGTGTTTAAATCAAAAATATATAAAGCTTTAGTATATTGTTTATCTTTTAAATGCCAATAACCTAAAGTGTTTAGCTCTTTGCTTCCTTCTGAGTACTCTGGAAAATAACTCAAAAATTGATTTTCTAACGTCATTAAATCTTCTATCGGTGTTGTGTTTAGATTATTAAAAGTGATATTAGCAACATAATATTTGGGCAAGTAACGTTTATTGCTTATTATATTATTAATGTCATTTTCAAAAGTTTCAATAGGATGTTCTACAATTCTATTAATTTCTTTTCCGTCTTTATAAAAAATAATAGTTGGTACACGATGGATGTTATAACCTTTTTCTTCTCCATTTGGTCCTTTTTTATAGCTGTCTTTTGTATTATCTAATGCAAAGACCTCTAATTGTTCCATGTTAAATTCTGCAGACTCTAATACTTTGTAAAAACGCGGAATTTCCTTTTTACTATCTCCACACCAAGTACCTAAAAACACTTTAATAGTATAATCATTTAACTTTGTTTTAAAAGTTTGTACTAATTTGTCATTGACTATATAATTGTCATAATTACTATTAAACCATGTTTTATAACCTTCTTTTTGGAGTCCCTTTTTATTAATTTCACCTAATAATTTAGGTTGTCCTTTAGCGTCTAATACTTCATGGTTTAAATTTTGAGCATTTAAAATTAAAGAACAAAAAAGAAGGAGTGTTGTAGTTAAAATAGATTTCATAATATTGATTTTAAGATTGTTTAGAGTTAAAATTATATTGATAATTTTAAGAGTTCTAATTTTTTTAACCAACAACCATTTTAAAAGTATAAACAGCAAAAAAACGTTGTTTGTATAGCTTTTAAGGGCTTTTATACTTTGTTTTTTGATGGTTTTAGCTTTTTGGTTTATTTTGATGATTAATTATGATAGACCTTAAAAAACATACATCACAAATACTGGTTCACATTCTTGGTTGGATGGTATTTATCTTTGTGTCATTATATATCTTTTCTAGATATTATTGGGCCGAAAACCCATTTTTACAATATTTGTCCATTTTAGGAGTCATTGTATATACAAACCATTTTATATTATTACCTTATTTTGTAAAACGAAAATGGTACGCCTTTTATGGATTGTTATTTATAGCAATTTCGTTTTTTGCAACACAATTATATTGCAATGCTTTTGCACAATGTGGTTGTTCTATAATGAAATGTTTAAGCGACTACCTTTGGCAAACGTTGGTTCCGTTAATTTTTTTCTCATTTATATGGATGTTATTTCGTTTTTTAGACGAAAAAAATCAAAAAGAAATTTTAGAGAAACAACATGTTGAAATGGAATTGAAGTTTTTGAAATCTCAAATCAACCCTCATGTTTTGTTTAATAATTTAAATACAATTTATTCGTATTCAATTGAAAAACCAGACCAAACACCAGAACTAATTTTGATGTTATCGGACAATCTAAAACATGTGTTGTATGAAAGTAATTCTGAATATGTAGATTTAGAAAAAGAGTTGCAGTTTTTAGATAACTATATTAAATTTCAGAAAATTAGAACCGAAGGTGTAAAGCAAATAAAATATCATACAACTATTGAAAATATAAACAGTAAAATTGCTCCTTTATTGTTAATTACCATTATTGAAAACGCTTTTAAACATAGTTTAGTTAATAGTAATATTGATGTAAGTATTACCGAAAAAGATAAACAATTAATTTGCGTTTGTACTAATGCTTTTAAAAGTAAATTATCAGAACAAAATCAAGCTAAAATAGGATTAAACAATCTTAAAAAAAGACTGTTGCTATTATACCCAAATAAACATCAACTGTCAATAACAAGCACACAGCAATTTGTTGTTACTTTAAAATTAGATTTATCATGACTTGTATAATTATTGAAGATGAAATACCTGCACAAAATTTACTAAAAAAATATATAAGTAAATTACCAGATGTAAACTTAATAGCTACATTTCAAACAGCTACACAAGCTCATGATTTTTTTAAAAATCAGACTACAGATCTAGTCTTTTTAGATATTAATTTACCTGATATTTCTGGTTTAGATTTTATTAAAACCATTAAAAGTCCACCAGCTATAATAATGACTACAGCTTATTCTGAATATGCTGTTAGTAGTTTTGAACTAGATACTATTGTAGATTACTTGGTTAAACCTTACAGTTTTGATCGCTTTTTAAAAGCTATTCAAAAAGCAGCAATCAGAAGTAGTAGCTTTAATACTCAAGAACAGGAGGATTTAATGTTTTTAAATGTAGATAAAACGCTTCATAAAATTGTTTTTGAAGATGTTTTATATCTAGAATCCGATCGTAATTATATTACTGTAATAACAAAAACACAAAAATTATCTTATATAGATTCACTTAAAAACTGGATACAAAAATTACCAGAACAAGATTTTATTCAAATTCATAAATCATTCATTATCAATACTAAATATGTTGATAAAATTTCTGGAAACGAAGTGTTTATAAACACACAACGCTTACCAATTGGTCGTACATTTAAACCAGAATTACTTAAAAAATTAAGAATTGTTTAATTTGGACTAATCTTTGAGTAATTATAAATGTATATTTAATTTTAAATAAATTTTTAGATGAAATCAAAACAAATCTTATTCTCGTTAGCATTTTTAATTACAGCTAGCGTTACCATTGCTCAAGAAGTCAATCATGATAACCAAGTTTATGTTGTCAAAAACAAAAAAATAACCTTAAATGGTGAAGATGTTTCAAATACTTTGACAGAAGCTCAAACTACACAAATTTTAGATTTAGCTAAGGTTAAAAATAACGAAATTAAAGCGGTTAAGTTAGCAGAAAAAGAAGCTAAGCGAAAAGAGAAACAAGCCGAAAAAGAAATCAAGCAAAAAGAAAAGCAAGCTAAAGCTGAAGCTAAAGAGCTTAAGGCACAAGAAAAAGAGAGAAAAGCAGCCGAAAAGGAACGCAAAAAGGCGGAAAAAGCTAGGAAAAAGGCAGAAAAGGAGCAAAAAAAAGCTGAAAAAGCAATAGCTAAAAAAGAAAGTGCGAAAAAGGCTTTAGAAAAAGCAAATGATAAGTTTGAAAAAGAGACTAAAAAATATAATAAGTTGGACGCTAAAGGTAAACTATCTCCAAATGATAAAGTTAAATGGGAAAGTAAGTTAGAAAAATTACAGGAAAAAATTAATAAAGCAGAACAACGTTTAAATAAATTATAAACTGTGGAAGGCCTTTTAAATGTAGCAATATTACAGTCTGATTTGGTATGGCACAATCCTGAACAAAACAGACTAAATTTTGAAAGTAAAATTAAAAGTTTAACCAAAGATGTAGATTTAATTGTATTACCAGAAATGTTTACTTCTGGTTTTACAATGTCTGCTGCTACTGTTGCAGAAACTATGGATGGAGCAACCATACAATGGATGCTAAATTTAGCAAAAAGTAAGCAAGCAGCAATTGTAGGTAGTTTGGTTATAAGCCAAAACGATAAGTTTTATAATAGATTAGTTTTTGTACATCCTGATCTAACTCTAGAGTATTATGATAAACGTCATACCTTTACCTTAGCAGGAGAAGATAAAGTATATACTAAAGGACAGCAACAACTAATTGTAAATTATAAAGGTTTTAAAATAAAACCGTTGGTTTGTTATGACTTACGCTTTCCTGTTTGGGCTAGATTACAAGACGATTATGATGTCTTGTTATATGTTGCCAATTGGCCTGAAAAACGCATAAAGGCATGGGATACTTTGTTGCAAGCAAGAGCTATTGAAAATATGAGTTATTGTATTGGTGTTAATAGAGTGGGTTTAGATGCAAATAATTATAACTATCCAGGACATTCAGCAGCTTATACAGCGTTAGGTGATTTACTAACTAATTTACCAAACAATAAAGAAGGAGTGCAACAAATAGTGTTAACTAAATCACATATTACTGTGACCAGAGATAAGCTAAAATTTTTAGATGATAAAGATACTTTTAGTCTAAAGTAAAATCAACAGTAACTTCCCATCCTGATCTAATTTCTTCTGCTTTTTTACTGTAGCTAACACGTTCTGCTTGTCTGTTTTGTAAAAAGCTACCAGGATCAAAAACGCCATTTTTATTACTATCAAAAATGACTTTTAAATAGTATTCGCCTGGTTTAAGAAAGAAAAAATCTAAAGGTCGTGCTTCGGTCGTATATTGTTCATACTTTACTTCTCCTTTTTTATCTACAAACTGAACTATTAATGGGTATTCAGCATTTTTAATAATTACTCTAGCACTACCTAGACTTGCTTTTTTTTCAGTTCTTAATGTGTAATTTAAAGTATCATTAGTCGCTTCAAAAAAATCAGTTATGGTATTTGGTAATAACTGTACTTTATAACCATGATCTTGTGTTTTTTCAAACTGTAACTCTACAGTGTTTTGTAAGGTGTCAAGCTTACTAGTAAAAGCAATGTTTACAGAGTCTTTGTCAATAATCTTAATTTGTTTTTCATCAAATTTAGTAATTGGTATATTGGACCATAATTTTAATGGCTCATACATACCAATAGTGCTAGTTGGACTTGATTTTACAAGTAATGAATCTTTTTTATTGTCCTTAATTCTAACAGTAAAAGTGTCTATGATTTTACGATTTGTTACCTTAAATACTAACGAGTCTACTTCTAGTTTAGGTTTGTAATAGTAGTTTAAACTATCGGTTTCCTGATCTTTAATATATTTATATTCAAAGTCTTCAGGGACATTGGATAGTATATCAATTTTCATTTTTTTGTAATCCTTCCCTTGAAAGCCAAATGCTATTTTTTCACCAGAAATTAGTCTAGCATTTTCAGCTTTATAGTCTAAATTTTCTTTAAACAGTTTTAGTTTGTAAAAAGGGGTTGTGTCATTTGATACAGTAATAAAATCTTCATAAAATCCAATTTTATCACTTTTTTGTTCAAAAGTAATATTACTATTATTGTCTTTTATTGCAACCAACTTGTATTTTCCAGCTTTTAAGTTTTCTAATTTGAAATTAGTGGTACTGTCCAGTGTGTTGGTTATATATTTTGGGTTTTCTTTATAAACAATGCTGTCTGTGTAGGTTGTGTCAGCTTCATATAAATTAACAGATATAAATGGGTCTGTTTCTCTTTCTAAAGCATCCATTACACTTCCTTTAACTGATAGAGAATCTATGTAATCTCCTGTTGAGAATACATATCTATAATAAGGATATGGATTTTCTTCATTATTATCTACAATACTATTTCCAAAATTTATAGCAAATGTTGTGTTTGGAGGTAATGTGTCAAAAATCTTGATTTTTATATACTTACTTGCAGTACCTAGAGGTGTGATTTCTGGTTTGGTTTTCATTGGAGGAGATATAACAAGTTGTTTTGTTAAATCTTTAGTTTTAACATATTCGTTAAAATATATCCTGATTTCATTGCTTTTAAAATTTTTAGAAAAGTTTGGTGGCGTAGAGTATTCAATCTCAGGAGGAGTAATATCCTTCTCGCCTCCAGAAATGGTTCCTCTGTTAGCACAATTAATAAATGTAAGTGCTAAAACACTATAAAAACAAAAATTTAAAAGACGATTTTGCATATAATTTTTAATGAAGTTACAAATTAACAACATATTTATGTTTTAACGAAAAATGCTTTAAGCTATTGCCATAGTTGCAATACTAATTTTAATATTTTCGGCTTTATTTAATTCTATAATACAGGCTTCTAAAGTGTTTCCTGTGGTAATTACATCGTCAACTAAAAGGATATGTTTGTTTTGTAATAGTTGTGGTTGGATAATAGCAAAAGCTTCGTTGTTTAATTGCCAACGTTCTAATCTGCTTTTTGTAGCTTGAGATTGATTGCTATTTGTTATCTTAATTAATAATTGGTCGTTAAATTCAGCTTTTAAAGCTTTAGCAATATTTTGACCAAATTTAGTAACTTGATTATAGCCTCTTTTTTTTAGTTTTTTAGGATGTAATGGTACTGGTATTACTAAATCAATATTGTTTTTGTAAAGCTGGTTTGATTTTAATTCTTCGCCAAGCCAAAGCCCAAAAAAATTACTGACCTCTTCATTTTTACCATATTTTAGTTGGTGTAACAGTTGCTGTACGATACCTTTTTTTTCAAATCTTAGTAACGCAGTAGCAGCTTCGATTTTTGCACGACCATAAAACACCTTTTTAACAAAAGGGTTGTTATCCAAATGAAAATTTGTTGTTGGTAAACGGTGTCTACAGTCTACACATATGAAATGTTCGTTGTCTGATAATTGGTTTTTGCAGGCTGAACAGACCTGAGGGAAAAATAAATCCAATAAAGCATTCTTATTCATAAAATACTATTTTTTAGATTTAATAATTGTTAAATCTGTGTAAAATTTATGTAAATTAACCTGTTTATTTGCATTAAATATTGTTTTGACAGTGTTTTTATTCAAGTTATCGAAAAAATATTAGTTATACAGATATTAAAAATATTTTTGCTTTGTTAAATTTTCCCAAATTGATTGAACACCTATTTAATAGGTGTTTTAGTAACTAACAGATATATGATAATTTTCCCTCATACCTACCATTATAGGTTAATCATTGGTTCGCTATTTGTCGCCTTCATTGCATTAGGTGTTTATAGTTACGTAAGTGTCTCTAAGTTAGATGAATATAATAGTTATATCTCTCAAGAAAAAAAACTGCTAGAAAACGAATTATCAGAAATGATAATACGTTATGAAAATATTAAAACCGAAGACGAAATTTTAAAAGAAAGATTAACCCAATCTAAGGTCAGAATCATTCGTATATTAGACTCGGTTAAAGCTGTTGCTCCAAGTGCATCGTTATTATCTTACTATAGAGCAGAAATTAAAGATTTACAGGATGAAAAAGATGAGGTTTTAGACTTGTTAGCCAAATCTCAAGAAGAAAATAAACGCTTACAATTAGCCGCATTGGAAGCTAAATTAAATTTTCAATCTATAAAAAACACAACCAAAAATTTAAAAGTAAAAAATAAAGATTTAGCAGTAGTTAATACAGCGTTGTCAAACAAAATTGATAATGCTAGCTTTTTAGAAATAGAACAATTAGAGGCTCAGGCTGTAAAGCGAATTACAAAAAAACGAATTGTTAGTACTGAAAAATATAAAAAAGCAAATAAACTACATGTTGCGTTTACAGTATCTAAAAACAAATTTGTAGATGAAGGAGATAAATATTTATACCTGCAAATATTAAGTCCTAGTAATAATATAGTTGCAGATGAAGGTTCTGTTAATTTTGGTAAAGAGTCTTTAATATATACAAAAAAAATAAAAGTAGCCTATAATAAAGAAGACGTTGAAGTTGAAACTATAGTTACCACAGACAAAGACCAACCCTTTACTAAAGGTGTTTATTTTGTTAATGTATTTAATGATAACAAAAGGTTAGGTAGTACTTCTATAACATTAAAATAAAGTTAAAAAACGATTCTGTTTTAACAAAACAATTTTAAAGGGCATAATTTTACTAGTAAGCGATTAAATAATTATCTTATATTCGTTAAAAATTTTACTAAACCACTCTTTTTTTGAACAAAATCAATTTTTTAAAAGAATCAATCAAAAGTTTAAAAACTTCAGGAACATTATTTCCTAGTTCAAGATTTTTAGCTTCAAAATTACTTAGTGCAATTGATTTTGAAAACGCAAAGCTAATAGTAGAGTTTGGTCCAGGTAATGGTATTATAACCAAGCAGATTTTACAGCGCTTAAATCCTAACGCAAAACTAATCACATTTGAAATTAATGATAAGTTTTATAACGCGTTATTAAAAATTGATGATCCAAGGCTTATTGTTACTAATCAATCTGCAGATCAAGTCATGGATGTAATCAAGCAATATGGTTTTGATAATACAGATTACATAGTGTCTAGCTTACCATTAACCAATATACCTAAGCCAATAACCAATTCTATTTTAAACAGTGCCTATGCTTGTTTAAAACCACAAGGTTATTTCTTCCAGTTTCAATATAGCTTAACATATTACAATACTTTAAAGCAAATATTTAATGGTAAAGTCCATTTAGGTTTTGAGGCTTTAAACCTTCCGCCAGCTTTTGTTTACACTTGTCAAAAAGACTAATCATTTTTTGGTTGTACACTTTTATTTATCGTTTATCTTTGTACTATTATGGCAAACAACGACGATCAATTTAAAAAAGTAATCTCTCATGCAAAAGAGTATGGTTACGTATTCCAAAGTAGTGAGATCTACGACGGACTTAGTGCAGTATACGACTACGCTCAAAATGGAGCAGAATTAAAGAAAAACATACGCGACTATTGGTGGAAAGCAATGGTGCAAATGAATGATAACATTGTTGGTATTGATGCAGCAATATTTATGCATCCAACCACATGGAAAGCATCAGGTCACGTAGATGCTTTTAGTGATCCTTTAATAGATAATAAAGATTCTAAAAAAAGGTACAGAGCAGATGTTTTAGTCGAAGATTATTGTGCTAAAATTGAAACCAAAATTGAAAAGGAAGTTAAAAAAGCTGAAAAACGTTTTGGCGAAGCTTTTAATAAAGAAGAATTTTTAGCAACAAATGGTCGTGTTTTAGGTTATCAAGAAAAAATTGATACTATTTTAAAACGATTAGGAAAATCTCTTGAAGCTGAAGATTTAGCAGATGTTAAAGCATTAATCGAGGAGTTAGAAATAGCTTGTCCTTTATCAGGAAGCAGAAACTGGACAGATGTTAAGCAATTTAACCTAATGTTTGGTACAAAATTAGGTGCATCTGCCGAAACTGCAATGGACTTGTATTTACGTCCAGAGACAGCTCAAGGTATATTTGTTAACTTTTTAAATGTTCAAAAAACAGGACGAATGAAAATCCCGTTTGGTATAGCACAAACAGGAAAAGCCTTTAGAAATGAGATTGTTGCAAGACAATTTATTTTTAGAATGCGTGAGTTTGAGCAAATGGAAATGCAATTTTTTATTAAACCAGGCACACAAAAAGAATGGTTTGATTACTGGAAAGAAACAAGACTAAAATGGCATAAATCACTTGGTTTAGGAGAAGAAAACTACCGTTTTCATGATCATGAAAAATTAGCACATTACGCTGATGCAGCAACTGATATCGAGTTTAAATTCCCGTTTGGTTTTAAAGAGTTAGAAGGTATTCACTCGCGTACAGATTTTGATTTAAAACAACACGAGGAGTTTTCTGGTAAAAAACTACAGTATTTTGATCACGAAGAAAAAGCAAGCTATACACCATACGTTTTAGAAACCTCAATTGGTTTAGATCGTATGTTTTTAGCTGTATTTTCAAAAGCTTTAGTTGAAGAAGAATTAGAAAACAATACCACAAGAACAGTACTTAAATTACCAGCAGTTTTAGCACCTGTAAAAGCAGCTATTTTTCCTTTAGTAAAAAAGGATGGGTTACCAGAAGTAGCTAAACAAATTGTTGAAGATTTAAAATGGGATTTTAATGTGTTTTATGACGAGAAAGATGCGGTAGGTAAACGTTACAGACGTCAGGATGCAAACGGAACACCATTTTGCATTACTGTTGATCATGATACTTTAGAAGACAACACAGTTACCATTCGTCACAGAGATACAATGGATCAAAAACGTGTTAAAATTGAAGAACTTCGTGATATAATTAAAAAGGAAGTAGATGTTAAAGAGTGGTTAATGAAAATGTAATTAACGCTTTAAATATTTTATATAAAACGCTCAACTATTCAGTTGGGCGTTTTTTTTGTAGTTTTTAAAAATAGGCTTTTAGTTGTACATTTCCAGTGTGTATTGTAGTACTAGTTTCTGTTTTACGACCAAAATAAGTCAAATTTAAATCTAAAAATTTGGTTAGTTTTTTTTGTGCTAGTAATGACCAAGTAAAGTTTTTGCCTGGTTGTAAGCCTTCTAACATTTGGTAGGCTACAGGGCTGTTTGCGTTTCCATCAAAAGCGTTGTTAAAAACATTAAACTCTCCAGAAACAGCTCCTATTTGTGCATTGTTTTTTGGAGAAAAAGCAAAGGATAATCCGTATTTGTTCTGATCTAAAGTTTCTAAGTTATTAATAGTGTTTTCTTTATTTGTTATTTGGTAAAATACATCAAATTGTACGTTATCATTAAGTAAATAAGATAATTTAGGATTAAAGCGTTTGGTGTCTATATCAAAGTTTTTACTGCTAAAATTTTCGCTATTGCTAAACTGTTCTTCTAAAGCAGAGGTTACAGTGACTAACCAGCTATTTTTGATTTTATGTATAAAATTAATTTGATGGCTTTTTAAATTGTTTTCTATAAATCCAAAACTTAATGTGTTTTCGCTACTGTTCCATAAATAGGTGTAAGATGTTGTATAGCGTTGCTTACCACGATTAAAAAATAACACGTTTCTAAAATTTAAAGTTAATCCTAATTGGTTGTCTTTGTCTGCACTAAAAGGGTTTAAATCAAAATCAGCATTAGTTCTTTGTATTTTTCTATCAATTAAATAACTAGACTGATTATAAAACTTAGAAAAAAAATGTTTGGTCTTGTGCTCTGTATTGACCCAATTAATTGGGTTTAAAGTCAAGGTCTGGCTTAGTCTATTTTGATGCGTTTTAATATAGACTTGATTGGGTAATAAAACTCGAATATAATCTCCTTGATCTTGGAACTGAGCAATTTCAAATTCTTCAAGCTCCTGAATACCATTTTGGTTATAATCAATCCAAGTGTACGCACCTTGTCCAGATTCTACCTGTACATAGGTAAAGTCTTGTTGTGGTAATGTCCCTGAGTTGGTTTCAAAAGCAGTATTCCAAAGTATTCCGTTTTTTAAAAAACGTTGACTAAATAATAATCTGGAGTTTAATGAGTTTTCATTGTCCTGCTCTTCATCTTCATTTTTTAAAGTTCTGTAATTGACATATAAAGACAAATTGGTTTTTTGGTTTTTAATTAATCTAGAGTCTAAATAATAGGTGTTAGAGCTATTAACTCGATCTAGGTTTCCATTTCTTAAACTATCATTAACACGATATTTATATCCAACTTCAGCATAAATATTTGTGCTGTCTCCAATTCCTGTAAAAGCTTCGTAAGCAGTAAAACGCTGAGTCAAATCTGTAAATGTTTTAGTTTCATTAATACGTTCTTTATTTTCTTCAGCCGAAAAACCAACACCAATCCATTGTTTATCTAAATCATAAATACTACGATTATAGGTCCTGAAAAATTGTGAGGAGTTTTGGCTTCCTTTAGCTTTTAATATATTAGTATTAGTTGATAATTGTAATTTACCAATATTAATATTAGCATTTATATTGTGCTTGCTTCCAGAAAAATTTTCAGAATAATTTAAGTGCTGAAAACTATAGTTTGCGTAACCTTTTTTTAAATGAAAACTTTTCAGGCCAACCGATACTAAGGCTTGATTACCAAGATTAGTATTTAATAGTTCAGAATTGGTTTGACTTAAATTCCAATCGCGATTAAATTCAGGTTCGTATAGACGTTGTATGGTTTTAAAATCTTGCTGTATATAATCTGTGTCTAATACTGCAGCTAAGCTCCATGTGCTATCATTTTTAATAAGATTTTGCTCAACTTTTAATTTACCAGCAAATCCATTATTATTGTTATCGTCAAGGTTTGAAAATAAATTTAGGTCGTTTTTACTACCTGCAATTTCAAAACCAATTTTTGTTTTATTTGATGGTTGATACACGCCATTTACAGTAGCTATTTGTAATAAAGTTGGCGCAGCAAGTTGTACAATTGGAGCGTAATTACCTTGAGGTACACCTGCAATTGGTTGCACATATTGATAAATATTATTAATAGCATTGCTAGAAGTTATAATATAATCACCTTGATTATCTCCAACCAACGTAAAGGTGACTCCAAACAATGTGTCATCTGGATTGTTTGAAAACACATAAACGTCTTGTCCATTAACATTCTCTTTTTTATATAAAATTCTGTTTTCGTTATACGTTTCTGGGACTTCTGATGAGGCAACCATAAGTTGATTGTCATCTCCTGCAGTATTTAATATAGAAACTTGTTCTTCAGATAAATTTTGTTGAAGCGGATTGTTTTTAGAGTCACTTTCAGAGTATATAGAAGCGCTAATATTTAATTTTTCACTGTTATGACTACCTCCTGCAAAAGCTACTATTCTAGAATAATCACGTTCCGAGTACTGAAAATCTACACTAATTCTCATCTCTGATGTTACAGGATAAGTGGCATTAAAAATAATTTCGCCAGCATTATAATCTATGATGTAATCTTCGTTTTCACCACGTTTTAAAGCGACACCATTTACATATACAGTTTCACTACCTGAAACAATAAGTACAAATAATTCGCCATTTGGTCCTTGTAGTTTATAAGGACCTTGATTTCCTTCTTGAGCAGTAAATTGGTAATTACTAAATTGTCCTCTAACTAATGCACCAGAAGCAAAAACATTGGTCTGTTGACTTTCGTCACCAAAATTAGCTTTAACCTGTAACCCTTGTACACGTTTACTAAAAGAAGCAAAGTAGGATTGCTCATTAATTAGGTCTATATCTCCTGCACGAATAGACCATTGGTCAGAGAATAATTCTAAAAAAACTTGATCAAACTCGTCCAAACGTTGTGAATAGCCACTTTCTTGTAATGGTATATTGGCATCTTGTATGCTTGCTCTAAGAGATACTTTGTCGTTTAGTTTACCAGTTATCTGTAAGTCAAGCTCGCTATTTAAAACCGAGTTTTGATTGTTTCCAATTGTAACACCACGACTAATACTTCCTGAAGTTGTTAAGCCATCAAAAGGTGTGTAAGTTTGTTTGTTATTTGGTTGTCTTAACTGTATTATCTTGCTAAGATTATCTATGTTTTCAACAATGATACTTTTATCAAATTGTTTATAGGTTTTTGTTATAAACTCAGGATAATTCTGGTAGCTAATTATGACGCTATCACTTTCTATTGGTTTTAAAAAAGTAAGTGTAGATTTTGCGTAATCTACCTTATAGTAAGAGGAGTTTATTGTGTTTCCTGATTTGGTTTCAACTTTAAAACCATTTTGTTTTATGCTAACACTATCAATTTGTATACTAATGTTTGTAGCAACTGTCTTTCGGTTTGACCCATTAGCTTGTTCTTGCGCAAACGCAAAAATTCCGAAGAAAAACAAAAAACAGGTTAAAGTTAGTTTCATCTACAAGTATAACACCATAATTACTATATTATTTTGTTAATATTTTTTCAGTAAAAACAGAGTGATTTATCTTGTAAAAGTAAACCATTATTTAATTTAGCCGAAACAAATATTTTAAGCTTTAAACAATTTTGTAATAAAGGTTGTTTTAAGTAAAACAATAAACAAACACTCATGAAAATTATCTCATACAACGTAAACGGAATCAGAGCTGCAATCAATAAAGGATTTATAGATTGGCTACAAAGTGCTAATCCAGATGTTGTTTGTTTACAAGAGATAAAAGCAATGGAAGAGCAGTTGGATTTAAATTTATTTAAAGACGCTGGTTACCATTATAATTATTGGTTTAGTGCTCAAAAAAAAGGCTATAGTGGTGTTGCAGTGTTGTGTAAAACAAAACCCAATCATGTAGAGTATGGTACAGGAATAGAGTCTATGGATTTTGAAGGACGTAACATTCGTGTGGATTTTGATGCACTTTCAGTCATGAGTATGTATTTACCATCAGGTACAAATGCAGCAAGATTAGAACATAAATTTGAATACATGGATTTAATCCATAATTACCTAAACGATCTTACTAAAACATTACCAAATCTAGTAGTTTGTGGTGATTATAATATCTGTCATGAAGCTATAGATATCCATAATCCAAAAATGAAAGGTGTTTCAGGTTTTTTACCAGAAGAGCGCGAGTGGCTTGGTAATTTTATAGACTCAGGATTTATAGATTCGTTTAGATATTTAAATCCAGAGCGTCAAGAATATTCATGGTGGAGCTATCGTGCAAATGCCAGAGCTAATAATAAAGGTTGGCGTTTAGATTACGCAATGGTTAGCCAACCACTACAGCAAAATATTAAAAGGGCAGTTATATTACCAGAAGCAAAACACAGCGATCACTGTCCTATTTTAGTCGAAATAGAATCTTAAACCCCAAATAAATAAAAATGAAAAACAGAGTAACAATCATCCTATTAGTATTAATTGCAACCAGTTGCGTCTCTCCAAAAGTTTACAAAGAGTTAGAAAGTAGCTATGCAGAATTAAAAAAAGAAAACCGAAATCTAAAAGATGAAAATGCCGATTTATTACTACAAAAAAATCAAGCATTAAACGACTTGGCACAATTGCAATCTAAATATGATGACGCAGTAAACCGTCGTGATCAATTAGAATCCGATTATACTGTTGCAAAAAATAAATACGATACATTAAAAGCCTCTTATGATGCATTGGATGCAAATAGTAGTTCTGCAATAGCAGCAAACACAAAAAAAAATCGAGAATTATTAGCGCAATTAGAGGCTAAAGAACAAGCGTTAGCAACCGAAAACACAAGACTAGCACAACTTAAAAAAGAGTTAGAGTCACGCTCACAACGTGTAGCAGATCTAGAAAGTGTTATAGCAGCAAAAGAAGCCGAAATGACAGCCTTAAAAAACGCTATATCTAGTGCATTAACAGACTTTGAGGGTAAAGGATTAACCGTTGAGCAACGTAATGGTAAAGTGTATGTATCCATGGAAAACAAGCTATTATTCCAATCAGGTAGTTGGGCAGTTGGGACACAAGGTCGCAAAGCAGTAAAACAACTTGGTACAGTATTAGGAGATAATCCAGAAATATCAGTGTTAATAGAAGGTCATACAGACAATGCACCATATTCGCCAAAAGGTAACATAAGCAATAACTGGGATTTATCTACCAAACGTGCTACTGCAATAGTAAATATACTACAAGAAAACAGTAACATAAAAGCCGATAATTTAACAGCAGCAGGACGTGGAGAGTATGCACCAATAGCCACAAATACTACAGCAGAAGGAAAAGCTAAAAACCGTCGTATAGAGGTGATATTAACACCAAAACTAGATAAAATCACCAATCTTTTAAATAATTAATTGGGCGTTACCACAAGGGTCAGGCTATCCGTTATATCTTTTTTTGCCATATATGGCAGCAAAAAAAGGATGCCACTACTATCCTTAACGCATAATTAGACACACATAAAAAAGACCTTTAGTTATAAATAATAACTAAAGGTCTTTTTATATTTGTTAAATAACCAAAATTTCAAATCGATGAAATACACAACACTACCAAATACAGATATAAAAGTCAGTAAAATTTGTTTAGGCACAATGACCTTCGGAAATCAAAATACCGAAGCACAAGGTCATGCACAATTAGACTATGCAGTACAACAAGGTGTTAATTTTATTGACACAGCCGAGTTGTACCCAGTACCTGCAACAGCAGAAACATCTGGTAGAACAAGTCAGATTATAGGATCTTGGTTAAAGCATCAAAAAAGAGAAGATTTAGTAGTAGCTTCTAAAATTGCAGGAACAGGAGATTATACAGCACACATACGTACAACAGGTTTTGCAGCTAATGCTATAAAAGAAGCTGTAGATTTAGAGCTTAAAAGGCTACAAACAGATTATATAGACTTATATCAATTACATTGGCCAGAACGTCAAACTAATACCTTTGGTGTTAGGGACTATAGTCACAATCCTAATGATCCTTGGGAAGATAATTTTAAAGAAGTTTTAGAAACCTTAAATGATATTAAAAAACAAGGTAAAATAAGAGAGGTTGGTTTGTCAAACGAAAAAGCCTGGGGAACAATGCGTTATCTAGAAGAATCTAAAAACAATAATCTGACAAGACCAGTTACCATACAAAATGCTTACTCGCTAATAAATCGTGTTTTTGAAGGTGATTTAGCTGAGGTCTCATTAAGAGAGAATATAGGTTTATTGGTATATTCTCCAATGGCATTTGGCGTACTTTCTGGAAAATATATAAAAGGTACACAAGATGAAAACTCAAGATTAAACTTATTTCCAAGGTTTGCAAGATACAGTAGTGAGCAATCAACTTTAGCAACAAAAAAGTATTTAGAATTAGCAGAAAAGCACAATTTGTCTCTAGCTCAAATGGCTTTAGCCTTCATAAATGAACAGCCATTCGTAACGTCAAATATCATTGGAGCAACTAACCTAAATCAGCTAAAAGAGAATATAGATTCTATTAATTTAACATTAAGTGAAGAAATATTGCAAGCTATTAATGTAATTCATTGCGTTATTCCAAATCCTGCGCCATAAGCAATGTAAGCATTTACTTCACTTTTAACACAATTTACCGATGAAAATCGCTTTTTGTCTATAATAATATTTTTAACAGTTTTACAACACGTTTTTTTTATAGTTTAGGAAATTAATTAACTAACGATTTCTCAAAATAATGAAAAAAACTACGTTCTTTTTAGCGTTGCTATTCCTATTAGTTGGGTGGCAAGCTAACTCACAAATTACAACATACCCATATTCTGAAGATTTTGAATCTGGAGATGGAGGGTGGATTGCAGATAATACTAATAATGGTACATGGGCACTTGGACTTCCAGATAATCTTATTATTAATAGTGCTGCATCAGGAGCTAACTCTTGGGTTACTAATTTAAGTGGTGATTATAATATTTCAGAAGACTCATATGTTGTAAGTCCTATTTTTGATTTTACATCTATGACAGCTCCAACAGTGTCATTTAACATATGGTATGAATCAGAATTTAGTTGGGATGGTACAGTTTTTCAAAGTTCTATTGATGGTGGAGCTACGTGGCAAAACGTTGGAGTTTTAACTGATGCAAACTGGTATACAGACGGAACAATTAACGGTAATCCAGGAGGTCAGCAAGTTGGTTGGTCTGGTAGAAACGGTTCTGGATCTGATGGTTGGATTAGTGTTTCTCATCTGTTAGATGGTTTAGCAGGAGAGTCTAATGTGATTTTAAGATTTGCGTTTGGTTCTGATGGATCAGTTGTAGACGAAGGTTTTGCTTTTGATGATATTTCTATATTTAACACGACGTGTCCTAGTCCAAATTCAGTTACCATAGCTGGTTTAACTGAAAACGCTGTAGATATCTCTTGGATAGCTGGAGCGACCGAAACAGAATGGCAAATTTGGGTACAACCTTCAGGAACAGGTATTCCAACAACCGATGGAGTAGTTACTACAATAAATGACCCTTATACTGTAACAGGCCTAACGCCAAGTACAGCTTATGAAGTATATATCAGATCAAATTGTGGAACAGATGGCTATAGTGCTTGGGTAGGACCAGTAAACTTTTCAACTTTAAATACACCTCCTCCAGCCCCAACAGGAGTAACTTGTGCTTCCGGAAGTTCTACTTTTATATTTACTGAAGATTTCGGAACCGTTTCAGGTAATGCGCCATCTGGATGGACAGGTACTGGATTTGATGGTTCAAACGGTAATTGGAGAATTACTGCTGAAAGCGCTAACTCATCTTCAACAGGTCCAAATATTACATGGGATGGTAATTCAGGAACCCATTTAGAATATGAAGGTTCTGGTAATACAACAAATGTTGCTTCAGCAATAACACCTGCTATTGATTTAACGACAGCAGTAGATGGAGCAGAATTATCTTTTTACATGCATGCTTTTGGTGGTGATATGGGAACTTTGAGTATTGGAGTTAGTACCTCTCAAACAGGTCCTTTTACCAACGAATATAGTTGGATAGGAGACTACCAATCAACAGCAGATGAAGCTTGGATACCAATAGGTGTAAATTTAGACACCTACCTAGGACAAGTTATATATATTGAAATTAGTTACGTTGGAACAGGTGACACTTGGGAAAGTGACATGGCTATAGATCAAGTTCGTGTTGAAGCATGTGGTACATTTTGTGTTGCTCCAACAGCGATTACAGCAACTAGTATAACAGAAACAGCTGCAGATATTTCTTGGACACCAAGTGGTGCTGAAACAGAATGGAATTACGTACTACAACCTGCAGGAACTGGTCTTCCAACCTCAGGAACGACAGTTACAACTACAACAATTTCAGAAACAGGATTAACTCCTTTAACTGATTACGAGGTTTATGTTCAGGCTGTTTGTGGAGCAGATAGTAGTACATGGGCTGGACCATTTAATTTTTCTACTTTAGCAGTGTTTAATTTTACTTTTGATTGTTCTACTGATGGACCACAAACTATTGATTACTGTTATGATATTAATGATACTAATGTATTTACATTTTCATCAACTGATGGTACGCCTTTAAACTTAACTATTAATGCAGGTCAAGTTGAAAGTGGTTTTGATGAAGTTGTTATATTAGATTCTGATGGAATTACTAATTTAAATGCAGCCACACCTTATGGTAATGCTGGCCAAATCGGAGGATTAACATTTCAGTCTACAGGTGATACTATTTCATTTGCTGTAGAATCAGATGGGAGTGTTAGTTGTCAAAGTAATGGATATACTTCTATTAACTTAACTGTTACATGTGCTACTTGTATCAATCCAACAGCGACTTTTGTTGTAGTTGATGATTGTGATAATGGTGATCAATTTTTAGTTGATGTTGATATAACTTCCTTAGGTGATGCAACCTCTTTATTAATTGAAGACAATCAAGGTTCTACTCCAGTTAGTGTAACAGCTACAGGTATCCAACAATTTGGACCTTATCTGTTTAATGTTGATGTTCAGTTTACAGTTTCAAATGAACAAGATGCTAACTGTATAGTAAATAGTGATTCAATTTCACTTGCAGCTTGTCCGCCACTAAACGACAATCCTTGTAATGCAACTGTTGCTTCTGTAAATGATAGTTTTTTATGTGATGTTAGCACACCAGGGACTTTGGTTGAAGCTACAGCATCTGGAGTTTCTGATCCTAGTTGTGGAGGAAATCCAGATGACGATGTTTGGTTTGAGTTTGTTGCTACTTCTAATCAACATTTGATTGCTTTATCAAACGTACAAGGAAGTAATACTTTTGATATTGATTTTGTTCTTTATGAAGGTTTATGTGATAACTTAGTAGAAATTAATTGTACATCAGGCTTTTCTTTATTATCCAGTGTAACTCCTCAATTAATTATTGGTAACACTTATTATTTAAGAGTATTTTCTGGATCAGATTCTTCTGAAACTACAACTTTTGATTTATGTATAACTCCTTATGAGCCTCCTGTTAATATTACTTGTGATACTTCTGAAAATTTATGTCCTGGAGGTGATGAGCTATATACTTATAATACAGTAGGTGTAGAGCCAGGTTTAGGTTTAATAGGTTGTTTGTTTTCATCTCCAAATCCAACTTTTAGTATATTAGAAATAGGTAGTGACGGAGAAATTCAAGTTCAAATGGTACAAAATACAGCTTTTGATTCTTCTGGTAATCCTATTGGAGATGAGTTGGATGTTGATTTTGGACTTTGGGGTCCTTATACTTCAAGTGAAGACTTTTGTGGTGGTAGTGACTATCCATCAACTCCTCTTATAGCATGTAGTTATTCTGCAGCACCTGTGGAAAATTTCACAATTGATAATGCAGTAGCAGGTGAAATTTATGTTGTTATGATTACAAATTTTGCTAATGAAGCAGGTATCATACAAATTACACAAACTAATATAGATGAAAATAATCCTGATCCAAATGCAGGATCTTTAAGTGCGGATATTAATGTTGATATTACAAGTCAAGATGCTGTTTTTGTAGATCATGATAATGATCCGTCAACAGCTAGTGTAGCTAGTTTATGTGGTTATGATTCTATAGTTATTGAAGCTGTGTCTCCATTTGCAGATACATTTGAATGGCTTGTAAATGGTATTTTTGATCCAAGTTTAACAACATCATCTATTACTGTTACTGAGAGTAATACTTATCAAGTTTATGCCTATGATGATCAATGTATGGGTGTTGCAGATAAGGAAGTTGTAGTTAATTTGTTTAAAAGCCCTATAGTTAATGTGGTATCTGCAGATGAAGTCACAATAGTTACTTGTGATGATGAATCAGGTGATGGTATAGAAGATTTTGATTTCACTAATTTATCTAATGTTATTTTAGATAGCTCTAGTCAGGATCCTAATGATTTTATTGTTACTTATCATGAAAGTTTAAGTGACGCTCAAACAGGTACTAGCCCAATACAATCACCTTATTTAGCTACTGATGGTACAGTTGTTTACGTGAGAGTTGAAGATGTTAATGCAGTTAATTCTAATTCAGGATGTGCTAGTACAAATACTTCTTTTACATTGACAGTTTTAGGTGCTTTACCCGAAATTACAGATATTACAGATATGTTTGTATGCGATGATACTTCTAATGATGGAATTGAAGCTTTTGATTTGTCTTCAAAAACCGATGAGATTTTAAATGGTCAAGACCCTTCTGAATTTAGTGTTTCTTATCATTTGTCTCAATCTGATGCTGATACTTTTGATAGTCCAATTGCATCACCTTATAGTAATACAACAGTTTCTTCTCAAACAATCTATGTTAGATTAGAAAATCTTACAGCCTCAGCATGTTACAAAACGTCTAGTTTTGATATTCGAGTAGATCCTTTACCAGAAACTACTTTTATGACTTATGAAGTTTGTCCAAGTGCAACGTCACCAATTACTATAACAGCAGAAGCTGTTAATTATACAGCCTCAGAGGTAAGTATTGTTTGGTATAATGAAGGTGTTATCATACCAGGAGCTAATGATTTAGCACTAAACACTGTATTAACAGCAGGAGAATATGAAATAGAAGTAACTTTTAACGACACAGGCTGTTCACAATCAGCTTTTGTAGAGGTAACCGAGTTAGAAACTTGTATCATACCTCAAGGTATTTCACCAAATAATGATGGGTATAATGATACTTTTGATTTAAGTAGTTTTGATGTTCAAAGTTTAGAGATTTTTAATCGTAATGGACGTAAAGTATACTCTAAAACTAATTATACAAACCAATGGGAAGGACAATCTGATAACGGAGATATACTACCAGTAGGAACATATTACTATGTTATGAAGTACCAAGGTACCAAAACAAAAGCCGCATGGGTATATT
>Ga0209295_1000125_pt1 | contig 89476 bp, 92 predicted proteins | sample Porto_5metaG_FD_187428 | JGI IMG/M metagenome (GOLD analysis project Ga0209295, IMG submission 187428) | Marine algal microbial communities from Porto, Portugal - Porto_5 metaG (SPAdes) (version 2) | ecosystem: Host-associated > Algae > Red algae > Unclassified | place: Portugal: Porto...
CGATGAGGTAGATAGGTTCGGGGTGGAAGCGTGGCGACACGTGCAGCTGACGAATACTAATCGATCGAGGACTTAACCAACAAACTGAAACGTGAGTTTCCCACAATGTCGATTTATCCAGTTTTGAGCGAACAAGCTCAAAGAGTCCAGTGATGATGGCAAAGAGGCCACACCCGTTCCCATCCCGAACACGGAAGTTAAGCTCTTTTGCGCCGATGGTAGTTGGGGGTTTCCCCCTGTGAGAGTAGGACGTCGCTGGGCAAGTAGAAAGGCCGTTACCGGTTCATTCCGGTAACGGCCTTTTTTCATGAAATATTTTTTATTTTTTCTGAAACAAGACCTATTCCCTCTTGCATTCGCACTTTGATTGACCTAATATGAAATTTAATTGCGAAGGAAAGGGTGCGGAAATTGGATATTAACCCATGGTTGATGGTTATAATAATATTTTCTATCAATATTGTCTATGTCACTTTCTTTACAGTGCGGATGATTATGACGTTGAAAGGCTTCCGTTATATGGCGGCGTTTGTGAGCATGATTGAAGTGGTTATCTATATAGTAGGGCTAGGTCTCGTGCTGGATAATTTGGATCAAATTCAAAATTTGATTGCTTATGCGATTGGCTATGGCTCCGGAGTTGTCATTGGTTCCAAAATTGAAGAGAAAATGGCGCTCGGCTATATAACGGTTAACGTTATTAGTAACGATGAAAGCGATGAGCTTCCCCAGAAATTGCGCGAAAGAGGCTATGGAGTAACAGATTGGGAGGCAAATGGCAGAGATGGCGGACGTCAAGCCATGCAGATTTTGACTCCTCGGAAATGGGAGTTAAAATTATATAAAACAATTCAAGAGATCGATCCAAAAGCTTTTATTATAGCCTATGAACCGAAAACGATTCATGGTGGATTCTGGGTAAAACAAGTGAAAAGAGGTAGATTATTTAAATGAGTAAAAAGACAATCTGGTTCGAAGTACAGGAACACGAGACGATGGAAGACTGTCTGAACCGAATGAAAAAAGACGGGTATATGGCTGTTGGCCGTAAAGAAGAGCCCTTATTTGAAGAAATTAATGGAGAGCCTGTACCTGTCCGCCAGATTATCAAGTTTAAAGGTAATAAAATCGAAAAATAGCAGATGATGGGTAAAAAACACGAACGTTAAAAGGGAGGTATTGTTTATCGTTCGACTTTACCATTGACGCATATGAACCATCTTGTTATGATTAATAAGGAAACCCCATATATGCAGAGGAATTGGCCTCTGCGTCTCTACCAGGACACCGTAAATGTCCGGACTATGCGGGAAAGCAACTTATGGTACTTATAACGGAGGATGTGCTTTTTTATGCCATCACGTATGTTTTCGTTGAATCAAAGTCCTTAAGTAAACTGCTTTTCACGTCATGTGAGCAGTTTATTTGAGGGCTTTTTACTTTTGAAAGAGAGGTTATTGAATGAATCCGCGAATCGGCGTTATTATGGGAAGTTCGAGTGATTGGGAAACGATGAAACATGCATGCGAGGTTCTAGATGAACTGAAGATCGGCTATGAGAAAAAAGTGATATCAGCCCACCGGACGCCGGATTTGATGTTCAGCTATGCAGAGGAAGCGCGCAGCAACGGTTTGCATGTAATCATTGCAGGAGCTGGCGGTGCTGCTCATTTGCCAGGAATGGTCGCGGCAAAAACTACTTTGCCGGTTATCGGGGTTCCTGTGCAGTCTAAGGCCTTGAACGGGATGGATTCATTATTGTCGATTGTTCAGATGCCCGGTGGGGTGCCTGTCGCGACGGTCGCGATCGGTAAAGCCGGTGCAATTAATGCGGGACTCCTGGCTGCCCAGATTCTTGGGACAGTCGATAAAGAAGCAGCGCAGGCTTTGGAACAAAGACGCAAGAGGACTGCGGAAGCCGTGTTGGAAAGTTCAGGTGATCTGGTATGACAAGAACGATCTTACCTGGACAAACAATCGGTATTATCGGCGGTGGGCAGTTAGGCCGCATGATGGCGCTGGCAGCAAAGGAAGCAGGATTTAAAATTGCGGTTTTGGATCCAGGCATGGATTCGCCAACCGGGCAAGTTGCAGATATCCAAATCGTGGCCCCATTCAATGATTCAGAAGCGCTGGAAGAATTGGCAGAAGTGAGTGATGTCATCACTTATGAGTTCGAAAATATTGATGTGGATGGGCTCCGCCATTTAACCAAAATCGCTTATGTGCCTCAAGGGGCTGAGTTAATCGGCGTCACACAAAACCGGATTTTCGAGAAACAAGCCATTCGAGAAGCTGGCGTGCCGGTAGCGCATTATATAGAAGCATCTACATTTGATGAGTTAAAAGAGCGAATTAAAAATTTGGATTATCCTTTTGTCGTTAAAACGGCTAGAGGCGGATATGACGGCAAAGGCCAACAAATCGTGGGAAATGCAGAACAGTTACCAGAAGCGGAAGCCCTGTTCCAAAACGGGGATTGCGTGGCAGAAGCGTTTATTGATTTCACAATGGAAATATCCGTCGTTATCCAGCGTAATACTTTAGGTGAAACGGCCATATTGCCGATTGGGGAGAATATCCATAAAGATCATATATTGCATCAAACAATCGTCCCTGCACGAGTTAGTGAAGAGACGTTAACAAAAGCGAAAAAGGCGGCAGAAGCGATTGCTGAACATCTACAGATGGTCGGAACGCTTGCTGTGGAAATGTTCGTATTGCCGGATGGCGAAATCCTGGTCAACGAACTAGCGCCGCGCCCTCATAACTCAGGGCATTATTCAATTGAAGCGACGAACATTTCGCAGTTCCATCAGCATATCCGCGCCATTTGCGGATGGCCGTTAAGAGAGCCAAAGCTTTGGAGTTCGGCTGTCATGGTCAATGTGCTCGGAGAACATGTAGCGCCGCTCACGACGAAAATAGCACATTATCCGGACTGGTCGATTCATTTATACGGCAAGGACGAAGCAAAATATAAACGCAAAATGGGGCATGTGACCATTTTGACTGAAGACATAGATCGAACATTAAACGAAATCGACGCATCCGGCATTTGGCCGGAATAATTGGAGGATATAGATTATGATCACACGTTATACACGCCCGGAGATGGGTGCCATTTGGACAGAAGAAAACAAATACCAAGCATGGTTGGAAGTAGAAATCCTTGCATGTGAAGCTTGGGCAGAAATCGGCGATATCCCGAAAGAAGATGTAGCGAAAATCCGTGAGAATGCAGGGTTTTCAGTCGACCGTATCTTAGAGATCGAAGAAGAGACGCGACACGACGTTGTGGCCTTTACGCGTGCGGTTTCCGAGACACTGGGGGAAGAGCGCAAATGGGTGCATTACGGATTGACCTCAACAGATGTTGTCGATACGGCACTTTCTTATCTTTTGAAGCAGGCGAACGAGATTCTGCGCAAAGATTTAACGAACTTTATCGATATTTTAGCGGTGAAAGCAAAAGAGCATAAAATGACGGTTATGATGGGCCGTACACACGGTGTTCATGCAGAGCCGACGACATTCGGTTTGAAATTGGCGCTTTGGTACGAGGAAATGAAGCGTAATTTGGAGCGTTTTGAAGCAGCAGCGAAATCGATCGAAACAGGCAAAATGTCTGGTGCGGTTGGAACGTATGCGAATATCGACCCGTTTGTTGAAGAATATGTGTGCAAAAACTTAGGAATCGCTGCATCACGCATTTCCACACAGACTTTGCAGCGTGACCGCCATGCACAGTACATGAGCACGCTCGCGTTGATCGCTTCATCCATCGAGAAGTTTGCGACAGAAATCCGCGGTTTGCAGAAGTCTGAAACACGTGAGGTCGAAGAGTTTTTCGCCAAAGGGCAAAAAGGATCGTCGGCAATGCCGCATAAACGCAACCCGATCGGTTCTGAAAATATGACTGGCCTTGCACGCTTGATCCGTGGCTATATGATGACAGCTTATGAAAACGTCTCACTATGGCACGAACGCGATATCTCGCATTCATCTGCTGAACGCGTCATCTTGCCGGATGCGACGATTGCATTGAACTATATGCTCAACCGTTTCGGCAATATCGTCAAAAACTTGACGGTGTTCCCCGAGAACATGAAGCGCAATATGGACTCGACACTCGGCCTTATTTACTCACAGCGTGTCCTGTTGACATTGATCGATAAAGGGATGGCGCGTGAAGCGGCATACGATACCGTGCAGCCTTGCGCGATGGAAGCATGGGAAACGCAAACTTCGTTCCGTAAAGTCGTGGAAGCGAACGAGACAATCACTTCCCAGCTGACGAAAGAAGAGCTGGATGATTGCTTTGATTACAACCACCACTTACAGCAAGTCGATATGATCTTCAACCGTCTCGAATTAAATTAAACGGAGGCATCAATCATGGAAAAAGCTCAGCTATTGTATGAAGGAAAAGCGAAACGCCTGTATAAAACGGACGAGCAAGGCATTCTTTGGGTGGAATATAAAGACTCCGCCACTGCATTCAACGGAGAGAAGAAAGAAGAGATTTCAGGCAAAGGACGCTTGAACAATCAAATCACTTCTTTGCTGTTTGAGAAATTGAAAGCAAACGGCATCGCTTCCCATTTTGTGAAGCAGTTGTCCGATAGCGAGCAATTGGTGCGCGAAGTGAGCATCGTACCTATCGAAGTCGTGGTCCGCAATATTGTCGCCGGCAGCATGGCGAAACGCCTCGGACTCGAAGAAGGCAAAGAGATCGAAAAGCCGGTTGTCGAGTTTTACTTGAAAGACGATGAGCTTGGCGATCCGCTGATTACGGATGATCATGTCGCCATGCTTCAGCTTGCGACAGAGCAGGAAGTAGCGGTCTTGAAAGATAATGCGCGGAAGATCAATGATATATTGATCGGCTTTTTCCAGGAAATCGGTGTCGATTTGGTCGATTTCAAGATTGAATTTGGCCGTGATGAAAACGGAGAAATTCTATTAGCTGACGAAATTTCACCTGATACGTGCCGCCTATGGGATAAGGAAACGAAACAGAAACTCGATAAAGACGTATTTCGCCGGAACCTCGGCAACTTGACCGATGCTTACGAACTCATTTTATCTCGACTGGGAGGACAAAACTGATGAAAAAAGTAAAAGTGTATGTGACATTGCGTGAAAGTGTACTCGATCCACAAGGTTCCGCGGTGATGGGATCGCTCCATAAGATGGGCTATGACGAGGTCCAGGATGTTCGGATCGGCAAATACCTGGAACTGGTCATTGGAGACAGTGAACGTGATGTCGATGCGTTGGTCGATGAATTGTGCAACCGGCTGCTTGCGAATACGGTGATTGAAGATTACAGGTATGAAATCGAGGAGGTTGTCTCGCAATGAAATTCGCAGTGATTGTTTTCCCAGGGTCGAATTGTGACTTGGACATGTACCACGCCATCAAGGATGAACTCGGAGAAGAAGCGGAATATGTCTGGCATGATACGCATGACTTAAGCGGCTATGACGGAATCTTGCTTCCAGGTGGTTTCTCATACGGGGATTATTTGCGCGCAGGAGCGATTGCCCGTTTTTCAGGTGTCATGGACGAAGTGCGCAAAGCAGCTGAAGCCGGCAAACCGGTTCTCGGCATCTGCAACGGGTTCCAAATTCTAACGGAAGCAGGATTGCTTCCGGGAATGCTGATGCGCAATAAGAATTTGAAATTCACTTGCGGAACCGTCAGTTTGAAAGTCGAGAACGCCCATACTTTATTCACGAATGAATACGAAGAAGGCGAAGAAATCCGCATTCCAGTCGCTCACGGGGAAGGCAATTATTATTGCGACGATGCGACATACCAGCATTTAAAAGACAATAATCAAATCGTTTTCACATACGCAGAAGATTTTAACGGCAGCCGCAATAACATTGCCGGCATCATCAACGAACGCGGCAACGTACTTGGCATGATGCCGCATCCAGAACGTGCGGTTTCCGACTTGATTGGCGGAACGGACGGCTTGCCATTATTCAGATCAATCGTCAAACAGTGGAGGGAATCACATGTCAGTCACGCTTGAGCCGAACACACAACAGATTAAAGAACAGAAAATCTACCAGCAGATGGGCTTATCGGACGCCGAGTTCCAAATGGTCGAAGACATCCTGGGCAGAACGCCGAATTACACAGAAACAGGTTTGTTCTCTGTTATGTGGTCTGAACATTGTTCCTATAAAAACTCCAAGCCGGTCTTGTCGAAATTCCCAACCAAAGGCGACCACGTGTTGCAGGGCCCAGGAGAAGGCGCAGGCATCGTCGATATCGGCGACGGCCAGGCAGCTGTATTCAAAATGGAATCCCATAACCATCCGTCGGCCATTGAACCTTACCAAGGAGCAGCGACAGGCGTCGGCGGCATCATCCGCGACGTGTTCTCGATGGGCGCTCGTCCGATCGCGCTGTTGAACTCGCTGCGATTCGGCGAACTTGAAACACCGCGCGTCAAATATTTGTTCGAGGAAGTGGTCGCAGGCATCGCCGGCTACGGCAATTGCATCGGCATTCCGACGGTCGGAGGCGAAGTGCAGTTTGATGCATCGTATGATGGCAACCCGCTTGTCAATGCGATGTGCGTCGGCTTGATCGACCATAAAGATATCCAAAAAGGCGTCGCTAAAGGAACTGGCAACCCGGTCATGTACGTCGGCGCTAAAACAGGCCGCGACGGCATCCACGGCGCGACATTTGCTTCAGAAGAGTTGACGGACGCATCTGATGAAAAACGCCCGGCTGTTCAAGTGGGCGATCCGTTCATGGAGAAATTGCTCCTTGAAGCTTGCCTGGAACTCGTGAAATCCGATGCACTCATCGGCATACAGGATATGGGTGCTGCAGGACTCACTTCATCTTCAGCGGAAATGGCCTCAAAAGCCGGATCCGGCATCGAGATGGATTTGGATCAGGTGCCGCAGCGCGAAACGGGCATGACGGCTTACGAAATGATGCTGTCGGAATCCCAGGAACGCATGCTGATCGTTGTCAAACAAGGGCGCGAACCGGAAATCGTCGAGCTGTTCGAAAAATACGGCCTTGATGCCGTGACAGTCGGACGGGTAACGGACGATTCCACATTGCGCTTGAAGCATAAAGGCGAAATCGTTGCAGAAGTGCCGGTCGACGCACTGGCAGAAGATGCGCCAGTCTATCACCAAAAATCGAGCGTGCCGGAATATTACCGCGAATTCCAAAGCTTGCCGAACGAAGAGCCGGAAGTGGAAGACCATCAGGCGACGTTGGTTTCATTATTAAAGCAGCCGACTATCGCTTCGAAAGAATGGGTTTATAATCAATACGATCACCAAGTGCGTACTAGCACAGTCGTCTCGCCTGGCTCTGACGCTGCGGTAATCCGTGTGCGCGGAACGAATAAAGGCCTTGCGATGACAACGGATTGCAACTCCCGTTATATTTACCTCGACCCAGAAACAGGCGGCAAGATCGCTGTCGCAGAAGCGGCGCGTAACGTCGTCGTCTCAGGCGGGCGCCCGCTTGCGATCACCGATTGCCTGAACTTCGGCAACCCGGAAAAACCTGAGATTTTCTGGCAGCTTGAAAAAGCGGCTGACGGCATGTCGGCAGCTTGCCTTCAATTGAACGCACCAGTTATTGGCGGAAACGTCTCTTTATATAATGAAACAAACGGCACAGCGATTTACCCGACGCCGACAATCGGACTTGTCGGGCTGGTCGAAGATTTGAAGCATGTCACGACGCAAGATGCGAAAAAGCAAGGCGATTTCGTCTATCTTGTCGGCGGCAGCATGACAGAATTCGGCGGCAGCGAATTGCAGAAAATGGTAGAAGGCCGTATTTTCGGAAAAGCGCCATCTATCGATTTGGACGTCGAAGCACAACGCCAATCCGCTATCCTTACTGCCATCCAGCAAGGCTTGGTCCAGTCGGCTCATGACGTAGCGGAAGGCGGCGTCGCTGTCGCTTTGGCTGAGAAAACTTTCGGCAACGGGCTTGGCGTAGACGTAAGCCTTACCGGTTCCAAGACGACCGCTTTATTCAGTGAAACACAATCGCGCTTTTTGCTCACGGTATCGCCTGAGCAAGCACAAGCATTCGAGGATACAGTGAAAGATGCACGGAAAATCGGTGAAGTCACGGGTGATCGCATGATCGTCAAAGGGGAAGACGGAGCCGTCTGGATCGATGAATCGGTCGAAACGCTCCGCTCCGCCTGGAAAGGGGCTATACCATGCTTGCTGAAATCAGAGGCTTAAACGAAGAATGCGGGATTTTTGGCATTTGGGGCCACACCAACGCAGCGCAACTTACGTATTATGGGCTTCATGCTTTGCAGCACCGCGGCCAAGAAGGCGCAGGAATCGTTTCGACTGATGGAGAAGCTTTACGCGCATTAAAAGGCGAAGGCATGGTCAGTGAAGTATTCACTCCGGAAAAATTGGAGCAAATCACCGGTACAGCTGCCATCGGCCATGTCCGCTATGCAACAGCAGGGGGCAGCGGCATCGAAAATGTCCAGCCTTTGCTGTTCAATTCGACGACCGGCAGTTTGGCGATTTCACATAACGGCAATTTGGTTAATGCGACGCAATTAAAAGGGCATTTGGAGCGCCAAGGCAGCATCTTCCAAACAACATCGGATACGGAAGTGCTCGCACACTTGATCAAGCGCAGCGGTTACGAAAGCTTTGAAGAAAAAGCGAAAAATGCCTTGTCTCTATTGAAAGGCGCGTTTGCATGCTTGGTCTTGACGGAAGAGGCCATGTTTGTGGCGCTCGACCCGAACGGCTTGCGTCCCTTATCCGTTGGGAAAATGGGGGATGCTTGGGTTGTCGCTTCTGAAACTTGCGCATTCGATATCGTCGGTGCAGAGTTTGTGCATTCTGTCGAACCGGGTGAATTCTTGATTATTAACGATGATGGCATGCGCAAGGAACGTTTTGCATATCCGGAAGAACGCTCGATCTGCACGATGGAGTATGTCTATTTCTCCCGTCCGGACTCGGATATTGATGGCATCAATATCCATTCGGCGAGAAAACGTCTCGGCAAGCAATTGGCAAAAGAAGTGCATATCGAAGCGGACGTTGTCACGGGTGTGCCGGATTCCAGTATTTCCGCAGCGATCGGTTTTTCCGAGCAAAGCGGCATTCCGTATGAACTCGGGTTGATCAAAAACCGTTATGTTGGACGGACGTTTATCCAGCCTTCACAGGAAATGCGCGAGCGCGGCGTCAAGATGAAGCTATCGCCTGTGCGCCAAGTCGTCAACGGCAAACGCGTCGTCATGGTTGATGACTCAATTGTGCGCGGTACCACTTCCCGCCGCATTGTCGCTTTATTGAAAGAAGCGGGCGCAACGGAAGTTCACGTCGTTATCAGTTCGCCGCCGATCAAGAACCCTTGTTTTTACGGCATCGATATCAGCACATCCGGCGAGTTGATCGCCGCGAACAATACAGTAGAAGAAATGCGGGAAATCATCGGTGCAGATTCGCTGACGTTTTTGTCGGTCGATGGCATGGTCCAAAACATCGGACGCACCGACCCAGGCTCGAAATGTGGCCATTGCTTGGCGTGTTTCACTGGCGAATATCCAACGAATATCTATCCGGATACCGTCTTGCCGCATGAAAAAGAAAAAGTGAAATAGGGGGAACCGAAGTGTCTAAAGCGTATGAAAAAGCAGGCGTCAATATCGAAGCGGGCTATGAAGCCGTCAAGCGGATGAAATCCCATGTCGAACGCACCGCGCGTACAGGAATGCTGGGTGCATTCGGCGGGTTCGGCGGCATGTTCGATTTGTCCGAGCTGAATTTGAAACAACCGGTTCTCGTTTCCGGAACAGACGGTGTCGGCACGAAGCTGAAATTGGCCTTCATGGCGGATAAGCACGATACGATCGGTGTAGATTGCGTCGCGATGTGCGTCAACGATATCGTTGCACAAGGTGCGGAACCTTTGTTTTTCCTCGATTATATTGCTTGCGGCAAAGCGGTTCCTGAAAAGATCGAACAAATCGTCAAAGGCGTTGCAGATGGCTGCGTAGATGCAGGCGCGGCGTTGATCGGCGGAGAAACGGCTGAAATGCCGGGGCTTTATGATGAGAATGAATACGACATCGCCGGCTTTGCGGTCGGTGCTGCTGAGAAAGCAGATATCGTCACCGGCGAGCGCATCCAAGCGGGCGATGTCTTGGTGGGGCTTGCTTCAAGCGGCATCCACTCGAATGGCTATTCGCTCGTCCGCCATATTTTATTGGGCGATGAGGAAGTTTCGTTAGACGAGAAAGTGGCGGGCTTTGAAGAGCTCGGCACACTCGAATCCTTGCTGCTCGAGCCGACGAAAATCTACGCTAAGACTGTCCAATCGATCCGCAAGCAAGCGGACGTCCACGGCATGGCGCATATCACGGGCGGCGGCTTTATCGAAAACTTGCCGCGCATGATGCCTGAGGGACTAGGCGTTGAGATTGAACTAGGCTCTTGGCCGGTGCTTCCGGTGTTCGACCTGTTGAAAGCAAAAGGTGAACTGGCAGACCGTGATCTGTATTCGGTGTTCAATATGGGCATCGGATTTGCAGTGGCTGTTTCTGAAGCGGATGCACAACAAGCGATCCAGGCAGCTGAAGCAAATGGCGACCTGGCGTATGTAATCGGCCGCGTGACGCAATTGGAAGGTGTCCAGTTCCAAGGCAGTCAGGACGGGACTTTACATGAAAAATAGAACAAAAATGGCCGTTTTCGCTTCTGGAAACGGCTCTAATTTTCAAGCGCTTTACGAAGCAACTCAAGACGGGCGTCTCGATGCGGACATCGTTCTGGTCGTGGCGGATAAGCCGTCTGCGTTTGTATTGGAACGGGCGAAGCAGGCAGGAGTGCCGGCGTTCTCGTTTACACCGCGTGATTATGCCTCCAAACAGGCATATGAATCGATGCTGGTGGAAAAATTGGATAGAGCGGGTGTCGAATGGCTCGTGCTGGCTGGGTTTATGCGCTTGATTGGTCCAGTATTGCTCACTGCTTATGAAAACCGCATCGTCAATATCCACCCATCGGTGTTGCCTGCGTTTCCCGGTAAAGACGCAATCGGACAGACGCTAGAAGCCGGAGCAAAAGAGGCTGGAGTTACCGTGCATTTTGTCGACGAAGGCATGGACACGGGAGCGATCATCGCACAGCGCTCGTTTCCTGTAGATGGCGCCGACCGTGAGACAGTGGAACGCAAAATCCATGAAATCGAGCACCACTTATACCCTGAGAGTTTGCAGCAATTATTCAGCCGGCAGCAGTCGGTCTAGGAGGTCCATGAATGAAAAGAAGAGCATTGATGAGCATATCGGACAAATCCGGCATTTTGGAATTTGCCCGTGAACTAGTAAAAATGGATGTAGAAATCTTATCGACAGGCGGCACGCGCAAGCATTTGGAAGACAATGGCGTTCCGACAACAGCAGTCGACGAAGTGACCGGGTTTCCTGAAATTTTAGGTGGACGCGTGAAAACTTTGCATCCGCTGATCCATGGCGGTTTGCTCGCGAAACACGACGATAGCGAACACCAGCAGCAAATGAGCGATAACGGCATCGCACCGATCGAATTTGTCTGCGTCAATTTGTACCCATTCCGCGAAACGATTTCAAAAGCGGATGTGACAGTTGATGATGCCATTGAAAACATCGATATCGGCGGCCCGACGATGCTGCGTTCGGCAGCGAAAAACCATGCTTACGTGACGGTCATCGTCGATTCAGGCGATTACGAAGCGGTGCTTGCAGAACTGCGCGAGCAGCAAACAACGAGCCCTGAGCTGCGCCGGAAACTCGCAGCAAAAGTATTCCGCCATACCGCGGCGTATGATGCCTATATTTCCAAGTACTTAACGGAACTGACGGATGAACAGTATCCGGAGCAGTTGACCCTTACATATGAATTGTCCCAAGCGCTGCGCTACGGTGAAAACCCACACCAGAAAGCAGCGTTCTACAAGAGCGCGCTCGGTTCGGATTTCTCGATCGCACATGCCACGCAATTGCACGGCAAAGAGCTTTCCTATAACAATATCCAAGACGCCAATGCGGCGCTGCAGATCATCAAGGAATTCACGATGCCGGCAAGTGTTGCAGTGAAACACATGAACCCTTGCGGCGTCGGCACAGGAGAAACGCTTGCGCAATCTTTCAAAAAAGCGTATGAAGCGGATTCGACTTCCATCTTCGGCGGCATCGTCGCTTTGAATCGTGAAGTCGACCTGGAGACGGCTGAGCAATTGTCACAGATTTTCCTTGAAATCGTCATTGCGCCATCGTTCACGGAAGATGCACTTGCAGAACTCGGTAAAAAGAAAAACATCCGTTTGTTGACGGTGCCGTTTGAAACGAAACGCCGCGACAAATGGAATACGGTGACAGTCGAAGGCGGATTGCTCGTCCAGGAGCCGGATACATTCGGCTACGGGGATGCAGATATCCGTGTCGTGACGGAAAGACAGCCGACAGAACAAGAACTCGAAGCCTTGAAACTTGGCTGGAGCGTTGTGAAACATGTTAAATCGAATGCCATTGTCGTGTGCGATGAGTCGATGACGTTAGGTGTTGGAGCTGGCCAGATGAACCGCGTCGGGGCAGCCGCCATTGCACTCGAGCAGGCAGCTGACAAAGCGCAAGGCGCAGCGATGGCATCGGACGCTTTCTTCCCGATGTCTGACACGGTGGAAGCAGCAGCGAAAGCCGGCATCAAAGCGATCATCCAGCCGGGCGGTTCGAAAAAAGACCAGGAGTCGATCGATGCGGCGAATGCGCACGGCATCGCGATGGTCTTCACGGGCGTCCGCCATTTCAAACATTAATCGGAGGTGCACGGCTATGAACGTATTGGTCATCGGCAAAGGCGGGCGTGAACACGCGCTTGCCCATCAATTCGCCATCTCGCCATCGGTCGCGAAAGTTTATGTGGCCCCAGGCAATGACGGCATGGAACAGGACGCACAACTAGTTGATATCAACGAGACAGATTTTGCAGCTCTGGCAGCGTTCGCCAAGGACAATGATATCGCCTTTACATTCGTCGGGCCGGAACAGCCGCTTTCTGAAGGCATCGTCGATTTCTTTGAAGCACGAGGCTTGAAGATTTTTGGGCCGAACGAAGCGGCGGCGCGCATCGAGGGCAGCAAGGCGTTTGCCAAGGAATTGATGAAAAAAAACGATATCCCGACCGCAACTTATGAAAGTTTTTCAAATACTGAAGCAGCTATAAAGTACATCAAGCAAAAAGGTGCGCCGATTGTTATCAAAGCGGATGGGCTCGCAGCCGGAAAAGGCGTCGTCGTTGCATTAAGCGAACAAGAAGCAATCGATGCCGTAAAGGATATGCTCGATGGCCAAAAATTCGGCGACTCGGGATCGACTGTCGTCATCGAGGAATTTTTGGACGGCGAGGAATTTTCCTTTATGTCCTTCGTCCAGGACGGCAAGATTTACCCGATGGTCATTTCACAAGACCATAAGCGCGCGTTTGACGGCGATAAGGGGCCGAATACAGGCGGCATGGGTGCTTACTCGCCGGTGCCGCAAATTCCACAGTCAGTCGTGGATGAGACTTTCGCGAAAATCGTCCGTCCGACTGTAGAAGCGATGAGTAGCGAGGGGACACCGTTCAATGGTATTTTGTATGCCGGTATTATCTTGACGGCAAAGGGCCCGAAAGTCATCGAATTCAATGCGCGTTTCGGAGACCCGGAAACGCAAGTGGTCTTGCCACGCCTGAAGACCGACCTCGGCGCCTTCATTTCAGCCATTCTAGACGGCGGAGAAATGGAGCTTGAGTGGGATGCTCGCCCTGTGCTCGGTGTCGTCATTGCAGCGGAGGGCTATCCGGGAACTGTGGAAAAAGGGGCGGCCTTGCCGAAGTTGGATGAACTGCAGGATGTAACTGTCACCCATGCCGGCACAAAATGGTCTGAAGGCCGCTTCACTGCAAATGGCGGCAGGGTGCTGCTTGTCGCAGGCAGCGGGGAGACACTGGAAGCTGCCCAGTCCACCGTCTATGAGGCACTTAAAAAAATGGAGTGGGACGGTTTCTTTTACCGCACCGATATCGGTTGGCGTGCAATATAAGTGAATAGTTGTTATAATAGAATGGCACAATTTCATCATGAAGCTGTGCCATTTATTTATGCGGCACCTTGCCGCAGAGGATTTTCAACAGCCCACTTTTACCTCTTTTTTTAAACTCCAATTTTTACCCATCACTACCTCGGAACCAACAAAACCAGCAGGGCATTCAAACTCGGAAGGAGCAAAAATGATGAACTGGTATGAAAAACTGAATCAATATTTCCCAGTGGAGGAAATGAAATCGAAAGATCATATGGATACGTTGCTTAAGGAAAAAGGCAGTGTCTACTACAAAGATGAGGGTCCGTATCACGTCTTGATGTATGCGGAATTCCCAAGCTTCTCATTCGTCGACTATCTATTCGTGTCGAAAGAATCGCGCGGCATGGGCATCGGCAAGAAAACTTTGCAAATGCTCAAGGATAAGGACAAGCCGATCATTTTGGAAGTGGAACCGGTCGATTACGAAGACACGGATTCTGAAAAACGCTTGCGCTTCTACGCCCGTGAAGGCTTCGAGCATGCCTCGTCAATCGGCTATTGCCGCCGTTCGCTGGCGACTGGCGAAGAAAACTCGATGGAAATTCTGTACTGGGCGCCGAATGGCGAAACCGAAGAAGAGATTTTCGAAGCGATGAAGAAAATGTATGAGGACATCCATACGTACAAAGACGAGCATTTTTACGGCGAGTCGTATGATCCGGTTTCTGATGTCTTGACGAGAAAAGAACAAGACCAGCAGGATATCCTGAAGCCTTTCAGCGATCCGGTCAATAAATAAACAAAAATCCACGTCTCAAAGACGTGGATTTTTTATGTCCGATTCCGCATAAGAGGGTTGCGTTTTCACGTCATTCTCTGTAAAAAAATGCATAATTATGCTAGTATACGATATATGGATATTGAATAGAGAGCAGGTGCCTTCGGATGGTAAACCCTTTATGGAGAAATACAGAAATACGGAAACAATTGAAGATTATGTCGAAAGAATTGTCCCCGGATCTTGTGCTGACGAATGCCACATATCTGCACGGGATATTTAAAAAATGGATGAATGGAAACATATGGATCAACGGAGACCGCATTATCTATGCAGGGCAAGACATGCCGAAAATTGATGATTCGACTGAAGTCGTAGATGTCAGCGGCAAATGGATCGTGCCTGGCTATATCGAGCCGCATGTCCATCCCTATCAGCTTTACAATCCGCAGCAATTTGCTGATTATGCTGCACAAGGTGGAACTACCGGGTTCATCTCAGACAACTTGCCATTATTTTTATCATTAGAAAACGAGAAAGCGTTTACATTGCTTGACCGCATGGCGGAGCTGCCGTTCACGTTTTATTGGTGGACGCGATTCGACTCTCAGACGGAACTTGTCGGGGAAGACCAAAAATTCACGTCGAAAGCGGTCGGCGAGTGGCTGGAGCGTCCGGACGTTATCCTTGGCGGTGAATTGACGGGCTGGCCGAAACTATTGGCTGGCGATGACCAGATGCTTTATTGGATCCAAAAAGCGAAAATCAGCTTGAAAAAGATTGAAGGACATTTCCCGGGAGCTTCCGAGAAGACTTTGGCGCGCATGAAGCTGCTGGGCGCTGATGGCGACCATGAAGCGATGACCGTCGACGAAGTGGAAATGCGCTTATTGCATGGCTATGGCGTAACGCTGCGCCATTCCTCGATTCGCCCGGATTTGCCGAAACTCTTGTCAGGGATTGTCGAGCGGGAATTAAATGTGTTCGATAAACTGATGATGACAACAGATGGCTCGACGCCGGTGTTCCATAAAGACGGCGTGATGGATTTGTGCATCCAAATCGCGCTCGACGCAGGCGTTCCGGCGATCGATGCCTATATGATGGCTTCTTATAATGTGGCGCGCTATTACAATTTGACGAGTTTGCACGGTTTGATCGCGACGGGGCGCTATGCGAATTTGAATATCCTCGATTCGATCGATAGCCCGGTGCCGAGCGGTGTGATTTCTAAAGGGGTCTGGCTCAAGCGCGACGGTCAAAAAGTACGTTCGCTCGACGATGTGGATTGGTCAGTGCTGCCGGAATTGGATCTCGATTTCGACTTGACCGATGACGATTTCCAATTTTCGATGCCGTTCGGCGTAGAGATGGTCAATGACGTCATCACCAAACCGTATTCCGTAAGCGTTGACACGAATGTCGAACGTTTGTCAAAAGAACATGGCGAGAGCTTCCTGATGCTGATCGACCGCAACGGCAAATGGCGGGTCAATACTTTGATCAAAGGCTTTGCCACGGAAGTCGACGGATTTGCTTCATCTTATACAAATACAGGAGATATCGTGTTGATCGGTAAAAGCCGCAAAGATATGTGGCAAGCGTTCGAACGAGTGAAGCGTCTCAAGGGAGGCATTGTCTTGATTGAAGGCGGCGAGATAGTTTGCGAATTGCCGCTTCCTATTGGCGGCATCATGTCCGATTTGCCGATGGAGCCGTTGATGGAGCAGGAAACTGCTCTGAAGAAAGCTTTGAAAGAGCGCGGCTATGAACATGGCGACGCTGTCTATACTTTATTGTTCTTGATGGCGACGCATTTACCGTACGTCCGCATTACCCAAAAAGGGATTTATGACGTCATGAACAAAACCATTCTATTTCCGGCATTCATGAGGGGCCAGGGATGAAAAAATGGCTGATCTTGCTTGCTTTGCTGATCGTTGCAGCTGTCTTGGTTGTTTGGCTGGTCGGAAGGGAACAAGCGGGAGAGCCGGAAACGCCCGCAACACCACAAGCGCCGGAAACGCCTGAGGTGCCGGAGGAAGTGCTTACCACCGCCCCGTTCACCGGCATGCAAGGAAACGGGCCGTATGATAGCCGGGCGGTGATGGCGGTCATCAATAATCATCCAGCGGCGCGTCCGCAAACGGGCTTAGTGGAAGCTGATATGGTATTTGAATTAATTGCCGAATACAATATCACGCGGTTCTTGGCCTTGTATCAAAGCCAGTTTCCGGTGAACATCGGGCCGGTGCGCAGTGCGCGCGATTATTTTGTCGAACTGGCCGATGCGTACGATGCGTTTTTTATTGCGCATGGCTATAGCCCGGAAGCGAAGCAATTGCTCGATTCAGGAGTGGTCGACCATATCAATGGCATGCAGTATGATGGAACTTTGTTCAAGCGTTCATTGGACCGCGTGGCGCCGCACAATTCCTATATCAGCTATGAAAACGTAGAACTTGCGATGGAGATGACGGATGCTTCATCCAATTACAGCATGAAAGCACCTTATGCTTTCTCTGCACCGGGCAATAATGATAAACTAGAGGAACAAGCTGCTTCTATAGAAGTAAACTATGGCGGGGATCCGCTTTTTGCGAGCACTTATACTTACGATTCTGAGTCGCAGCTTTACAGCCGTTCATCGGGCGGTATCGCCACTGCAGATAAGGAAACTTCGCAGCGTATCGAAGTCGCCAATGTGCTGGTCATGGAGACAGTACACGAAACAATTGATGCCAAGGGCCGTCAGGAAATCGACCTGACTTCCGGCGGGCAGGCATTATTGTTCCGTGAAGGAAGCGTGCAGGAAATCACGTGGCGCGCAGAAAACGGCATGCTTGTGCCAGTCGACGAAAATGGTACAGCCGAATTGACGCAAGGAAAAACCTGGGTCCACATAATTCCAGATTCACCGGGAATTGGCCAGGCGGTTCAGTATAGCCCGTAGAAGCGGGATTAATCGAAGAGCAATGAAAGGACGTTGAATGTGCATGCAAGTTGATAAGATTAGAGGGCCGCAGACCGATCAATTGATCGAAGCGGTGCTGGCATTGGAAAACAAAGAACAAGCCTATCGATTTTTTGATGATTTGTGCACGATCAGTGAAATCCAATCATTATCGCAGCGCTTTGAAGTGGCGCATATGCTGCGCTTGAAAAAGACCTACGAAAAAATCAAAAACGAAACGGGCGCGAGCACAGCGACGATTTCCCGCGTGCGCCGCTGCTTGAATTATGGCAATGACGCGTACGAGGAAATGCTCGACGTGCTATATCCGGAAGAAAAACAAATTGAACTTCCAAAAGACTGACCAGCGAATGGCGCTGGTCGGTTTTTTTATGCGCTAAATCCCTCATTTGTGGATGGATGGGAACAGAGTGTTGGCGGATCTTTTGTTATAATGGAAAGATGAAAACAAAAGTACAGTTAGGAGAATACCAGTGGACTTTCAAACATGGCGGCATGTCTTTAAATTAGACCCTGCGAAAGAAATTTCAGATGGACATTTGGAACGAATTTGCGAATCCGGGACTGATGCCATCTTGATTGGCGGAAGTGATGATGTCACACTCGACAATGTCTTAGAATTGATGGCCCGCGTGCGCCGCTATTCGGTGCCGGTTGCGCTCGAAGTGTCAACGGTCGAATCGGTGACGCCGGGCTTCGATTATTATTTCATCCCGACAGTGCTCAACAGCAGCGACCCGAAATGGATCAAAGGGCTTCACCACGAGGCAATCCGTGAATACGGCGAGATCATGGACTGGACCGAGATCGTGCCGGAAGGCTATTGCATTTTGAATCCGGACTGCAAAGCGGCAAGCTTAACCGGGGCGGATGCATCTTTGACCGAAGAGGATGTGCTCGGATATGCGCGCATGGCGGAGCATTTTTTTCGGCTGCCGGTCTTTTATCTAGAATACAGCGGCATGTTCGGCGATCCTGAACTTGTCCGAAAAACCGCGTCGGTGCTGTCTGATACACGGCTATTTTATGGCGGCGGCATCGATTCAGCGGAGCGCGCCAAAGAAATGGCAGCCATCAGCGACACGATCGTTGTCGGCAATATCATCTATGAAGATCTAAACAAAGCGCTTGCGACCGTCAAGGCAGTTGCGGAAACGGCTGAGCAATCGTTATAATAATAGGAACAAACGTTCGAGGTGGTGCACAATGGAATTAATCACAAAAAATCTGTTGCGGGGGATGAACCCCGAGCAGGAAGAAGCAGTCAAAACAACAGAAGGGCCGTTATTGATCATGGCCGGTGCGGGATCCGGTAAAACGCGTGTGCTGACACATCGCATCGCATACTTGGTGCTGGAAAAACAAGTCTACCCGTCCAATATCCTGGCGATCACGTTCACCAATAAAGCCGCGCGCGAAATGCGCAACCGGATCGACGGCCTGCTCGGCCATGGTACGGGAGACCGCATGTGGGTGTCCACGTTCCACTCGATGTGCGTGCGCATCCTGCGCCGCAATATCGATCGCTTGGGCTTTTCGAAAAGCTTCTCGATATTGGATACGACCGACCAATTGACGGTCATCAAGAATGTCTTGAAGCAGCAAAACCTGGATCCGAAAAAATACGAGCCACGGACAATGTTGAATGCCATTTCGTCGTCGAAAAACGAATGCATCGATGCGGAAACTTTTGCAGCGAATGCCAATCAATTCAACCCGTATGAAAAAACGGTCGCAGAAGTGTTCACTGGGTACCAAAAGCGGCTCCAGAAAAACCAGTCGCTCGATTTCGACGATTTGATTATGATGACTTTAAGGCTCTTTGAAACAGTCCCGGATGTGCTGGAATATTATCAGGATAAATTCCACTACATCCATGTCGATGAATACCAGGATACGAACAACGCCCAGTACCAATTGGTGCAATTAATGGCGAAGAAATTCAAAAATATTTGCGTTGTCGGCGATTCCGATCAGTCGATTTACCGTTGGCGCGGGGCGGATATTACCAATATCCTGTCGTTCGAAAAGGATTATCCGGACGCCAAAGTGATCATGCTCGAACAGAATTACCGTTCGACTAAACGCATTTTGCAGGCGGCGAATGACGTCATCCAGAAAAACACGAGCCGCTACCCGAAAGAATTGCGTACTGATAATGATGAAGGGCCGGCAATCACGCTCCATAAAGCGGGCGATGAGCGCCAGGAAGCCCAGTACATCGTCCAGACCATCCAAAACCTTATGCAGGAAGAAGGATACAAAACCTCTGATTTCGCCATTCTCTACCGGACCAATGCCCAATCGCGTATTTTAGAGGAAATGTTCGTTAAATCGAATATGAGCTATACGATCGTCGGCGGCACGAAATTCTATGACCGCAAGGAAATCAAGGATCTGCTCGCGTATTTGCGCTTGATTGCCAATAACGAAGATGACCTGTCGCTCGCGCGCGTCATCAATGAACCGAAACGGGGCATTGGCGCGACGTCATTTGAGAAAATGGCGCGCTTTGCCATCGAGCAGGACCGCACCATTATGGATTCCTTGCAGGAAGCGGATTTCATGGGCTTGACGGCAAAAACCGCACAGACCGCGCTCGAATTCCGTGCGATGATCGCCGGATTCACCGAAATGCAGGAATTCTTGTCGGTGACGGAATTGGTGGAAGAAGTGCTGAAGAAATCCGGCTATCGGCAAATGCTCCAAAACGACAAGACCATTGAAGGCGAAAGCCGCCTCGAAAACTTGGATGAGTTCTTGACCGTGACGCAAGCATTTGAAAAACAAAGCGATGACAAGTCACTAGTGGCGTTCCTGACCGATTTGGCTTTGATTGCGGACATCGATTCATTGGACGAGGAAGAAGAACAAGGCGACGGCCCGATCATCCTCATGACGATGCACGCAGCGAAAGGTTTGGAGTTCCCGGTCGTGTTTATCGCCGGGCTGGAAGAAAACGTCTTCCCGCATTCGCGTTCGAATAATGACGAGGAAGAATTGGAAGAAGAGCGGAGGCTTGCGTATGTCGGCATCACGCGCGCCGAGAAACGGCTGTATTTGACGCATGCTTCGTCACGGACGATTTTCGGCAAGAGCAATTTCAATCTGCCGTCGCGCTTCATATCCGAGATTTCGGACGAGCTGATCGAACAAACTATCGCCAATCACCGTGCAGGCGCAGCGACGAGTTATAAGCAGGCACCGAGACGAAAAGCGGTCATGAAGCCCTCTTACCAGCAATCCGGAGGCGACCGGCTGGGCTGGAAAACAGGCGACCGCGCGAAGCATAAAAAATGGGGCACCGGGACTGTCGTCAATGTCAAAGGCGACGGCGAACAAACGGAACTCGATATCGCCTTCCCGAGCCCGACAGGCATCAAACGGCTGCTCGCAAAATTTGCGCCGATCGAAAAAGAATGATCTGGAGGAACCCGAATGGACCGCATCAAAGCTGAAGAACGTGTAACCGAATTGAATGAATTGCTCCGCAACTATGGGCATGCCTATTATGTGCTCGACAAGCCAAGCGTGCCGGATGCCGTGTACGATCAATTGCTCAACGAATTGATCGAGCTGGAAACCCTTTACCCTGATTTGATTTTCCCGGATTCGCCAACGCAACGGGTCGGCGGCACACCCTTGTCGAATTTCGAGAAAGTCCGCCACGAGCGGCCGATGCTCAGTTTGTCGAACGTCTTCAATGAAGAAGATTTGCGTGATTTCGATAAACGCGTGCGCGGCGGTGCCGGGGACTCGGTCGAATATGTGTGCGAACTGAAAATTGACGGCCTGGCCGTTTCGCTTCATTACGAGAACGGCAAATTCGTGCGTGGCTTGACGCGCGGCGACGGCCGTGTTGGAGAAGACATTACGGTCAACCTCCGCACAGTCCGCTCGATTCCGCTTAAATTAAAAGAGCCGGTGTCGATCGAAGTGCGCGGCGAAGTGTTTATGCCAAAAAAATCCTTCCATGCACTTAATGAAGATCGCGAAGAGCGGGGCGAAGAATTATTTGCCAATCCACGAAATGCCGCAGCCGGTTCTTTGCGCCAATTGGATTCGAAAATTGCCGCTAAGCGCAATTTGGATGTTTTCATCTATGGCATCGGCGGCGACGGGGAAACTTACGGCTTGAACAACCATGACGAGTCGCTTCAATATTTGACGGATCTCGGCTTTAAAACGAACGGCGAGCGAAAAGTTTGCCGCTCGGTGGAAGAAGTGCTGGCATACATTGAACAATGGACAGATGGGCGCAATAAGCTGAGTTATGAAATCGATGGCATCGTCATCAAAGTTAATCGCTTCTTGCACCAGCAAGACCTTGGATTCACGGCGAAAAGCCCGAAATGGGCGACCGCCTATAAATTTCCGGCAGAAGAAGTGATGACGACCGTGCGTGATATCGAGTTGAGCATCGGCCGGACCGGCGTCGTCACCCCGACAGCTATTCTGGAACCGGTTGCTGTTGCCGGCACTACAGTGCAGCGTGCGTCACTCCATAATGAAGACTTGATCCGGGAGCGAGATATCCGCATCAATGATAAAGTCATCATCCGAAAAGCGGGCGACATCATTCCGGAAGTCGTCAAGGCGCTGATCGAAATGCGCTCTGGCGATGAACTGCCGTTTGAAATGCCGACCGAATGCCCTGCATGCGCAAGTGAATTGGTGCGCATTGAAGGGGAAGTGGCGCTGCGCTGCGTCAACCCGAAATGCCCGGCGCAAATCGTCGAAGGCATGATTCATTTCGTGTCGCGCAATGCCATGAATATTGACGGTCTCGGTGAGAAAGTGATTGAGCAATTATACCGTGAAGGGCTAATCCAGGATATTTCGGATCTTTACGCTTTGACGAAAGAGCAATTATTAGAACTCGAGCGTATGGGCGATAAATCCGCCAGCAACTTGATCGAGGCGATAGAGGATTCGAAGAGCAATTCAATGGAACGCTTATTGTTCGGCCTTGGCATTCGCCACGTCGGCGAACGCGGGGCGCGCATCTTGTCTGAGCATTTCGGCTCGATGGATCAATTGAAGCAGGCAAACTTGGAAGAATTGATTGCCATCCACGAAATCGGCGACAAGATGGCAGATGCCGTTGTTACGTATTTTGAAAAAGAAGAAGTTTTGGCACTTGTGGAACGTTTGCGCGAGCGCGGCGTCAATTTATCCTATACCGGCACAATCGTCCGCGTAGAAGAAGGCGCCAATGCGTTTGCCGGCAAGAAAATCGTGCTGACCGGCAAATTGGAAAACATGACGCGTCAGGAAGCCGGCGAACGGATCGAGGCACTCGGCGGCAAATTGAGCGGCAGCGTCAGCAAGAAAACCGATTTGCTGATTGCCGGCGAGGAAGCCGGTTCCAAACTCGACAAAGCGCAGGATCTCGGCGTAGAAGTTTGGAACGAAGAACGCCTGCTTATGGAATTGAACGAATAAGGAGATTAGCATATGAAACGCATTTGGTGGATCCCGATCAGCATCTTGCTGCTTTCGGGATGTGTCCCTTCCGGAAATGACGAGGCGGAAGTGATCAACACAGAACAAGAAGAACCGGAAACAGCCATCATCCCGAGCATGCAGCTCGATGACCAATACTACCGGACGCTATTGCCTTATAAGCAAAGCGCTACCCGCGGGAAAATTGTCAGCCGGCTGAATTCGCGTTACGACATCAAAGAAGCGGAACACGGCTTATTGCGCCTGTCGCAGCAGCAGTTCTCGCCGGATGATTATTATTTCCAGGAAGGCCAAAAAATCACCGATGAAGAAGCTTCGCTTTGGCTCCAGCGCAAAAGCAAAGATAATCCACAAGGGCTGAACCCAGAGGACGGCCGCAGCCAAGCGGAGACTGACGGGGGCGAACGCCCGCAACCGGAACTGCTCGCACATATCCTCGAGCAAAATTACCTCGTCAAAACCGAGGAAGATAAAATCCGTCTTGGCGGCGTTTCCATCGGACTTGCTATGAACACAGTTTATTATAGTTCGACAGGTGACATCCCATACGAAGAATCGATTCCTCAAGATCAGATTGCTGAAGAAGGCAAACGGATGGCTGATGAAATCGTCAAGCGCTTAAGGGAGAAAGAAGGAATGGCGGATGTGCCGATCCTCGTCGCTTTATTCGCGCAAAACAGCCGCAACGCGATGACGCCCGGCACGTATTTCTCTTACGGCGCTGCCCCGAAAGGCGAGACGGAAGTGGCAAACTGGAATGATGTCGACGAAGAGTATGTCGTATTCCCGACTTCCGGGACGGACGAGCAATACCGGGATATCGATACGGCGTTCCGCAATTTCAAGCAAGATGTCGAATTGTATTTCTCGAATTTCACGAGCGTCATTGGCAAAGGCTTTTATCAAAGCGGCCAATTGCAGGAGATGAAAATCGAAATTCCGATCCAGTTTTATGGCTCGGCTGAAGTGATCGGCTTTACGCAATATGTCACTGGCCTGATCCTCGATCATTTCCCGGACGATGTCCAGATTGAAGTGAACGTCACGTCGACCAATGGCGCGGAAGCACTCATTTTACGGAAAGCCGGGGAAACGGAACCGGTTGTCCATATTTACGAGTAAGTCTGTAATTTAAAGAGGCAGCCAGCTGGCTGTCTCTATTCATTTTTTTAGAAAAATGGTATGATAGACCGTATGTTTATTGAATCCGGAGGTGTAAAAAATGGCGAAAATGACAAAAGAAGAAGTAATCGAAGTGGCCCACTTGGCGCGTTTGGCAATTACCGACGAGGAAGCTGTGCATTTTGCGGATCAATTGGAAGCGATCACCAATGCGATGGAATTGCTGAATGAATTGGATACGGAAAATGTAGAACCGACGACGCACGTATTGCCGCTAGTCAATGTGATGCGCGAAGACAAGTCGATCGAAGGCTTGCCGCGTGAATTGGTAATGAAAAACGTAAAAGAGCACGAAGGCGGACAAGTGCGTGTGCCAACGATTCTGGACTGATTGTGAGGAGGGAAAAAGATGAAGTTAGCTGATAAAACTGCAAACGAATTGCAGGAATTACTACATAGCAAAGAATTGACGATTGCGGAGTTGACGGAAGCGACATTCAAGCGCATCAAGGAATTGGACCCGAAAGTCGACGCCTTTTTGGCTTTGAATGAAGAACAGGCGACAAAGCAAGCAGCTGATATGGATCAAACGGATACAACGGAACGCGGCCCGCTTTACGGCTTGCCGATCGGCGTAAAGGATAATATCGTCACGGAAGGACTCGAGACGACAGCATCGAGCTTGATCCTGAAAGGCTTCAACCCGATCTACAACGCAACGGTTGTGGATAAATTGCGCGAAGCCGGCATGGTCATCGTCGGGAAATTGAACATGGATGAATTCGCAATGGGTTCTTCCAATGAAAACTCTTACTATAAAAATACGAAAAACCCATGGAACTTGGAAACCGTTCCAGGCGGTTCTTCAGGTGGTTCAGCTGCGGCTGTTGCAGCAGGTGAAGTTCCGTTCACACTCGGTTCCGATACCGGCGGATCGATCCGCCAGCCGGCTGCTTTTTGCGGCGTCGTCGGCATGAAACCGACATACGGGCGCGTTTCCCGTTTCGGGTTGATTGCCTATGCGTCATCGTTCGACCAGATCGGCCCAATCACCCGCACAGTCAAAGACAACGCTCTTCTTTTGAATGCCATTTCCGGGCACGATGAAAAAGACTCGACATCCGCAAATGTTGAAGTGCCTGACTTTACAGCGGCACTCACTGGCGATATCCAAGGCCTTCGCATCGGCGTGCCGAAAGAATATTTCGCAGAAGGCGTCAGCGAAGCATCAAAACAAGCCGTGAAAGATGCACTGAAAGTATTGGAAGAAAAAGGCGCAACATGGGAAGAGATTTCCTTGCCGCATTCCAAATACGCGCTTTCCACGTATTACATCTTGGCTTCATCTGAAGCATCATCCAACTTGTCCCGTTTCGACGGCATCCGTTACGGCTACCGTACGGAAAAAGCCGGAAGTTTGCTTGAGTTTTACATGAACACACGCTCTGAAGGCTTCGGCGACGAAGTGAAGCGCCGCATCATGCTCGGAACTTACGCACTCAGCTCCGGCTATTACGACGCTTACTACAAAAAAGCGCAAAAAGTGCGTACCTTGATCAAGCAGGATTTCGATAAAGCCTTCGAAAACTTCGATGTCATCGTCGGGCCGACAACGCCGACACCGGCATTCAAGATCGGCGAGATCATCGATGATCCATTGACAATGTATGCGAACGATATCTTGACGATCCCTGTCAACTTGGCAGGCGTGCCAGCCATTTCAGTCCCATGCGGATTCGACAACGGCTTGCCGCTCGGATTGCAGATCATCGGCAATTATTTCGATGAAGAAACCGTCTACCGCGTCGCAGATGCTTTTGAGCAGGCGACCGAGTTCCATAAAGAAACACCGCAAACATGGGAGGGAGCAGCACAATGAATTTCGAAACGATCATCGGGCTTGAAGTCCACGTCGAACTGAAGACGGAATCCAAAATGTTCTCGCCTTCCCCGGCTCATTTCGGTGCTGAACCGAATACCAACACAAACGTAATCGACCTTGGCTACCCTGGAGTCTTGCCGGTCGTCAATAAAACGGCAGTCGATTGGGCGATGAAAGCGGCACTGGCGTTAAACTGTGAGATCACGCGCCACACTAAATTCGACCGCAAAAACTATTTCTACCCGGATAACCCGAAAGCCTACCAGATTTCCCAGTTCGATCAGCCGATCGGCGAACATGGCTGGCTGGAAATTGAAGTGAACGGCGAGAAAAAACGCATCGGCATCACGCGTCTCCATATGGAAGAAGATGCAGGGAAACTGACGCATACCGGAAATGGCCATTCCCTTGTCGACTTTAACCGCCAAGGCACGCCACTGATCGAAATCGTCTCGGAGCCGGATATCCGCACGCCGGAAGAAGCGTATGCGTATTTGGAGAAAATCAAATCGATCATCCAATACACAGGCGTTTCCGACGTGCGCATGGAAGAAGGCTCGCTTCGCTGCGACGCCAATATCTCCTTGCGCCCATACGGCCGTGATGAATTCGGCACAAAAACTGAGCTGAAGAACTTGAACTCGTTCAACTTCGTCAAAAAAGGCTTGGAGCACGAACAGATCCGCCAAGAGCAAGTATTGCTTGCAGGCGGCATCATCGAGCAGGAAACACGCCGCTATGATGAATCAACTGGCAAAACCTTGCTGATGCGCATCAAGGAAGGTTCGGATGATTACCGTTACTTCCCGGAACCGGACCTGGTCGATATCGTCATCGACGATGCATGGCTCGAGCGCGTGCGCGCAGAAATTCCGGAACTTCCGGATGCCCGCAAAGCCCGCTACGTATCAGAACTTGGCTTGTCGTCATATGACGCCATGGTATTGACTTTGCAGAAACCGATTTCCGATTTCTTCGAAGCGACCGTCAAAGCTGGCGCTGATGCGAAACTGGCATCAAACTGGCTGATGGGCGAAGTGTCCGCTTACCTTAATGCCCAGAACAAAGAGCTTGAGGATACAGAACTGACACCGGAAGGACTTGCCGGCATGATCAAATTGATCGGCGAAGGCACGATTTCTTCAAAAATCGCCAAGAAAGTCTTCAAGGAATTGATCGAAAAAGGCGGCGACCCGAACAAGATCGTCAAAGCGCAAGGCTTGGTGCAGATCTCGGACGAAAAGGTATTGCTGGAATACGTCACCAATACTTTGGACGCCAACCCGCAGTCGATCGAAGATTACAAGAACGGGAAAGACCGCGCAATCGGCTTCCTCGTCGGGCAAATCATGAAAGCGACAAAAGGGCAGGCCAACCCGCCGCTCTTGAACAAAATCCTCCTCGAGGAAATCGCGAAACGTTAATCAGGAAAAGGATGGCTCACTTAGCCATCCTTTTTTTTGTAGATTATTTTAATGAAGTGGATTCGGGAAGTTCGAAGTTTAATGAGGAATATTATTGCTTGAGATTCCGCTCCAAGGGGACGCTTGAGGCCTGCAGGATGCAGGTCATGCAGCTGATGCGACAGGAAGTCGCGTTTTCAGCTGCCCGGGTACAGGGCGGGTGTTGAGCCAAGGTGGCTAATGTCACTGCGTTCGAACATCAGATGAAAAGCGTTGCTCCCACATCTGCTACGCAGATGCGTCGCAAATGAATGGACTCGGCTCCTCCTCGCCATCCATTCGCCCCTTTCCGCTCCATCTCTAGGTCGAGAATGGAAATCAAATGTTTTCTGCATTGAAATTATGTGAACAGTTTTGATTTGTTCTATAAATGAGTAGAAAAGATGAATCATCCTTAATATTAATATTGAGTCTAACTAGGCGTCTCCACCAATGGATGATGACGATCAACAGCGATACTTCCTCGCACACAACACCCAATGAAATCTGTCAGCCGAACCGCGCACACGGGCGAGCCGACGCAATAAGACAAATGTTCTTCTTGGCTTATTGCAAGAGGCCAGCCCCAAGCGGGAGGTGGCTGCTTTACGATGAAATAATCAACGGACCATTCATCTCACTATCAAGTCCAGCCAAGCGACGATACCAGCGGATGAAGTCAACTAACAGCGACGCTTCCTCGCATGTGAAATATAGTGAAATCGAAAAGCCGAACCGCGCACACGGGCGAGCCGACGCAATGAGACAAGCGTTCTTCTTGGCTTATTGCAAGAGGCCAGCCCAAAGCGGGAGGCGGCTATCTCGTGATAAAATGTATAATGAATTATCCATCTTGCTCTCACGTCTAACTACCTGCTCCGCATTCTGCATTATAAAACAGCAATCGACTGCGAAATGTAGACTTAATTGGAACAATTCCACAGCTTTTTGCTTAAAAGTTTGCCGCAAAGGGAAAAGAACAGGTAAACTGTTTTGTAAGGAGACGTGATAGAATGATGACGGAACTGGAATATTTTGAGCATGCCATCTCACTGGAGAAATATATGGCGCAGATGGAATCCAATCAGGAAAAAACCTACGCAATCTATGAGAAATTCGAGTTGCCGTACGATCCGGAATTTATCGATATGCTGAAACAGCAGCAATTGAACATCTTGGCGATTACCGAGGATTGGTGCGGCGATGCGATGATGGTCAATCCGATTCTCCGGAAATTGGCAGAAGCGGCGGATCTCGAAGTCCGCTGCGTTTACCGTGACGACAACCCCGAACTTATGGACCGTTATTTGACGAATGGCGGCAAGTCGATCCCGAAATACATTTTCCTAGCCGAAAGTGGGGAAGTGAAAGGGTCATGGGGGCCGCGTTCGCCGAAAGTCCAGCAGATGGTCGATGAAAAGAAAGCGAAACTGCCGGAAAAAGAAGATCATCAATACGAGCTGCATTGGAAAACGGTAATCGGGGAGATATCCGACCGTTTCACGTCCGATCCGGAGCTCTGGCAAGATACGTATGAAGACATTCGCAAGAGCTTGCAGAAAAGCTTGGCTTAACCCTATACAGACAGCCGGCTGCAGAATGCCCGTCCGCGGGAACTTTCTGCAGCCCTGTCATGTCCTGTTTCTATAGAATGGTCCAGAAAGGCTGAATCCGATGAAACGAGCACGCATAATTTATAACCCGACATCCGGCAGGGAATTGTTCCGCCGCCACCTTCCGGAAGTGTTGGAAAAGATGGAAATCGCAGGATACGAAACCTCCTGCCATGCGACCACCTGTGAAGGGGACGCAGTGAAAGCGGCGGAATATGCAGTCGAGGGGAAATTTGATTTGGTGGTGGCAGTCGGCGGGGACGGGACACTCAATGAAGTCGTCTCCGGAATTGCCAAATACCCGGTACGCCCGAAAGTGGGCTTGATTCCGATGGGCACGACCAATGATTTTGCTCGAGCTGTGCGCATCCCACGCGACATCAACCGCGCCGTCGATATCATCATCAAAGGCGAATCGATCCCTGTCGATATCGGAGTTATGAACGATGACCGCTATTTCGTCAATATTGCAGGAGGCGGGCGTTTGACCGAATTGACGTATGAAGTCCCGAGCAAGCTCAAGACGGTGCTCGGCCAATTGGCGTATTATTTGAAAGGCATCGAGATGATTCCTTCGATTCGCTCTTCCCGTGTCCGCATCGAATACGACGGTCAAGTGTTCGACGATAAAGCAATGATGTTTTTGATCGGCTTGACCAATTCCGTCGGCGGTTTTGAAAAACTGGCGCCGGATGCCAGCATCAACGATGGTAAATTCACCTTGCTCATCTTGAAGGAATTAAATATGGCGGAATTTATCCGTGTGGCATCCCTTGCGCTTCGCGGGGAGCATTTATCCGACCCGCATGTGCTGTATGTGAAAGCGAGCAAGATTTCCGTGACTTCCAATGAACGCGTATTGCTGAACCTTGATGGCGAGTTCGGCGGCATTTTGCCGGCTACTTTCGAAAACTTGGAGCGCCATATTGAAATGTTCGTTCCGCTGGAGTATATCAAAGAAAAAGACCGCAAATGAAAAAGCGAACCGCTCACCCCTATATGGGATGAGCGGTTCGCTTTTTTGAGTAGATCAGTATTCCAGCAATTCGATTGCTTCGTCTTGGTCCGCCGCAAGCTTCGGCAAGCCTTCAATCGGCTCCCAGCGATACTGCACGATAAGGCCGTTATCGCGCCCTTCGCTTTTGATGGTATGTTCGAATTCGTCGATTTTTTCGCCGGTGTATTCAAAATGGAAGATGTTGCGCTCGTACGCTTTGTCTTTATGCGCCGGGTAGTAATTGTATTTGTGGATTTTCCCGACGAATTCCAGCACATCGCGCGGCAAGCCAGTTTCTTCTTTCACTTCGCGGTACAGGGCATCAATCAATAATTCGCCTTCCCCAATCGTTCCGCCTGGCACTTGCAATCCGACTTCGGGTTCGCCTTTGTACTCGAATACGAGCAATTCTCGGTTGTTTTCTTCGCCTCTGGTAATATAGGCAAATACCTTTCTGCTTGTTTCCATATGAATCATCCTTTTCTTTTGTTCATTATAGAATACTAAAAATTCAGCAAAATTTCAATGGGGATGTTTTCCTTTTGTCACAGCTTATTCAAACATCGGGCGGAATCGGATGCCTCGCAGAAGTTTATGGGAGGGCCTTTGAGGTACAATAAAACATATAACGGGCTGTGCTTTGGCCCATGTAAAGGGGACGAGAATTTTGGGATTTGAAGATACGGCCTTAATGAGCCGGATACTGACCTTGATGACCCTATCTTTCCACATCATCTACGCGACGATCGGTGTGGGGGTCCCGCTCATGATCATGATTGCCCAATGGGTCGGGATCAGAAAAAATGACGAGCATTATATCCTCCTGGCACGCCGCTGGGCGAGAGGGTTCGTCATCACGGTGGCGGTCGGTGTCGTGACCGGTACCGCAATCGGGCTGCAATTATCCTTGTTGTGGCCAAACTTTATGCAGATGGCAGGGAATGTCATTGCGCTTCCGCTGTTCATGGAAGTCTTTGCGTTTTTCTTTGAAGCGATTTTCCTTGGGATCTATCTATATACGTGGGACCGTTTTGAAGACCAGCGCAAACATTTTCTATTGCTGGTTCCGGTCGCACTCGGAGCGGCTGCTTCCTCTGTATTTATCACCATCGTCAATTCATTCATGAATGCGCCGCAAGGGTTTGATGTGTTGAACGGCGAGCTGGTCAATGTGAGCCCATTGCTCGCGATGTTCAGCCCAGCCGTGCCGACAAAAGTCGCGCACGTCCTGTCGACAGCATTCATGACGAGCGCCTTCGTGTTGGCGTCGATCGCTGCCTTCCGTTTGCTGCGCGGGTCGAATCATATTTACCATAAGAAAGCATTGTTCCTGACAATGAAGCTCGCGCTGGTCTTTTCGGTTGCGACCGCCATCATCGGCGACTTTTCAGGGAAATACTTGGCTGAATACCAGCCCGAGAAGCTGGCGGCTGCCGAATGGCATTTTGAAACGGGATCGGAAGCTGAACTGGTGTTGTTCGGTGTGTTGGACGGCGAAGAGCCGAAATACGCAATCCGCATTCCATACGCGCTCAGCATTTTGGCGCACGGTGTACCAAGCGGTGAAGTCATCGGCTTGAATGATTTCCCGGAAGATGAAATTCCGCCGCTGTGGATCCATTACCTCTTCGATACGATGGTCACCCTCGGCATGTGGCTCGCGTTCTTCTCCTTCGTTTACGTCGTCGGAGCGTGGCGCGGCTGGTCCATTGTCACAAGGAAATGGTTCCGCTGGCTGACTGTACTGAGCGGGCCACTCGCGATGCTCGCGATACAGGCCGGCTGGTGGTTCACGGAAGTCGGCAGGCAGCCGTGGATCTTGCGCGGCTATATGAAGACCAGTGAAGGGGCAACGACAAGCGGGCAAGTCGATTTGATGATCGTATTGTTCGCCGGCCTCTATGTCATTCTCGGAATCGGAACGGTTGTCGTCTTGTCACGCATGTACAAACGCAATCCGGTCGAGAAGGAATTGGCACAGCGTGAATCCGTAAAAGGCGGTGAGGAATAATGACACTCGAAATTATCGGGATTTCCGTTCTTTGGCTGTTTTTGTTCCTCTACGTCATCGTGGCGTCGATTGATTTCGGCGCCGGATTCTTTAACGCTTACAGTGCTTTTTCCGACAAACAGCATATTCTGACAGGCATCATCCAGCGCTATCTGTCGCCGGTATGGGAAGTGACGAACGTCTTTTTCGTGTTCTTCTTCGTCGGCATCATCGGGTTCTTCCCGCAGACAGCGTTCTATTACGGCACGACGCTTCTCGTGCCGGCAAGCATTGCGCTTATCTTGCTGGCAGTGCGTGGTTCCTATTACGCGTTCGCCACATACGGCGCGAAGATCAACCACCGAGGCTATATCTATATGTACGGCTTATCCGGACTGATGCTTCCGGCGGCGCTGTCGCCAGTACTGGCCATTTCAGAAGGCGGCTTTATGCGCCTGGAGGGCGGGCAGCCGTCACTTGATTACTGGGCGCTGTTTACAAGCCCCTTGATGTGGAGCATCGTCGTCTTGAGCATTGCAGCGGTGCTGTATATTTCCGCTGTATTCTTGACTTGGTATGCACACAAAGCGGGAGATGCCAAAGCGACTCAATTGGTGCGGAAATACGCATTGGTTTGGGCAGGCCCGACGATCATCACTGCGACCGGCATCATCTTTGAACTTCGCGGGCACAACCCGGAACATTATGCGAGCTTGCTCGATCTGTGGTGGATGTTCGCGCTGTCGTTCCTGTTGTTCCTCGGTACCGTGTTCTTGATCTGGAAAAAGCGCAATTACGGCTTGGCGTTCATCTTGCTCGTCGGCCAGTTCTTTACCGCGTTTTTTGCCTACGGGGCATCGCATTACCCGTATCTGTTGTATCCGCACTTGACGATTTACGATAGCTTCACGAATGAATCGATGGCGATCGCCTTGATCATCGCCTTTATCGCAGGGCTTGGGCTATTGCTGCCGTCGCTTTATCTCTTATTCCGCCTGTTCCTATTCGACAAAGATTATGTCAAAGGGAAATCGGATTATCATGCCTAAGGAGGCTGTGAAAGATGAATGATTTCTTCATTTTCTATGCGCCGTTTCTGGTGATCATCCTGGCGATTGCCGTCGGGTTCTGGATATCACTGAAAGATGGCCCGGTAACAAAAGACAAGAAATAAAACTGTGGCGGGAATTTCCCGCCGCAGTTTTTTACTGCTTAAAAAGCGGATATGTTACAATAAGTCAATGTGAAATGGAGTGAACGTAATGAAACCAGTAACGAAAAATGACCGCTTGTCGGTCTATGTCGAAGATTTGACGCATGATGGTGCCGGCGTCGCCAAAGTGGACGGCTATCCGCTGTTTATCAAAGATGCATTGCCTGGCGAAACCGTCACAGTGCATGTATTGAAAACCTTGAAATCTTACGGCTTTGCGAAACTCATCTCGATCGAAGAGAAATCCGCAGACCGCATCGATGCGCCGTGCCCGGTGTTTGAGATTTGCGGCGGCTGCCAATTGCAGCACCTGTCCTACGAAGGGCAATTGAAATACAAAGAGAAAGTCGTGCGTGATGCGATGGCGCGTCTCGGCAAATTGCCGGACGTGCCGGTCCATCCGGTCAAAGGCATGGACAACCCGTGGCGCTACCGCAATAAATCGCAGATTCCGTTCGGCCAAGAAGATGGGCGTGTCGTCGCTGGTTTCTACCAGCCGCGCTCGCACCGTATTGCGGATACCGACATCTGCTTGATCCAAACGCCGGAAGCGGATATTTTGATGGCGTCGCTCAAGCGCAATTTACAGGACATGGGCATCGAGCCGTACGAAGAAAAGACGCATCGCGGCATGTTGCGCCACGTCGTTCTGCGAAAAGGGCGCGTGACGGGCGAATTGATGGTCGTTTTGGTGACGAAAAAGCAGAAATTCCCGCAAGCAGAGCGCGCCGTGGAAGCGATCCGTGCGGCCTTGCCGGACGTCACGTCGATCATGCAGAACGTCAACGGAGACAAGACCAATGTCATTTTCGGAAATGAAACGATCAATCTATGGGGCAAAGACATCATCGAAGACCGGATTGGCGATGTGCGCTTCGAGATCTCTGCGCGTTCGTTCTATCAGGTCAACCCGGAACAGACGGAAGTGCTGTACGGGCAGGCGCTAGATTACGCGGGGCTGACAGGAACGGAAACGGTGATCGATGCGTATTGTGGCATCGGCACGATTTCGCTGTTCCTTGCACAGCGCGCAAAATTCGTCATGGGTGTCGAGATCGTCCCGCAAGCGATTGAAGATGCCAAACGCAATGCTTATTTGAACGGCTTTACGAATACCTTATTTGAAGCAGGACCCGCCGAAGAAGTCATTCCGCGCTGGTACAAAGACGGCAAACAAGCGGATGTGCTTGTCGTCGATCCGCCGCGAAAAGGTTGCGACGAAGCGCTTCTTCAAACGATGCTCGAACAGCAGCCAGAGCGCATCGTTTACGTCTCTTGCAACCCGGCAACGCTGGCACGCGATTTGCGCATCTTGGAAGACGGCGGCTACCGGACGCAGGAAGTCCAGCCGGTCGATATGTTCCCGCAGACGACCCATGTCGAATGCGTCGCGTGGCTAACGAGAAGTTGATGGGCTTCTGATAATAATGAATTATTGATTTATGGAAAATAATGAAATTTAATAGTCGACCCCCAATGATTGTTCTTTGAACAGGATTGGGGGTTTTATTATGGCAGAGGAAACAAAACTGGGTACTTTAGGTGGAAGGAATATTTTACGCGGCAGGGAAGTAGTCATTCAACATTGATGAAGCGCAAAAAAGACTTGTGGATGCTTTAACGAAGGAGGGAACGGTATGAAAATAGGTATTATCGTGCATTCCCAGACCGGACATACTTTGCTTGTCGGTGAACGGCTTCGCGAAAAATTACAGGACGACGGCCACGAAGTGCAATTAAGGAGGATGCAAAATCTGGAGCAAGCCGAACCAAAGAACCCAACAGATGTACAATTGGATTCGCTGCCGGAAACAGCAGGGTTCGATGCCTTGATTTTTGGCGCATGGGTGCAGGCTTTTACACTATGTCCTGGATTTATAAAGTATGTGGAACAACTTCCGAATCTCGGCCAAGCACAGGTGTCTTGCTTTTTGACGCAGCAATTCCGCTATAAGTGGCTGGGCGGCAATAGGGCCATGTCCCAAATGACAAGTTCGCTTGAAGCGAAAGGGGCAGTGGTCAATGCCACCGCCATCATCAATTGGTCCCATAAAAAAAGGGAACAGCAAATCGAGGAATTGGCGGAACGCTTCACTGCCCAATACAAAGCTTAGGCAGCGGCAAAAAAGTAGGCCAGATAGAAAGAAAGGAAGTCGAAGATCATGTTAGACATCCACTTTAAACGGCTGGCGGCTGATGCACAGTCGCTGGAGCGTTTCAGGGAATTGAATGCTTTGTTTGCGGATGCCTTTGAGGAACAAGAAACGTATCTCGAAAGCGCGCCGTCCGATGGCTATCTATTATCTTTATTGGGAAAAGAACATATTCTCGTTTGCGTCGCACTGTCTGGCGGCGAACTTGCAGGCGGGCTTGTGGCATACGTACTGGATAAATTCGAGCAGCAGCGGAAGGAAGTATATATCTATGATTTGGCGGTGGCTAGCAAATACCGCAGGAGAAAAATCGCGACCGGGCTGATTCAGTTTGTCCAAACCGAAGCGCAGGATCTAGGCGCATGGGTCGTATTTGTCCAGGCGGACCCCGTGGACACGGCTGCCGTGAAACTATACAGCTCGCTCGGTACGCGGGAAGATGTATTTCATTTTGATTTCAGCTCAGAGGAAAATGAATGATTGCTATCTTCTTCATCCAGCGCCGCGTTAAAGCAGGACAATAGCTGCTGTCCATGGAAGTAGAATGGAGAACTTTCAGGAGGAGGACTCGGTATGTACGAACAAAAAACGAAAGAACACGAAGGCAGTGTCATTGAATTCATCGAGTCAGTCGAAAAGCCGTCCAAAAAAGAGGATGCCTACCAGCTGCTGGAGATTTTTGAACAAGCGACCGGCCATCCGGCGAAAATGTGGGGGGACAGCATCATCGGCTTCGGTTCTTATCATTACCGTTATGCGACCGGCCATGAAGGCGATGCACCGCTCGCTGGATTTTCCCCGCGCAAAGCGAAAATCAGCTTATACCTGACAGGCTGTGCAGAAAAAGAGCCGGATGCGCTTGAGCGCCTGGGAAAATGCACAACAGGAAAATCCTGCATCTACATCAATAAGCTCAGCGATATCGATCCGGAAGTGCTGAAAGACTTGATCCACAATGCGGCAGCGTATTTGCAGGAGCGCTATCCAGACAAAGGGTGAATTGAAATTTGTCGAAACGAGGGCGACGAAAAAAATTATCGGCAGTTTTTCTTTTGGCAGGTTTTAGGCTGTGATCGTTTCGGGTATAGAAATAGTGATACTATCTGCAAGGAGAGAAGAAGCACGATGGAACACATACCCGAGTCGAAATTCGAAGACAAACGGTCGATGGTCATTGATGAGCTCGTTTCGAAGAATGTCTTCAAGATCAACGGCAGGCAGCTTTACGAACTGTCCTTATATGAACTGTTAAAGGAATACACCGATAAAAGCCTAAGCTCATGAGCTCAGGCTTTTTTAGATATCTACGGTCCTGGATGAAGGGCTTATTTTGCACCATGTGGGAGGAACAGGCATGCACCATCAAAAACTGGAAGACTACCGCAAAAACAAGCTCGACGAAATGACAATTGCTGAATTGCAAAAAGAAATGGAAACAGGCAATCTGACGTCGGAAGAACTTGTGCTCATGTATAAAGAAAACATTTCACTGCGTGATAAGAACACAAGAGCCGTGCTCGAGATCAATCCGGACGCCTTGCTTATTGCCCAAGCATTGGATTTTGAACGGAAACATAAAGGGCCGCGCTCGAAACTGCACGGCATTCCTCTGCTCGTAAAAGACAATATGGACACCGGCGATAAAATGCATACAAGTGCCGGTTCACTTGCCATGGCCGACCATTACGCGCTGCGCGATGCGAAAGTGGTGGAAAAGCTGCGTGCGGCGGGTGCAATCATCCTCGGAAAAACGAATATGACCGAGTGGGCGAATTTCATGAGCGATAAAATGACCAACGGCTATAGTTCGCGCGGCGGCCAAGTGAAAAACCCATACGGCGCATTCGATGTCGGCGGATCGAGTTCAGGATCGGCGGCAGGGGTGGCTTCGAATCTGGCTACGGCTGCGGTCGGGACGGAAACTTCCGGTTCGATCATCAACCCGGCAGCGCAGAACAGCCTCGTCGGCATTAAGCCGACGATCGGCCTCATCAGCCGCGCAGGGATCATTCCCTTATCGCATACGCAAGATACTGCCGGGCCGCTTGCGCGCACGGTGGAAGATGCAGTGGCGGTGTTCGCAGCTTTGATCGGGACAGACCCGGAAGACGAAATCACGCTGTTTGCCGAACAGTTCAAGGGCTATGATTGGCAGCAGCATTTGAAAAAAGATGGATTATCTGGCATTGTATTCGGCGTCGATCGTCAATTATTCACGGATATAACGGATGAGCAGTCCGAAGCATTTGAAAAAGCCATGGAACAGCTGCGCGCATGCGGAGCCGCCATCAAGGAAGTCGATCTTGGCGCCGATCAGGAAGATCTCGGTTTTGCGGTGCTGCTCCACGAATTCAAGTCAGACTTAAACGCTTATTTGGCGCGTTCGAATCCAGATCACCGGATCCGTTCAATGAGTGACATCATTTCATATAATGAAGAGCATGCGGAGCAGATGTTGAAATTCGGCCAGAATCTATTGGAGCAAGCCAATGGCATGAGCGGGAACTTGACGGAGAGGGAGTATGTCGAGGCGCTCGAACGCAACCGCTTCCTAGCAGCTGAACAAGGCATGAATAAGCGCCTCGGGCAAACCGGAGCAGATGCGCTTATTCTGCCAAAGGATTTCGGCTGCAATATCGGTGCCGCTGCCGGGTTCCCTTCAATCACCGTGCCAGCAGGCTTGACGGAATCAGGCGAACCGTTCGGCATCACATTTGCCGGTCAGGCATTTGATGAATCGAAGCTGATTGAATATGCTTATGCGTTTGAGCAAGCAACAGCGGGGCGGAGGCGTCCCAACTAAAAAATCCCCATCCTTGGAACGTTCTCCAGGGAAGGGGATTTTTTATTTGATTTGGCGCCACACTTGTTCAAGCAATATCTGCAGTTCGGAATCGGACTCTGTGTTTTTGCCCAACGAAGTCAGCACACTGTCGAGAACGGCGTTACGCGGTTGTTCAGTTGTCAGTTCATGAACAAGAAATGTCAGCAATTGCCTGACGTCGTTATTTTCCGCTTGTTCTGCGAATGCTTGCAATTGACGGGCGCTGTCAGATAAGGTGGGCAGTTGCTGAGCCAGCAGGCCGTCAGAGAGAAATCGCTTGCCATCTTTCAACTGGATCTCCACCGCTTGTTTCATGCGGTACACAATATAGACGGTCAGTTCGTCGAGCGGTAGCTGCTGTTCAGTGCCAAAGCGCCATACGTGCATCAATTGCTGAAGTGCGCCGTTTGCGATAGCGGCGTTTTCAAGCGCATAGGGCCGCGCTTGGTCACCGAATAGATCGATGATCCGGCTGCTTAACCATTGCAATTCTAGAATATACTGGCTTTTTCCAAAAGCTTTCAATTCCTCATCTTGTGAGTAGAAAATGCTTTCATACAAAGAAAATAAATTCTTCTCATGATTCATGCGTATGCGGATGGCGAGTTGTTTGGCGAAAAGATCGGGGTCGCTCGGGGATTCCCCAAAAGCGATGGAGATGCGCGCTGCCCGGATATCTTCGGCGATCGACTCCATCAAAGCGATGAGGCATTCCGATTTTGAAGTGAAATAGTTATAAAAAGTGCCTTTGGAGATGCCTGCTTCATCTAGAATGTCTTGTATGGACGAGGCGTTATACCCTTTTTTGATAAACAAATGGTGGGCGGCATTGATGATTTGCTGTTTTTTAGGATTCATAATATCCCCTTTTTGGACTGATAGTATAGCAAAAGCATAACGTCAAAAGCTGATGAAATCAATATTTCGAACTTCTTATCAATTGCCGGTTCATCTTTCTTGAAAAAATTATACCATGAGTATAAAATATGTCGATAGAGTATAATCAGCCGAATTAAATCGGCGAGACGGAGGAAAGAAATATGAAAGAAACAACGAAACCACCTTATGCAATCATCGCTATTTTGTTCACCGGAGCATTTGTGGCGATTTTCAACCAAACTCTTTTGAATATTGCCCTGCCGGAAATTATGATCGACTTATCTGTCGACGCCGCAACAGCTCAATGGCTCGTTACAGGTTATATGCTTGTCAACGGCATCTTGATTCCGGCGAGTGCTTATTTGATCCAGCGTTATTCAAACCGGGCAATTTTCATTATTGCCATGTCCTTGTTTTCACTAGGGACCTTGCTAGCGGCACTTGCGCCAACATTTGCGGTCCTGTTGATCGGCCGCATGGTGCAGGCTTCAGGCGCTGCCCTTATGATGCCTTTATTAATGAACGTTATGCTCGCGGCATTCCCGGTTGAGAAAAGAGGGCAAGCGATGGGCGTCTTCGGAATGGTAATGGTTGTCGCGCCGGCAATCGGCCCGACGCTCTCGGGCTTCATCGTCCAGACTTATTCGTGGAGAGTCCTATTTTTCATCGTACTGCCGGTAGCCTTGATTCCGTTATTGCTTGGGATATTCAAATTGAAAAACCTGACGTTCCAAAATCGCGAGCTGTCACTTGACCCTTTGTCTCTTGTGCTATCAAGTTTAGGGTTCGGTGGTTTGCTTTACGGATTCAGCTCGGCCGGCTCACTTGGCTGGGAAAATCCGGCTGTCTATTTAACGATAGCGGTCGGCTTGTTGTCCTTGACGGTCTTTGCGTTCCGCCAAATGAAGCTTAAAGAGCCGCTGTTGGAGCTGCGCGTCTATAAGCATCCGATGTTCGCGTTGTCTTCGGTCATTTCGGTCACCTTATCGATGGCAATGTTTTCGGCCATGATTCTCATGCCGATCTACATTCAGACCATTAAAGGCATTTCACCGATCCAATCCGGTTTGATGATGTTGCCGGGTGCACTCGTCATGGGGATTATGTCTCCGATTACCGGACGCATTTTTGACCGGTTCGGGGCTAAAGTGCTGGCACTCCCTGGTTTGGCCCTCGTGGTCATCACCACTTATCTGTTCAGCAATCTGACGCTTGATACGGGGTACTATGAAATAATGGCCATCTATACCTTGCGCATGTTCGGCATTTCGATGGTCATGATGCCGGTCATGACGAATGGCCTCAATCAATTGCCAATGAAATCTTATCCGCACGGAACTGCGATCAACAATACCTTGCAGCAAGTTTCCGGGGCGATCGGTTCAGCATTTCTCGTGACTTTGATGAATACACGCACCGAATCGACCGCGCAGGAACTGGTCGCTTCCGGAGCGAGCCCGCAGGCAGCCACCATCCCTGCGATGCTTGAAGGCATCAACTTTTCGTTTACGGTGTCGACTTACATCGCGCTCGCTGCTTTCCTGTTGGCGTTATTCATTAAAAAGCCCGATCAGAAAGTAACGGAAACAGAGAAAAAACGTGTGTACAAACAGCGTTATGCCAAATGATGGAGGAGGCGGTTCCTGAAAAAGGAGCTGCCTTTTTCACTTGCCGAAAAAGGCGATGGAGAGCCGAATATGGTACACTTAAGGCATCGAAAAGAAGGTGGAATGGCACATGAATTTTACAGAAGAATTAAGTCCTGTCTGGCAGGAAAAATGGAAGCAAACCGGCTTTACCGAGGCGATGCCGATTCAGGAACAGATGATTCCGGAAATGCTCGCAGGAAATGATATTGTAGCGGAATCTCCGACGGGATCTGGGAAAACCTTGGCATATCTGTTGCCGATCTTGGAACGCGTCGACCCGAAAAAACCGAATACGCAGGCGATGATCATCGCACCTTCACAGGAGCTCGCGATGCAAATCGTCAACGTCTTGCGTGAATGGACAGCGGGGACGGACGTCACTGTCACGCCGTTGATCGGCGGCGCCAATATTCAGCGCCAATTGGACAAGCTAAAGAAAAAACCGACAATTGTTGTCGGCACACCAGGACGCTTGAATGAACTGGTCAAGACCAAGAAACTGAAGATGCACGAGGTGCGCATCATGGTGCTTGATGAAGGCGACCAATTGATGGCTCGTGAACACCGTGGCATCATGAAGGACTTGATTGAAAGAACACAGCAGGACCGTCAGTTGGTGTTGGTATCTGCGACCATTACAGAAGAAATCGAATTGGTGGCGGAGCGTTTGATGAAGCAGCCGACGCGCTTGCAAGTATCGGCTGAACAGTTGCCGAAACAAGGTAAAGTAACGCACTCGTTTGTCAAAGTCGATGAACGCGACAAAACCGATTTGCTTCGCAGCTTGTCGCATATAGAAGGCATCAAGGGCTTGGCGTTCGTCAATAACCTGGACCAAGTACTGATGAAGGAAAGTAAGCTGAAATTCCGCGACGCAAAAATCGCGACTTTGCATTCCGAAATGAAAAAAGAAGAACGCAAGAAAGCGTTGGACGATTTCCGCAAAGGCGAAACGGCCGTATTGATTGCGACCGAAGTAGCGGCACGCGGCCTTGATATCGACCAATTGACGCACGTCATCCATGTAGATGCGCCGATGACTCTGGAGCAGTACTTGCACCGTTCTGGCAGAACCGGGCGTGCAGGCGCTGATGGGGAAGTATTGACGCTTCTTGCGTATGCGGATGAAAAGCATTATAAAAAATTAACGAAAGAATTGCCGAATAAGCCCGTGCAGAAAATCATGCATAGCGGCGCATTGATCGAAGGCAATAGCAAAACCGTTTCAGCAAAGGGGAAAAAATGATGAGCTTTCAGGAAAAATTAGCGCAATATGCAGAATTGACAGTTCGTGTCGGCGTCAATGTCCAGCCAGGGCAGGAGCTGTTGATTGCGACGACGACGGATACCGTGGAATTCACGCGCTTGGTGGTTGAGAAAGCCTATGAAGCTGGCGCTAAGCAAGTCCATATCGCGTTCTCTGACGAATCAGTTACACGAACGCATTACGAATTGGCACCGGACGTGGCGTTCCACGAATTTCCGGATTGGGTCGTCAAACAGCGCGACGCCATCATCGACCATAAAGGAGCATTCCTGTGGATTGATGCGGAAGACCCGGACTTGCTGACCGGTATTCCGGCAAAACGCCTGAGCGATGCCCAGAAATCCGCAGGAAAAGCATTGGAACGCTACCGACAGGCTGTTGGATCCGATAAGATCGCTTGGTCAATCGTCGCGATCCCTTCTGAAAAATGGGCAAAAAAAGTGTTTCCGGACGAAGAGGATCAGATGGCCGCTTTATGGAAAGCGATTTTCCAGACCGTGCGCATCGGAGACGGTGACGCAGTCGCATTGTGGCAAGACCATATCGCCAACTTGGAACGGCGTGCAGCCGCACTGAACGATCGGCGCTACCGGAAATTGCATTACCGTGCGCCAGGCACCGATTTGACGATCGGCTTGCCAGATGGCCATATTTGGATGAGTGGCGCTTCCCGCACGCCGGACCATGTGCCGTTCATCGCCAATATGCCGACAGAGGAAGTCTATACCGTGCCGGCCAAACTGGAAGTCGATGGCACCGTGCGCAATACGAAGCCGCTCGTCTATCAAGGCAATATCATCGATGGATTCACGCTGCGCTTTGAAAACGGCCGTATTACAAAAGCTCAAGCAGAAATCGGCCAGGAACTATTGGATGAATTGCTTTCAGCCGACGAAGGCGCAGCATATCTCGGGGAAGTGGCGCTTGTGCCGGTGGAATCGCCGATATCGGCTTCCGGCATTTTGTTCTACAACACCTTGTTCGATGAAAATGCATCGAATCATTTGGCAATCGGCGATTCCTACCCGACATGCATCGAAGGCGGAAAAGACTTGGAACGCGATCAATTAAAGGATTACGGATTGAATACATCGATCGTCCATGAAGATTTCATGATCGGCTCGAGCGAGATGGACATCGACGGCATTACAGAAGACGGCAAGACCGAAGCGATTTTTCGAAAAGGAAATTGGGCATTCTAACGAGGTGAGCACATGAAAAAGACAATGAGTGCGGCAGCAGCTGGGCTATTGCTAATAGCAGGGAATACGGCATCTGCGGAGCCGCAAATTCCTGCCGCTTATGTGGCGATCGGCGATTCACTGGCGGCAGGCCAGACGCCGAACCGGTCAATCGACAGCGGCTATGCGGATTTGATTGCACAGGAATTGACGCGCAACCAGCCGCTGGCGTTCTATTCAAAAGACTTGGCTTTCCCTGGATTCACCACAAGTGATGTCCTGGAAAGCATCGAGTCGGATGAAGCAAAAGAGCTGCTTGGCCAAGCGAACATTATCACGGTGTCTGCCGGAGCGAATGATTTGCTGCGCCTCGTGCAAGCGAATGCCGCTGAAGGGGCGTTGAGCTTTGAAGAGATCCAAGCGGATTACGCACTGAATGCGGCGCGTGAAAATGTCGAAACGATTCTTTCTGAACTGGAAGAGCTTGCGCCGACAGCGGATATCTATGTAATGGGCTATTATTTTGCTTACCCGCATGCCCGTGACAGTCAAAAACAAGGCACGGCTGGGCAATTGGAGCAATTAAACGACATCCTCAAGCACGAAGCAGAACAGGCGGGCGCGACATTTGTCGATGTAGCCGACCGTTTCGGTGAGGATGCCGTGGAACTCGTCCCGAATTCTGGAGATGTCCATCCGAACGTGGATGGCTACCAGGAGATGGCGAACGCATTCTTCGAGCATTACGGGGGAGAGTTGGAAGTAGAGGATGCAGAACTTCCTGAACCGGCGCCTGTAACGTTCGAAGAGATCCAGCAAATGCAGGAACAGGAAGAGGAACAGCCTCCAGGTGAAGCGGATGGAGAACAAGAAGAGCCTGCCACGGAAGATGCTTCAAGTGAAGATTCAGCCGCTAAGCCATTTGAAGGCGAGAAACTTGATTATTTAGCGATTCGCCAAGCATTGCCGCTCATTTAAAAAGCTTGAACTATATAAAAAAGGCCGGAGAAAATGATTCATTTTCTCCGGCCTTTAATCGTTTAGCGGCTTTTTTGCGAGTCGCTGCGGTTGCGTGCGTCGTTTTCATTGTTTGCGTTGTTCTTTTTACGGTTGTTCATCACTTTACGGATGATTGGGTATGCAATCGGCCCGTACTTAATCGCAGATCTGACAAGTCTTCCAATAGCCATATTTATCGCTCCATTCATTTTTTCGTATTGAGGTTTGATAAAGTATTCCCGATTTCAGCCTTTATTAAACATCAGTCGGGGCAATGGCGTGGGCAATCAAAATATCCTTATAAGAATGGACGCTTGAAATGGAGACATATTCTGCGTTGCCGTGCCAGTCATCTCCACTCGGGCCGAACTCGATGGCGCCTTGCCCGCCGATTTTCTCGGCATAATAACGGGTGTCGGCAGCGCCGTGCTGGCCGAACAGCACCGGCTGTTCAGAAAGCGTCGATTCGACGGCTTTCATCAAGGTTTGGATATACGGATGGTCATCTGTCGTCGTCAAAGCCGGGGTTGAACCGCTCGCTTTGAATTCCATGTCGACATCGAGCATTTCGGCCAGCTGTTCCATCTGGCGGATAATCTCCTCTTTATCTTGCCCGGGCATAAAGCGGATATCGTAGGACATCTTGCAGATTTCCGGCACGACGTTATAGCGATCGCCTGCGTTGACGATCGGCAAGTTGACAGAAGGCTGCTCATAGTAGTCCGTCGATTCTTTGCGGAACGGTAAATCTTTCATGCCGGCATGGAATTTCATCGCCGATTCGATGGCGTTGATGCCTTCCCATGGGCGTGAGCCGTGTGCCGGTTTGCCTTTGAACGTCAAATCCATTCGAAGAATACCTTTCGATTGCAAACCGATCTTTAAATGGGTTGGCTCACCACAAATGACAAAGTCGCCGTAATGGCCTTGATCCACCAGCCATTTCGACGTGTTGCGCCCGCCGATCTCTTCATCGGTGACGATATGTAGATGCACTTCGCGCGGCAAGGCGGCAGCATCGAGGTCGACAAATGCCTGCATCATCGCGGCGACGCCTGCTTTCATGTCCGCCGAGCCGCGGCCATAAAGTTTGTCGCCTTCTTCGATCGGTACATATTGCTCTTTGTGCCCGGGAACGACGTCGACATGGCCGTTCCAGATGATCTTTTCTGCGCCTTGTCCCTTGGCTGCTGTCAGCATGAGGTAGCCATCGTTATCGTGCACCTCGACTTCTTCGCCTCGCTTTTTAAGCCATTCTGAGCAGAACATTAGGGCTTCATTCGCTCCTTCTTTCGTGTCACTTTCGATTTTGATCAAATCCTTTAATAAATCAATCATTAATCCGGCAGTTTTCAAACTGCCTCCACCACCTTCCACAAAGTTTGCTAGTTTCTAACTACCCTAATCCAGTTGGCTGAAACGGCTTGCAAGCCAAGTATGCGTTGTGTACAATACACATAATAGCGAAATAATTGTATACACCACAAGGGGAGCTTTGGCTGAGAGTGAACGATTAAGTTCTTACCCTTCGAACCTGTAAGTTAACACTTGCGCAGGGATGTGGATGGAAAACCGGCCCGAGCGGCGCCAGGATCTATCCTGGCGCCGTTTTTTTGTTGTTCTGTAAAAAACGGCCCTTCTGGTGATGTGCAAATCCAAAAGGAGGCAGTTTGAATGAGAAATAAACGCGTATTGTTAATGGTCGAGATTGCAATTTTTGCAGCTCTCGGCTTTGTATTGGATTTTATCGCCTTTCGCATGCCGCAAGGAGGATCGGTCAGCTTGGTCATGATTCCGATCGTGCTGATGGCATTTCGGCGGGGCATTGCAGCCGGTGTCATCACGGGGCTATTGGTCGGCTTGCTGCAAATTGTTACTGGAGTCATCTCAGTTGCGCCGCTGTCGTTCGGCTTTGTCGTCATGCAAGTCATATTGGATTATTTGCTGGCATATGGCGTCGTCGGTTTGGCCGCAATGGTGAGGGGCCGTTACTTGGAAGCTGTGCAGGCGAAAAAGACCGGAAAAATCATTGTCATGGTCGCACTTGGCGTGTTGATCGGTTCATTTCTCCGCTATGTGATCCATGTCATTACCGGGATCCTGTTCTTCGGCATGTATGCTGATGGCAACGTCTTCATCTATTCAGCGGTCTATAACGCTACCTATATGATTCCTGTTGCAATCGTCGCGGCGATTGTTTGCTCACTACTGTTTATCACAGCCCCGCGTTTGACACAGCCAGACGCTTGATGAAAGCCGCCTATCGATAGGCGGCTTTTTTAGATTGTTAAGTTAATTGATTATATTTAATTTGGATATTTATGGTAAAATTTCGAACGGTAGGAGAGGCGAGACCGGCTTATTCTATGTTATAATGCTCAAATAGAATAGTTTGAAAGAAGGGTCAGTATGATAGCGACTAATGAAAAAGATATTGAAGGTTTGAAAAAAGCCGGACAGATGGTGGCGGAAATCCGCGAAACGATGAAAGCCGCCGTGAAGCCCGGCATCACGACGAAAGAACTCGATGAACTGGGCGGCCGCCTGTTTAAAGAATGGGGCGGCGTCTCTGCCCCGAAATCGGAATATGATTTCCCGGGCTATACATGCATCAGCGTCAACGAAGAAGTGGCGCACGGCATTCCAGGAAAACGCGTTATCAATGACGGCGATATCGTCAATATTGACGTGTCCGGATCATTTGGGGAGTATTTCGCGGACACCGGCATTTCATTCGTGGTCGGTGAAGGGCATGAAGCGAAAGAAAAGCTTTGCCAAGCGGCAGAATCCGCATTCGAACGCGCCATGATGAAAGTAAAAGCCGGCGCCAAACTGAACCAGATCGGCAAAGCAGTCGAACGCGAAGCGAAAGACCAAGGTTTGTTCGTCATCAAGAACTTGACAGGGCATGGCGTTGGGAAATCGCTTCACGAAGCACCGCAATATATCCTTAATTATTACGATGCATGGGAAACGACGATCTTGAAAGAAGGCATGGTGCTCGCAGTCGAGCCGTTTATTTCCCAAAAGGCCGAGCATATCATCGAATCAGGCGACGGCTGGACCTTCATCACGCCGGACCAATCGCTCGTCGCACAGATCGAACATACCGTTCTCGTCACAAAAGGCGAACCGATTCTGCTGACGAAACTTGAAAACTAGAATCATTGAACATAAAAAAACAACCATCAGCCGATGGTTGTTTTTTTATGGCGTCATATCTGTTTTTGCCGGCTTCTTCTTGATTAACAGAATACCGGTCAGTAAAACGCCGCTCAAGAATAAAGCTGCCGTACTGACCAGCATCTCGTCCATGCCGTGGCGGACGGCGATTGCGACAAATGCCCAGATAAAGACCAAGGTCAGCGGAATATCTGAATGGTGGAAGCGTATATGAAGCGCCAATGCGGTCGCCACAGTCAACATGATGACCGTCCATAATTGATCGCTCAGCCCCCAGCCGCTCCAGCTGTAGAAAGTCAACACATAGCTAATGTTAGCGATGGTCGCAACACTGATCCAACCAAGATTGACGGAGACCGGCAAACGTTCCATAAAGCCACGTTCGTCATTTCCGTATTCCAAGTATAAAGCGATTAGCGACAATAGATAGGCAATCATTGCAGCGATCGACCAAATAAAGAACTCATAATGCCAGCAAAGCAGCCAGGCGATATTGAAAACAGCGCTCAAGATAAAATATAATGACACTTTTGCTGAAGGGTGCACTCCTTTTTTCAAGCGCAGCCAAAAGCCGATAATCCAGATAGCCAATAATATATAGATAACGGACCAGATGGAAAATGCATAACCGGCCGGCGTAAAGAGGACCGGCACACGGTCGGAGATTTCACCGGTAGTCTGACCGTTGATCGGCAGTATATTCGCCAAGGCATTCATGGCGACGACGGCGATAAAAGCCAGCGTCATCAGCAGTACGCGAATCATATGAAATCCCTCCTCAAATATCAGTATAAACTCGCCAGCCCGCACGACCAACAAGAAAGTGCAGGAAGTTTTTGAAAAATGGCGATATCGTGAAAAGTACAAGGCGGTCGCCGTTCCCGTTCAGTGAACGGAGATGTTATACTTATTAATGTATTTTGAAAATTCGTGACCGCAGGGGGAAAAAAGATGACGAATACATATCCGGAAGTATGGGAGCTCGATAGTTTATTTTCAGGGGGAAGCGATTCAGCTGAATTGAGAACGCATCTGGCCGCAACAGGCAATAAACTGGCCGATTTCGAACATGCCGCTGCTGCATTCGGTGTCCCGAAACAAACGGCCGACGCGCAGCGGGTGGCGGCGTTCTTGGAACAGACGAGTGATGTATCGGTGGATCTCCGCCAAGCCGGGGCGTTTATCGGCTGCTTGATGGCGCAAAACACCGAAGACAAAAAAGCGGCCTTGCTGCAAAGTGAAGTCGGGCTTATGAGGTCCCGTTTCGAGAGCGCTTTCTTGAAATTCAAGCAGGCGCTTATGGAGACGGATCCGAATGTCTGGTCAGAGCTGCTTTCGACTAAGGATTTGAATGAATTTGCCTTTATCCTTGAAGAATGGCGCAAAGAAGCGAAACGGCTGTTATCTGAACAAGAGGAAGGACTCATTACATCGCTCGGCATCGATGGCTATCACGCGTGGAGCGAATTATACGATCTGCTGATCGCTTCCGTATCGGTCCAAGTGGAAGTCGACGGGGAAGACAAGACCTTATCGGTGGGGCAGGCGAATAATTTAAGCTCTCACCAAGATGCAACTGTACGCAAGGAAGCTTATGACAAGCTGGAAGCGGCATGGGGCGAAAAAGAAGAGCTGTTTGCCAAGACTTTGAACTCGCTCGCAGGATTCCGGCTGCAGATGTATAAAAAACGCGGCGTCGACAATGTGCTGGAAGAGCCGTTGCAGATGAACCGCATGAAACAGGAAACTTTGGACGTCATGTGGCAGGCCATCAGCGAACACAAACAGCCATTTGCGGATTACCTGGCACGTAAGGCGCAATTGCTCGGCAAAGACCAGCTTGCCTGGTACGATGTTGACGCGCCGGTCGTTGAAAACTCCCAGTCGTTCGACTACGCACAAGGGTCGGAGTTCATCATCCGCCATTTCGGGAAATTCGGCCCAGAATTGGAGAAATTCTCCCGCCACGCGCTGGAAAACGGCTGGGTGGAAGCAGAAGACCGTGCACATAAGATGCCGGGCGGCTTTTGCACTTCGCTTCCGAAAAGCGGCGAATCGCGCATCTTCATGACCTATAGCGGATCGATGTCTAATGTCGCGACATTGGCCCATGAATTGGGGCATGCTTTCCATACGCATGCACTGCAACCGATGCATGACTTGAACCGCAGCTATGCGATGAACGTCGCCGAAACGGCGTCGACATTCGCAGAAATGATCGTAGCGGACGCAGCGGTCAAGAACGCTGTGACCAAAGAAGAGAAAATCTCGTTGCTGGAAGACAAGATTCAGCGCAGTGTGGCATTTTTCATGAACATCCATGCCCGCTTCCTGTTCGAGACCAGATTCTATGAAGAACGCAAGAATGGCGTAGTTCCGGCAAGCCGCTTGAACGAATTGATGGAACAGGCTCAAGAGGAAGCGTTTGCCGGCAGTTTATCGGAAGGGCATCCACATTTCTGGGCATCGAAATTGCATTTCTATATCACCGATGTACCGTTCTATAATTTCCCGTATACATTCGGTTACTTGTTCTCACTCAGCGTGTACGCGAAAGCGCTCGAAGAGGGACAAGGGTTCGAAGAGAAATATATGGCCTTGCTGCGGGATACAGCAATCATGAGTACAGAACAATTGGCGATGAAGCATCTTGGCGAAGATATTACTGAAAAAGGATTCTGGGAAAAAGGCATCGCCTTGTGTACAAAAGATGTTGAAGAATTCATCAAATTGACTGCAGAAGAGGGATAAGATGAATCTGCTTTTTGAAGGCAAAACCTGTTATCTGCGCACACTCACCGTAGAAGATGCTGAAGACATGGTACAGATCCTGGTGAAAAACCGCGATTATTGGGCGATTTATGAGCCGAGGCATCGCGATAGTTATTTCACGATCGCCGTACAGCGCGAGAAAATCCGTGAATCGATCTACCAGGCGCGGGAAAATCGGGAATACAGTTTCGGGATTTTCTCACACGACGGCAATCAACTGATCGGCCATATTTCCATTTACAGCATCAAGCGCTTGCCGTTCCTAAGCGCCTTGGTCGGCTACTCGATGGACGAAGAGTTTATCGGTCGCGGCATTGCGAGCGAAGCGGTCCGCTTGATTACGGCTTTCGGATTTGAACAATTGCGGCTCCATCGTGTGGAAGCGTACGTCGCTCCGGATAATATCGGTTCGCTGCGCGTGCTCGAAAAAGCGGGGTTTGAACAGGAAGGGTTGCTCAAGCAATTCCTGTTCATCAATGGGGAATGGAAAGATCATTATTATTACGCATTGCTCGAACAGGATTTTTGAAAGGGCAAGGCCGCCTATCTGAGATGGTGGAAGGATATGCGGAGATGGTTTGAAAAATGATGAAGGGAGAGGGTGCCAGATGAATCCCGAGAAATTATTTGCCTATCACCAATGGGCAAGTCAAAAGGTACTGCAATTGGTGGAAGACTCAGGCGAAGAGTATTACACGAAAACGGGGCAGAATTCATTTCCATCGATCCGTGAAACCGTTGCCCATGTCATCGGCGTCGAAAAGATGTGGTTCAAACGAATGAATGGGGTCAAGAGCCCGGAGTTTGAACATTTTGATGTAGATACGGTCGAGAAAGCGAAAAATGCCTTGTTATTGCTTCATGCGGAGATGGAATTGTATTTCGCCTCGCTGTCAGAAGAAAGCTGGCAAGAAGAGCTGGATTACCGCAATATGAAAGGCAACGAGTTCCGCCACAGCCGCGAAGAAATGCTTTTCACCGTGGTCAACCACTCGAGCTACCACCGAGGGCAGATTACTTCCTTATTGCGCCAATTCGGCAAAGCCGGCATTCCGCTGGATTATATTTATTTCCAAAAAGAAAACCGCTGAGATTTCTCAGCGGTTTTCGTCTTTATTGCCGTCGACGACGACGTCGAGTTTTCCGGTTTTCGGGTCGATGACGAGGCCATGGACAGGGACGGTTTTGTCCATCAATGGGTGATGGCGGACCATGTCGACGCTGTGGCGCACGCTCTCCGTTACGTTATCGAAGCCTTTCAGCCATTCGTCGAGATTGACGCCAGAGAATTTCATCTGTTCGATCGTGCTTTCCTCAATGCCGCGCTCTTTCATCTTCTCGATGATGCCTTCCGGTTTCACTTTGGCCATACCGCAGTCGTGGTGCCCGACAATATAAATCTCATCGGCCTTCAATTCGTACACCGCCACGAACAAGCTGCGCATGATGCCGCCAAACGGGTGGTTGATGACAGCACCGGCGCTTTTGACGATTTTCACATCGCCGTTCTTGAAGTTCATCGCTTTTGGCAAGAGTTCAAGCAGGCGGGTATCCATGCAAGTCAAGATGACGATCCGCTTATCCGGGAGATTGGTGGTGATGAATTCCTCGTAGCGTTTTTCTTCTACAAATTTTTCGTTGTAATCCAAAATCTCATTCAATAAAGACATCGTTTTTCCTCCTTGATGGTGGTTTGGGATTTAACGCGACATTTTTTCGAGCTGGTCGATCATGCCGAGCGACCGGCCAGTGCCGATCGCAACGGATTCCAACGGGTCCGGCGCAATATGGACCGGGACGGAAATCTCTTGCGTGAGCCATTCCTGCAAGCCTTTCAACAAGGCACCGCCGCCAGAAATGACGACGCCCTGGTCGACCATATCGCCCGACAATTCAGCGGGGCAATTTTCCAAAGTGGCACGAATGCATTCCAAAATAGCCGACAAGGACTCGCTGAGCGCTTTTTGCATTTCGTCGGAACTCAACTCGATCGTTTTTGGCAATCCGCTCAATACGTCGCGGCCGCGGATATTCATTTTTTTCGGTTCGTGGGGAATCGGGGCGTAGCCGATTTCTTTTTTGATCGTTTCAGCCGTTTTCTCGCCGATCAATAGATTATAATGCTTGCGCACGTACTGAATGATGTCTTCATCCATCCGGTCACCGGCGATCTTGATCGTATTGGAAGACACCACACCGCCAAATGAAATGATGGCGACTTCTGTCGTACCTCCTCCAATATCGACGATGACCGAAGCGACAGGTTCCGTGATCGGCAAGTCGGCGCCGATTGCTGCCGCTACTGTCTCTTCGATCAGGTGGACGGATTTTGCGCCGCTTTGTTTGACGGCATCATGGATGGCGCGTCGTTCGACAGCGGTGGCACCGGACGGGGTGCAGACCATGACTTTCGGCTTTCTAAGAGAGCCGCCGAGTTGTTTCGCGGCTTTTTGCATGACCAGCTTCAAGAGCTCGCGGGTCACGTCAAAGTCGGCGATGACGCCTTCTTTCATCGGTCGCACAATGCGGATGGAATCAGGCGCTTTGCCGAGCATGGCTTTCGCTTCGGTGCCGATAGCAATGACAGCGCCGCTGCGGGCATCCAAGGCGACGATGGATGGTTCATTCAAGATGACGCCTTTTGACTTTGTATAGACGAGAATATTGGCGGTACCGAGATCGATCCCGATATCCGTTGCAGAAAACATGGATGAATTCCTCCTAATCGGTATAAACACTGCTTATTCAAATTTTATCACTTTTCTGTGAGATGTGATAGAGGGAGGAGAGACAGAAAAAAGCTCTGCCCCGCATATGCGAGGCAGAGCTTTTTTACTTAATGACGCTCTTTCGGAAGCGGATCGATATGCTCTGCATCATGGCTATGAAGCTCTTTGCCAAGGAAATGAAGCAGTGTGAAGAAGAACATGAAGATCACAGCCATAAATCCGAGGACAGCAGTAATACCGTAAAGCATAGTGATAACCCCTCTCTAAACTGTAATTATCATACTCAGTATACATGAAAACGCATGGAAAATTAAGTGTCGAATTATCGACCTTTAAAATGCCCAGTTGCCGCTGCGGAAAATCGGTTCGCGCGTGCCATCTTCCAAAATACCGTCGATGTCCATATCGGCTGAGCCGACCATGAAATCGACATGTGTGATGCTTTGGTTCAAGCCGTGCTCTTTCAGTTCATCCGCTGACATCGTCTTGCCGCCTTCTAGACAGAATGCATAGGCGCTGCCGATCGCGAAGTGGTTGGACGCATTTTCATCGAATAATGTGTTGAAGAACAAGATGCCGGAATCTGAAATCGGCGATTGGTGCGGCACCAATGCCACTTCGCCGAGACGGTGAGAACCTTCGTCTGTGGCAACCAATTCCTTGAGCACTTCTTCGCCTTGTTCAGCGGAGACATCGGTGATGCGGCCGCCTTCGAACGTGATTTTAAAGTTATCGATGATATTGCCGCCGTAGCTGAGCGGTTTGGTGCTCGAGACAAAGCCATTGACATCGTCTTTATGCGGCACTGTAAACACTTCTTCTGTCGGCATATTGGCCATGAAAGTATGGCCTTTTTCATTGACGGAACCAGCGCCTGCCCATAGATGGCCTTTTGGCAGTGCGACTTCGAGGTCGGTGCCAGGTGCCTGGTAATGAAGCTTGGCGTATTTCTTATCGTTCAAATAATCAGCTTTAGTGTGGAGCGTGCGGTCATGCTCGATCCAAGCTTCGATGGGGTCTTTCGTATCTGCACGGACAGCCTTAAAAATCGCTTCCCAAAGTGCTTCCACTTGCTCGTTTTCCGGGAGGTCCGGGAACACTTTTTCTGCCCATTGCTCAGAGGGGGCTGCGAGGACACACCAGCTGATTTTATCGGATTGCACATATTGGCGGTATTTACTCAGCGCTTGTCCGGTCGCTTTCTGGGACGCCGAAATGCGTTTCGAATCGATGCCTTTCAGCAAGTCCGGGCTTTGCGAAACGACGCTGATGAACGCTGCGCCTTGCTCCGCCAATTGCTCGCGCTCCTGGACTTTCCATTCCGGAAATTCGGCAAAAGAATCTTCCGGTGCTTTCTCAAAGCGCGTGCGGGAAATCACATCGTCGCTCCAGTCCACAAATACTTGTCTTGCACCTTCTTCATAGGCTTTCTTAGAAATCAAGCGGACAAATGGTGCAGCGTCTATGGAAGCTGCAATATACAATTTTTGGTCAGGCTGGATATTGACGCCTACCTTTACCGCCAATTCAGCATAGCGGGATAATTTTTCATCAAATGTAGTCATTTCTAAAACACTCCTCTCATCCTTTCTATAGTAGCAATATTCAAACACGTAGCGCAATAGTCAGGTGCTTGAAAGAAAAACGAGTTGCATTTATAATTATAAAAGTTTAATATATAAACAAAAGTTTGAAAGGGAGGGAGCCAATGAATCGCAACGAACAAAAAATCTTAGCGTTGATTGAGCGCAATCCGTATTTGTCCCAACAGGAAATGGCAGATGCGCTCGGGATTTCACGGCCATCTTTAGCCAATCTGATCTCCGGGCTTATCAAACAAGGCAGAATTCTCGGCCGTGCATATGTCTTGCCTGAAGAGAATGCGGTCCTGTGCATCGGCGGGGCGAATGTGGACCGAAAATTCCATTTGAAAGCACCGTCTGTCCACGGTACCTCGAATCCGGCAACGGTGACGAGGAGTGTCGGAGGCGTCGCGCGCAATATCGCTGAAAACCTGGGCCGTCTTGGGCACGAAGTCCAATTGGTATCGGTTGCCGGAGATGATCCGGAATGGCGTTTCATCGGAGAAGTTTCTTCGCCTTATATGGATACTGCCATGACCAAAACGCTTTCACAAGGTGCGACGGGCAGCTATACTGCCGTGTTGGAACCCGACGGTGAAATGACTTTGGCTCTGGCGGATATGGACATCTACTCGGAATTGACCCCGAATTACCTGGAGCCGCATCGCAGCAAGTTGATGCGGGCGAAACTATTGGTAGCCGACTTGAACTGCCCAAAAGAAACCGTCAAGTACTTGCAGGATCTCGCAGCTTCTTCCGAAGTGCCGCTCGCCGTCATTCCTGTATCGGCCCCCAAGATGGATCGTCTAGATGAAGAGTTGAACGGTGTCTCGTTTCTCATCTTGAACCGCGACGAAGCAGCCCTCAGGCTCGGCATCTCCATCCATGATCAAGCCGGTTGGAAGCGTGCGGTCGAATTGCTTCTCGAACAAGGCACCAAAACGGCGGTCGTGACTGGCGGAAAAGACGGCGCCATGGCGGGCGACGAAAATGGCGTGGAGTATTTCCCGGCAATCGAAACGCAGCAAGTAGAAGATGTCACAGGAGCTGGAGATGCGTTCTCAGGCGGCCTTCTTCACGCTCACCTATCCGGCTATGATTTTCGTAAAGCGGTGCAGATGGGCATGCTCAATGCAGCCAAGACGCTCGCAAGCAGCCAAACAGTACGTCCTGAATTAACGGAAACGGTGTTAACCAAAGAACTGGAGGAATTGAAATGACAAACATGATCAGCTACTCAACAGAAGTGCAGGAAGCCATCGAACAGAAAAAACCGATCGTCGCTTTAGAATCGACGATCATCTCCCACGGCATGCCATACCCGCAAAACGTAGAAACGGCGCGTGAAGTCGAGCAGATCGTCCGCGACCACGGAGCCATTCCGGCAACGATCGCGCTGATGGACGGGCAGATTAAAATCGGCTTGTCGGATAACGAGCTGGAACTTCTGGGCAATTCACCAGACGTTGCGAAAGTATCCCGCCGAGACATCGGCCAATTGCTCGCCACGAAAAAAATCGGTGCGACGACGGTTGCCGCGACGATGATCTGTGCAGAGCTTGCCGGCATCCGCGTCTTCGCGACCGGCGGCATCGGCGGAGTCCACCGCGGTGCGGAAGCGACGATGGATATTTCGGCTGACTTGGAAGAGTTGTCGAATACAGGGGTTGCGGTCGTCTGCGCAGGCGCGAAATCGATTCTCGATATCGGGCTGACACTTGAATACCTCGAGACAAAAGGCGTTCCGGTCATCGGCTACCAAACAGACGAGATGCCGGCTTTCTATACACGCCATAGCGGCTTCCCATTGAGCTACGGTTCACAAACGACTGAAGAGCTTGCAGCTATCCTAAAAGCGCAATGGTCGCTCGGGTTGAAAGGCGGGGCGGTCATCGCCAACCCGATCCCACAAGAACATGCACTTGATAAAGACTTCATCGATAGCATCATCGAACAAGCAATGGCAGAAGCGAAAGCAAACGGCATCAACGGCAAAGACGTGACGCCATTCCTACTCGGCAAAGTAAAAGAATTGACCGAAGGCAAGAGTCTCGTTGCCAACATTGAACTCGTCAAGCACAATGCAAAAGTCGGAGCAGAACTCGCGGCTTCGTACAGTGCACTTTAAGGACAATTTGTGAAAAAAAGACCCCTTGTGGGTCTTTTTTTATTGTTTGCCGGTTGTTCTGTTTTCAGGAGCTCTTTTTCAGGGTAAGGAAAAATAAGGAGTTGAAGCTCATGAAAACGGATGTGTTTATCGGCGGAGGGGGAATAGGAGGGCTGACGCTCGCATTGAAATTGGCACGGCGCGGCTTCGATGTCGTACTTGCCGAACGCATGGCCGTGCGTTCTCCGACCTATAAAGGAGAGTTGCTGCAGCCGAAAAGCATGCAGGTGTTCGACGGGCTCGGGGTATACGACTCGATTTGCGATCGTTCCAATGAAATCAAAGTGCTCGATATGCTGGAACTCTCCAGTACCTTGAAAGTGAAAGACCAATCGTTTATGGATTATAGCGTATTGCCAGGAAAATACAATGCCGCTTATATGATCCATCATGAAGAGCTGAAGACCATTATCCGGAAAGCGGCTTGTGAATACGACAACTTCCATTACCTGAAAGGAACTGCCTGCAAGGGCTATACAGAAAACACTGCCATTCTCCAAAAAGGCACTGAAAAGTTTGAAGTGGAAGCCAAGTTTTTCTTTGGTGCGGAAGGGCGGTCGTCAGTGACCAGAAAAGCAATGGAAGTTGAAGTCAAGCAGACAACGTACAACCATCATTTCCTGACGGTGACGTTTCCGCGGGCTGAGAATTTCACAGATGGCAAAATCATCTCCACTTACAATCGTTTCCTTGGGCTATTCCCTCTTCCTGATGACCAAGTACGCAGCGTCTATTTGATTCCGCCAGGTGATTATAAGAGTTTGAAGGAAAAGCCGATCAGTCATTTCCATAAGCTTTATACCGATTTGGCGCCGGCAGTGGACGGATATGTTCAACGATTGACCGACTGGAAAAAAATCCAGCTGATGATTCCCGTCATGTATCATGCCCAATCCTATGTGAAAGGCAATAAAGCGATTATCGGAGATGCGGCGCATGCCGTCCATCCGATGGCCGGGGAAGGCATGAACATGGCGATACAGGATGCTGATGTGCTCGGTGAATTGGCTGCGGATATGCTGGCTGAGGAAAAAAACGATACCACCAACCTGAAATGGTATGAAAAAGTGCGCTACCGCCGTGCAGACCATGTCATCCAGCTAAGCCATTTGGCGGCGCTCGCCTATTCATTCCCGTATCGCCCAGTCAGTTATTTGCGCCAACGGACTTTTGAGCGCATGGAAGAAGATCCGATTCTTCACTTCAAGCAGATGCTCAACGTTTCAGGGCTTGGATTATGGAAAGAGAACGTCCGGGACCGCTTTATCCAAGGCGGATTCATGCCGGTACGCGCGAAGGAATTGGCAGAAGGCACGAAAGAACTGAAATACTACAAACCGGAAGACGACTACCCGTGGAAAGTGGAGGGACTTATATGATCGATATAATGAAGATGGTAAAAGCAAGAACGTATATGAAACGCAATGAGCCCTTCCTGTACAGCTGGCATGCTTATGTCGGCTATGAACTGGACCTATTTAAGGCATTCGAACGACCGGTTACACAATTTGATGTAGCCGATGCTTTAGAACTCGATGAGCAGCTACTTGCGCAATGGGTAGCAATCGGGGTCTCGATTGGCTATTTAAAGGAAAGTGGACGCAACCGCTACCAAATAAAGAGCCGTTGGAAATTACCGAAATCCAAAGGCAATAATTCATCAGGTGTATTGCTGAAGGAAATGATGGAACTGCATATCCCGACGCTTTTGGAGTACCCGAAAATGATGCGCAACCAAAGCCGTCTTCACTTTGATGAGGATGAGCACGCATCGACTGTCGCAGAAACAAGCCGCTTGCTTGAAGTATTGGCGTATCCGAAAATGGCCAAACGATTGAAGGAAAAAGACTGCCGCCGCGTGCTTGATATCGGCTGCGGGGAAGGCGGCTACATAAAGAAATTGGGCCAGCGATTCCCAACGACTCAATTTACGGGAATCGAAATCAGCGAGGAAGTCGTCGAAAAGGCGAAAGAACTGACAGCGGATCAAAAAAATGTCTCTATTGAACAGGCAGATCTGTGGAATTACAAGCCCGAATCCCCGCAGGATATGGTCATGCTCAATAACGTATTGCATTATATCCCGCTCGAAAAGCGCCAGGCCTTGTTCAAGGAAATCAGCAGCTGGATCGCACCAGGCGGCATTTTCTCTGTTGTTACCCCAATTGCCGGCGGTCCGGACAGCCCGCCATTCGCCAATGTCTTCAATAGCTTCTTCTCCTCATTCGACAATCTTTACCGGTTGCCAAAACGAGAAGAACTTATCGAATGGGGCGAAGAATCAAACCTGGAATTTCTCAGCCTCCGCACTGTCATCAAAGAAGGCGGCTGGTACATCGTGCAATATGAAAAGAAAAGCGAGAGCGCCCGTTAAGCTTCGACAGGCATAAGACGAGTTTCCGAAGCGGCGCTCTTTGCCGCACAGGGGAATTGGCTTACGACCCGAGAGTCAGGCCATTGAAGCTAGACAATAAGAAAAGCTGAAGCAGCCGTTTAGATTCGACAGGCATAAGACGGATGGCCGAAGCGGCGCTTTTTGCCGCACAGGACAGTCGGCTTATGACCCGAGAATCTGGCTGCTGAAGCTAGACAAGAAAAGCGAAAGCGTCCGTTTTTAGGAAGCTAACCTAAGGACGCGACGTCCTGTCGCAACGGTTAGCTGACCCACATCCTGTGGCCCCTCGACAGGCATAAGACGAGTTTCCGAAGCGGCGCTCTTTGCCGCACAGGAAAATTGACTTATGACCCGAGAAGCTGGCTACTAAAGCAAAGCACAAAAAAACCCTGAAGCGTTGAGCTTCAGGGTTTTTTTATTTGCGCAATGAGCCGAGTTCAGAGGCAATGGCCTGCATTTCATTTGGGCTGAAATTATCGCGGTTTTTGACCATCTCGTAAATTTCACGCAAGTCTTCGTACTCGGAAGTGTTGAAATGCTCGGCTTTCATTGCATCCACATTGACCATACGCAGTTTCGTTTTTATTTCTTCAATCATAAAATCGACGTTCTCAGGTGATTGTTTGGATAAATCCATGATCCATTCCTGCCTTTCGGGTGGGTATGCTTTATCATTTCATTATTCAAATAGAATGTCAATTGCCAGAACGTGCTTGTTCTTTCTCTTCCTTGATCTTCGCCGTGATTTTCTTCGTCTCGTAAACGATGACCCCGGAAAGTCCGAGAAGGCCGATCAAGTTCGGGAAAGCCATTAAGCCGTTCATGACATCGGAGAATGTCCACACAACATCAAGCGAAACGGTTGCGCCGACAAAGACCATCGCAACGAAAGCGATGCGGTAGACGATCAATAAGCTTGGATTCTTGAACAAGTACTGGAAACATTTCTCACCGTAATACGACCAGCCGATGATCGTCGAAGAAGCGAAGAAGATCAAGCCGATTGCTACGATGATCGGGCCAGCACCGCCAAGGAACTGCTCGAATGCAGCAGTCGTAAGTGCCGCGCCTTCAAGGCTGTCATCCAAATACAAGCCGGACATGACGATTGTGATGCCTGTGATCGAACAGATGATTAAGGTATCGAACAATACTTGCGTCATGGATACCAAAGCTTGGCGCCCAGGCATATCGGTTTTTGCTGCCGCAGCCGCAATCGGTGCAGATCCAAGGCCGGCTTCGTTGGAGAAGACGCCTCGTGCGACACCGTAGCGGATCGCAGCACCAATGGCACCGCCGACTGCCGCTTCGCCTGTAAAGGCTGCGCTGAAAATCGTGCCAATGGCTGCTGGAATGAGATCCATATTAAGAATCATGATGATAATTCCGGCGATGATATAGAATAAGGCCATAAATGGAACAAAGAATGCTGTAACTTTACCAATGGTCTTGATTCCGCCGATAATGACGACGGCAGCGAAAATGGTCAGGATGATGCCCGTGATCCATGTCGGCACAGAGAATGTATCGCGCACGACGGAGGCGACGGAGTTGGACTGTGTGCCGTTTCCGATCCCGAATGCTGCAATGGCACCGAAGATGGCGAATAACACCGCCAGCCATTTCTGTTTTAACCCATGTTCAAGATAATACATCGGCCCGCCGGCCATTTGGCCTTTTGCATCGACGATTCGATATTTGACGGCGAGGACGGCTTCTCCGTATTTCGTCGCCATACCGAAGAATGCAGAGAACCACATCCAGAACACGGCTCCTGGGCCGCCGAGAATGACGGCAGTCGCGACGCCGACAATATTTCCTGTACCGACTGTCGCGGCCATAGCTGTCGACAAGGCTTGGAAATGAGAAATATCGCCTTGTGCATCTTTATCCGGATTTTTGCTGAACGTCAGCTTTAATGCATACGGCAAAAGACGCAATTGCAAGAGCCCCAAGCGTACAGTCAGGAAAATCCCTGTCCCTACCAGGAGAATCAAAAGCGGCGGTCCCCATACATAACCGCTGATCGTGCCTAGAAATTCTGTTAATGCCTCCATCTTTTCTCCCCCTTTTTATTACTCTTTTCTTTAGTAAAATTCCTCCTGTAGTGTTAATATTCCGAAAGTTTTATATTATAGTCAAGTTATTTTTAAAAAATAATTTACGAAGTGTTTAGATTATGGAGGAACAGGGAAAAATTCGAAGTATGATAGAAACTATAATTTATACTAGGAGGAATTTGGAATGAGCCAAAACAAATTAATGACAGGAATAGTAGTAGGCGCGGCTGTAGGTGCACTAGTTTCACTTTTGGACCGCAATACGCGCGAAGACGTGATGGACAAATCGAAAAGAGCAAGCGATAACGCGAAGTACTATGCGAACAATAAAGATGAATTGAAATCAGCATTCAAAGAACAGGCAGAACGTGCTCAAAACCTTTATGCCCGCATCTCCGAAGACGCTGCTTATGTAGGTGGAAAGGTAGAACAAGTGAAAAAGCTTGTCCCTGAAGTGAAAGAAGTAGCACAGGATGCAAGAGGCGCAGTGATGGAAACGAAAGAAGCGGTAATCGATACTAAAGAAGATGTTATGTCAGCAGTTAAAGAAGATAACCCGTCACCGAGTTCTTCACTGACGGATGATTCTTCTTCTGAAAACGGCTCTTCATCAAACGATACCAACTCTCAGAACCAGAACCGAAACTAAAGGCCAGTTTCATGGCAACGCAAAAAAAAGGCGGCCAGTCCCAAGTGCGTAAACCGAAATACGACGTGCTGACTGGCCGTGGATTTATAAAAGAATTAGGGAAACGGATTAAAGACGTCGATGTGCAGGGACTCGGAGCGCAATTGGCGTTTTTTTTCCTATTATCGATTTTTCCACTACTAATTTTCCTGGTCACCCTGCTTCCTTATTTGAATCTGCCGAGGGAGGAAGTCTTCCTGTTTATGGAAGATGTCATTCCGGCAGAGGTATATGTGCTCATTGAGCAGACCTTGAATGAAATCTTAACTGACCAAAACAGCGGCTTGCTGTCATTCGGTGTGCTCGCGACAATCTGGTCAGCGAGCCTCGGAATGGATGCTTTGATCAAATCCTTGAATGCTACATATAGAGTCAAGGAGAGCAGACCGTTGTTAGTAGCAAGGGGTATGTCGATTTTAATGACCATTCTGTTGATTATTATGCTGGTGGTAGCGCTGGCGTTGCCGATATTCGGCCGTCAGATTGGACTGTTCTTTTTCGCATTCCTTGGTCTTGAGGAAGGGTTTTTGGAATTATGGGGAATGATCCGTTTCACCATTCCGGCCTTGATTACATTCATTGTATGCGCCGTGATCTATTGGCTTGCGCCGAATGTGCGGATCAGTTTCTGGACAGTGCTGCCCGGAGCGGCTTTCGCGTCGCTCGGTTGGCTGTTGCTATCATTTTTGTTCTCCATTTATATCAATAACTTTGGTAATTTCTCGGCCACCTATGGAAGCATCGGCGGGATTATCCTGCTGTTGCTATGGCTTTATCTTTCAGCGATGCTCTTGATCATCGGCGGGCAAATCAATGCCGTCATGCAAGGAAGGCGGCTATCCAGAAAACGGCTGCATAAAAAGAAGACGGCAATCCCCAGTAAATGAGGGGAAGCCGTCTTTTTTTTTTGTGGAACTTCAGACGTTGCGGTTGAGCATTCGCAATCCGTTCAAGATGACCAGGATGGTGCTGCCTTCATGTCCGATGACACCAAGCGGCAAAGAAATCGCCTGAAAAAAATTCGACAAGATGAGCACTAGGATGACAGCGACAGAGAAAAAGATATTCTGTTTGACGATGCGCTGCATTTTTCGCGCCAGACGGATCGAATAGGAAATGCGGGATAAATCATTTTTCATCAAAATAACGTCCGCGGTTTCTAGAGCAATATCGGTTCCTTCACCCATGGCGATGCCGGTCGTGGCCGTCGCAAGCGCTGGAGCATCGTTAATGCCGTCTCCTGTCATCGCTACATATTTGTATTTAGCTAATAGTTTTTTTAAGTACTGCACTTTATCGCCAGGCAGGCATTCGGCGATGTATTCGTCGACACCGGTTTCTTCGGCGATGGCTTTTGCGGTTTTACGATTATCTCCGGTCAGCATGATGCAATAAATGCCGCGGTCCTGAAGTTCGGCGATGGTGGATTTGGTAATGTCACGGACAGTATCTTTTAGCGCCATGGCAGCGAGTATGCCATGCCCATCCCTGACAAAAGTGACGGTTTTTCCTTGATTCGCCAGGTTTTCAAGAACACCGCCTTTAAAAGCATAAGCTTCTTGTTCACCGACAAAGCCGGGTTTGCCGATTAGGATTTCATCGCCATTCAATTGTGTTTTCAACCCGTTTCCGGGCACATCCACAACTTGCAGATTGCGCAGCGGCTCGAAGCCTTGCTGAATGACAAAATCGGTCATCGCTTTTGCGAGCGGGTGGTTGGATTGGGATTCAATTCCTGCGACCAGCGCCATTACGTGTTCGCGATCTGCGTCTTGGCGGATGATGAAATCTGTCACTTCGGGTTTGCCGCGAGTCAATGTGCCGGTTTTATCGAATGCGATGGCTTTGATGACGCTTAAATTCTCCAGATGCGCCCCGCCTTTGAAAATGACACCGCTCTTGGCGCCGTTGGAAATGGCGGCTAGTGTGGCGGGCATAATGGACGCGACCAAAGCACAAGGAGAGGCCACCACAAGCAGCACCATGGCCCGGTAGAAGGTTTCATTCCAGCTCCAGCCCACCAGGAAATGGGGCAGAAACAGCATGAGCACGAAGACGATCAAGACAATTTTGACATAGCGGCCTTCAAAGCGTTCGATAAATTGTTGGGAAGGGGACTTTTCGCTTTCAGCAGATTGGACGAGCTCGATGATTTTTTGAAACATCGTTTCGGAACTTGGTTTGGTCATGACCATGGTAATCGAGCCGGACAAATTGACGGTGCCCGCAAACAAATTATCGTGTTGGTATTTGGACACTGGAATCGCTTCGCCGCTGATGGCGGATTCATCGACAGCGGTTTGTCCGGAATGGACTTCACCGTCGACAGGAATTCGCTCACCGGGCCGTACGGCGACGAGGTCTCCTGTGTCCAATTCGCCGACCGGAACGCGCACCGTCTCGCCGGATTCTTTCAATAGCCAGGCTTCATCCGGCTGCATCTCCATGAGGGCAGACAGTTCTTTGCGGCTTTTGTTCATCGTATAAGTTTCTAGTGCGCCGCTTAACGCAAAGATGAAGATCAAGATGGCGCCTTCTGTCCAGTAACCGATGATGGATGCGCCGACAGCTGCCAAAATCATCAGGAATTCGACATTCAATTGTTTGTCTTCGATGGTTTTTTTGATGCCGTATTTGGCCTTGGCGTAGCCGCCGATCACAAACGCCAGCAAATAGATGGCGACGGAGGGAAGAGCGATATCCTGCAATTCCAGGACATAGGCGATGATGATCAGGATCCCTGATAACACCGCAGCGATCAATTCGATATGAGGCTGAACTTTACTCCACATACGCACTCCTCCATCACATGTTCGGGTATCGGTAATTACTGTCAGTTTACCATATGGCGCTGTGGATAGATGGCAGATTTTGCTTATTGTTTGTCAATTCAAAATATTGTTGCGGCAAGACAGCAGAAAAAAGCCCTGGAGCTTCGATTGAAGCTTCAGGGCTTGGGGATTATTCGTTTTCAGTAGAAGGACGGTTTTTGAACTGTTGCATTTTGCTGTCCAAGTCATCGACCATGGCAATCAGCCGGTCAATATCTTCGAGTTCCGTGCTTTCCGGTTCGATGGCATCTAACACATCGAGGAACATGCTGAGCCTTTGTTTCATATAAGTTACTTGCTGTTCCTTATCAGTAATGGATTTTCCCATTGATTCCACCTCATTTCCATTGTATATAGTAGCTGATAACTAAAGGAATATCAATAGTACAGAAAAAAGCAGAAATAACGGTAATTTTTTAATTGAATATTTACACTATTCAATTAATGTGATATAGTGGCATCAATCCTTTACGAGGGGAGGACAAGACAGATCACCGAACCACAAAATAACGCGATGGGAAAGAGGAGGCGATTCGAGCATTTAGGTGGATTCACCGACAGTGCGATTATGGAAACGAACTGTAAACATAAAACATAAAGGCTCAGCCCGCAATCTGCCATGCAGAAACGGACTGAGCCTTTTATGCGTTTAAATCAATTCGTATGTTTCCACAATTTCGATAGTCTCTTCGACAGAACGGACCATCGAGCAGTTTTTACGCGTCAATTCCATCACGCGGGGCATTTTCGCTTCGTTGATATCGCCTTTGATGCGGAAATGCAGGTGGACTTTTGAAACGCGATCCGCTTCTTCGGCGACGCGGACGATTTCCTTGACTTCCACTTCGATGTCTTCTGCTGGCATCCGTTGCTTGTCCAGTACTTTGCGGATGATTCCCGCACTGCAGATGGCCAATGAAGAGACCAGCAATTGATAAGGGCGGAATCCATGCTCTTCATTGGTCGATACATGGAGCTCGCCAAAAGGCAAATGCCCGGTAAATCCGTGTTCATTCATGGAAAATTTCATCTTGTATCTCCTCCTTATGTTAAAATTGTAGCGGAAACTTTCAAAAATAGAAAAGAACGTGCTCGTTCGGGGAGGCATTATGAAATATTTCTTATCAAGCGAACGCGCCCGCTTTTGGATCTTGGTCGCTATTGTGTCGATATCAGGCTTTTCGCAAGGCATGTTATTGCCGCTCATTGCCGTCATTTTCGAGCAGGATGGCGTGTCATCTGCGCTAAACGGCCTCAGTGCGACAGGATTATACATAGGCATTATCGCTGTTGCGCCGTTTATGGAGCCGCAGCTGAGAAAGTTCGGGTTTAAACCGCTTATTCTCGTTGGCGGGGGGATGGTGATCCTCGCTTTGCTTTCGTTTCCGTTATGGAAAAGCGTGTTGTTTTGGTTTGTCTTGCGCATTTTGATTGGCATAGGGGATCAGGCGCTGCATTTTTCGACACAGACATGGATCACCAGCACTTCGCCTCACCACAAGCTGGGGCGCAATATCGCGATTTACGGCATGTCGTTCAGTGTCGGCTTTGGTGCAGGCCCGCTCTTTGTGCCGCTTGTCAAAGTGTTCGAAGCCTTGCCGTTCATCATTTCCGGTGTTCTCTGCTTGATTGCCTGGTCGCTGGTGTTTTTCCTGCGCAATGATTTTCCGGAGCATTCTGCCAGTTCCATGGGCGCTAAAGGAACTTTGCAGCGCTTTCGGATGGCTCTCGTCATCGGCTGGGTCGCCTTTTTGCCTCCGCTCGGCTATGGGTTTTTGGAAGCATCACTGAGCGCGATCTATCCGGTCTATGCTTTGCGCCAATCATTCGATATCAGCATGGTCTCCTATATTCTCGCGGCTTTTTCCATCGGGGCAATCGCCACCCAATTGCCGCTCGGTGAACTCAGCGACCGCATCGGCCGGAAAAAAGTGCTGATGATTGCCTTAAGCGGCGGGGGGATGGCGTTTTTAGTGGCGACGTTCTTCGAATCGAATGCTTGGCTTACGCTCGCCTTGTTCGTGGTGGCGGGCATGTTTGTCGGCTCGACTTTTTCGCTTGGCATTTCCTATATGACCGACTTGATGCCAAAAGAATTGCTGCCGACGGGGAATTTATTGTGCGGCGTGGCATTCAGTGTCGGGAGTTTGCTCGGCCCGGCAGCAGGGGGCTTGTTCCTTGAAGTCACCGAGCAGTTGAGTTTCCTGCTGTTGATCACCGGGATCCTATTGACCTTGTTCACCATCATCGCTTTCAAGGGACCGAAAAACCAAATCGCGTGATTCAAAAAAAGGCGGCCAGAGCATTTGCTCTGGCCGCCTTTTTTGAATAGATTATTTCAAGCTCAATAAGCACACCGCTTCCACTTGCGAAGTCTGCGGGAACATATCAATCGGCTGAATGTATTCGACGCGGTAAATCTTCGTCAATTGCTGCAAGTCTTTCGCGAGTGTCGAAGGGTTGCATGACGTGTAGACAAAACGTTTCGGTTTTACTTTCAAGATGGTTTTCAACAGCGAGTCCGCAAGCCCGGTGCGCGGCGGGTCTACTGTTAATACATCCGGCACATAGCCTTCCTTGCGCCAAGTTTCGAGCCATTTTTCTGCCGTGCCCGTCACGTAAGTCGCTTGATGGCCTTGTTTTTTGGCGTTGGCTTTTGCATCAGCAATGCTTTCCGGAATGGTATCCATGCCGCGGATTTCACGGGCGGAATCCGCCAGCCACAGGCCGATTGTGCCGACACCGCAATAAGCATCGACGACAGATTCCTTACCGGTCAATTTCGCTGCACGTTTGATTTCATCGTAGAGCTTCACGGTCTGTTCCGGATTCAATTGGAAAAACGCGCGGGCAGACAAATCGAACGATAATTCGCCGAGTTCTTCGTGGATGGTCGACTTGCCGAACAAAGTACGCGTCGCTTCGCCGAATACGAGTGAAGTTTTCTCGGCATTGACGTTTTGCACGATGGATACTAGGTTCGGGTCGATTGCGCTCAAGCGTTCGACGAGCACTTTCTCTTTCGGGATGTCTTTGCGCGTCGTGATGAGTACAAGCTGAATTTCACCGGTTTTGACTGCTGTACGGACAGCGATCGTCCGGACCAGCCCTTTCATCGATTTGCCGTCGTAAATGGACAAGTTCAAATCTTCGATGATGCGCTTCGCGGCATTGGTGATTTTCACCGTGTCCGGATGCTGGACGAGGCATTGTTCGATATCGAGCAGTTGCTGGGAGCCTTCCGCAAACAAGCCGGCCATTACTTTGCCATCTTTCTTGCGCGTTTGGAACTGGCTCTTATTGCGGTAATGCCACGGGTCGTCCATGCCAATCGTCTCTCGCACTTGGATGTCCGTTCCGCGTAAATAACGGTCGAGCGATTGCAGCACCAAGTCGCGTTTTTCGACGAGCTGTTGGCTATAGGATAAATGCTGCAATTGGCAGCCGCCGCATGTTTCGAAAATCGGGCACGGCGGCGTCTGGCGGTGAGGGGAAGATTTACGGATCTTCAATATCCGCGCTTGTGCGAAATTGTGTTTCACGATGGTCACTTGCGCGGTGACTTCTTCACCTGGCAGTGCCCCGGGGACAAAGACGACATTGCGCTTGAAAAAGCCGACGCCTTCTCCGTTGATACCGAGTTTTTTAATGGTTAAGGGGAATTTCTGCCCCATTTCAATGATTGGTTTTTCAGTCATGCAGGTCACGTCCTTCAGTTGGTCATCCCTTCATTATACGCTTATTTGTATATGTCAGCCAGTGCTTCCGGCAAATTGGGGAACTCGAACTTGAATCCGTGGTCGAGAAGGACGGTCGGAAGTGCCCGCTGGCCTTCGAGCACCAGCCTGCTTTTATCGCCGAGCGCTGCTTTCAACGCAAATGAAGGGGCGGGAATCCAATGCGGCCTGCCGAGCGCTCGACCGATTTCCTTGCCGACCGTTTTCATGCGTTGCGGATTCGGTGCAGCCACATTGAAAGGGCCTGTGAGCTCTTTTTGTTCGATGGCGAAAAGGATCGCGCGCGCCGCGTCGTGGACGTGGATCCACGACAGCCATTGCCTGCCGGTGCCGACTGTGCCGCCGGCAAATAGTTTATACGGCAGCGCCATTAAAGGAAGGGCGCCTTCTTCTTTTCCGAGCAGGATGCCCAAGCGCGCATAAGCGGCACGGACGCCGTCGAGCTGCGCTTGTTCGGCCAAGCTCTCCCAAGCTAAGACTGTCTCAGCAAGAAAATCATTGCCGTATTCATGGTCAGCTTCCGTGTAGGTTTTATGTTCAGAAGCCGGATAGATTCCAATCGCGCTCGCATTGACGAGCACTTCCGGTTTTTTTTCAAGTGCTGAAATGATGCGCAGCACTTCTTTTGTTGCCGATACGCGGCTGTCGTAGATTTTCTTTTTTTGTTTATCTGTCCACAAGCCGTCGTTGATCGATGTGCCGGCTAAGTTGACGAGCGCATCGATGCCTTCGAGCTGGTCTTCGGGAGTTGCCCCGTCAGACAGCCACTGGACATAAGTGATTCCTTGTTCCTTCGGTTTATCTGAACGTGTTAAAATGTACACTTCGTGGCCTTTTTCGTGCAGCAGTTCCGTTAAGACAGAACCGAGAAACCCGGTGCCGCCTGTTATCGCTATTTTCATTTCCATCGCCTCCATTTCTATCCCATACCCAATTCGAGCGAAGCATATGCCAAGAGGGCGTGCAAAGTGTATAATGGTAGGAGAAGCGAGGGGAAATTGATGCCGATCATTACGAAAATAACCCGCGGAAAAAACAATCCGGAACGCTATAATATTTATTTGGAAGAAAAATTTGCGTTCAGTGTCGACGAAACCTTGATCATCCGCTACCAATTGACTAAAGGCAAAGAACTCGACCAGTGGACGATCGAAGAAATGAACTTTGAGGATGAAGTCCGAAAAGCATTCAATAAAGCTTTGCATTACCTCGGCTTCCGCATGCGCAGCGAAGGCGAAGTCCGCAAAAAACTGAAAGAAAAGGAATTTGGTGAAGCTGTGATCGATGAAGCGGTCAAAAAGCTCTATGAACTCAGCTTCCTCGATGACCAGCAGTTTTCAGAAGCACTGCTCCGGACGCAAATCAAATCCGGCAAAAAAGGGCCGCGCGCAATCCAGCAGGATATGCAAAAGAGAGGAATTGATAAGGCTATGCAAAAAGATGTCTTAACCAATTACAGTGAAGAAGAGCAGCTCGAAGTCGCCACAGGCCTAGCGGAAAAAATCGCAGCGAAAGAACAGTCGAAAACCCCGAGCCAGGTCAAACAGAAAATCAATGATTCATTGATGAGAAAAGGCTATCCTTACGCGATCATCAAGCAGGCGATCGAAACCTTGGACCTTGAACGCGATGGAGACCAATGGCTCGACAGCGTCCGCCAACAAGGGGATAAATTATGGCGCAAGCACGAAAGCAAATTGTCGGGGAACGACCTGAGCCGGAAAGTGAAGCAAGGGCTTTACCAGAAAGGCTTCCCGGGCGATGTGATCAGCCAGTATATCGAAGAAAAGGAGCTTGAAGATGAGTGAACATAAACCATATTCACAAATGGACGAAACGGAACTGCGCAATGAAATCGCACGTCTGAAAGAAAAAGCGCGCAAGGCGGAACAGCTTGGCATCGTCAACGAATTTGCGGTGCTCGAGCGCAAAGCCATCATGGCCGCCTCATTTTTGCTGGATCCAAAAGACTTTAAGCCAGGAGAAGTCTACCGTGTGGAAGGCGACCCGAATGTCTATTTTCAAATTGATTACCTAAAAGGCAATTTTGCCTGGGGCTACCGCATGGGCGGTGACAAGTACACGGAAGCGCTGCCGATTTCCATGCTGCGTCCATTAAAGGAAGGGAAGTGAATCGATGAAAGAAGTCATTGAGCAATTAATCATCGAATTGAGAGAAAAAAATCCGGAGCTGTCTGAAGACAAAGCCCGGACGTGGATCGAATTATTGGTGTCTGATTTTGAATCTTCCTACGCGAAAGCAGGATATGATTATCAAGGCACGGCGGTCGTCGAAAAAGTCGTACGCCAGTGGATTGAAAGTTATGGCGATAAAATTCACGAATTTGCAGGGAACAACCCGAAATACGCACATCTTTTGCACGATGCATAAACGACAAAAAAAACGGCCGGGGATGAGTACCCCCGGCCGTTTTTCTGTTCAGTTATGGCTGAAATCGAGCTTTTTCCTCAATTTGTCTTCGCTGAAGATCCATCCTGTATAAGAGTTCAGGATATTATGGTCTTCGTCCAGATGGGCAACTGCAACAAACGGATAATAATCGTTGCTGCGGTAGCGCAAATCGATTAAACGCACTTCGTAGATTTCTCCGTATTGATTGATCTCCCAGCGGTAAAGCGGGGAAAATGACACAAAAGCATTTAAGTTCTTGTCTTTCATCGCCGTTTGAATCAATGCATTTTCAGGCATCGGCTTTTTCAGGAACTTATCGTAGATGTTGATCGACCGCCCATACGCTTGGCCGACATAATGATGGCGGTCCGTATCAGCGGCGATTCGCCATTGGAAATAGCGCATTGTCGGGGCGACGAATACATCGTTCGTGCCTGGGATCGTATTGCGGATCGCCTGCTTGATCGCTGACTGCAGCGCAAAGCGCGAGACGTAATAGAAGAACAAAATGATATACAAAATGCTCATTGTCCAGACCGTATCGGCTCCGAACGCCCAGATCATGAGGGCCACGACGTGTGCACCGAAAATGATCGGGTCAAAGGTATTGATGACGCCGAGTGCCACCCAATGATTGGAAAATGGCCGCAATGCTTGTGTGCCGTATGAATTGAATATATCCACAAATACATGCAGGAACACAGCCAGGAAGGTCCATAGCCATAAATGAAAAAGATTAGCTTCTGGGAAAATAAGGTAGATCGCTCCCGAAAGCAAAATAGGCCATGACAGCACGGCCGGCACTGAATGTGTTATGCCCCGGTGATGGCGTATATAAACCGCGTTGTCGCGCAGCTTTAAAACAGTATCGATATCGGGGATTTGTGAGCCGATAATGGTACCGGTCATGACGGCAGTCCAAGTGGCCGGATGGGCAGCGACAACGGGATCGGCCATTGCCAATCCGCCGAGCGCAATGCCCATGACGATATGAGTTCCTGTATCCATCGACGCATCCCCCTTCTTTGCGAGCGTTTATAATATCTTGTGTGCCCGCCTTTTGATAAAATAAGCATATTCCCTAAATATACATACCCGCTTCAGGGCCGGAATAATCAGCATGAACGGAGGCAGAAAACATAAATATGGACAAGCAACAATTTCAACAGGATTTGATCGGCTGGTTCCAGAAAGAACAGCGAGACCTGCCTTGGAGACGCACAGCCGACCCTTACCAAATCTGGATTTCCGAAGTCATGCTCCAGCAGACGAGAGTCGATACGGTTATCCCTTATTATAAACGCTTTGTCGAGAAATTTCCCACTATCGAATCTTTGGCGCAAGCTGAAGAGGAAAGCTTATTGAAGCTCTGGGAAGGGCTCGGCTATTATTCGCGTGCCCGCAATCTGCAGGCAGGTGTGCGCGAAGTCGCCGAACAATACGGGGGCATCGTGCCATCGACGCGCAAGGAGATTTCTTCATTGAAAGGCGTCGGGCCCTATACGGCAGGCGCGGTATTGAGCATTGCCTATGGCGTGCCGGAACATGCCGTCGATGGCAACGTCATGCGCGTGCTCAGCCGCATCCTATTGATCGAAGAAGACATCGCCAAACCAAAGACGCGCAAAGTGTTTGAACAGGCAGTGACGGAATTGATCAGCCACGAAGACCCATCTTCTTTCAACCAAGGATTGATGGAACTAGGTGCGCTCATCTGTACGCCGACTTCGCCGAAATGCCTATTATGCCCGGTGCGCGACCATTGCGAAGCATTTCATGCCGGCAAGGAAACAGAGCTGCCGGTTAAGACGAAAGCCAAGAAAAATCGCAAGGCCGATTTCGCCATGATGGCGATTTGGAGCGGGGACAAGCTCTTGATGGAGCAGCGGCCAGGAAAAGGCCTGCTGGCAGGCATGTGGCAATATCCGATGCTCGAGCTGACTACAGCGCTCGAAGCGAATGAGATCGGTGAATTGTATGCAGAGACATTGAACGGTGCGCTTTCTGATGTCGAGAAAATTACCGCTTTCAAACATGTCTTTTCTCATTTAACATGGAACGTGGATGGCTATTTGGCCAGCGCGGAAGAATTTACGCCGCCTGAAAACATGAAATGGGTGACACCGGAACAATTGGAGAATTTGCCGATTGCCGGCCCTGTCCAAAAAATGAAGACAGCTTTAGAGCAAAGAGGAGATGTAGCAAAATGACAGAACAAAAAGTGGCGTTAGTAACAGGCAGCAGCCGTGGGCTAGGAAAAGCGATGGCAATTGCGCTTGCAGAAGAAGGCTATGACATCGTCGTCAACTATGCGCGCAGCAAAACGGCTGCACTCGATACGGTAAAAGAAGTCGAAGCGAGAGGCAGAAAAGCATTGCTCGTGCGCGCCAATGTCGGCGACGTCGAGAAACTGCGCGCCATGTTCGAGACGATCAAAGAAGAATTTGGCCGTTTGGATGTCTTTGTGTCCAATGCGGCATCCGGTGTCTTGCGCCCAGTTATGGAACTGGAAGAATCCCATTGGGACTGGACCATGAACATCAACGCCAAAGCGATGCTATTCGGCGCACAGGAAGCGGCAAAACTGATGGACAAAGGCGGCAAGATCATCGGCATCAGCTCGCTCGGATCGATACGCTATTTGGAAAACTACACAACGATCGGCGTATCGAAAGCAGCTGTCGAATCGATTACCCGTTATTTGGCAGTCGAACTTGCGCCGAAAAATATCGCGGTCAATACCGTCTCCGGCGGGGCGCTCGATACGGAAGCGTTGAAGCATTTCCCGAACCGCGAGGAACTGCTCGGCGATGCGCGCGACAACACGCCAGCAGGGCGCATGGTGGAAATTGATGACATGGTGAAAACCGCGATGTTCCTCATTTCCGACCATGCCGATATGATCCGTGGGCAGACGATCATCGTCGACGGAGGTCGGTCTATCGTCATGTGATTCTCGCAACTTTCGGCTTATTGCTGTATGTTTTCAGAATTGATTGATATAATGAATGGGAGATAACATATAGTGATAGTTAGACGAAAAGGTGGGATGGTGCATGGCGGTTCCTGCGGAGGGTGAAACAATCCAGATCCACAGTTACAAGCACAACGGACGCATCCACCGTGTCTGGCAGGAAACAACTGTACTGAAAGGGACGAACAATATTGTGATCGGCGCGAACGAGCGCACGCTGGTGAGGGAATCGGACGGCAGGACATGGTTGACGCGAGAACCGTCGATCTGTTATTTCCATGCCGAACATTGGTTCAACATCATCTGCATGCTGCGTGACGACGGCGTTTATTATTATTGCAATATCAGCTCCCCGTTCGTCTACAATAATGGATCGTTGAAATACATCGATTATGACTTGGATGTAAAAGTGTTTCCGGATATGTCTTACACGCTGTTGGATGAAGACGAATTTGAAGACCATAAGCGGCAAATGGGCTACCCAGAAGTCATCGATCAAATACTCTACCGAAATGTGGACAAGCTGATCAGCTGGATCAAGCAAAGAAGAGGCCCTTTTGCCCAGGACTTTATCGAAGTATGGACGAGCCGGTATGAATTTCATAAGCATAACCGGATTCATGATTAACATGGAAAACCTGTTGCCTGCCAACAGGTTTTTCGTTTTGAACAGAATGGAGTGAACAGTTTGAGCAGTATGAAACGCTATATGAAATTCGTCAAGCCCTATTATTGGCAGATTGCCCTGACGATCTTCATCGGGATATTCAAGTTTGCGATCCCTCTTTTTATCCCTCTTTTAATCAAAATCGTCATTGATGATATCATCGGCGCAGAGGCATTGTCGGATGCGGAAAAACTCAACCAGCTTTATCTATGGCTTGGGGGCACGGCGATCGTGTTCTTCTTGCTGCGCCCGCCGATTGAATATTTCCGGCAGTATTACGCACAATATGTCAGCAATAAAATTCTCTATGATATTCGCAGCTATCTTTACAGCCACCTGCAGCGCCTGAGCTTGCGCTATTATGCAAACACACGGGCCGGGGAAATCATTTCACGGGTCATCAATGATGTTGAGCAAACGAAGAACTTCGTCATGATCGGCTTGATGAATGTCTGGCTTGATGTCGCGACCATCCTCATTGCCATCATCATCATGCTTACCATGGACGTGTCCCTAACGATCGTGGCGCTTTTGGCTTTTCCTTTCTATGCATTCAGTGTCAAATACTTCTTCGGCCGTTTGCGTGATTTGACGCGCGAACGTTCCCAGGCACTCGCCAACGTCCAAAGCTATTTGCATGAACGCGTGCAGGGCATGAGCATTATCAAAAGCTTTGCACTCGAAAAGCATGAAGAAAAGATTTTCAATAACACGAACGATCAATTCCTGGAAAAAGCGATCGACCATACGAAGTGGAATGCCAAGGCATTCGCGGTCGTCAACACGATTACCGATGTAGCACCGCTATTGGTCATCGGCTATGCCGGCTACCAGGTTATCCAAGGGAATTTGACGCTCGGGACGATGGTGGCGTTTATCGCCTATATCGAACGGCTCTATAATCCATTGCGCCGCCTCGTCAACTCTTCGACGACGCTCGTCCAATCACTTGCTTCAATGGACCGCGTCTTCGAGATGGTCGATGAGGAATACGACGTGACGGACAAACAAGGCGCGCGTGAACTTGGACGCGTCGACGGCAAGCTCGAATTCCATAATGTCTCGTTCCATTACAATGATGGGGGAAGTGAAGTGCTGTCGAACCTCAACTTCACGGTCCGACCGGGAGAGACAGTGGCATTTGTCGGCATGAGCGGCGGCGGTAAATCGACGATTGTCTCACTCATCCCGAGATTCTACGATGCCACGCAAGGCTCGATTCGCATGGACGGCCACGACTTGAAAGACGTGACGATCCATTCCTTGCGCGACCAGATCGGCCTCGTCCTGCAGGATTCGATCCTGTTCAGTGAATCGGTCAAAGAAAATATCCTGATGGGCAAACCCGATGCGACCGACGAGGAAGTCATCGCGGCAGCCAAAGCGGCGAACGCCCATGAATTCATCAGTAACTTGCCGGAAGGCTACGACACGAAAGTCGGCGAGCGCGGCGTCAAGTTATCCGGCGGACAAAAACAGCGCATCGCCATTTCCCGTGTCTTCCTGAAAGATCCGGCGATTCTCATCTTGGACGAAGCGACATCCGCACTTGACCTCGAAAGCGAAGCGCTGATCCAGGATTCCCTGGAGCGTCTTGCGCACGACCGCACGACATTGATGGTCGCACACCGCTTGTCGACCATCACTCATGCTGACCAAATTTTGGTCATCGACAACGGCCAATTGGCTGAACAAGGCACGCACGAAGAGCTGTTGCAAAAGCGCGGCGTCTATTACAAACTATTCCAAGTGCAGAACATAGGTTAACTATTTCACGCTCCCCAATTTTTGGGGAGCTTTTTTAATAGGAAGGAAGGCTTTCAACAATCTCCCGAAAACTATTGCATTACTACTAATATTACGTATAATGGAAAGACGGAGAATGTTCTGAATAATTTAAAATGAAGAAGGAGGATCTCTATGGACGAACGTAAAACCATCTTGGATGTGAAAGGGCTGCGCACTTCCTTTTTCACAGATGATGGAGAAGTACCGGCAGTCGACAACGTGGATTTCCATATCCGCCAGGGGGAAGTACTCGGCATTGTAGGGGAATCAGGCTGCGGCAAAAGTGTTACCTCATTGTCCATAATGGGGCTAGTGCCAAGTCCTCCAGGGAAGATTGTCAGCGGGGAAATTTTATTCCAAGATAAGGATTTGACAAAACTATCCGATAAAGAAATGCGCCAGATCCGCGGCGACGATATAGCGATGATTTTCCAGGAGCCGATGACTTCGTTGAATCCCTTGTTTACCATCGGCAATCAATTGCGGGAAGCGCTGAAGATCCACAAAAAGGATTGGTCGAAAAGCCAAATCCAGGAACGCGCTGTCGAAATGATGAAATTGGTCGGCTTGCCACGCGCAGAAGCTTTGCTTAATGATTATCCTCACCAATTATCGGGAGGCATGCGCCAGCGCGTCATGATCGCAATGGCTTTGCTGTGCGACCCAAAAGTGCTGATCGCCGATGAACCGACCACGGCACTCGATGTGACGATCCAAGCGCAGATCCTTAAATTGATCAAGAATTTAAACGAGCGGCTCGATACCGCCGTCTTATTGATCACCCATGACCTTGGGGTGGTCGCTGAAACATGCGAACGTGTCGTTGTCATGTACGCCGGCAAAGTGGTCGAAGAAGGGCCCGTACATACCATATTCAATGATCCGCAGCATCCATATACCCGCGGCCTTTTGGAAAGCGTGCCTGACATGCGCTTCAAGAAAGAGCGGCTATACTCCATTCCAGGCAATGTGCCAAAACCGGGGTCGATCAAAGTAGGCTGCAAATACGCAGCGCGTTGTGAATTTGCCTTCGATCGCTGCCATGTAGAAGATCCGGCATTATACCAGACGGCAGAAGACCACAAAACACGCTGTTTCCTATTCGATCCAAAGGAGGCCGAGCCGCATGACAGAACCGTTGTTAAAAGTTGAAGGTTTAAAGAAATATTTCCCGGTAACGGGGGGCATTTTTGGCCGTGTAAAGGGGCAAGTAAAAGCGGTTGATGATATCTCCTTCTATGTAAATGAAGGCGAAACGCTCGGAATCGTCGGCGAATCAGGCTGTGGCAAGTCGACAACCGGGCGTATGCTTATGCGTTTGCTCGATCCGACAGAAGGAAAAGTGACATTTGATGGCCAGGAATTGACCAGTTTGTCAGCGTCTGACATGCGTAAGGCTAGACGTGATATCCAAATGGTGTTCCAGGATCCATATGCGTCACTCAATCCGCGCCACAGCATCGAGAAAATCTTGATGGAGCCGTTAAACGTACATAACATCGGCGACCCGAAAGAACGTAAACGAAAAGTGCACGAATTTCTGGAAATCGTCGGGCTCAGCAGCTACCACGCGAAACGCTATCCGCACCAATTCAGCGGCGGCCAGCGCCAGCGTATCGGCATTGCACGTGCGCTCATGACCAACCCGAAACTGATCATCGCCGATGAACCGGTTTCGGCGCTTGATGTATCGATTCAAGCGCAAGTGCTCAATCTAATGCAGGATCTGCAGCGCGATTTGAAACTGACGTACATATTCATCGCTCATGATTTGGGTGTCGTGCGCCATATCAGTGATCGCGTAGGCGTCATGTATTTGGGCAATATGGCGGAGCTTGCGGATACAGAAAGCCTGTATGAAAAGCCGCTTCATCCATACACGCAAGCGCTTCTTTCGGCAGTGCCTGTACCGGACCCTGATTTTGTCCGCGAAGAAGTGGTGATCAAAGGGGATGTGCCGAGCCCGGCCAACCCGCCATCAGGCTGTCGTTTCCATACACGCTGTCCATTCAAGATGGATATCTGCTCGCAGGAAATTCCGCGTTTCGCGGAAGTCGAACCAGGTCATTCTGTAGCTTGCCACCTCTATGAGGAATGCAGGCCGCAATGATAATAAAAAAACAAAACGGAGGGGTTAATTTGGGGAAAAAGAAAATTGTATCAATCGCTTTCCTGATGCTGCTTTTGCTGTCAACAGCGCTTTACGGCTGTTCAGGCGGTGATTCGGAGTCAGGCGGAGATTCAGAATCAGAAGACGAAAAAGTCCTGATCTTCGGCCGCGGCGGGGACTCAGTGTCACTTGATCCGATCACGGTTACAGATGGAGAGTCTTTCAAAGTAACAAAAAACATCTTCGATACCTTGATCAATTTCGGCGAGCAGGATACAGAAATTGAACCAGGCCTTGCCAGCGATTGGCAAGCTTCTGAAGATGGTTTGACTTACACGTTCCAATTGCAAGAAGGCGTCACATTCCATGATGGAACGGATTTCAACGCAGAAGCAGTTGTCGCGAACTTTGAACGCTGGGCTGCTGGAGATGCAGACCAATTCCCGTATTATAAATCAATGTTCGGCGGATTTGGTGATGAAGAAGAACATGTCATCGAATCTGTTGAAGCGACAGGCGATAACGAAGTTGTTATCAAATTAAAACGTCCTCAAGCGCCATTCTTGAAAAACTTGGCCATGAGCCCATTCGGCATCGCATCACCGACAGCATTTGAAGAAGCTGGCGAATCATTCGGCGACAACCCTGTCGGTACAGGCCCATTCCAGTTTGTTGAATGGCAGCGCAACGACACGGTAACAATCGAGAAATTCGATGATTACTGGGTAGATGGAGAACCGAAACTCGACCAAGTCGTGTTCCGTGCAATTCCAGATAACTCAGCTCGCTTGAATGCATTATTGTCTGGCGAAATTGATTTGGCTGACGGCATCACGCCATCAGATTCAGAAACAATTGAAAACGATGAAAATCTTCAATTGTTCGAGCGTCCGTCGATGAACGTCGGCTACCTTGGGTTGACGACTACTCGCGAGCCATTTGATGATCCGAAAGTCCGCCAGGCGATGAACCACGCGATCGACCGTCAGGCGATTGTTGATTCATTCTTCGAAGGCCGTGCAGAAGTCGCGAAAAACCCGATGCCTCCGGTAATCAGCGGTTATAACGACAGCATTGAAGGTTACGAGTACGACCCTGAAAAAGCCAAAGAACTATTGGCTGAAGCAGGACTTGAAGATGGCTTCACAATGGAGCTATGGGCAATGCCAGTTCCGCGTCCGTATATGCCGGATGGCCAAAAAGTAGCGGAAGCAATCCAAAGCGATTTGGCAGAAGTCGGCATTACAGCTGAAATCGTTTCTTACGAGTGGGCAACCTACCTCGAAAAAGCGGCAGCAGGAGAAGCGGATGCATTCCTTCTTGGCTGGACAGGCGATAACGGCGATGCTGATAACTTCTTGTATGTATTGCTTGACCAAGACAACATCGGTTCAAACAACTACACATACTACGAAAACCAGGATCTTCACGATATCTTGATCGAAGCTCAAACAGAAGTGGATGAAGATGCCCGCAACGAATTGTACATGCAGGCTCAAGAAATCATCCACGAAGATGCGCCATGGGTACCGCTTGCGCACTCTACACCGCTTCTTGCTGGTGGGACGAACGTAATCGACTTTAAAGCGCATCCAACTGGCTCTGATAAACTGTCATCAGTAGATTTGGAGTAGGCGTTTCTTTGGGGGAGAGGTCATACTGATTTCTCCCCCTTTTCAATACATAATGCAATTGAGATGGAGAGGTGAAGAAGATGCTTCACTATATCGGGCAGCGGCTTTTGCAATTGATTCCTGTCTTACTCGGAATGACATTTATCGTCTTTATGATCATCCGGGCAATTCCAGGCGATCCCGCACAAGTCATCCTTGGGCAACAAGCATCCGAAGAAGCAATTAAAGCATTACGGACCAGTCTGGGGCTTGATAATCCCTGGTACATCCAATATTTCGATTACTTAAAAGGCCTCTTTACGGGGGATATGGGGGATTCACTGCGTACCCGCTCACCTGTTTCGGAAGAAATTTGGCCATATCTAGCAGCAACGTTTGAATTATCTTTATTCGCAATTATCATTGCCGTTGTCATCGGCATCAATGCAGGCATCATCTCTGCATGGTTCCAGAACTCGTGGTTCGATTACACAGCGATGGTGCTGGCTCTGATCGGTGTTTCCATGCCGATCTTCTGGCTCGGCCTCATGAACCAATGGATTTTCTCGATCGAACTCGGCATATTGCCGACGACTGGTCGTGAAAATGTCCGGGATCCAATCAATAACATCACCAATTTTTATGTATTGGATACCATCATTCAAGGTGATTTCAATCAATTGGCAACCGTATTAAAGCATTTGGTGCTTCCTGGAACTGCGCTAGCCACTATCCCGATGGCAATCATCGCACGGATGACACGCTCTTCAATGCTTGAAGTTATGCGTTCGGATTATGTCCGGACCGCTCGCGCTAAAGGTGTCAAGATGTTCTGGGTTGTCTACAAGCATGCATTGAAAAATGCGATCATTCCAGTTCTTACGATCATTGGTTTGCAGATGGGCTTATTGCTCGGCGGCGCCATTTTGACAGAAACCATTTTCGGATGGCCAGGCATTGGGCGCTATATTTACGAAGCGATCGGGTTCCGTGATTATCCAGTTATCCAATCCGGTATTCTAGTCGTCGCATTTATATTCGTCATGATCAATCTCTTCGTCGACTTGCTTTACGGCTTGGTCGATCCGAGGATCAAATATGATTAGGAAGGGGGAGGAGCATATTGGCTGAAACAGCAGCAGCAGACAAACAGGAAATGCAGAAAGTCGCCGGTCCTTGGAAAGAGGCGTGGCGCGGATTCCGCAAAAGTAAAGTCGCGGTCGTCGGCATGGGCATCGTCATTTTCTTCATTCTTTTGGCGATTTTCGGTCCGTTATTTACACCGCAAGGCATCAATGAACAAAATCTTTCCCAGCGGCTTTTGCCTCCTTCCGGCGATCATTGGATGGGTACAGACGATTTCGGCCGCGATATCTTGTCGCGTGTCGTATACGGAGCGCGCATCTCGCTATGGGTTGGATTCCTGGCGGTAATCGGCTCAGTGATTGTCGGCAGTATTCTCGGTATTTTGGCTGGCTATTACGGACGCTGGGTCGACACCATTATTTCGCGACTGTTCGATATCATGTTGGCATTCCCAAGTATTCTTCTAGCGATTGCGGTTGTGTCGGTTCTTGGACCGTCACTGCGCAATGCATTGATTGCGATTGCCATCATCAACGTTCCGAACTTTGGGCGCTTGATCCGTTCGAAAGTATTGAGCATTAAGGAAGATGAATACATCATGTCGGCAAAAGCAATTGGCATGAAGGACAACCGCATCTTGGTCTCGCATATTTTGCCGAACTCCATGGCGCCGGTAATCGTGCAAGGTACGCTTGCAATTGCGACAGCAATCATTGAAGCGGCGGCACTCGGCTTTCTCGGGCTCGGGGCGCAGGCACCTTCTCCGGAATGGGGCAAGATGCTGGCCGATTCCCGCTCGTACTTGACCAATGCCCCGTGGACGATGATTTTCCCGGGTGTGGCGATCATGTTGACCGTACTTGGCTTTAACTTAATGGGAGACGGGCTGCGCGATGCACTCGACCCAAGAATGAAATCATAAAAAAACGCCCGGAAAATTTCCGGGCGTTTTTCATATGGCGTTTTCGATGTCGCTGTCGACTTCTTCACTATGATAATTATGGTAGGCGATGATCAGTAAGTCCAAATGTTCCAGATGCTCTTCGTAGTCGAGTAGGGCAGAGAGGACATGCATCAAATGGTAAACCGAAAATTCGTCTTCTTCGACTTCGGTAGATAAATTGATTTCCTTGACGAAAATTGACATGACTTCATTGCGTTTCAATACCGCATCGGGTCCTGAACTTTCGCTATGTTCCGGGCGGATTTTCCCGACGTATTTCATGTAAAGTTGTTCGTGATAACTCGCCAAACTCTCAAGCCGCTCCTGAACCATCATGTGAAATTGTTCAGGCAAATCCCGCAGTTCATTCTCATAACGGTTCAAGCGTCGAAGAACTTCCAGGCTCTTTTTCGATGTGGCAATCATCTGCCTGTACAACACCAATTTGCGTGCTTTTGTATATTGCTGCTTTTTCGTATAGCTGCGTTCTTCTTTATAAAATGAATACCATTGGTCCACTTTCACCAGTTTTTCGGTCAATTTGTCGATGTCTTCTTTTACTGAGGAATGATCAGAAGCATGGCGGATTGAAATCCGGATCCACCGGATGACATCTTCGCTGACGGAATGGATTGACTGGAACAAGCGTGTTTCGTATTTTGGCGGCAAAAAGATCATATTGACGATAAAAGCCGATAAGATGCCCAATAATACCGTCAGGAATCGCAAAGAAGCGAAGACCAGGAAGTCATCCGATTGCGAATCCATAATGATGATCAAAGTCACCAAGGTCAGGGGCACTGTATTTTCCAGCTTTAATTTCAGCATAATGATAATGGCTAAAATAGCGGCAACACCGATCGTCAAATAGTTCGGGCCGAGCGTCAACACGAAGATAACGGCAATCGAGGCGCCAATTAAGTTCCCGTACACCTGGTCGAGTAAAGTCAGGTATGACCGGTAAATGGAAGGCTGTATGGCGAAAATCGCCGCTACCCCTGCGAATACCGGCGTCGGAAGTTCAAGAAGCGTCGCCAGAAACAAGGCAAGGGAAATAGCGATACCGGTTTTGAATATACGCGCACCGAGTTTCATCGGCAAACACCTCCTTCAGGAAGAGATCCATTTTTACAATTGGGCAAATGCATGCTCTACCGCCCGGATTGACGTATCGATATCTTCTTCTGTATGTTCAGTGGTCAAAAACCAGGCTTCGTATTTGGAAGGCGCCAAATTGATGCCTTGCTCAAGCATCAATTTAAAGAAACGCCCGAAAGTTTCACCGTCTGTTGCTTCTGCCTGTTCGTAATTTTTCACTTTTTGATCGGTGAAATAAATTGTCAAAGCACCTTTTAAACGATTGATGGTAATCGTGATACTGTGTTTTTCAGCAGCAGCCAAGATTCCTGCTTCAAGACGTTCCCCAAGTTGGTCCATGCGTTCGTAAACACCTTTTTCTTGCAACACTTCAAGACAGGCTATGCCTGCTTGGATCGAAGCCGGATTGCCGGCCATCGTCCCTGCCTGATAAGCGGGTCCAAGCGGAGCGACCGTTTCCATGATTTCACGCTTCCCGCCGTATGCGCCGATCGGCAAACCTCCGCCGATGATTTTTCCGAGCGCCGTCAAGTCCGGCTCAAGGCCAAGCAAATTCTGCGCACCGCCGTAATGGAAGCGGAAAGCCGTAATGACTTCATCATAGACAATCAATGCACCTTTCTCTTTCGCCAGCGCATGGACTTCTTCAAGAAACCCTTCTTCCGGTTCGACAATGCCGAAATTGCCGACAATCGGCTCGACGAGGATGCAGGCAATTTCGTCTCCCCAGCGGACAATTGCTTCTTTGAATGCCTCCGGATCGTTAAAGGGAATCGTGATCACTTCTTCAGCGATCGATTTCGGGACGCCTGCTGAATCAGGTGTGCCAAGTGTTGCAGGGCCGGAACCGGCAGCAACAAGCACTAAGTCGGAATGGCCGTGATAGCATCCGGCAAATTTCATGATTTTGGTCCGTCCTGTGTATGCACGCGCTACACGGATAGTCGTCATGACAGCTTCCGTCCCGCTATTGACAAAACGCACTTTATCCATCGCAGGCATCGCTTGTTTCAGCATTTTGGCAAATGTCACTTCGTGCTTTGTCGGAGTGCCGAATAATACGCCGGTTTCAGCAGCGTGGGCAATGGCTTTCGCGATATGTGGGTGGCCATGCCCCGTAATGATCGGGCCGTATGCCGCCAAATAATCAATGTATTTATTTCCATCCACATCATAAAAATGGGCGCCTTTTCCATAATCCATCGCGATAGGGGATCCGCCCCCTACAGCTTTATAAGAGCGGGAAGGGCTATTGACCCCGCCGACAATATGTTCTAATGCTTCTTGGTGCAATTGTTCGGAAATCGAGTGATCCATAAAATGCCTCCTAAAATAATCTATTCCTTATTGTAGACAAAATTAGCCGTAAACGCCAAAGAAATTGAAAGTAATGAAACCGTCCGGTACGATAGAGGAAAGAAAAGGAGTGATGGGTTTGGCTACATTAGAAGGATTGGCAGCACCTGACTTCACATTGCAAAATGAACAAGGCGAAACAATTTCCCTATCAGATTACGCAGGGAAAAAATATGTTGTGCTCTATTTTTATCCGAAAGACATGACGCCAGGCTGTACGACCCAAGCATGCGATTTCCGCGATGCCGAAAAAGATTTCTCGGAACTTAACGTAGAGATTTTGGGCGTCAGTGCAGATTCCAAAGAACGCCATCAAAAATTCATCGACAAGCACGGCTTGCCGTTTTCACTTCTCGTTGACGAGGATCATCAAGTGTCTGAGGCTTACGGAGTTTGGAAGCTGAAGAAAATGTATGGGAAAGAATTCTGGGGCATCGAACGCTCAACATTCTTGGTCGACCCGACAGGCACTGTTATCAAGGAATGGCGCAAAGTGAAAGTGAAAGAGCATATTGAAGAAGTATTGGAAACTGTAAAAGCAATCAGCGGTGACTAAGAGAGGAAGAATTTGATGGACATCCTATTTACATTTGTGCCGAAAGAGAATCAGCAGGAACGGCTTCAAGCCGAATTTCCTGAAGTGAATTTTCACTTCTTATATAAGAACAAGTCATTTTTGCCAACCGCGGATATTGTGGTTACTTACGGAGAAGATTTAACGGATGAAGACATCGGAAGTGCCGAAAACCTGAAATGGATCATGGTAGCAAGCGCAGGAATCGAAAAAATGCCCCATGCTGCTATAGCAAAAAAAGGAATAATCGTTTCGAACGTCAAAGGGATTCATAAAACCCCGATGGCAGAATCCGCTTTAGCGCATTTGCTGGCGCTTAAACGCTCCTTGCCATTCATTTATGAGAGCCAGCGTAATGGGGAATGGAACCGCAAAACGCAATCATCCGAACTAGCTGGTTCAAAAGCCGTCGTGTTCGGACCTGGCGCGATCGGTTCAGAAATCGGCCGCTTGCTTCAGGCATTCGGCGTCCGGACGATTGGCTGTAACCGCTCAGGAAATGATGTTGAATATATGGATGAGATGGTGTCTATTGAAAATGTATTAACTGTTCTTCCAGATGCTGATATTGTGCTATCTATATTGCCGAGCACGAAGGAAACCTATCATCTATTGAAGAAAGAACATTTCGAGGCGATGAAAGAAGATGCGATTTTTATGAATTTAGGCCGCGGTGATCTGGTGGAAGACGAAGTGATGCTTGAAGCGCTGGAAAACGGCGAAATTGGTTATGCCATATTGGATGTTTTCGAAGAAGAGCCGCTGCCGGCAGACCACCCGTATTGGAAGATGGATAATGTCATCATTTCCCCGCATGTTTCGAGCCATTCCGGAAAATACGTCGAGCGCGCATTGGATGTTTTCATTCCGAATTTACGTGCTTGGATCAAAGGCGATAAATCACCATCAAATCCAGTGGATATGAAAAGGGGTTATTGAAGATGAAAATCTACACGAAAACAGGAGATAAAGGAACAACTTCACTCGTATACGGCAGCCGCGTCAAAAAGAATGACCCGCTCGTTGAAGCCTACGGGACTTGCGATGAGGCAAATACGATGATCGGTCTCGGTGTGGGACATTTAAATGGAGAGTTTTTCGAGCGAAAAGAAACTCTGTGTGAAATCTTCCATCAGATTCAAACGGTTCTTTTTCACGTTGGAGCCGAATTGGCGACTCCAGCAGGTAAAGAAGTAAAATGGAAGCTAGAGCCTGAACATATCACTCTACTAGAAACATGGATCGACGAATATGACGCAGAACTCCAACCGCTCAGCAATTTCATCTTGCCCGGCGGCCATCCCGCAGGAGCGGCACTCCATGTAGCCCGTACAATTGTGCGCCGCGCCGAGCGCAATGTGATAGCGATAGGGGAAGATGTTTCACTCAATGTATTGGCATATTTGAACAGACTTTCCGACTTTCTCTTCGTCGCGGCGCGGTTCGTCAATCAGCAATTGGGTTCCAAGGAAAAGGGACTTCATGCAGAATAGAGAAAAGCTTCAAACAGCAGGGCTTCATGCCCTGCTGTTTTTTGTTAAACTTAAAAAATTAGCAAGTGAAATAAACAGAAAATTAGCGTCCTATAGCGATTTCTTGACACACTGAGGTTTTTTTAGGTACACTAATTATAACGATTATAATGTAAGAATATATACGAAGTGAGGTGCCCAGCGATGTCTGAAGCCCAATTGAAAGACGCACTCGATACATTGAAGTCTACAGGTGTTAGAATTACACCCCAGCGTCATGCGATTTTGGAGTTTATGATCCATTCTACATCGCATCCGACAGCAGATGATATTTATCGCGCGCTTGAAAAAGCCTTTCCCAATATGAGTGTAGCCACCGTTTATAATAATCTACGTGTTTTTAAAAAAGCGGGGTTGGTAAAAGAATTGACCTATGGGGATTCTTCAAGCCGCTTTGATTTTGTCACACATGATCATTACCACATGATCTGCAACGAGTGCGGGAAAATTGTTGACTTCCACTATCCCGGATTGGATGAAGTGGAACATCTAGCATCCCATGTAACAGGGTTTCAAGTGGATTACCACCGCTTGGAAATCTACGGGACATGCCGCGATTGTTACAGTGAGTCAGCGAAAGCACAATAAAAAAAGAATGCCCGCCGAGTTGGCGGGCATTCTTTTTTTATTGTTGAGGCTTTTTCTTATTATATTCTTCGTTGAATTCTTTGCCTTCGAGAGAAGGGTCCATCGTCAACGGTTCGTTGCAATGCATACAGATATCTACACGTCCGAGCATTTTTGTATGGCGTTCGCAATTCGGGCACTGTACAGGCACAGTTTTCATCGAGAGCAGGCCAATCCAAGCATAGACACCCGTACTTCCGATAATAGCGATAACACCGAGAAGCATAAAGATGACCATAACAATTGGTTGATTACGGAAATAGATGCCGACATACATAATCACGATGCCGATAAAAATCAATGCCAAAGCGAAGGTCCGAATGCGATTGATTTTATTTTTATAAGATTTCATGAGCGGTTCCTCCTTGCGTCCATCATACTATATCATAAACGTCCGCAAAAAGGGTTAAGCTAATTCCGTTAAAGGAATATAAGAGAAATATGTCGAAATAAAGAAAAACGCCTTAGAATATTTGCATGCCTACAGTATAGGAGGCATCATAAAACACATAATGATAGACTGCAGGGAGTGACGACAGATGGAACAAATATTGAGACCGTTATATCAAGAACGCGCGAGCCAGGAAACAACGCTCGGTGTCATCCTAATAGAGAAGAGAGAAGACATCAGCCCAATTACAGATACGTTCGATTCAATTCTTCTAATCATTACAAAAGAAAATGAAACACCAGTTTTTACAAAACATTATACGTACTTGGATAAAAAAGCGGCAATGCACATCATCACAGAAAAGCAATTGCATAAGTGGCTTCTATTGGGAACTAACCGTAAGATTGTCGACTGGCTCTTTAACGGCCGTGTCATATATGATCGCAATGAATTTATGGAGAAACTAAAAACTGAATTAAAAGAGTATCCCTTCTACGGCAGAAAAATCAAAATGGGTGTGGAGTTTGCTAAACTGATTCGTCGTTATCTTGAAGGTAAAATGTTCTTCGAAGAAAAAAATTATTTGGATGCATATCATCACATGGTAGAGTCGCTCCATCATCTGGCTCGGTTATCAGTTCTTGAGAATGGGCTTCCGCCTGAAGTTACAGTGTGGTCACAGGTGAAGAAGATGGAGCCGGCAATCTATAAATTGTACGAAGAACTCATCTCAAGCGATGAACCGATTGACAAGCGCTTGGAGCTTTTATTCTTAGCCAGCGAATTCTTCATCCATTCTCGTACAAAAGACGGATCACAACATATTCGTGAAGTAATGGAGAAGCAAAGCAGCTGGACAATTCAAGAATTGCACGAACAGGAAGAATTGAAAAATTATTCTTCCAATCTTGAAGTGTTAATTGAGTTCTTAATCGAAAAGGATTTAATTGCAATTAACGGTGTAAAGACAAAAAGCGAAGGGATCTTCCATCGTTATTATTCAGTGAAGTCTTGAAAAATCTAGCAGATCTCAAGCTGACTGGGAACCAACCTTGTCAGCTTTCTTCATTATAGCGAGTTAAAGAATAAGGAGAGTCCTATATAAAGGAAGCGGTGATTGAAATCAATTTAAATATAGTTTTCATTTTACCGTTGACAATCTATCAAGTGGTGTATTATGATATTACATGTCGCTTGAACAGATTAAGTTTTTCTGCAATAATAAAAAAGACTTGACTCTTTTGCTCAGCGATGCTAAATTATAGAAGTTGCTCTTGGAGCAGCGGCAGCATTTGAACCTTGAAAACTGAACAGCAAAACGTCAACGAAAGACGTCACGAGCGCCTTGGCGTGCGAACGGCTTTTGCGATGGTCGCCCTTGGGCGATCGGAGCAAGCAGCCATTCCGACCTTCGGTGTTCGTGACTTAATTACTGATCAGCTTCGGCAGATCAAGCGAATCGCGCGTCTTTTAGACGGCGATACGCCAGCAACTATTGAGCAATCAATACTACTCTATAATGGAGAGTTTGATCCTGGCTCAGGACGAACGCTGGCGGCGTGCCTAATACATGCAAGTCGAGCGGAGATGTTGGAGCTTGCTCCAACATCTTAGCGGCGGACGGGTGAGTAACAC
>Ga0209295_1000126_pt1 | contig 89238 bp, 94 predicted proteins | sample Porto_5metaG_FD_187428 | JGI IMG/M metagenome (GOLD analysis project Ga0209295, IMG submission 187428) | Marine algal microbial communities from Porto, Portugal - Porto_5 metaG (SPAdes) (version 2) | ecosystem: Host-associated > Algae > Red algae > Unclassified | place: Portugal: Porto...
CCAAGCAGGGGTTCGCGGTCAATGAGGTATCGTTTTACCGCTTTGATTTTATCTTCAATTGTAAATTTAGCCAAAAGAAAAGCACCTCCAAATGTTAGACTGTGTCTAATATTTGGGGTGCACTTCACGCTTAGACTGCCCTTTACCCGTTTTATTTAAATAAATAACTTTGATATTTCGTTAATTGAACACTTGCATTATAGGCGATACCAAATCCAATAAGAACAGATAAAACAGAACTTCCCCCGAAGCTGATGAATAAGAGCGGTATCCCCGTTACAGGCATGACGCCTATGTTCATACCAATGTTCTGGAATGTATGGATGACAATCAATGCTGTATATCCTACACAGAAAAATGACGCAAACCGGCTATAAGGGTGGATACGGTCAATCAGCACAACAAGCCGATAAATCAGGAAGAAGAACATGATGACCACAAATGCGCAGCCGACAAAACCAAAAGCTTCCCCTATGATAGAGAAAATCATATCTGTCTGAGCTTCTGGAACATACACTTTTAAGTTCTTAACACCGTTCCCAAAAATTTGTCCTGCCCCAATTGCCATAATGGCTTGCTCAACTTGATATTTATCCGATCCAGATGCATCCTGTGTCTGGGCTTGGTTAGCTGTCGAAGAACTATCAGGCAGCCAAGCGGTAATCCGGTTGATTTGATACTGCTGAATCCCGATCTTTTGTGCGAAATCAGGGAATAGAATAATCACGGCTAACACAGCGGCAACTAAAAGCACAACCACTGAACCGATGAGAGAGATCAATTTCCAGTTGACCCCTGATAAAAAGACCATGACAACGACAATAAACATACATACCGCAGCCGTACCTGCATCTTGCAAAAAGATGAGTCCGACTGGTACAGCAGCCACGCCGGCAATTTTTAATAGTAGGAAAATATCATCTTCTAATGTTCGTTTTCCTCTTGGGGTTGCCTTCCCAATGACAGAGGCGAGCATCATAATCAAACCAATTTTCATGAACTCTGAAGGCTGAAATGTTCCAATTCCCGGTAACACGAACCAACTTTTTGCACCATTTTTAATTGGAGCAAAATCATGACCTGCAATTTGTGCAGGGGCAATTTTCAAAAGAATTAAGAGCATAATGCCGCCTATAAAAATATATAGACTTAACTTTTCTAATTGTTCCAGATCGAAGTAATTAATAGCCACAATACAGATGACCCCGACCATGTAGTAAATGATCTGTCTGGTCCATGCATTAGATCCATATTGCCCAAACTGTCCCGCAGCATAAATAGCGATGACACTGATGGCAAAGAAGGCTAAAAATATAAAAATCAAATCTCCTTGATAGTAAGGAGATGTATTCTGCTTGTTCATGAACTAACCACCCTTATTACAAAACATAAAAGCCCTTATTTATATTAGATTGAAATTTTCACAAAAGCAACTCACCTTAAATATGACGGAAGTGACACCTGAAAGGTTCCATTCTAATTTCAAAAAATGAAATACTTTTCATCCTAATAATAGGAAAAAATCCCTTTCTACTCTATCATGACAACCGATCATAAGTCCTTTAAAAAGATTATTTTACAGATTTTAAGGGGAAAATTCAATGACTTATGTGGCGATATGAAAGGTTAACATCTTGCCAGCATAAGCTTAACTGAGGTATAAGAAAAAAACAATTTCTGCGGAATAAGGCCCATTTTCCAATTATTGAGTTTACTTCAAAGTCAATTGTGGTATAATATTTGTAACAAAATGTTCACAATATCTCCTAAAAACAGACACAATTGCATCCTGACCTCTCATTTGAATTGAACATCAACTTACAAAGGAGTTGGATACGATGGATATGTTCTTTGCGTACCTATGTATTGCAACAGCTACACCCCTGTTTTTATGGTTGGAAAACAGAAAGATTGCATTAGCATCTATTCCACCCATCATGATTATGTGGATTTTCTTCGGTCTTTACATGACAAGCAGTTTATCTCCAGCAGGACATACCTTCATGATCGCATTCTTTGCCATTAACGTGATTCTGGCTCACATTGCAGCATTCCTCATCTATGGACTTCCATTCATTCGCAAAAGATTCAGTAGCAGATAGATATTGCATCATCAATTGGAAGCGTTATCACAATCAGCATAAAAACCACTCACCTATGAAAGATGAGTGGTTTTTTATTATTTCTCTGAATGCTCAGACTGCTTTGGCGCAGATGGTGAATAACCGTCTTTGCTGTTCTCTCCGTGGCTGTAGTGAGCCGCGAAGATCCAAACAGACCCGATGACGAAAATGATCGCACAGAACAGACCAAACAAAGTATTTCCGACTTGAACAGTCCCGTTCTCACTCTCTGTCATGTGCATAAACATGAACAGCTGCAAGAATGCTTGAATGAAGGCAAAACCAAAGATAATCCATAGTTTTGCGGAACTGCCAATTTCAGCTCCGATAGCAATCCAGAATGCTAAGATGGTTAGCACAATGGAGAGAATGAAGCCGACTACGTGTTTCCAAGGGAAGTGTTCGTGCTCTGCTGAGGAATGTGTTTTTCCAGCCATATCACAAAAGCCCCCCTAATCCGATCAAGTACACAGCTGTGAAGATGAAAATCCATACAACATCAAGGAAATGCCAGTATAGACTTGAGATAAAGATCTTCGCTGCTGTTTGTGGTGTTAATCCACGTTTTTTAATTTGGAACAAGACGCCCGTAATCCAGAAGATACCAATGGATACGTGTAATCCGTGAGTTCCTAAAAGAACAAAGAATGCAGACCAGTATGCACTTGTATGGATGCTCGCACCCTCATGTACATAATGGAAGAATTCGAAAATCTCAAAACCAACGAAGCCTGCACCTAGAAGCAGTGTCAGAATCGTCCAAATGACAACCCCTTTTGTACTTCCACGGCGCATTTCATGAACGGCAATCCCGCATGTAAATGAACTCACCAATAGCAGGAATGTCATGATCAATACAAGCTTCATATCAAATAGCTCAGCTGGCAAAACGCCGCCAGCTGTTCTGCCATGAAGAACAAAGTAGGTCGCAAAAAGTGTTGAGAATAACACGATTTCCGCGCCAAGGAATATCCAGAAACCAAGGATGTTTAAACGTCCTGTTTCAGACTGATATTCAAGCGGTGCATTTGCATAGCTGCTATCATTATGTCCCATTACTTCTGCGCCTCCTTATTCTTTTTCTCTGTTTCAATCACTTCTTCAACAGGAATATAGTAGCCATCGTCATATTCAAATGAGCGTAAAATCATTGTTGCGAATACACCGATTAAACCAATAACGCCAATCCAGTACCATTCAAATACAAGGCCGAATGCACCAAGTCCGAAGAATGCAGACATGATAAGTGGTCTGCCTGAATTGTGCGGCATGTGAATTTTCTTGAATTCTTTTTCAGGATGAACGTCTACATTGTTTTGCTTCCAATGATGGAATGCATCTGGTGTTGTCACTTCTGGAAGTGCTGCAAAGTTATAATGCGGCGGAATTGCAGAAGATGTCGCCCAGTCAAGAGTACGTCCCTCTCCCCAGCTGTCGCCAGACACTTCACGTTTCGCGTGTCTCCAGCTGTAGTAAATGTTGTAGCACAGGATGATGAATCCGACACCCATCATAAATGCACCAATTGTTGAAATAAAGTTTAGTGCAGTCCAGCCATCTTCTGGTCCATACGTATAAATACGTCTTGGCATTCCTTGCAGTCCTAAGAAGTACTGCGGGAAGAAACAGATGTTAAATCCGATCATGAATACCCAGAAGAACCATTTGCCGATTCTTTCGTTTAACTTGTAACCAAACATTTTTGGATACCAGAAAACAAGACCAGCAAAACATGCAAATACAGTACCTGCGATTAATACATAGTGGAAGTGGGATACAAGGAAGTACGTGTTATGGTACTGGTAATCCGCAGCTGCCATCGCAAGCATAACCCCAGTGACACCACCGATAACGAAGTTCGGGATGAAACCAAGTGCCCAAAGCATTGGTGAAGTAAAGCTGATACGGCCTCGATACATCGTAAAGAGCCAGTTAAAGATTTTCACACCTGTTGGTACAGAAATTGCCATTGTTGTAATCGAGAAAAATGAGTTAACCGCTGCACTGTTCCCCATTGTAAAGAAGTGGTGAACCCACACAAGGAAACTAAGAACAGAGATTGCCACAATCGATACAACCATCGCTTTGTAACCAAACAACTGTTTTCTTGAGAACGTCGCAAAGATTTCTGAGAAAATACCGAAAGCCGGCAGGATAACGATATATACCTCAGGATGTCCCCAAATCCAGAAAAGGTTCGCCCAAAGCATTGGCATACCGCCCGCTTCGAGTGTAAAGAATGCTGAACCGAATAAACGATCGAATGTCATAAGTGCTAAAGCAACTGTTAAAACAGGGAATGCGAAAACGATAATGACAGACGTGATCAATGTTGTCCATGTAAACATCGGCATACGCATAAGCGTCATACCTTTTGTACGCATTTTTAAGATGGTCACCATGAAGTTAATACCTGTCATTAGTGTACCAATACCTGCAATTTGGAGCCCGAGCAAGTAGTAGTTCTGTCCAGGTCCTGGTGAGAAATCATTTCCGGCGAGCGGCATGTAACTCGTCCAGCCTGCACTTGGTGATCCTCCAATAACGAAGGAAATGTTGAACAGCATTGCTCCGACCATAAATGTCCAGAAGCTCAGGTTGTTCAAATACGGGAATGCAACGTCACGTGCACCAATTTGAAGAGGAACCACGACGTTGATTAAACCAATTAAGAATGGCATCGCCATGAATAAAATCATGATCGTACCATGCGTTGTGAAAATTTCATTATAGTGGTTTGAATCTAAAAACGTATTATTAGGAAGCGCCAGCTGCGCGCGCATCATCAGTCCGTCTACCCCACCGCGGAAGAACATAATCACAGCAGCAAGGATATACATGATTCCAAGCTTTTTATGATCAACTGATGTCAGCCATTCTTTCCAGAGCCATTTCCACTTTTTGAAGTAGGTTAAAACAAACACAATAGCAATGGAAGTAAGAGCGATAGAAATTTGCGCACCAAGAATTAATGGGTCTCCAGTTACAAAAAACTCATCCCATTTTAAATGCATAACGGCCTCCTCCTTTCCTTAGTCAGTTTATTCGTTTTCTAGTTTTCTTTTATAGTTCTTCACATTCTCGAAAGGATCTGTCTTGGAATGCGGAGAAACTGATTGGTAACCTAAACGTTTGCGTGCTTGGAGTGCATATTCAGAATCCTCTCCGTGCTTCGCAAAAGATAAATGTGTTGATGAGAATGTCTGCACATCTGCAGCATCAGGAAGCATCAAGTAGTCATACGTTTTCTTCGTTAACTTTGGTGCTTCTTTTTTCGTTTTATTTACCCATTTATCATAGTCAGACTGCGTCATCGCATTGACTTTGAATTTTTGCTGAGCAAAGCCTTCGCCTGTGAAGTTGGCGTTTCTTCCTTCATATGTGCCTACTTCATCAGCTTGAAGATATTGTTCCATTTCCATTCCAGCCATCGCATACTTCTCCCCGCCTAGCTGAGGAATCCATAGTGATGCCATTGTATCAGCGGAAGTGATTTTGAATAAAACCGGCTGATCTTTTGGAATGTTTAAGTAGTTCACTGTTTCAATATTTTCCTCTGGATAGCTGAAGATCCATTTCCAATCAACTGCTGTAGCATAAACGACAAGTGGATCTTTATGACTTGTTGCTTGAGGCGCCTCTTCCAAAGAGTAAATGGTTTTTACAGTTGGAACTGAAAGGGCAGCAACGATTAATATTGGGATCACTGTCCAGACAACTTCTAGAAGCGTATTCCCGTGTAGTTCTGGGTTATAAGAGGCGTTTCCAACGTCCTTACGCTCACGGTATTTAACCAAAATGATGGTAAACAGTACAAATACCGCACCAACGATAAAGAGCATGAATCCAATAGATAATAGGATTAAGTCTTTTTGTTGTGCTGCGACTGGTCCTTTAGGATCTAAAACAGCGATATTGCTGCAACCTCCTAATACAAAAACACTCACGAGCATCGCTAATAAAAGCATAGGTTTAATGGCTCTGAACAAGAAGATCACCATCCTTCCTTAAATAATGTATAAATTGCTGAATAATTGTGAAAAGCCATCTGCCTTCGAAAACTTTTCTTCCCTTTGTAATGCTATCAAAATCTGTTGGAGTTAGCTCCCCTTTTTTCAAAAGTTCATTTATTTTTCAACAGATTTCTATTGAAATGTCATAAATTCGCCATAAATTTATATTATTGCACACACAATAAATTTCTAGGAATTTGAAAAGTTGAGAGTTGAAGGCAAAGGACAAACAATCAAGAACTTTGTCAAATTTAGGTTTACCACAATAAAAAAGTTTGGTCAAATTTCAATTTAACTTTATGAAATTTTATCTAGGTAAACAATTCTGAAATAGGTATCCCCATATTTAACAAAAACCTTACTCATTTTAACGCATGTCGACAAGAAAAGAAAGTATCGATCCTCCACCTATGCGCTGTAATGATTGGTAATGGTGATAAATGAGTGGAAACTCACTAAAGACTTCCAGCAAAAAACCGGCTCATCGCCGGCTTCTCATTATTCGTCTCTCACCAAAATGTCTGGTCGTCTATAGATGCTTCCTTCATGTTCTATGTCTATATACGTCCACTTGCCTGTATAGGTTAAAAAGCGATTTCCTTCTTTCTCGACGACCATCGTATCTTCTGATTTCAATCCTGGTAAGGAAGGATTCCAAGTGAATACTTGATGAAGCTGGATCTCTTCCACCGATGTAGGAACTGCAATGATCTCTCTAGACACAAATCCAGTCTTGCCACCTTGGTGAAGCTTTTTCCAGCTATCAGGAAATCCTTCTTTTTCATATTGAGCAATGCCGGCCTTCAATACATCTCCAATGGTGTTCCCTGGACGAGTAGCCGCATTCATGACCGTGTCAATTCGCGCAAGCCTTTCCTTGTTTTCTTCAAGCTCCTTTGGTAGCTGTCCAAAGTAAACGGATCTTGTGACATTTGCCACGAGTCCATGCCGTTCAGCACAAAGGACAACCAGTGCATGCTTTTGAAGTGCTTTTTCTGTTGGGATCGGGTGGCGATATTGATGAATCCGGTCATCTGTTGCCACAAGCAGCACTTCTATCGTCATCCCCTGCCCGATCGCTCTTTGAGCAACAAGCGAAGCAATTTCATGCTCCGTCTGTCCTGGAACGATTTCTTGACAGACACTTTCTACAATAACAGCTGTTTCATGACAAAGGGTTTCGTATTGGCTGAGCTGTGGCGCTGAAAGGATCGATCGAACACGAGACAAATCAGGTTCGATCCATTCCACTCCTTCCATTTGAATGTCCGCACCGATTCGTTTGTCTTTTATGAGTGTTTGAATGTAAGGAGTCTCATCCTCAAACCAATCCATTGTGACGACCTGAAAGGGATGGTCAAAATACGCCATTTCTTCTTCAATGATTCGTTTTTCTTCCATTTGATTCACAACTAGGACAATATCGTCTTTCAACACAAGTAGCTGACAAACGCCCTCTGGCGTGTTTAACACAATGTGGTTTCTTCTTCCTCCTGTAAGCCAAGAAAAGTTATTACGCTTTTGAATCAGAACACCGTCGAGTTGTTTTTCTTCCATTAAAGTTCTTACCTGTTCAATCATCAACTCATCACCTGCCTGTATGGAGTGTTTGAATGAAACGTTTAAATGCTGTTTTCCCTTGCTCTGTTCTTTTAAACACACCCGCCTGCGCGAGTATACGAGAAAAAATGAGGCCGATTTCTTTTTGTAAAATGGCTTCTACGTTGTCCTTCGTAAAGGTATTCTCTTCGATCAGACGCTCTGCCCATGACTCGTGCTTCATGATAGACGGGCAGGCTTTGATTTCTTCAAGAGGGTGTTTGGATAGCAACGCCGCTTTTAGCAGGCTTAATTCCTCTGCTAATCTTCCAGGAAGGACGGCGAGACCCATGACCTCAATTAAACCGATATTCTCTTTTTTAATATGATGAACTTCTTTGTGCGGGTGGAAGATTCCGTCGGGGTGCTGCTTGTCTGTACGGTTATTTCGTAGCACGAGATCTAATTCGTACTCATCCCCATGACGGCGTGCAATTGGTGTAATGGTATTGTGCGGGGTCTCTCCTGTATGAGAGAACAGCCCCGATTCTGGATCTGAATACATTTTCCACTCATGTAATATAAAATCCGCTGCCTCCGCAAGCGTCTGCTGGTCGCTACTTTGAAGCCTGATCACTGACATCGGCCATTTCACAATACCCGCCTTCACCCTCGGAAACTTTTCGAGAGAAAACACTTCTTCCATCTTTGCTTTCGCCATCGGAAATTCATGAGCACCACCTTGAAAGTGGTCATGACTTAATATGCTGCCTCCAACAATGGGAAGATCAGCATTTGATCCTATGAAATAGTGCGGATATATAGATATGAAGGAAAGCAGACGCTCGAAGGTCTTTTTAGATATCTGCATTGGTTCATGCTCGCCCTTGAACACAATACAATGTTCGTTGTAATACACATACGGCGAGAATTGCATAAACCACGACTCATTTGTAAGTGTCACCGGAATAATCCGGTGATTCTGTCTTGCTGGGTGATTGATGCGTCCCCCAAACCCAACGTTTTCTTTACAAAGGAGACAAAGAGGATATTGCTTTTGACTAAGCTTTTTGGCTTCAGCGATCGCTTTTGGGTCCTTTTCCGGTTTCGATAGATTAATCGTGATCTCAAGCTCACCATCTTCGGTCGGTGTAAACCACTGCACATTTTTGGCGATTCTGCCTGTATGAATATAGTGGGCATGCTGCTGCATTTCATAAAACCAGCTTGTCGCTGCCTTTGGTCCGCAATGCTTGCGTTTCTCTTCAAACTTTGCATAGATGACACTCGGAGGCGCCACCAAACAGCCCATGATTTTGGCATCTAATAAATCACGATACGTATCTGTCCCGTCAGGAATAAGACCTGTTTCAACTGCCCAATCGAGCATCGGCATTAAGATGTCTTCAAGGTCGCTGTCTCCTGAGACTGTTCTTGGCTCAGCATCATCGAGACCAAGCACCTCTAGCAGCCGGTTCCTTGTATAATCCATATCTAGTGGTGAGATCAGCTCTTTATTAACCCCATATTGAATCAGCTGTTCTAGCTTTTCAAAAATATCAATCGCCATTCCCTTTGTCTCCTCCCCTGCCTGCTACACGTTATTCACTTTGATAGCCATCTGGATGTTTCTGAAACCAATCCCATGCACTTTGAATGATGGTGTGGAGATCTGCATATTGAGGCTTCCATCCTAGTTCTTTCAGCGCTTTTTCTGATGAAGCAATCAGCTTAGCAGGATCACCCGCACGTCTTTCTGCCACCTGTGCTGGAATGGCATGGCCCGTCACTTCTCTTGCGGCTTCTACTACCTGCTTCACAGAGAAGCCTGTGCCGTTCCCTAAGTTGTATGTCGCGCTTCCTTTTCCTTCACGCAGACGCTCAACCGCTAGAATGTGCGCCTCTACTAAATCCATGACATGAATGTAGTCTCTAATGCATGTGCCATCCTCTGTTTCGTAATCATCACCGTAAATCATGATTTGATCACGTTTTCCTAAGGCCACTTGCAGAATAATCGGGATTAAATGCGTTTCTGGCTGATGATCTTCACCGACAATCCCTTCTGTATGAGCACCGGCTACATTAAAATAGCGAAGCACAACGTATTCGATACCATATGCCTGCTCAGACCACTTCAACATTTTTTCAATCGCGAGCTTTGTTTCCCCATAAGGATTTGTTGGGTTCGTCTCATCCGTTTCAACGATCGGTACACGCTTTGGTTCACCATATGTCGCAGCAGTTGAAGAGAATACAATGCGTTTCACATCAAATTCATTCATCACCTGAAGTAAAGCCGTTGCCCCTCCGACGTTGTTGTCATAGTACTTCAGCGGGTCTGTTACACTTTCTCCAACAAGTGAATCTGCCGCAAAGTGCATGACCGCTTCTATGTCATGCGTTTGAAACACCCGTCTTAAAAAAGCGTGATCCCTTAAATCTCCCTCTTCTAATACGGCACCCTTTACGACTGCCTCTTTATGACCTGTCTGCAAATTATCCACAATCACCACTTGTTCTCCTTTAGCCAAAAGAGCCGCTACCGCATGACTGCCAATAAAACCTGCTCCTCCACATACTAAAATTGCCATCAAATGTCCTCCTTCGTTAATTCTCTAGCGCCGCCTCCAATTCCAGCTGTGTAAAAAGAGGCTTGAATGCCTGTTTTTTCTTGATAAATCGCACCTGTTTCTTCTATAAATGAGTCCAGCAGCTCTTCTTTCACAATGCTGACGGTACAGCCCCCAAAGCCAGCACCTGTCATACGAGAACCAATCGCTCCTGGATGTTGCCATGCGGCTTCGGCCAGTGCATCTAGCTCAAGCCCAGTGACTTCATAATCATTCTTTAAAGAAAGGTGAGATGCCTTCATGAGTGCACCTAGTTCTTCCATTTTATCATCTTTCAGAAAATTTACTGCTTTCATGGTCCTCTCGTTTTCCGTGATGGCATGTCTTGCACGTCTTCTACACGTTTCATCTTGTATCAAATGTTCATGCTTAGCGAATTCATCCATCGTGAGCTCACATAAATGCGCAATATCTCGTTCTTTTCTAAGATCGTTTAAAGCAGATTGACATTCTGAACGGCGTTCATTGTATTTGGAATCTGCAAGTGTTCGTTTTTTATTTGTATTGGCAATGACAAGTGCCAGACCCTCTTGCCGAAATGGGCTGTATTCAAAGGAAAGCGTGTCACAATTGAGCAAAATAGCGTGACCTTCTTTTCCAAGACTAATTGAAAATTGATCCATAATGCCGCAGTTCACGCCAATAAACTCATTTTCAGCACGCTGCGCAAGAAGGGCTAGGTCGATTTGCGTTACGCCGAATGACGACCATTCATTGATCAAGACAGCCGTGACGAGCTCAATAGAGGCAGAGGAGGACAGGCCTGCACCATTTGGGATATTGCCGGCATACACAATATCAAAGCCTTCTTTCACATCCATACCTGCTTCGATAAACTGTTGGAATACTCCCTTCGGATAGTTCGCCCAGCCGTCCGATTCTGAGAAAGCGATTTCAAAAAGGTCGAACTCTTTCACACCTTCTTCTTCAAAATTCAAGGAATACATTCTGACGCGTCCATCTGATCGTCTTGCTCCCGCAGCATATGTACCAAGGGTGAGTGCACATGGAAAGACATGGCCCCCATTATAATCTGTGTGTTCACCAATCAGATTGACTCTGCCTGGGGCGAAAAAATAGCGGAGTTCTTCCTGATCTCCAAATTGCTGGTGAAATGCTGCTCGTAATGTGTCGATCATATCCATTCCCCTTTTCTCTTCTGATAATCTTATTTTAGTTGCCCCGTCAGCTGAAGTTCAATGGTAAAAAAATCGTTAAAAAATACCCTTTTTTTGCTGTGAATGGTACGATGTGATATGAGGTGTACCATGATTCAAAATAGAAAAAGGTTGTTTTTTGCTGTGAAGGAGGGTTTCCAATTTGAAGAAAGAAGCATTTGCATTTCGTTTTCACCATTCTGATGTGACATTGCCAGCCCAAATCTGGTCTGTTGGCTGGGAAGTTCAATCATCTTCGTTATACAGCTGGAATGGCGTAGAGCGGAAGGATCAGGGCAAGTGCATCTTTCAGCTCACACTGTCTGGACACGGCATGATTGAAATCGGACAGAAACGATTCAAAGTATTGCCTGGACAGGCCTTTCTGGTGAAAAGCCCTAGTGCTTATCAATACTATTTTCCAGAAGACAGTGAACATTGGGAATTTCTCTATTTAACACTTTATGGGGAAGCCTGTGACCTTTGCTTTGATCAATTTATCGATCAAGGAAAGCAGGTCATGCGTTTTCATCCGAATTCCAAACCGATCCGCCTGCTAAAGAAGATTTATGATGAAGCCAGTGAAAGACGGATTACCAATCCATTTGAGGGGTCTAGCCTTGCTTATCAATTTGTCATGGAACTGTATTCATATTTGCCAAAGCTTGAGGGACAAATGGAGAAATGGCCTGAGCCCATCGTCCAAGCGGCCTTATTTGCAAGCCACCATTTTCACGAGGAGATTGGGCCTGACGATATGGCAGCTGCGGCACGTTTATCCAAAAGTCATTTTACGAGGGAATTCAAAAAGGCAACTGGCTTCACACCGATTCATTATTTAACCAATATTCGTTTAGAAAAGGCGGAAACGTTACTGAAAACAACGAAATACTCGATTGAAGAAATCGCCACACAGTGCGGCTACCGAAATGCGAATTACTTGAATAAAGTCTTTCGAAAGAAAATCGGCATGTCTCCAAAGCAACTCCGGGAAACAAGCGATGCATAATAAAAAGCAGCCGCTTTTCAATTGGCTGCTTCTTTTACGCTTTCGTTAGGTCAACACGAATTCTCCCTTGTCTTAAAACAATGGTCATTTGCGTATCAGGGGTCATTAAATTTTCTAAAATGTCCGTTGCTGTTTGAAGCGCAATGTCCATTCGGTTGATCTTTTCCTTTTCTTGTTCAGAAAATGCTTCTGGATGTGCGGTCATTTCTTTGACTAGCCTCAACACTTGTTCATGCTGCTTTTCTGTTTGTTGATATATGGCATCATATAATTCGTCTGGCCTGCTGCTCATTTCACATCACCTATCTTTTTCATGTGTTAAATCGCATCTTCTTTTGTTTTCTTGAAGACGAACCATTTACTGGCGACATAATTGACCACGACAATCACAAAGTTAACAAGAATTTTTGCGACGGTTTCGTTGAGCGCCATTTGGCTCACAAATAAAATCATCAGCCCCAGATCTACACCTAGAGACATGAGACGGACACTAAAAAATGAAGAAAGCTCACGCATTAGGCTTTTTGTGTCACGAGCCTTTTGCTTGAAGACATACTTCTTATTGGTGATATAAGCAAAGAGCACAGCAAATACCCATGAAACAACCGTTGCTGTTTTGTAATCCATAGAAAACATCTCAACGAATAAATAGAAGCTGACTATGTTGACAATGGTTGTACACACACCCATGATCAGATACATGACAACTTCTTGATACTTTTGAAAAAGGCTATACATGTCTTTCTTCATTCCTTCTTGGTGAATTCTGTTTCTTTTAGAATACCATCTTAAGAAGAACTTCCCAAACGAACAATATGTGCGTCCTGTAAAGATGAAATTTGTTCACACTGATGGCATATGTCAACCTTATCGGTTTATATGAGTCAAATGATTTAGGTCTTTATCATTATTTTAATTTATAATCTTTTAACTGACTTTACAATTGTTTATTATGAGAAGTAAGAATTCAATATTTATGGGTTTTTTAGTCATTTTTTTAGGGACGTGGTAGGTGATAGATTTTACAAAATAGGTTAAATGTCATCATTTTTCGACAAAAATCTATTTTTGTACTCCATTCACATACACGTACAGTTACTAGACGGTTTGTTCAAGTCATTGGTTGCAGATGAATATGTCTTATTGAACTGGAGGATATTATGGATACGCAAGTGAAAAGAAGAGTTGACGAAGAGTGGGTTTATTTGATTCAAGAAGCGAAAAAAATTGGACTAGGCATCGAGGAAATACAAGCTTTTTTAACATCCAACGGTGATCAGAAGATGATAAACAAACCGTAATCAACGCCGTTATCCTTTGTCTTTCAGATTGCTTTGGCTAAAGTTCTAACCTGTCAATTGACCTTTTAAACATCCTTTCATGACGATACGCTACAATAATTGAACACCTCATCATACCAATCCCTTCCACTCAATGGGGTTCTGTCTTTCTATTTTTAGGAGGACAGTCCGTTCCCTGTTCTTTATATGACCCCTTTTTAGCTGTCATTCATGAAAATTGCCCATTTTCGTTATAAAACCAAGCTCCCCACCCATATATTAAGCATAAGACACAAAAAAGAAGAAAGGTGGGTGGCGCATGAGTTCAGATTCCCTATCTTATTATCATCAAAAGAAGGATCAATATTATCACGGTGTGAACCCTGTGATTGTCCATCGTATTCGCAAGGAATGGACGTCTATCTTGGATATCGGATGCGGCACAGGCCAGCTTGGCAAAGTCCTAAAACAACAAGACCGTACCATATATGGAATTGAATCTTTTGAAGATGCGGCAAAGCAGGCTGAGAAAGCGCTGGATCATGTTTTATGCGGCAATATTGAACAGATGGCGCTGCCTTATCAGCATGAACAATTTGACTGCATCATTTTCGGAGATGTTCTTGAACATTTATTGGACCCTTGGGCCGTTTTAAAAAAGGTCAAACCCTTTCTAAAAAGGGAAGGGGCCATCTTGTCTTCCATTCCGAATATTGGTCATATTTCAACGGTTTTAGAATTACTAGCCGGGAGATTTACTTATACAGATGCAGGGTTAATGGATCAAACACATTTACGCTTCTTTACCCTTCACGAAATTCACGCCCTCTTTGAGTCAGCCGGGTTTCATGTTCGTGAGCTTGAAACCATTCGTGTACAACACCCTTCCTATACGGGCGTCATGAATGATCTACATGAATTACTCGTAAAACATGGCATCCGTTTTGATTTTAACGAGGCAGCGACAGCCTATCAATACGTGGTTGAGGCGGTTCAACTCAATGAGTAGCCCCACCATCTTATTTGTTTTATGTGTAAATGATGAGTCGATGTTTCAAGCTTGCTTCCGGCAGCTTGCTTCACTTCCTGCTCCGCACGGGTATCATGTAGAGGTTTTGCCCATTAGACATGCATCAAGTATGACCTCTGCATACAATGAAGCTCTCACTCATCCTGCACAGTTTAAAATTTACCTTCATCAAGATACACTCATCGTCAAACAGCATATGCTTCTCGAGCTGATTCCACTTTTCTTGCAGAATCCGTCACTTGGCATGCTTGGGGTAATAGGTGCAGAAAGTGTGCCAGACAATGGAATCTGGTGGGAGAGCCATGATTGCAGAGGGAAAGTCATTGAATATCGGCACGACACCTATCAGCTGCTGACGTTTGAAACTGGTCATCCACAGACAGAGCCCCAAGGTTATATCAAAGCTTCTGCTATTGACGGGCTTTTTATGGCAACACAATATGATATCAAGTGGCGTGAGGATCTTTTAGACGGCTTTCATTTTTATGATGTGTCACAATCTTTTGAGTTTGCACAGCAGGGATATGAGGTTGGGATTGCAAGGCAAGAAGAGCCCTGGTGTTTACACAAATGTGGAGATCATTTTGATGCAGAAGCATATGAAAAAGCAAGACAAACATTTCTTGCAAATTATCGATAGAAAGCACCCTTTTCGGGTGCCTTTTTTATGATATACTGTCATAAACAACCAGATCGTCTCATATGCATTGGAGTACCTTGTCCCTAATTCGTACAAAGGAGGAAACAATGGCAGACAAAAACGTTCATTATAAGAAGGTTGCCGCTTCAAAGGATTTTCGAAAACTTCTTGAGGAAAAACGCAGATTTATCGTACCGATGACGATTTTCTTTTTTCTCTTTTACTTTTCACTTCCGGTTGCTACATCCTACTTCACCTTTTTGAACACGCCAGCAATTGGAGCGATCACGTGGGCTTGGTTATTTGCCCTCACGCAATTTGTGATGACATGGGTTTTATGTGGACTTTATGCAAAAAAAGCAGCTCAGTTCGACAAATATGTAAGCGCTTTAAAAGTTGAATCAAGAGGTGATGACGAATGAGTATGACCGCTTTTATTTTATTCATAGCGATCGTAGGGCTCACATTGGTCATCACGTATTTTGCTGCGAAAAAAACAAGCAATGCGAGTGATTTTTACACCGCAGGCGGCGGTCTGACTGGGTTTCAGAACGGCCTTGCCATTGCCGGGGACTATATGTCTGCTGCTTCATTTTTAGGGATCGCCGGCATGATCGCCTTAAATGGATTTGACGGCTTTTTCTATAGTATTGGTTTTCTTGTAGCGTATCTTGTCGTCCTTTATGTCGTGGCTGAACCGCTTCGAAATCTAGGAAAATATACGATGGCTGATATGATTGCTGCACGATTCAAACGCCCTGCTATTCGAGGCGTGGCTGCTTTTAACACCATCACGGTTTCCACTTTTTATATGATTGCGCAGCTTGTTGGGGCAGGTGCATTAATCAAGCTGCTTCTTGGCATTGATTACTGGATTGCGGTGCTGATCGTAGGTGTCTTGATGACCATTTATGTCGTGTTTGGCGGCATGATCGCAACAAGCTGGGTACAGATCACGAAAGCTGTGCTTCTCATGCTGGGCACGCTGATTATTTCGCTGCTTGTGTTTGCCAAGTTTGATTTTAGTCTGCTGAAGATGTTTGAACAGATGAAAACAGCGACCCCGCTTGGTGAAGCTTTTCTTCACCCGGGAAATAAATATGATGTGCCTTTAGAGACCCTGTCTCTGAACCTTGCACTTGTGCTTGGAACAGCAGGTTTGCCGCATATTTTGATCCGTTTTTATACGGTAAAGGATGCCATTTCTGCGCGTAAATCTGTTCTATCCGCTACGTGGATCATCGGGATTTTTTATTTAATGACGGTTTTCCTCGGCTTCGGTGCCGCTGCTTTTGTCGGAACAGATGCAATTACGGCAGCCGATGCAGCAGGAAACATGGCAGCACCACTGCTTGCACAGGCCCTAGGGGGAGATTTATTATTTGCCTTTGTTTCCGCTATTGCCTTTGCGACTATACTGGCAGTGGTCACCGGTCTCGTTTTATCCGCCGCGTCTGCCTTTGCTCATGACTTTTATAGCCAGATTATCCGCAAAGGAAAAGCGAGTGAACGTGAACAGGTGAAGGCGGCACGCTTTGCTTCTATCGGCGTGGCCATCCTTTCCATCATTCTTGCATTATTTGCGCAATCTTTAAACGTCGCTTTTCTTGTGTCACTTGCCTTCGCAGTGGCAGCAAGTGCGAATTTACCGTTGATTATCTTCACTGTCTTTTGGAAACGATTTAACTCAACAGGTGCTATCGCAGGAAGCTTAACAGGTCTTCTGAGCGCACTCCTGATCGTGTCACTCAGCCCAAGCGTCTGGGACCCATCAGGGGCAGCCATTTTCACAGGAGAGCCGCTTATCCCACTATCGAACCCTGGGATTATCTCGATCCCGCTTGGATTCCTTGCGGCTTACTTAGGCACCATTTTCTCCTCTGAAAAAGCAGATGAAGACACCTTTACAGAAATTCAAGTAAAAGCACACACAGGTATGCATATGGATACAGATTGATGAGAAAAAGCCGGCTGCTCTGCTGGCTTTTTCAGTGTTCTTGCTATTTCAAAACTGTATTCAATATGGGATAAATTGGCCTTTTAATCTCTCTTTATATCTTTCTAACTTGTCACATTTCCTCAACGTGATCAACGAACAGCATGTGATGATGATCAGCAGAATTTCATGAACTTCCCCTCTGTTATCAATGATTCTTTTCAACCCTATTCTCTTGTTATTCTTATGTTATCATTTTAAACACATACTGGAAATTCACCCTACAAGGAAGAAGTGAAACATATGCATAAATTGTACTCAGCAAAATTATTATTTGAATCTAGCTCCTCACCAAAGGTGAGACCGGATAAAATCTTTGAGGAACGAATCATTTTAGTGAGAGCAAAAAACAATCGAAAAGTGAAACAAATCGTCAAAGACCATTTTCCAGATGAGACATTTGAAAATGGAGATCATGGACAAACAACCACAAAACTAGTAGCCGTACTCGATATCTTTGAGCTAGTTGAAAACTTAGACGAAGGTCCCCTGCATTTAAGCGAAGTGTACAGCCGATATCTTCTTTTTGATCAAGAAACATCTGCTAAAGAAGCGATTGACGCTTATTCGTTAGACAAATAAAAGAAGTCTAAGCTACCAGTGTGTGACGGTATTCTATCGGAGCACACTGGTTTAATTTTTTCTGGAATCGATCGTGATTATAGAATTGAATGGAATGATTAATTGACAGCAGCACAAAAAGAGATAGTGGAGGGAATAAATGATGCCAACACTAGAAGAGAATGATGATTTTGTATTTGCTAAAGATGTATTTGTTTCTTCTTTTGAAGTGAAAGAAATTCAAGCTGCTATCATTAGAGATAAAGGTCGGTGTGCCTGTTAAGTTTGCAGGTGCAGTTTTCAATGCAGTGATTGGTTTTGCTGTAGGGGTGGTGTAGGTGTTATACAATCATTTATTATTAAAAAAGTAAAGCGGAAGCTAAAAAATTAGCGATCTCTATTGGTGTTGCTGTCGCAATTTCATTAAATGATTTGGATATCGGAACTCAAATTGCTAAACAGTTAGATAAGAGGGATAAGCGCGCTAATAATGGTTGGTAGATATATATTAGGAGGAATGTTGTGAAGAGTATGATCAAGTATGCAGTGATGATTTTATTTATGAGTGTATTTTTCTATTATTACAATATGTTTGTACCTAAAAATGTTCTGTACATTTTCATTGCATTTCCATTTTGTTTTGTTGCTATAAGTTTGATTGATAAGCTATTTACGGATAAATAAATCTAATAATAAGCAAGCCTCATGCTTGCTTATTATCTCATACTGTCTAATTAGAGGGGATAATATCTGCTCTGCCGGCTTCTTAATATCGCTGGAATAACTCTGGGTTTTTCGGGACGTTTTCTAAATAAACGATCTTTCCTTGATCATCCAGCTCCGCAATATCAATGCCTTCTGCTGTATATACACGACCGTCTGTTAACTTTCCGCAAACAGCCCAGTTTGTTTCATACTTCCCATCTTCACGTTTCACCCAGCCATCCCACATATGCTTAATGTCTTCATGTACGTTGAAAAATGTGTTCAAAAACTGTGTGAACGCTTGGATGCCAGGCTTTTCAGCACCATTTAAGACAATCATGACATCATCTGAAAACAATGCCAGCAATTCGTTCATTTGCTCTTGCCCTTTTCCCGCTTCATCATATCGGCGAAAATACGTATCGAGCACTTCCATCATTCATTCTCCTTTATTTACCTGTCATTTCGAAAACAATCGAACAATTAGATTGTACACAATTGTATCTCTACTGTCTATTTTTCACGCAGATAAGAAAAGACATGGATGAGTCAATCCATGTCTTTTACAGATGAAAGAGCTGCTTTCTCTGACTCGACAAGAGATGTTAGTTCTTCCGCAGCTTTTTTCGGATCAGCGCTTTGGCTAATGGCGCTGATGATGCTAATGCCATCGGCTCCCGCTTGGATGACTGATGCCGCATTTTCATACGTGATCCCGCCGATGCCCACAATAGGAATGTGAAGACCGTGTTGACGTACTTCGTTGATTAAAGAAACACCCTGGACACTGCGTGTATCCTTTTTTGTTTCTGTAGGATAGACTGGACCCATCCCAACGTAGTCTGCCCCGTCCTTCATCGCTTGCCTCACTTCATCTAGATTGTGCGTGGACACGCCTAATATTTTATTCCCGATTCTTTGCCGTACATCTTGTGCAAGTGTATCTTCCTGCCCAACATGGACACCATCTGCATCAAGATCTATTGCAAGCTGTACATCATCATTTACGATAAAGGGGATATTCGCTTCTTGGCAAAGTGCTTGAATCTGCTGAGCGATTTTTTTCTTTTCTTCACCTTGCAGAGCACCTTCACCCTTTTCACGAAACTGAAACATCGTGATCCCGCCTTGAATGGCCTCTTTCACCACATCAAGCGGATGCCGGCTTGTATTCGCTGTTCCCATAATAAAATAAACCGATAATTGCTGTTTGATTAGCTGCTGATCAACCTTCGTCATGCAAAACTCCCCCTATTTTCCCTAACGTGATCACATCTTGACCATTTGTATTGGATAGCGCGTTTAACAATTCGATTTGAAAGGTGCCTGGCCCTTTCTCTTCTGTCTGCTGAGCTGCCTTTTCTGCAGCGACACCATAAAACAGCAGAGCTGATGCCGACGCATGAATGGGCCGTTCCCCTGTTGCACAAAATGCCCCTATGACAGAGGTGAGTAAACAGCCAGTCCCTGTCACCTTGGTTAACCATTCGTGTCCATTATGAATAGATAGAACCTCTTCTCCATCTGACACGACATCCACTTTTCCCGTAATCGCCACAACGGTTTGAAGGGCTTTTGCCGCCTGCTTTGCTAAAGACGATACATCTCCATTTGCCCCTTTTGCATCAACCCCTTTTGACTGCCAGCCTTTCACTCCAATTAAATGAGCTATTTCAGCAGCATTCCCTCTGACAACAGTGATGCCCACTTGCTGTAACAGCTGTTTCGCGGCACTCGTCCGAAACGTTGTCGCACCAACACCAACAGGATCTAATAGAACCGGTACACCTTTTTCATTGGCCGCTTGTCCAGCAATGACCATCGCCTCAACCGTATCCTTTGTTAGTGTGCCGATATTCAGCACAAGTGCATCCGCTAATTGCGCCATTTCTGCCACTTCTTCTTTGGCGTTTGCCATGACTGGAGAAGCACCTAAAGCAAGCAGTCCATTCGCTGTAAAGTTCGTCACAACTTGGTTGGTGATATTATGGACAAGCGGATTTTCCGCTCGAACCTTTTCCAAAAGATGAGACACGCAGCTTAATTTCATCTGTATCGTCCTCCCTTTTACTCTGCATCCCACACATAGGATTTTGTATGCTTTAACCATTCTCTTGCAGCAAAGGACAAGTAGCGGTCCTTTCGCCAAATGACACCCAAATGCCACGGAATAGACGGATTTAAGGATATGATCCTCACTTTATCAGGATCTAGATCACGGCAAATCCGTTCAGGCAGAAGCCCGATTCCAAGGTTCTCAGCAACCATTTCACTGATGAAATCCCATTGTGACGTTTCATAAATAACGTTCGGCCTGAATCCCGCATTCATACATTCATTTAAGATTCGGCTGTGCAGAACGAAATCTTCTCGAAAGAAAATAAAAGACTCTTCCTTTAAATCAGCCAAATGAACCTCATCACGTCCTGCCATCGGATGTGATGGATGGGTGACAAGCTTCATATTCTCTTTAATGATGGTGTATGTATGAAAAATTTTATCATTTGCAGGCAGAACAATGACACCAATATCTAATGATCCATCCTCTACCCCTTCCTCTACTTTAATGGAGCCGTGCTCCACCAATTGAAAGGTGACATCTGGATACTGCTGGCGGAATTCCCCCATCACATTTGGGAAAAAGCTTGATCCAATCATGGGCGGCAGTCCTATTCGGATATGTCCTTTTTTCACATTCATTAAATCATTTAATTCACTCGTTAAATTCTGAAAGGATTGTGTGATTTCACTCGCCTGTGTATACATGGTTTGTCCAGCATCTGTCATTTCAACCTGTCTGCCATTACGGTAAAACAACTGCACACCTAGCTCATCCTCTAGGTTTTTGACCATCTTGGAAATGGTCGGCTGCGACACATAGAGCGATTGCGATGCTTTCGTAAAACTCTTTAACCGTGCCACTTCTAAGAAATATGTTAAATGTCTGATGTCCACATGGTTCACCCTTTCTATAGACAAAAGGAATACTAACTATTCGATATATGTATTTTACCTATAATAGAACGTGCTGTACACTTTAAAGTAAGCTCACCGATTAGAACGTTGTGTTGTTTTTGTGAAACAGTGAACAATTTATATAGAAAAAGGAGTGAAGAGAAAGTGCAATTGCTCAAAACGTCGCTGATTGCTACCCTTCAGATTATGGCTTTATTTGCTTTTGCGAAATTGATGAATGTGCTGGCGGCCTTTTTGCATTTAAGAATTCCGGGCACGATCTTAGGCATTCTTGTCATTTTCTTATTACTTCATTTTAACATCATTAAATTAAAATGGATTGAACTTGGCGCCGTATGGCTGCTCGGAGAACTGCTGCTCTTCTTTATCCCTTCAGCAGTAGGTGTGATTGATTACGGCACATTACTTTCTCAATCTGGCACAAGTATTGTCCTTGTGGTTTTACTTAGTACCTTTGTGGTCATGCTCTCGACTGGCATGATGACGCAGATGATTGCGAAAAGAAAGGAGCGAAAAAAGCTATGTTAGTTGGCGGACTATTCTTGATCCTAACCATTCTGATCTATCTCGGATCAAAAGCGGTTTATAAACGTCATCCGAAAGTCTATGTCTCCCCTTTACTTGTGACACCGGTTGTTCTTGTGGTCTTGCTGTTAATCGTGAACATTCCTTACGATGCTTACAATCAAGGCGGAAAATGGCTGACAAATATGCTTCAACCTGCGACTGTGGCATTTGCCATTCCTTTATATAAGTATTTTCACATTCTGAAGAAGCATGCAGTAGAAATTATTTTGAATGTGGCTTGCGGTTCTATCGTTGCGATTTTATCAACAGCGTTTATCGCCAAATTGTTTCATTTGGACACGAGTCTGATCGAGAGCCTCGTCCCAAGATCCGTCACAACACCCGTGGCGATGAGTGTGTCTGAAATGATTGGCGGGATGCCGTCCGTTACGGCTGTCTTCGTCATTTTAACAGCATTATTTGGCTCAATCATTGGGCCATTGGTTATCCGTTATTTCCGTATTGATAATGACATTGCAATGGGCGTTCTGCTTGGTACAGGAGCACATGGTGCAGGCACATCGAAGGCCTTTGAACTGAGCTCGGTCTCAGGCACGATCTCAAGTGTGTCCATGATCATTTCGGCCATTATTACATTATGTGCAGCGCCTATCCTGATGTCGTTTGCCTTATAGAAAAAGCCATTTTTCCTTATCGGAAAATGGCTTTTTCTTATGCTTGGATGAAGACAACCTTTAAATAGTTCCCCTCAGGATAATTTTTCGTTGTACGGAAGTCCTCAGGAAGTGTATATTCCTCAAGAATACGATACGTTTTCCCAGATTCTTTAAAGGCCTGCGCAATAAATCCTTTAAACTTTTTCATACCAAATGCACTGCTATTGGTTGACGCCACAATGACTCCGTTCTCAGCTGTGATCTGGATGGCTTCTTTTAATAGTTTCTTATAATCCTTCGCTGCACTGAATGTGTGTTTCTTCGTTCGTGCAAAGGAAGGTGGGTCCAAGATCACGACATCATAGCTCCAGCCTTTTTTCGCCGCAAACGGGAAATATTTAAAGACATCCATGACTTTGATATCCTGCCCGTCTACATCAATGCCATTCACTTCAAACTGCTCAGATGTTTTTTTCAAACTGCGGTTTGCAACATCTACACTTGTCGTACGGCTTGCCCCGCCAAGCGCTGCTGCTACAGAGAAAGCGCCTGTATAAGAGAACGTATTAAGGACGGTCTTTCCTTTTGCATAGCGATCTCGAATTGCTTTTCGCACATGACGCTGATCAAGGAAAATACCTGTCATCGCACCATCATTTAGATAAACCGCCACGTTCATCCCATTTTCTTTGACGATAAGAGGAAATTCACCTTTCTCCCCTTTTACAAAATCGTCATCTTCGATATATTGTCCAGACGTATCAAATCGCTTCTTTTCATAAATGCCTTTATAGTCAGGGTACACCTGCTCAATCGCAGCCAATACATCTTCTTTTAATGTATAAACACCTTCGCTATACCATTGGATGAGATAGAATCCATCATAATAATCAATCGTGATTCCACCAATTCCATCCCCTTCCCCATTGAACACACGGAAAGCCGTCGTCTGTGCATCACGAAATAGATGCGTTCTGCTTTTGGATGCCTGTTCAAGTTTAGAAACAAAAAAGGCCTGATCTATTTTTTCGTTAGCGTCAAAGGAAAGCACCCAACCGATGCCTTTATTTTGCACACCATAATATCCTTTCCCTAAAAAAGAGCCTCTTTCATCTACCCATTCAATGAGCTCGCCTTCCTGTACACCGTTCACACGCGACACAGCATCTTTTGAAATAAGCGGATATCCCTTTTTCACTTGTTCTGCAAATGTTTGTTTTAATGAGATTTTTTTCATTTGTGTCATCCTTATCCTAAATTGACTCTCTCTATCCTACCATATGAATGTATACGTTACTTCTATTATGATAAGATGAGGAGAAAAATATCAACTCGACATAGAGGAGGCTCTTTTTTGACAACATTACGCTTAGATCATACAGGGATTATGGTGACAAATATTGATCAGTCCATTGATTTTTATGAAAAAGTGGTGGGCATGAAATTAAAGGATCGCATCACTCATACAAACGGAGTCATTGAACTTGCCTTTCTTGGCTTTAAAGACGAAGCAGAAACGGAAATTGAACTCATTCAAGGGTATAGCAGTGACCTTCCATCTGAAGGAAAGGTCCACCACCTCGCCTTCACAACAGATAATATTCACGCTGAATTCAACCGTATTCAAAAGCTGCAAATTGAGCTAATAGATGAAGAAATCACAACATTACCTAATGGCTATTGCTACTTCTTTTTCCGAGGGCCAGACCAAGAGTGGATTGAGTTCTTCCAACGATAATATTTCCTAGGAAATGCATGCGAATCGGTATATTCATTCTCGTCACAAAGAAAAAGAGTAAGAGCATACCTGCTCTTACTCTTTTTTTATAGCACCTTACTAAGAAACAATTTGGTACGTTCATGCTGTGGGTTTCCAAAGAGTGCTTCTGGTTTGTCTTCTTCGACGATATATCCACCATCCATAAAGATCACGCGGTCTCCCACTTCTCTTGCAAAGCCCATTTCATGTGTGACGACAATCATCGTCATTCCTTCAACTGCTAATTGTTTCATAACAGCTAAAACATCCCCAACGACCTCAGGGTCAAGAGCAGATGTCGGCTCATCGAATAAGAGCACTTTCGGGTCCATCGCCAAAGCTCTTGCAATGGCAACACGCTGTTTTTGTCCACCAGATAATTGGTTAGGGTAACTTTTAGCCTTATCTTTCAAGCCGACCTTTTCAAGCAAGTCTAATGCTTTATCGACTGCCGCTTTCTTCTCCATCCCTTTTACTTTCACTGGTGCGATCGTGATATTTTCTAACACGGTTTTATGAGGAAATAAATTAAAGTGCTGAAACACCATACCAACTTCTTGTCGTACTTTATTGATATTCACTTTTGGATCTGTAATCGTATGTCCGTGGACAACAACTTCCCCAGCCGTAATATCCTCTAATTTATTGAGACATCTTAGAAATGTGCTTTTCCCTGATCCTGAAGGACCAATGACACATACAACCTCTTTTTCCTCGATGACTGCATTAATATCCTTTAAAACTTCGTTGTCACCAAAAGATTTCTTTAAGTTTTTCACCGTAATCATACTCATTTCACATCAAATCTCCTTTCTGCGTAGCTAGCCAGTAGAGAAAGTAAATAAATGATCACGAAATAAATGACACCGACAATGAGCCAGACATTCAAAGGATCAAAGGTAGCCGATGCTTGAACTTGTCCCCGCTGCATGATATCAGCAATACCGATAATCGATAAAAGAGAGGTGTCCTTCAAACTGATGATGGCTTGGTTAGTAATGGCTGGAAGCATACGGCGAAATGCCTGTGGAAGGACGATAAAGCGCATGTTTTGTCCACCTGTGAATCCTAAAGAGCGTGCGGCTTCTGTTTGTCCTTTATCAATGGACTGAATCCCTGCACGAATAATTTCTGAGAAATAAGCTCCTGCGTTAATCGCTACTGTAATAATCCCTGCCGGCACTCGGTCAAGTGAAATGAATTCAAGTGTATTTAGCCCAAAATAAATGAAGAATAGCTGTACGATAAATGGCGTACCTCGAATGGCATTGACAAAAACGAGTGAAATAAAGTTCAAGATTTTAAATGGTGACAGGCGGAATAGCGCCACAATCAACCCGATGATAAAACCTAAAATGATAGCAACAACAAAGATATATAAAGTGGTTTGCAAACCCTCCATTAAATACGGAAATGCATTAACAATCGTATCCATGTTTTTCCCTCCCTAATTCACATACGGTTGACACATAAAGAAAGCGCGCTCTGAGCGCGCCTCGCTTGTGTTATGACTTCAAATATTTCTCAATAATTTTGTCATATTCACCGTTTTTCTTTAGGTTTTCCAGCCCTTTATTGATTTTCTTCAATAAGTCCTGGTTTTTCCCCTTCATCACTGAGATCCCGTATTGGTCTCCATTCAAGCGATCTCCAACTGTTTTCAATTTCAAGTCTTGCTGTGCGATCGCATACGTAATGACAGGGTAATCCTCAATTAAAGCATCTGCATTTCCGTTAGATACTTCTTGGAACATAGATGGACTGTCATTGAATTGAACTACTTCATACCCATATTTGTCTGCGTTATCTGTTGCAAATTTTGCACCTGTTGTCCCATTTTTAACAGCTAGCTTTTTCCCCTTTAAATCATCAATCGATTTGATGCTGCTGTCCTTTTTCACAACAACTGTCAGACCAGCGTCGAAGTATGGATCTGAGAAATCCACTTTCTTTTTACGCTCATCTGTAATACTCATACCACCCATTCCAACATCAAGCTGACCTGCTTGCATCGCTGGAATAATCCCTGAGAAATCCATTGCTTCAAGCTTCACTTTGAAGTCTTGGTCTTTCGCAATGGCGTTAATTAAATCAACGTCTATTCCCACAGTTTTACCGCCCTTTTCAAATTCAAATGGCGGATATGTTACATCTATCCCGATTTTATATGTGCCTTTGCCTTCTCCCGAACCGCTGTCTGATTTTGAACCACAGGCTGCCATGACGAGCACAACAATTAGTCCCATGATCAGTAGCATCGATTTCTTCATAAAACACGACCCCCAATTGTCAGTTTTGTCTAAATATTCGCAACAACAATCTTACTATACCACGCTAAAGCTATACTGTGTGATATTTTTTATCAATACCAAAGATCCATACAATTCTAGATCGATAGTCTCTTTAAATTTTACTTTTTTGCGAATAACTCATTTTATTCTGAAAGAAGCATGTTTCACAATATTCATGTGATATAATCTCACAAAAAACCGCGAACACTCCTTTATAAATACCACTTCTTTCTCACCTATGAAAAAACCCTCTTTCACTGTCTCTCTTCCTCTATTGATATCCTGATATATTTTTTTCAATATCCTCTTTTTACCTAAAAAAATGTAAGCGTATACAATTTAATCGTTACTCCCTAATTTTTTCACTACTGGTTGAATTTACATCAAAAAACATGTTTTACAAATTGAGATAGACCGCTTAAAATATAAGAAGATACTTAATATGGAAAGATGATTCAGACAAATAAGAATCAGCAGAAATGAATAGGTGAAGAAAGGAGGATACCAATTGGCAGAAACAGGTGTTTTGTCATCCGTTGATGTAGCAAATATGCTAAATGACTGGTATGTCTTGATGAAAAAAAGAGACATACAAGAAGCAATACAGCTAAAAGAAGAGATTCTTCAAGCATTTGATCGAATGGAAGAGAATCAAGACGTCTTACTCTACTATCAACTTTTAGAATATCGTTTCAAAGATTTAGTCGAAGATACAGCTTCGTTAGATCACAGTCTTTTTGTGGATGAAAATGCGATTCGTACAGATGATATGCTCAGCTACTATTTCTATTTCTTTAAAGGCATGTATGAAATGCGCAGAGGGAATCAAGATACAGCATTTCACCATTTGAAATTGGCCGAGGATAAATTAGATCTCGTACATGATGACATTGAAAAGGCAGAATTCCATTATAAAACAGGATGTCTATACTATAATATAAGATCCACACTTCTCTCCATCCACCACTTAAAAAAGGCTTCGTCTATTTACGACGCAGATCCATGTTATGTGAAAAAATCAATCAGCTGTCAAATGATGCTTGCTCTGAATTATGCGGATCAATCGAAATATGAAGAGGCAGAAGCTTTGTTTGGACAGGTGATTCACTCACTCGAACAGATGGAGGACCCAGATTTACTTGGTCACGCGTATTGCAATGCAGCCTTTATTAAAAGTCTAAGAAATGAATACAGTGAAGCTGTACCGCTCCTAGAAAAGGCTTTATTGATTGAGGCATTCGAAACTTCTTCTCCAGGCGGCTATTTACTGGCCTTGTATGCCTACACGAAAGCGCTGTTTAAGCTGAAAAAGCCTGGTTTGTTCCACTATTATGTACAGCTTTCACTTCAAAAAGCAGAAAATTTAAAACAACGAAACATTTCACTTAAATTATCCATTTTAGAAACATTGATGCTCCAGCCAGACAACATGATTGAGCAGATCATTTCTTATTGTGATCAATTAGAATCTATGAATTTCCTTGTTGATCTTGAGGCTATCTGTCAGGATGTAGCCGCCTACTTAACTGAAAATGGTCTTCCGAAAGAAGCGATTTATTTTCAGAACAAGGCATTGTCATTCAAAACTTGTTAAGAAGATGGAGTGATGTATGATGAAAAAATGGCTGATCTCAAGTGCGATTTTTGCGCTCTTGTTCACAGGTGTTTGGATTGGCACTTCTACACAAAAAGGCAGCCCGTCTGCACAATCGCAAGATGACGGTACGATCATTCAAAAGAGAGATCGAGGCACCAACCCTTAATAAGACTGAAAAGAGTAGCTGTCATTCAAAACAGCTACTCTTTTTATTGGGGTTAATCAATTTCTCGTTTGATATTTTGCATTTTTTCATCTAAGTAGTGAGCGATATCTGCCGCTTCCTTTAGTTCATCGGTGAGCTGATGAGGAACATCGTTTTGCAGTTTATAATAGATTTTATGTTCGAGACTCGCCCAGAAATCCATCGCAATGGTCCGCACCTGAATTTCAACCTTCACATGCTCCACACGATTCGTTAAGTAAACAGGAATCTCAACAATTAAATGAAGACTTCGATAGCCATTTGGTTTCGGATGCTGAATGTAATCCTTCACTTCAAGGATCTTTAAATCCTCTCTTTGCCTCAGAACATCAATAATGTTATAGATATCTTGAATAAACGAACAGATGATGCGGACACCAGCGATATCATGTATGTACTCCTTGGCACATTGTGTGGTGATGTCACATCCTTTTCTCGCTAGTTTATTCACGATGCTTTCAAAGGATTTGATCCGTGATTTTGTATGCTCTATTGGGTTGTGTCCATGGATTAAATTATATTCCTGACTAATAATCGAAAACTTTGTATCCATTTCATCTAATGCAAATTTATATACTAATAATTCATTTTTCCAGTCTTCCATGACACTTTTCAAATCTTCTACATGAGTTGCTGACATATTCATTCTTTTTGTCATCTCCTTTTGGCAAACAGCTGTTACACTGCTTTCCGTTTACTAGACGGAGAGAGGACGCAAATGGTTTTAAAAAAATACATCTTAGCCACGCTGTTTGTAATAAGTCAGCGCGAGTGCCAGTGCAAGCACAGATCCTTTCACGATATCCATTGCATAATACGGGACAGACATCATCACAAGTCCATTTTGCAAAATACCGATGAGTACCGCACCAATAAACGTACCGAATGCGTTTGGTTTACCTGCTCCCATGACTGAAAAACCGATAAAAGCAGCAGCTACTCCATCCATTAAATATGGCGTTCCTGCGTTAATTTCTGCTGTCATCACCCTTGATGCCAGCACGATACCACCGATCGCCGCAAATAAAGCAGACAACAGATATGCTGCGATTTTGTATTTGTTCACATGAATACCAGATAATCGAGCGGCTTCTTTATTTCCACCAATGATATACATCAATCGCCCATGCTTTGTGTAAGTCATAAAAACATGGGCAAAAAGCACAATGGCCGCCATAATCAAAATGATATAGGGGACCTGCCCAATCTTGCTGAAAAAGGCAGGGATGGTGCCAGTTGAAAAAGTGCCATCAGGCAGCACCATATTTTCAGAAATGGTCGCACCTTTCGTATAGGTTTGTGCGAGCCCTTGAATGATAAACATCATGGCTAGTGTCATGAGCATATCTGGAATCTTCATTTTGACAATCATCCAAGCATTCAGCAAACCGACAATAAGAGAAGCCGCCAGCGCAGAAAGGATCGCAATGAGTGGGTTTTGCGAGAACCATACAAACATGGAGATCACAATTGCATTTGATAACGTAGCAACTGAGCCTACAGATAAATCAAAGCCGTTCACTGCTAGGGAGATCGTCAGCCCTACCGCAATGATGGTTACAATCGAGATCGATCGTAAAATATTGATGATATTTCCTGACTGTAAAAATGCCGGATTGGCTGCCGCAAAGACAACAATCAATACGACAATCGTTAAGATGGTGCCATATTGATAAAAGAAATCAAACAGATGAAAGGATGGCCGCTGTTTCTTGATTTGTTGAACTGGGGCTGAAACTTGTCGTTCACTCATGATTGTCCTCCTGTTGAATGATATAAAAGCTCTTCTTCAGTCATTGGTGCCGTCATTTCCCGGGCAATGCTGCCATCATATAAGACGTATACTCGGTCGGCAATTCCTGCAATTTCTGAAAGCTCACTAGAAGCATAAATAACCGCTTTTCCTCTTGCAGCTAGTTCTGCAATGAGGGAGAAAATGTCCTTTTTTGCTCCAACGTCTACACCTTTGGTTGGTTCATCAAAGAGATAGACATCCGCCTCAGCCAACAGCCATTTTCCAATCGCAATCTTTTGCTGATTTCCACCAGATAGATGCTTCACCTTCGCTTCAAGAGAAGGTGTCTTGACGCCAAGCCGCTTGACGATTCCATCTGCTGCCTTCCGTTCCTTAGAACGATGTAAGAAGCTGAACGGCCGTGTAAACGAACGTAGACTTGCAGCTGTTACGTTCCATCCAACAGTTTCTTCTGTTAGAATCCCTTCTTTTCTCCGTTCCTCAGGCACAAGGGCAATACCCGCTCTCACAGCGTGATGAGGCGACTTGATATGAATGGTTTGACCATGCAGCTGCACAGTGCCTGATTTTTTTTCTGAGGCGCCGAATAGGGCTTTGCACAATTCTGTTTTACCAGCACCGACTAGTCCTGCAATCCCGAGAATTTCTCCTTTTTTCACATGAAGATGAATGTTGTTTAATTTATGTTGGTCATGCAACTCTTTCACATCAAGCACAATCGGTGCATCCTCAAGCGTTGTACGAGATGGGAATTGATCCTCTAATGGCGCGCCAAGCATTTCTTCAATGACCTGCTTTGGATTGGTTTCTTTAATGAGGTGCGCCGCCACATCAGTTCCATTCTTCATCACAGTCAGTTCATCACAGATGTTGAAAATCTCCGGCATGCGATGCGAGATAAAAATGATGCCTGTGCCGTTCTTTTTCAATTGATGAATCATTGAGAATAACTTGCTTGTTTCTGCATGACTAAGTGGAGCGGTTGGTTCATCTAAAATTAAAATGCTGCATTTGATCGACACAGCCTTGGCAATGAGCACCATTTGTTTTTCTGCCAGTGTCAAATCACTCACAAGACGCTTCGTTGAGATGTCAATGTCCATCTCTTGTAACAGCTGTGCTGCCTTGCGGTGAATCTCTTTCCAACGGACGAATGGTTTTTTCTCCATTTCATGAATCATCATATTTTCGCCAACACTTAAATAAGGCACGAGAGCTGTATCCACTTCTTGATGGACGGTCTGCACACCGTATGAGGCCGCATCCTTCGGTGTATGAATGGTCGCCGCCTCGCCATTGATGTGGATGGTTCCTTCAAAATGTGAATGAGCACCAGAGAGAACTTTCATTAACGTTGACTTCCCAGCGCCGTTCGCCCCAATCAGGGCATGGACTGTGCCTTTTTTTAATGTGAAATTTGCTTGATCTAACGCTTTGACTCCTGGGAATTCAATCGAAATGTTTTTCATATGAACAAGCGGCGTTGTCATAGGTGTCCTCCTTCTCTCCTGATCGTCAATTGAAAAACGAAACACCCTCTATGAAAAGAGAGTGCACGTTGTTTATTTTGCATAATGCTTCTTCAAGGTCTTCATCCAGTCTTCTTCAAAAGCAGTCGATGATCCGAATCCTTTTACTTCATCTGCAAGATTGACCATATTGATGGCCTTTCCTGCATCCTGAAGCTGCTTTTGTGAAATGAGAGAGGCCTCAAGGTCATAGGAAGATGGCGTTTTCTCGCCAGCTAGTTTCTTCGCAAGAATCCTTACGTCGATTGCGCCAATGAGCTTCGGATCGACAGCGGCAGTGTACTTCCAAGGACTGTCTTTCGCAGTCATTTCTTGCAGATCGGCATTAGACACATCAATACCGTATATTTTCACTTCGGTTCTTCCTGCTTCTTTTAAAGCTCTTGCGGCACCAATCGCAAATGCATCCCACGTGGCAAAAATTGCATCCAGTTTCCCCTTTGGATATTTATTTAGCATAGCCGCAACCGCATTTTGTGTTTGAACTGATGTATCAGAGGCCGCAACGCCAAATCGGTCAAGTTCCTTGATTCCTGTATGCTGTTTGAGCGTTTCTTGGTACACCTTGTTTCGTCTCACCATTGGAGGGAATCCGTCTACCCAAAGATACGCAATATTTGCTTTCCCTTTAAAATCAGCCACGAGTGCATCTAATGATTTTTTCGCTAATTGCTCGTCATCTTGAGACGTCACTGTGACCCCTTTGATGTCCTTCAGCTTCGGATTTGAATCAAACGCCACAACTGGAATGCCCTTCGCTGTGATCTTCTTCACATCAGCGACTGTCGCCTCATCATCCCCATGAGAGATGATAAAGCCATCATAGTTTTCTTCTAGTGCTTGAGAAATGGCATCATGAAACTTCGCCGTATCACCATTTGCCGTGTAGACATCTACTGTAAAGCCTAGCGCTTCACCTTCTGCCTTCGTTCCTGCTAAAAACTGAGCAGTATGATCGTCCCCGCCAATTTTACGGATGACTTTAATTTTTGCCCCCTGTCCTTTTGCAAATCGCTTCGGGACATTGTCAAAGGAGACCTTTTCGTTTGCATTAGCCTTTGAGCCTGCGCTTGATCCCGTACCGCAACCAGATAATAGCACGGTCAGGACCGTCAATAATACAAGAGATGATGTCCAATATTTACGTTTCATTGCTGTTCCTCCTCAAGTTGTTTTATTTTTCACATCGGAAAACTAGGTAAAGAAGTGGAAATATGCCTGTGAACCCAGTCTTTTGATTCTAAAAAAAGAGATCAAAAAAGCCTCTCTTGATAAAGAGAGGCTTGATCACCGTTGCATGAAACATGTATCGGGAAGTCTTCCTCTCTTATCTGTCAAAGCTGTAACAGCTTTGCAGGAATTAGCACCAATTTCTTAAATAGAAACGGTTGCTGGGCGTCATAGGGCCAGTCCCTCTGCCTCTCTTGATAAGAGATCCGTTATGAAATTTGTTTTAGTTGAAATGTCTTCTTTACTTTAATGTGATGTCTCATCAATGTCAATGACTTTTTTGAAAATTTCTAAAATGATCATTTGCACCGAATACCTTGTTTAACTGCCGATGATTTTCTTAGCAGGTGATGATGCCTTAAGACGGAAATCATATTTTTTCTCATTCACAAATTGGGGATTAAGGTGTGCTGATCCTTTATCTTGACCGCTTTTCGAGCGATACGTTTTGTAGCCTTCCAGCCATTTCCCGCGCCATACCCACTGTGAGGCTTTTGCACCTTTGCGGTCATCGTAGACATTCTTTTGGAATGTATTCTTCTTGTTCACTTCGTAGAGATTCACGACTAAATAATGCGAAGCACTGGCTGTCATGATATTATTCGTGATTCGATTGTTCACCGATTGATATTGCATGAGCAATTGACCGCCTTCTAAGCCGGCTGTGTCATTTTTGTACAAAATGTTATGGGAGATGGTCGTGTTTATGGTTCCGCCCCGCTTCTTGTCATAGCCGCCAATGGAGATGCCTGTATAACGATTTAAATATACTTGATTGTGCTCAATGCGAATGCGTTCGGCCATCTTCCCTTTATGTTCACTTGTGACCTCAATCCCAAGGTCATTATGATGGCTGATGTTATGATCAATCACGATGTCTTTTCCGCCATCCACATAGATTCCTCCTGCGGAGATGTCCTTGCCGTACGCTGGATTCCCAACACTCGTAATCTCATAAACTTTGTTTCTAGATACGACACCATTTCGCACTTGATCATACTTTTTAGAAGGTGCGACATTCTCAAAACCAATTAAATCAATCCCGATATTGTCCGTATGCCGGACTGTATTATGTGTCACGCGGAATTTTTTAACGTTTCCGTTTAGCACAAGGGCTTCACTAAAACCCAGCTTTAACTTTTCCACAGTGTTTCCTTTGATTTCGATGTCTTCAATGGCTGCAGGTGCTTTCGTTCCATAGACCGCAATGCCATGAGCATTCCCATTTTGATGTGTCGTCTGAATGTCGTACACACGGTTGTTAAGCAGTTTGACGCCTTTGCCGCTTCCTGTGATGAATATACCGATGGGTGTCACATCTTCTTGATTCGTTTTAATATGACCGACTGTCAAACCTTTCAGGGTGATATAGCTTTTTTGATCAATCTTCACGAGACCTCCGTCTGCTTGATTTCCTTTAAGAGATGCTCCGCTAATGACAGGCTTCTCTTTTCCATACGCTTGAAAAACAACTGGTGCTTTCTTTGTTCCAGAATGGCGGACAATCAATCTCTCTTTGTATGTACCGCCTCTCATATAAACTGTTGTCCCAGCTTTCGCGATACTTGCCGCTTTTTTCAGCGTACGGAAAGGCTTTTGCTTTGTCCCTGGATGTTTGTCGTTCCCATTTGCTGCGACGTAATAGGCAGTACCTTGCTTCGCACCAGCCTCCTCCGTCATCGCTTGACAGCCAAAACTAATGGCGGTCATCAATAAAATCAATAAGGCGCCTGATATCATTCGTTTCATCTCGTTGTTTGCTCCCTTCCACTCTCTTCTACCTTTATCGGTTAAAAAAAAGAGGATTAAAATATGGCAATGCCCCTTGCAATGTACTAGTCAAAAGGTGTATGGTTGAAAGAATATCTTACAGGAAAACAAATCGCTTTTAAATTGTCAGATTAATCAGTTAATAATGAAATTGGATTTTATTTCTAAGGGGAAACTTCAGTAAAACCACGACAGAGAGGAGGAAAGCGCTTTAACAGATTTTTCTTGTCTGAATTCCAGAAAACCTATTGCTAATATTTTGTGAAGGTATAGAATAGAATCATAATTATTTCATATTATTAGAATTTTCAAATAATCAAACAGCAAGGAGATTTACGATGCCAAAACAACCCATCCGCGTTGAACTTAGTTCAACAAAAAAACCAAAACCTCAATCTGATCAACTTGAATTCGGAAAAATCTTCACAGACCACATGTTTGTGATGGATTATTCAATTGATAAAGGCTGGTATGATCCGAGAATTATCCCTTATCAGGCGATTCCAATGGACCCAGCTTCTATGGTTTATCATTATGGCCAATCTGTTTTTGAAGGCTTGAAGGCATATGTGTCTGAGGATCAAAAGATTCTTTTATTCCGTCCCGAAAAAAATATGGAACGCTTAAACAGATCAAATGATCGCCTATGTATCCCGCAAATTGATACAGAAACGGTTTTAGAAGGCTTAAATGAACTCATTCGCATTGATAAGGATTGGGTACCTGATGCAGAGGGCACTTCTTTGTATATTCGTCCATTCATTATTTCTACTGAGCCCTATTTAGGTGTTGCACCGTCAAGCACCTATAAGCTGATCATCATTTTATCTCCAGTAGGTTCTTATTATAAAGAAGGCATCCATCCGGTCAAAATTGCGGTGGAAAACGAATTTGTCCGCGCTGTTAAAGGTGGAACAGGAAATGCCAAAACAGCTGGAAACTATGCATCAAGCCTGAAAGCACAGCAAGTTGCTGAAACGAAAGGATTTTCACAAGTCCTGTGGCTTGATGGCATCGAGAAAAAGTATATTGAAGAAGTCGGTAGTATGAATATCTTCTTTAAAATCAATGGAGAAATCGTGACGCCTGAACTGAATGGCAGCATTTTAGAAGGGATCACACGGAATTCTGTGCTTGAGCTGTTAAAGCATTGGGAAATCCCTGTGACAGAACGTAAAATTTCAATTGATGAGTTAATCGAAGCACATCAGTCAGGTGAACTTGAAGAAATCTTCGGGACAGGAACGGCAGCCGTCATTTCTCCTGTCGGTGAATTAATTTATCACGATCAGCCATATGTCATTCAAAATGGTCAAACAGGCGAAGTATCGAAGAAATTGTATGAAGCGATTACCGGAATCCAAAAAGGAACTCAGCCAGACATCTTCGGCTGGACAGTAGAAGTCGATTCGGTCGTCAAGCAGGCATAAGCAAGCGAAAGAACCTTTCATTTGATGAAGGGTTCTTTTTTTGTTTCTTTATCTCCTTCGCTACCTCATAATGGAAAATATGGATCTATTCCACGCTTAAGGAGTGATGATATGTTTTTTACTTATTTACTAGCGTTCTTTGGAATTTGCATCGGATCGATCATCATCGCTACAGGTTTCGACGATTCATCGTTCTTCACCCGTTTTTTATTTAAGTTTCTCGGAATTTCTATCTTTGTTCTTTCCATTACTTTTGTAAAAGTGAGGCGAAAGAGGTTACGCAACAAAAAGGCGAAAAAGACTTAGATGTCAGTCAGCCTCTCATCAAATCGTGCACCAAAACAAGACCGATATCCCCACAATGGCCCCTGCATATATCCACTGTTTCCCTTTGATACTCCGATTTCTCTCGATCAGTAAAAAGATCTCTGGTAAAAAGACGATGATGATTTCTAGGATAAAAACAAGATGATAAACTGGCGGCATCGGCTGAAAATCAAAGTCTCTTTCATCTCCACCAATGGTTGCGAAATACATTAACAGATTGGTTACTGGAATGGTAAAACAAACGAGCAAGCGGAGAACATACATCCACACATCCTGTCTATGCCGAATCAGGCCAATAAATGAAGCGATGATTCCATACAAAAACAAAACCACTGTGCCGTAACTAAGTAGAGGTTGAACGATAAAGCCGTAAAGCATTAAACCAATTGCCACCATATTCTAACCGTCCTTTCTTTGAAGCAGTACATGTTGTTTTTTCTATCATACACTGCTTGCTCCGGTTTCCATATGAAAAAATCATAAAAAACGACCCCATAAAGGGGCCATTTTATTTTAAGCATTCACTGATTTGAAGAACTGCGGTAAATATTCACGGTGCGCTTCAAGCATTTCATCTAAGATTTGCTTTGCAATTTCGTCAGATGGAACGAGTGGATTGATGGTCATGGCGACAAGAGCCGTCTCGTAATCTCCTGTCACAGCTGCTTCAGCTGCCACACGCTCGAAAGACTTGATTTGTTGAACGAGTCCTCTCACAGCCACAGGCAGATCACCTGTCGCGATTGGTTTCGGTCCGTCCTTTGTAATGATACAGTTCACTTCAACCGCTGATTCGGCCGGAATGCTGGCAATCGCTCCTCTGTTCACTGTATTTACCGGTTGAATGTCATGTTTATCATTATAGATGGAGCTGATCAAATTACATGCTGCATCGCTGTAATAAGCCCCGCCTCTTTTTTCGAGCTGCGGCGGTTTAATCGATAAATCTGGGTCTTTATATAACTCAAATAGTTCATGCTCGACTTGCTGCACAACCTCTGCTCTTGTTCCTTTTTCTTGAGCCGCTTTTTGTTCTTCCTCCAGCATATCTTTCGTTTTATAGTAATAACGATGATACGGACATGGAATGACCCCTAAGCCTTTGACGAAAGAAGGCTCCCAGTTTTTCGCTTCAATATTCCTCATGGACCACTGGCTATTTGGATTTCCTAATTCATCGAGCACTTGATCCATAATGCTGACCCCGTCTAAATACACATCTAAGCCATAGACCATGTGATTGAGGCCTGCAAATTGTACTTCAATGCGTTCGACATCGACATCCAGCGCTTTTGCAATGCCCATTTTGATTCCAATCGGCACATTGCATAGACCGACCACTTTTTTCAGATTCGTGTAGCGTAACACCGCCTCTGTGACCATGCCCGCTGGATTTGTAAAGTTCACCAGCCAGGCATCTGGGCAAAGCTCTTCCATATCCTTCACGATGTCTAGAATGACTGGAATGGTGCGTAGACCTTTAAATAACCCGCCTGGACCATTCGTTTCCTGTCCAATGACGCCATATTTAAGCGGGATTCTTTCATCCTTGGCTCTGGCTTCGAGCAGTCCTACACGAAATTGTGTCGTGACAAAGTCTGCATCTTTCAGAGCTGCCCGGCGGTCAAGGGTGAGGTGCACTTCAATCGGCAAACCCGCTTTTTCAACCATACGTTTTGCAAGGGCACCTACGATGTTCAACTTTTCCTGACCCGCTTCAATATCCACAAGCCATAATTCCTTTACAGGCAATTCTTGATATCGTTTAATAAACCCTTCGACGAGCTCAGGCGTATAGCTTGATCCACCGCCTATTGTGACAATTTTAATTCCGTCTTTCATGAATTGACACCTCCGAATTGCTTCATTTTTTCATGGAGCTCAATGATTTCAGCTGCAAGCTCCTTGACGGTCATTGCGTTCATCAGATGATCCTGTGCATGAATCATCAAGAGACTGACGTCGGTTTTCTCTCCTCTAATTTCTCCTTGGATCAGCTCTGTCTGTGCGTGATGCGCCTCATTTAACGCGTCTTGTGCTTCCTGCAATTTTTGCTTCGCCTCATCAAAATTGCCTTGCTTTGCACATGTAATGGCCTCCATGGCCGAGCTTCTGCCATTACCACCGTGCAAGATGAGTTGAAACACAATTTGTTCCATTTCCATCGGCCGCATCCCCCTTGTTCCCTCTATTACATGCTGACGACATTTTCATCTGTTGATGCTTTTGCTTCAAGCTCATTTTCTTCTTTCAATTTCTGCTTATCCCACATTCTAAAGAATGGATAGTATAGCGCAAATGACAAGGCAAGGTTAATCAGCTGCATGACCGCGCCAGAGATTTTCCCACCTGTTGCGAGATAGCCTGAAATGATTGGCGGCATTGTCCACGGGACAGCGATCCCTGCCGGTTTTGCTACAAGTCCTGTGCTCATTCCGATATATGTGGTGATGATCATCATAATCGGGGTAAGGATAAACGGAATGAGAAGCATTGGGTTCATCACAATCGGCATTCCAAAAATGATCGGTTCGTTGATGTTAAAGATGGCTGGCCCAATCGCAAGACGGCCAAGCTGTTTCATTTGTTTACTTCTCGCACGCAAGATCATGGTCAGTACCAAAGCAAGCGTCGCGCCGCTTCCGCCGACATTGATAAAGATTTCAAAGAACTGCGCTGTGAAAATATTCGGCAGCACTTCTCCTGCTTGGAAGGCAAGACGGTTTTCATCCATCGCACCGAGCCAAATCGGACCCATGACTCCACCGACAATGGTGGCTCCGTGAATACCACATGCCCAGAGGAGCATTTGCACACCGATGGCAACGATACTTCCGCCTAAGCTTCCACCAAGAATGGATAGTGGTGTGCCGATTAAGACCGTGATGATATTATGAATACTCTCAAAAGGTGTCATCTCAATCAGAAGCCTAGCGACCCAGATCAGCGTGATGACCACAAAACCTGGAATAAGTGCGATAAACGATTTACTAACTGCTGGCGGTACACCATCAGGCATTTTGATGACGATATTCCGCTGTACAATAAAGCGATAAATTTCGGTGGAAAGCATGGCAATAATCATGGCAACGAATAGCCCTTTACTGCCCATCAGTGTGACAGGAATACCGCCATTCACTAGGATAGCTTCTGTTGATCCTTCAGGTGTGAACGGTACTTGATAAGGTGTGGCTAGGAGGAAAGCTGCGACAGCAATTGCACCAGATGACAGTGCATCGACTGCATACTTTTCAGCTAACCTGTACGCGATCCCAAAGGTCGCAACAAGTGCCATAATGTCAAAGGTGGCATTCACAGGATAGGATAGTTTCGTGGCCCATTCGGCTCCGAAGACACTTGCCATAAAATCGCTGTATCCTGGAATCGGAAGGTTGGCTAAAATAAGAAACAGTGAACCGACGATAATGAGAGGCATGGTTAAAACAATTCCGTCACGCAATGCTTGTAAATGTCTTTGAGCGGCAATCTTCCCTGCAAACGGCATAACCTTCTCTTCTAGAAATCGGTTGAATCCATTCATCCCTTCCGCCCCCTTTATCCGTTCACTAACTGTTCAGCAGATTTTAAAACCTCAGCACCATTACATACGCCATAATGCACGGTATTAATTACGTCTACTGGAATTCCTTTGTCTTCTCCGAGTTTTTTCATTTGCGGTAATAAATAACGAACTTGAGGTCCTAATAAAAGCACATCGGCTTGATCAATATGATTTTTTGCAGCATCTCCAGATACTGCCCAAATACGATAGTCTTTTCCTTGTTCTTGTGCACTTTTCTCCATTTTTGTGACAAGTAAACTTGTTGACATACCTGCTGCACAAACTAATAAAATGTTCATTGTAAACGCCCCCTTTTTGAAATATGAAGCTTTTCTTTACACATTCATCATATTATGAAACCGCTTTCACAAACACCCATACTTTTTCCTTTAGGAAGCGGAAAAAGTTAATATCACACCATTAGTTCTTGTACGAAGGCGCTTTTTTATCCATGACATCCAGCATGTCTTCAAAGGTGTCACAGGTGATGAGGTGCTGAATAAATTTCACATGATGGACAAGCTCTCCAAGCAGACGGTACATGCCTTTTAAGTCTTTGGCATTCTCTTTTTCGACACAAAGCAAGCACACAAATTGAACTTTTTTCTCTCCCCAAATAATCGGTTTTTCTAATGTACAGATCGCCCAAAACGTCTCTTTTGTTAGCGGGGTCATCGGATGCGGAATTGCTGTATAATGCCCAAATGAAGTCGGTGCAGACGCTTCTCTTTCCATCACAGATTGTGTAAGTTCTGCTGGCGCTAAGCCCATGTCAATGACCTTTTGCGTGAGAAAGTGTATGACCTCTTCCTTTGTTTGAAAGCCACGTTTTGTAAAGACCAATTCCTTTTTCATATATTGCGTAGCTAATGTCACTCTTGTTTCACTTGTCAAAGCTTCTTCTATTTTTAAAAAATCACTGCCTCCTAAAATCGTGTTCACTTGAATGACCGGAATCGGTAAATCCATATGAATAGGAATGGTCGTAATAATTAAATCCAATGCATGTAAAGAAACATGCGGAAGGGAATAAAGCTCTGCTGTGCCTAAAATGGTCAGCTTCGACCCAAATTGTGACCGCAAACGATCTTGAAGTAGCCTTGCACTCCCAGCACCAGACGCACAGACAATCAGGCATCGCTTCGGTGGTATCTCCATTTTCCTGCGCTCTAAGGCCGCACCAAAATGAAGTGCCATATAGCCGATCTCATTTTCATGAATGGACAATCCTGTCTCTTGTTCAATGACCCTGCTCGCCACAATCCCTGCTTCAAAGGCAATTGGATAGCCCGCTTTGATCTCATCAAGCATTGGATTTCTTAAATTCATTCCATACTTACACCGATTGATCGCTGGCTTTAAGTGCAAACTGAGGCCAATCAGCAATTCCGCATCTCCCGCTAAATCCAGCTGCAATTTTTGATCAATGGCTTTCAGCATCAGCTGAACAAGACGGCTCGTGTCATCATCCACAATTTGTTTTTGACCGCCCGTTGAAAAAGACTGTACCATTTTGGCTGTTCCTAGCAAATGAATGGCGATATAAACGATTTCCTCTTGTGGAAATGAGACATCCAGCAGCCCTTCAAGACGCTCAACCATTTTTTTGGCTACCTTGTATTCTTTTGCCCTTGGGATTTCGTTGATTTCTTCAGGCAGCACAGATACATAGTTTCCGTGTCTAATCCGTTTACAGGCAATAGCAATATGAACAATTAAATTATTCATGCAAATGTCTGATAGATTCATTTTTTCCTCGTTGATATAATCAATCATGGTTCTCTGAATCAATTCCAGCTCATGTTTTGGCAAAATCGTAACCGCCGTGTTCAGCATTGTTTGATAGGAACGCCGTTCATTGAATAAATATTCTGACATGCAATAACGGATTTTCATCTCAGATCCTTTGATCCGGCAGCCTTTATTCGGCTTTGCTTCCAGCTTCAGATCAAAGGGTTCGAGCTTACGTTTGACCCATTTCATGTCATTACTCATCGTCGATTTACTAATAAACAGCTGCTCCTGTAAGTCTTCCAGCTTCACATATGATTCCGCTAGAAGCAGCTTTTTCAAAATAAATCGAACTCGTTCTTCTGGAAGAATAGCAAGCGGTTCTTCCTGTTCGACTTCTTCCTTCATAAAACGGCGAAAGGCATTCTCATCGTTGATCAACAGCTCATAGCCAGCGCCTCTAACAGCTGATACAGCTGCTTGATAAGGGGCTAGACGCTCATTCAGTTCCTTGATGTCTGTTCGGATGGTGCGGCTTGTCACTTGTAAACTGACAGAAAGCGCAGCGCTCGTGAGAGGAGTCTCAGCTGCCATCAGCTGACTTAAAATGTGCGCCAGTCTTTTACTCAGCATTAGGTCGGCCTCCTTCATTTAGGGTGGAGAATCTGCCTTGTTTGGACAGGTTGTACACGCTTACAGTTCTCTTCATTACTCATATTCTACTGAAAAGAAATAAAAATTGCCAACTCATTTATATGACAAACGCCCCTATTTATACAACCAACCATATCTAATGACCTATGAATCTTCTTCTAAGATGCTGTTGTGGAAATCATGAAAAAAAGGCGTTACACCTCCGTGTATCCGCCTTTTTCTTATGAGGAAATCAGTTGTGTAAAGACAACCAATCTTTTTTCATGTGTACCGGCTGCATGATCAAAAGTTCCCGTACATGTGATGAAATTGAGATTCCGTGTAAAGGCGTACCCGAAAAAAGCATTTGGTTTCTCTTCGCGCGGATAGCTTTTCACCTTGAGAACCTCAAAGGTTCGCTTTTCCCCTGACGAGGATGTCACAATGACTTTGTCTCCCTTTTTTAGCTCCTTTAGTCGATAAAAAACAGAAGGACCCCATTTATTATCAACATGACCATTTATGACAGCATTCCCTTTATCACCAGGCTTCGGACCATCTTCAAACCAAGCTGTGTGATCTGAATTTTGCGGAACACCCATACTGCCATCCTTTGATAAAGTCGTTTTTTCCACTTTTGCTTGGACATCAATCGCTGGAATGGAGATGTGAGCTGGCACAATACCCGATGGCTCATCTTTTAACGTGTCGTGTGAATGAGATTGATTCTTGGCTTGTTTTACTGTCATTGGCTCAGGAGATGATGCAGTTTCAGAGGATGACTTTTCATCTATTGATTGGGATGCGCAGCCCGTGATGATGAAAAGCGTCAGAATACCAAACAGCCATCTTTTCACGCAAGTCGACCTCCTTTTGAAGAAAGGAACGGCACGATTGTGCACGTTCCCTCTTGTCTTGATGCCTGCTTAATTTGATGGTTTACGGCGAATGAGGAAGAACGCCCCCACTGCACCTCCGGCTAAGATGAGACTTGCCATCATCCCAGCAAATGCTTCATATGACATACCTAATGGACCGGCTGTGCCTCCCATACCTGTTTTCGGCATCTCATTTGGCATGTTGGATTTGAACATGTCAGGATGCTGATCGACAATAGCTGATGCGACATCTTGACCAACCATGAACATATGGCCGTATGCTTCTCTGACAGTCGGGTACAGCTGATCATATTCACCATGATGATAAGACGTGTACGTTTTGATGAGCTCATCAATATGGGTTTTCAACCCAGCTTCTAAGTCAGCCGCCTTCAATCGGCCATCTGTCGCTTGATCTAAAAATTTTGCTTGTTTCATACGGTAAGCATCTAAATCTTTGACAGCCTTTTCTTTTGCCTGCTCGTCTCCTGATGCATCCGCTTTAACATAATCAACTAAATATCCGATATGACTTGACCAGATCGTTTTAAATTGTTTTCCTGCATCTTTTCCATAAACAGAAGCGATCGCATCTGATAAATCATTTGTATTTTCATTTAAGGCTGCTGTCGCTTGGTCAAAGTCCTTGCTGCCATCATTCCCTTTTTGCATTGCCACTACCGCGAGTGCCAAATGCTCTGAGAACAAGTAGTTTAAATCCTCACGAAGATCTGCCGCTGGAGTATCGACTGATTTTTGATCAAATTTCCCAGGAAATTGATCTGTAATCGCCCATGATACACCTTTACCTACTTCAAACATATGATGAATGGATTTTCTGACCGTTTCATAGGTTGTATCAAAATCCTTTTCTGTATAACTGTCAAAAGCTTTTAGCAGTTCATTGACGTGCATCTTTAATCCTTCTTCAAGTTCACTTGCTTTCAATCTTCCACCTGTTGCTTTATCAAGCATATCAGCTTGTTTCATACGGTATTGATCAAGCTCTTTGACAGCTTTCTTTTTACCTGCTTCATCTTTTTTCGCTGTCGCTTGTACATAATCAACGAAGTAGCCGATATGGCTTGACCAAATCTCTTTGAATTGTTTTCCTGCTTTTTTTCCATACACAGAGGCGATCGCATCCGATAGATCATTCGTGTTTTCATTTAACGCTGCGGCTGCTTGATCAAAATCTTTACTGCCGTCAATTCCCTTTTGCATCGTGATCACTGCTAAATAAGCATGCTCTGAGAAGAGCTGATCAAGCGCTGCGCGAAGATCCGTTGCTTTATTTGACACCTCTTGTGATGATGACGACTTTTTTGCATCCCCATGCATATGTCCTTCGTGTGCACTTGCCATTTGAGCAGTTGGTAATAATAATGCTGCACTAAGCGGGATCGTTAAAAATGCTTTTTTCATTTTCATCTGTTTTGCCTCCTCTTTCCGTTTGTTATGTACTTAACGGAGAGAGAAGTGAAATGGATCATTCACAAAGCATATTTTTTTGTTTCATTCATTTCATAAAAAAAAAGCCGGATTACCCGGCTGATACGTTACGACTTTTGGATGCTTTTCGTTCTTTGTATATTTTCCTCACCACTGGATAAATCACTGGTGCCCATTTGACAATTTGTTTCAGCCACTTTTTCATTTTCTCCCGCGCCTCCTTATTGTCATTCTTACAAGACGATTCCCGATCTTGTCATGAAATAAACAGGTGCGGGAGAGCAGGAATTAAATGACGCCTTGCGCGATCATGGCATCTGCCACTTTACGAAATCCTGCAATATTTGCGCCTACCATTAAGTTTCCAGCGTATCCGTATTCTTCAGCTGTCTCGGTACACTGACGATAAATCGACTGCATCATTTGTTTCAACTGACCATCTACTTCTTCAAAAGTCCAAGACATTCTCGCACTGTTTTGCGCCATTTCTAATGCCGAAACACCCACTCCCCCAGCATTTGCTGCTTTTGCTGGTGCAAACAAAATATCATGTTGTTCAAATACTTTGACGGCCTCAAGTGTGGACGGCATATTGGCCCCTTCTCCTACAGCGATGACACCGTTTGCCACTAGTTGCTGTGCTTGCGACTCTGAAATTTCATTTTGGGTCGCACATGGCAGCGCAATGTCACAAGGGAGAGACCAAATTTGTTCGCAATCTTCAATCAATTCAGCATGCGGGTGAATGTCTATGTAGGCACTAATTCTCTGGTTATCGACTTCCTTCAGCTGCTTCACTGTCTCAAGTGAAATGCCTTGAGGGTCGTAAATGGCTCCGCTTGAATCACTACAAGCCACAACCTTTCCGCCTAATTCCAATACTTTTTCCATCGCATAAATCGATACATTTCCTGACCCAGACACAACAACAGATCGTCCTTCAAATTGCATTCCGTGGGCTTTTAACATTTCTTCCATAAAGTACACCAGTCCATAGCCGGTCGCTTCTTTTCTTGCTAAACTGCCTCCGAAGCCAGGGCTCTTTCCTGTCAGGACACCTGCTTCATACGCACCACGCATTTTTTTGTACTGGCCGAACATATAGCCGATTTCGCGTGCGCCTACCCCAATATCTCCTGCCGGTACATCTTGATCAGGTCCAATATAACGACTGAGTTCACTCATAAAGCTTTGAACAAAACGCATGATTTCTCCGTCAGATTTCCCTTTAGGATCAAAATCTGATCCACCTTTTCCTCCGCCGATCGGCAAACCTGTCAGTGCGTTTTTAAAGATTTGTTCAAATCCTAAAAACTTGATGATGCTGGCATTGACCGATGGGTGGAAACGAATGCCCCCCTTATAAGGACCGATGGCACTATTAAATTGAACCCTGAATCCTCTGTTCACCTGTACTTTGCCTTCATCGTCTACCCACGGTACACGAAACATCACAAGCCGCTCAGGCTCAATTAAGCGTTCTAAGATCCCCTGTTTTTCATACTCTGGGTGTTTTGCAAAAACCGGGACGAGGGATTCCAGAATTTCTTTCACGGCTTGTTGGAATTCCGCCTCACCTGGATTCCGTTTTTCTACATCCTCTAGCACACGGTGGATGTAGCTTTGTGCTGTTTGTGCTGCTCGATCTAAGGTCAACATGTCTCATCTGCCTCCTTGTCAATATCTCACTCTTTGGTTGTTAGATTTTCTAACGCATATTGAGATTAATTTAACACCATTTGTAAAAACTGATCAATATTGATAACAGATGAAAACGATGCCGAAATGAGATAGATCAAGCAGAATCACCTTCCGTCATGAAAATGACCCGCTTAAAGAATGACTATCGTGCTAGAAATGACGAACTGGACGTTCAACATCCCGCTTTCTTTGACACATTCATGAAACTTTCATTTTTTCTAGATGATGATCCTTCAAAAAAAAGGTCAAAAGTTTTACAACGTCTTTCAATCTTTCCTGAGCTTTTCTCCTCTTTTACGATCAGGTAAGACAACACACAGCCAATATAAAATAGAAGAAGATGGAAAGTTGATTAATCCAATGATGCCCCAGAACCATTTATAACGCCCTCTTTTCTTGGCATCCATAAATAAGAGAAATCCCTGTGCAAACAGTAACGGTAATGCGCACAATAAGATGATCATTTCCGTCTGACTCATAAGGAGGACCCTCCTTTAATATGTTGGTATTCCTTGATGCCGACAACCACACAGAGTGGCACGCTCACCACTTGGAGAAGAATGAAGATGATGGGCAAATGAGTAATGGCAGCTGCAAAAAGTGTCATGATGGTCAGACTGACGATGATGTACGCCAGCACTTCTTGTTTAAAACGTTTTTTCTCTTTTGCCTTTGCCTGCTTTAGCATCAACATCAAAGCTTGTTCACTCGGCTTTTCTACTTCGATTTGTTCATCGAGCTCCTGCAGCCCCTCTTTTAAACGATCGGTGAAACGATCTTCTTTCATCAGTCCCACTCCTTTCGAATTTTCTTGATCCCATGATGAACCCTCGATTTCACCGTACCTTCTCTCACCCCGAGCATCGAAGCGATTTCAGGGTAAGTAAAGCCATAATAGTAATGGAGAAGGATCGGTGCTCTCTCCTGAGCCTTTAACTCATTTAGAGCATCCCACATGTCATGCCAAGTATGGCCTTTTTGCTGAACATCCCATTTGAACCGGCGGATGGCTTCTTGATTCGCCTTTCCTTCTCTCGTTTGTTCACGTTTTCTTTTCTTTTGATGATCTAAAAATTGTCTAGATGCAATGGACATGAGCCATGTTGAAAATAATGAATCTCCTCTAAAAGAAGAAAGTTTCATGTACGCTTTGAGCATCGTTTCTTGCATGATCTCCTCTGTCAGCTCTTGTTGAAGGGTCAATTTCATCAAATAACGGTAAAGAAACGAATAATGATGCCGATAAAGGGCGGTAAATGCGGCATCATCCCCCTGTTTTGCCCGCTTGATCCATAAAGTCTCCTCGGTCTGCTCCAAACACGTCCCTCCTTCCTTTCTATCTCTTATTGATTAGACGACACCGGTGATCGCATCGTTTAAAATAGACCTTCTTTTTTTAAATTGGAGCCTTTTCTACCTGCTGTTTAGCGCATGGATCTATTTGATATCCAATTTTTTCTTATGTAATGATTATGACATGTCTTTGTCTCTAACAAAATGACGCTTTCGTAATCATCTTGATTTTCCTTGAAAAGAAGAACATCCTTTTCATAATCACTAGGTTACCCCAATACCTATCGTCAATGATCCTTGTCTCATGTAGATAAATTGAAATAATCATTGCCTTAGTTTCCTTGAAAATCGTGGAATACTTCGTTCCAATTCTTAGCCGATGATACCTTTTTGCGTGCTATGCTCTTCCTACATTCCGAAAGAGGCGATGCTGGCGAAGGAAGGAGGAGCGGTTGAATCGCAGCTTATTTTGGAAACGTTTACATTAAAACAAAATATAGAATGGAGATGTTCATGTTGAAGAAAAAAGTTCCAATGTTAGCTGGTGTGTTAGCGGTTGGTCTCGTGACTTCATTATTTGCGCCAAATGGGGAGGCAAAAGCAGCAACGAAATATCCAGAAAGCCCTTCGATTATGGCCAATTTTAATCAGCAAGGATTCTCCACATTAAATGGCGGTACAACAGGCGGTGAAGGCGGTAAAACGGTGACGGTGAAAACCGGAAATGAACTATTAGCTGCCCTCAAAAGCAAAGGAACAAATGAAAAATTGAAAATCGTGGTAGACGGAACGATTACTCCTTCTAATACTTCGGCCAATAAAATTGATGTGAAAGATACAAACAATGTCTCCATCGTCGGTAAAGGGAAAAACGGCGAATTTAATGGGATTGGTATTAAAGTATGGCGTGCCAATAACATCATCATCCGCAACCTCAAAATCCATCACAGCAAAATCGGTGATAAAGATGCCATCGGAATCGAAGGTGGCTCTAAAAACGTATGGGTCGACCATAATGAACTCTACAACACTTTGAACTCTGGGAAAGATGACTATGATGGGTTATTCGATGTGAAAAATGACTCCGATTACATTACGTTCTCATGGAACTATGTCCATGACAGCTGGAAAACAATGCTGATGGGCAGCTCCGATAACGATAACTACAACAGAAAAATCACATTCCACAACAACCGCTTTGAAAACTTGAACTCTCGTGTACCGTCTATGCGCTACGGAGAAGGTCATGTGTATAACAACTACTACAAAGGCATCCATACAACTGCGATTAACTCTCGTATGGGCGCAAAAATGAGAATTGAGCACAACGTATTTGAAAATACAAACAATGCCATTGGCAGCTGGGACAGCCGTCAAGTCGGTACATGGCATGTCATCAACAACTCATATATTAATAGCACAGGCAGTCTGCCAACGTCTTCAACAGGTACGTACAACCCTCCTTATAACTATTCTTTGCTTAACGTGAACAATGTGAAATCAGAAGTTGTATCAAATGCGGGTGTAGGAAAAGTAAACCCTTAAGCTCAAAAAAAACGTTCGGGCAGAAATCTTCTGTCCGAACGTTCTTGTCATACATTTTTTACACGTTCGAAAATGGACGATCCATTTCATACAGCTTTTGATAACGCACATTTTCTTTCAGCAAATCATGATGGTGCCCCTCCATCTCAATGCGTCCACCTTCAATAAACATCATACGGTCACATGCCTCACAGCCAGTGAGATGATGGGTGATCCAAATGACTGTTTTTCCTTTTAACACGCGAAAGATCGTTTCAAGCAATTCACGCTCTGTGCGTGGATCAAGCCCGACGGTTGGCTCATCTAATACAACAATCGGTGTGTTTTGCAGCAAAATCCGTGCTAGAGCCATACGCTGTCTTTCTCCACCAGAGAAACGAACCCCTGTCTCTTGTACACCTGTGTGATAACCTTCTGGCAAAGACTCAATGTAATCGTGCAGCTGCACTTGCCGCGCGGCTTCTTTTACTTGCTCTTCTGTCGCTTCTGGAGAACCTAAGCGAATGTTGTTTAAAACAGACGTATCGAATAAATAGGGCTGTTGATTGAGCACAGACACATAAGAGGATATCTCCTCTTGAATGCTTTGTACCGGTTTCCCCTGAATGCTGACAACCCCTTGATTTGGCACGACTGCCCCTTCTAACAGATTTAAAATGGTCGATTTGCCTGCACCGCTTTTTCCTAAAAGAGCGAGCGATTCACCTTGCTTCATGGAAAACGAAAAATGCTTTAGTACATGTTGATCTACTTCATATCCGAAGGTGACTTGATCAAAACAGACCGCTTCAACGCCATCAGAGACGGGTGTCTCGTCTGCTGCCTTCCTCTCCACTAATCCTTCATACGACTGCTCTTCATAATGATTTAATCTGCTGACGGCATGCTGATAAACAGGAATATCGCCTGCTGCATCTGACAGCGGAAGAAAGGCTTCTGTTAATGGAAACAGCACAAGCACAAAGGCTGCGATGAGCGTGTGCGGCATAGAACCAGCCTGAACGACTGAGCCGCTCCAATACACGACAAGGACGACTGCTCCTCCAATGACTAGCTGTGCTAAAAATTGGCGCAGACGGATAAACCGGTGCTTTGCCGCTTCGAGTGCTAATAGCTTTGCTTCTTTTCGTTCATAGCCCTCAACAAAATCGTTCTGTCTGCCGCTAAACAACCAATCACTCACGCCCATGACAGCATCTGTTAAATGGCTGTACAGTTCATTTCTGCCTTTCTTCATTTGAATTTGTCGCGCCCGGTTCACAAGTACAGTGATGTATGGGAATACAAATACGAGCAGCGCCATATAAAGCAGCATCAACCCGGCAAAAGGCCATGAAAAAAGCCCAAGTGCTCCAATCGAAGCGGCATATAAAAGCAGCGCACCGATGGATGGAAAGATTGTTTTTAAATATGCATCCTGTAATCTCTCCACATCTTCTGACAACAGCCCAAGCATTTCACCTGTTCCTAGCTTTGTCTGTTTGGCACTTCGTTCAGCCATATCATAAAGACGTACCCGCATTTTTTCAATCATCGTCAAAATGAGCTGATGACTCGCCAGTCTCTCTGCATAACGAGCCGCTGAGCGTGAAATACCAAAGGTACGTACTGCCACGATTGGGACATAGACCATCAAGATATTCTCAGGTCTTGTGGCAGCTTTTGAAATGAGGAACCCTGACGTATACATGAGCATAGAAGCAGAAAACACCGCAATCGCCCCTAAAAAAAGCACCAAGGCAAACAGCTTTTGATTCTCCTTGATATAAGGTATAAACCAGCCTTTACTGACCATGTGTGACCGCCCCCATTTGTTCCTGTACCAATTGATAGTACACACCTTTTCTTTCCATTAATGATTCATGAGTCCCCATCTCTGCAATCGTCCCATGATCCATCACAATGATTTCATCCATATCCGTCATCCAATGAAGTCTGTGTGTGGCTAAGAACACAAGTTTATTTTCAAACAATGGAAGCATTGTTTTCTTCAATTCATACTCTGTCTCAATATCCAGATGAGCCGTTGGTTCATCTAACAGCATAATGGATCGCTGGCCGAGCACTGTACGAGCGAGGGCAATCCGCTGCGCTTGTCCACCGCTCAGTCCTCTGCCCTGTTCGCCAATGACCTCATCCAGTCCATTGGGGAGTTCAGCTACGAGCTGAGACAAACCTGCCTCTTGCACCGCTCTTTCGACGTCTTCATCTGTTGCATTCGGTTCATAAAAACGAATGTTTTCTCTCAGTGTCATGTGAAATAAATAAGGATGCTGCGGCATATAAACGACTTCTTTTTGCCATGCCGCCAGCTGTAAATGAGCAAGCGGCTTTCCGTTTAGGATGATTTCACCTGCAGACGGTTCAACAAAACCCCCGAGAACATCCGTTAACGTCGATTTCCCCGAACCACTGGCACCGATGATCCCAATCTTTTTCTTTCCTTTCACAGTGAGATCGACATCCTGAATCGAATAAGGAGCATGTTCATCATGCAACACACTGACATCTTGCAGTGTGAGCTCAGATTGCTCATTCCACTCGTTCAGCTGCACGGATTGTGTCTCCTGCTCTCGGAAGCCCTTTTCCTCTAAAATCACTTGAATCGCCTCATTCGCTTCTTTACCGTTTAACGTCGCATGATAATCATTTCCCACTTCACGGACTGGCAAGAAATATTCTGGCGCAAGCATCAGTGCGGTCAAAGCGGGCAATAACAAAAGATCTCCCTCAATTAAGCGCAAGCCGAGAAATACAGCGACAGTCGCAATGGACAGCATTGAAAAGAAATCGAGAGCAAAAGATGAAAGAAAGGCGACTTTCAGTGTGCTCATCGTCGCCTTTCGATAACGCTTTGAGACCTCTCCAATATTGCGAGAATGCTTTTTGCTAATCCCTAAGTAGCGAAGCGTTTCAAGGCCACGGAGAGAATCAGTAAAATGATTGGATAATTTCTCATACGATCTCCATTGTTTGGCCGCTTTACGCTGAGCGACAAGTCCTAGCAAAATCATAAAAACAATTAAAATCGGCAGCGTGACAATGAGAATGACAGCAGATGTTTCATCTAATGTCCAAACATAGACAAGCACCATCACCGGAATAACTGCCATGTTCACCATTTTCGGCAAAAACAGCTGTAAATACTGACGATATTGGGCAATGCCCTCCATCGCCAATGTCACAAGCTTTCCTGTTCCTTTTTTCTTCGTGAAAGCTGGCCCTAAACGGAACAGCTGGTCCAACAGCTGCTTTCTCACGTCTGCTCCAATCCGGGAAGAATAGGAGAACATGACCTTCTCCCGCATCAAGGTGAGACCGTGCCGCACCAGAAAGGCAGCAAGAAACAGCAAGACATAAGGTGTTGCCTGCATGAGGCTCTTCCCGTCAAACAGCGTTGTTATGGCATGTGCCAGCCACTGTGCTTGAAAAATAATACTTGCTCCTTGGATGATTGACACAATACCTAAGAGGGCAAGAAGCCCCCTCATTCCTTTTAGTTGAAGCAAACGTTTATCCATTAGTAGGTCATTGGCTCCTTACCGCTTACACGTTTACGGAAGACATAGTAGCTCCAGATTTGATACCCAAGCACAAAAGGTAGCAAAGAAATGGCAACAATCGTCATGACCGTCAGTGAATAAGATCCTGATGCAGCGTTTTGAATGGTGAGGTCGAATGCATGGTTGATCGAACTAATCATGACACGCGGGAATAATGCTGTGAAAAGCATGGTCACCGTCACCATAATACCTACACCTGTGAATAAAAATGTCCATCCATCACGCTCTTTTCTCATAAAGAATAGAGCCGCTACATAACAAACCACAATGAGTACAGTTAAAGGGATTGTGATGATCGGACGCACGGTATAAATGTCTGTTTCAAGAATAGACACACCAACAAATAGAACAAGAACTGGTAGTGCAATCAATAAAACACGCTGACCGAGCTTTCTTGCACGATTTCTTAAATCACCCTCAGTGCGGAGTGTGACGAAAATCAATCCATGCAGGAGGCAAAGCACCGTCACAGCTACCCCGCCGATCACTGAATAAAGATTGACGAAGTCTGTAAATCCAGCGTACATATTCATATCTTGATCTATTGGCATTCCTCGTAACATACTTGTGAATAGCACTCCGAGTAAAAATGGCGGAAGCAGACTGCCAAAGAAGATGATCCAGTCCCACGTTTTGATCCATGAAGCCTTCTCGACCTTCCCTCTAAATTCAAAGGCGACCCCCCGCCCAATGAGCGCTAATAGGAGAATCGTAAATGGAATATAGTATCCGCTGAACATCGTAGCGTACCAGTGAGGAAAAGCGGCGAAAATAGCCCCGCCAGCTGTAATCAGCCAGACCTCATTCGCATCCCAGAAAGGGCCAATCGTATTGATTAAAATGCGGCGCTCATGTGCATCTTTTCCAAGCAGTTGCATGGACATCCCGACACCAAAATCAAATCCTTCTAAGAAGAAAAATCCAACAAACAATACTGCGACAAGAATAAACCAAATCTCGTTAAGATATGCCATGATATGCGCCTCCATCAAATGGATCTGTAGACAGGTCCGTTTCATCCTTTTGATCTGTATTCTCTTCAGAATGTGCACCTTTTTTAATTTCTCGAATGAATAAGTAGGCAAGCACGATGGCAAGAATCAGATAAATGGTCGTAAAGCTAATGACTGAGAATAGCAACATGCCGTACGATACGTTTGGTGAAATGGATTGTGCGGTTGTCATCATACCAAAGACTGTCCACGGCTGACGCCCGATTTCCGTCATGATCCAGCCCGCTGAGTTTGCAATAAACGGGAACGCAATCATCCATACCATGAAGCGTAAATACCATTTGTTTGATTCTAGTTTTTTTCTAAAGCTCAAATACAAACCAATCATACTAGCAAAAATCATCAACATGCCGGCACCCACCATGATTCTAAAGCTCCAGAAGGTTGTTTTGACTGGAGGAATGTAATCTCCAGGACCAAACTTTGCTTCATATTCTTTTTGAAGGGTCAGCATGCCTGGCACATCTCCACTAAACTTCGAATAAGCCAAGTAACTTAAAGCAAACGGAATATTGATCTCCGCAGAGTTTTCTTTTTTATCTGTGTCAATGTTGGCAAATAGTGTCCAAGCCGCTGGATCTCCACTATCCTTCCAAAGGGCTTCACTTGCTGCCATCTTCATCGGCTGTGATTCCATTAAGTGCTTCGCTTGATCATGTCCAGAGAACGCCACACCTAAGCCAGAAATGAAAGCAAGCACCATGGCAATCTGGAAAGATTTTTTGAAAAAGGTCACTTCTTGTTTTTTGATCATTTTATAGGCACTAACACCCGCGATAAAGAAAGCACCGGTTGCCAATGCACCAAACAGAACGTGCGGGAACTCTACCCAAAGTTGCGGATTTGTCACGAGCGCCCCAAAGTCATTCATTTCTGCACGGCCATTTTTAATCACAAATCCAACTGGCTCCTGCATAAATGAGTTGGCGAGTAAAATCCAAAACGCCGAAAAGATCGTACCAAGAGAAACGAGCCAAATACATAACAAATGAATTTTTTTCGGTAGACGGTCCCAGCCGAATATCCAAAGACCAATAAAGGTCGATTCAAGGAAAAAGGCCAATAGCGCTTCAATGGCAAGCGGTGCACCAAAGACATCACCGACAAACCTTGAATAATCTGACCAGTTCATCCCAAACTGGAATTCTTGCAGAATCCCTGTCACCACACCTACTGCAAAGTTAATTAAGAAAAGGTGACCCCAAAATTTTGCCATCTTTTTATAGATGTCTTTTTTCTTCACCACATAAAGGGTTTGCATCAATGCAACGATAAATACCAAACCTATAGACATAGGAACAAAAATAAAATGAAATAATGTCGTTGAGGCAAATTGAAATCTTGCTAAAAACAGCTCACTCACAGCCTTACATCCTCCCTTACTTTCGCATGCCGAATGATTCGAGATGTTTATGCTCATCATTTCACAAAAAGTTCACTATTTGTTCAATGATTCACAAGTGAAAGTCCATTTGATATAGTTCACTCGGTGAAATTTTACTCTTGATTTTCATTCGGTTAGTTATTTATACCTGTACTTTACACCCATGCGCTTCAAAAATAAAGTAAATTTTACCTAAAATTTGGATAGGATTGTGTCAGTTGTTTGAATACTTTGTCAAAAATATGTGACGGAAAGAGACAATCACAAAAAAATAGCGCTGCTTCTTCGCTGCAGCGCTTTTGAATATTTAGGCTTTTTTCTGTAAAGCGGGTCTTGTGACTTGCACTTCATAGTACGTAATTTTGTTTTTTAACAGGCCTTCAGGTTTCGCCTTTCCATGAGCGTGCGCATCACCAAATGCCTGAGATTTTGTCCAATTCACAAAGTCTTCTTTTCGATTCCAGCGGGTGTGAATGGTCACTTCATCGTAATCAGTTGTCTGCTGAGTAACCCATACTTCCATTCCTAAAAAGCCTTCCATAAATTCTACTTGTCCCTGCTTGTTAAACCGTTTAACAAGGTGGTCGGCACTGCCTTTTTCTACTCTTACTTGGTTGTTTACAATAATCATGTTTGGTTCATCTCCCTTTTGTTGTTGAATGGAGGCGATTGGGATAATGAGCGGATGCTCACCGTCTAAGTGAACCTCTGCCTGAATCCCAAAAACCTCCTTGAAAAAGTCTTCTGTTAACACTTCTTTTGGTGAGCCAATTTGATGCACTTGACCTCGCTTCATAGCAATGAGACGGTCACAATATTTTGCGGCCTGCTGCAAGTCATGGAGAACCATTAAAATGGTGATGCCATGTGTTTGATTCAGCTGTTTGAGCAGCTCCAGTAATTCAAGCTGATGCGCAATGTCTAAATAAGTGGTTGGCTCATCTAGAATGATGGTCTCTGTCTTCTGAGCCAGTGCCATTGCAATATATGCCTTTTGTCTTTCTCCGCCTGACAATGTATGAAGCATTCTGTTTTCATTGGTGCGGCTATTCGTCACATCAAGCGCCCACTCAATCGCTTCATGATCTGACGTACTGCTTTTTTTCCAGATGGAACGGTGCGGACTGCGTCCAAGTGCGACAAGCTCACGTACTGTCATCGATGGAATGGCGGTTCTTGTTTGCATGAGAACCGCCACCTCCTTGGCGATCTCCTGTGCCGTCATCTCTTTTTGCGGGATGTCGTGAATGTAAATCATGCCGCTTTCGATTGAGGTCAGTCGTGCGGCCGCTTTGATAAAAGTCGACTTACCTGACCCATTTGGGCCAATGATTCCGGTTACACTCCCTTTAGGAACAGCTGCTGAAATGGAAGACAGCCGAAAGCCGCCTTGACTGAGACTCACGTCATCCATTGCAATGACATCCATCTTAACCCCTCCCTTTCTTTTTTAATAAATAGAGGAAGAAAGGTGCACCGATGCAGGCAAGCAAGATCCCGACAGGCAATTCAACCGGTGTAAACCAGACCCGTGCCGCTGTATCGGCAAAGACCACAAGCACGCCCCCTCCAAGCATTGAAATCGGCAGCAAATACCGGTAATCATCTCCGATTAAAAGACGGATAAAATGAGGTACAACAAGCCCGACAAATCCGATTAAACCACTGACACTGACAGCCGCTCCAGCTAAAAGAGCGGCCAGCGCAATGAGAAAAAATCGAGTCCGCTCTACTCGAAGGCCCAATAGCTGAGCCGATTCATCGCCAAGTAAAAGGAGATTGGACGGTTTAATGGCGAAAAAACAAAGACATAATCCAGCCAGCGCATATGGCCACACAAAGCTAAGATGATGCCAGCTCCGCCCGTTTAATCCCCCTGATAGAAAAGGCAAAACAGCCTGCACACGCTCACTATAAAGCACCATAAACCCATTCATCACCGCACCAAGCAGGGCATTGACGGCAACACCTGCCAAGATCAATTTAAGCGGGGAAACCCCTTGATCAAATGACAGCATATACACGACAAGAGCTGCTAATAAGGCGCCCAGAAAAGCAGCTGCCGGAAGCAAATACGTGAACTGCGGGAGAACAATCATGCTGAGTACAGCAGCTAACCCGCCGCCCGCAGTCACACCAATGATCCCAGGGTCAGCAAGTGGATTTCGGACAACTCCTTGTAAAATCGCCCCTGATGCCGCGAGACAGGCCCCAACGAGAAAACCAATGAGCACACGGGGAAGCCGTAAATCCATGACAATTTTTTCATGAACAGGCAGACCTGATCCCGTGAACACAGCCATTAAATCCGTCAGCGACAATTGGACAGAACCTACCGCAAGTCCTAGACAGACGCCCACACATAAAGAGAGAAACAATCCTGGTAACAGCCATTTTCGTCTTGACTGCCTTTTTTGAAAATCTAGTTCTGCATTCATCTTCATGATGACAATCGCTTCAATTTCTTCTCTAATTCATCGATCGCTCTGATGACTTCTGCGCCTGGATTTGTCCCAAATAGGTCACTTGGCAGAATCTCAACGTGTCCATTTTTGACAGCTGATACATCGTGCCACGCCGCATTTTGCTTCATTTCACTCATAAAGCCTGCTTTGACATCTTCAGGATTGCTGTGTGTCATCAGCAAAATGAGATCCGGATCGGCCTCGATTACCTTTTCTGCATTGATTTGTGCATATTGCGGAAACTTCTCGAGTGCTGGTTCATTTTCAGCAATATTCGCCCCACCAGCGATCCGCAGCAGATCACCGCTTAAAGATTGTGGAAGTGCCGCCATATATGTGCCGGGCGCACCATATACAACGAGTGTCTTTACTTTTTTCTCAGGCTGCTTCACTTGCTTGATCCGCTGATCGATTTGAGCATTGAGTGCTTTGGCCTTTTGCTGCTTTCCAAGTAAATCACCAAATAAAGTAACTTGATGCTGGATGTCCTTCACTGAGTTGGCACTTGTCAAAAGAAGCTGTGAACCAATTCCTTCTATAGTAGAGATATCCTTGCTGTTTAATGATTCATTCCCAAGCACCACATCGGGCTTTAAACTCGTGATCAGCTCGACATCAAATTGATGGGTTGTGCCAATTGATTGTACGGACTTTGCCTTTTGTAGATTGTCTGGCAATTCGGCAGTTGGCCGGCCGACAACCTGGCCACCTAAGGCATAAATGATGCTCATGTCGCCAGTTGACAACGAGACGATCCGTTCAGGTGATTCATGAAACGATAATGTTCTGCCGGCAAAATCCTGAATGTTGAGCGCACCTTGCTTGCTCCCATTCTCGGCAGGCGCCGCCTGACTGCATCCGCCGAGGAGAAGCACGACGACGAGTCCTGCCCAAATCACATGTAAACATTTCAACCGTCTGTCTCTCCTTTTCTAGTAAACTTTCTTTAGCTTCGCCTGTACCACGAGACGCTTGTTTTTAGGTGCCAGCACGTGATCACAGGTCGATAATGTGAGAATCAAGTCATCTGTGGATACGTCTGTTTTCGTTTGATAGATTGACTTCTTACGCACAGCTTGCAAGTAGTGCGCATATTCACCAAGATCCTGAAAATCAGTCTGAATATATTCGAAATCGACTGTCGTCTCATACACAGCAAAAATCTCTGCTTCATAGCTTTGGTACAGCGTATCGTACTGAAATGTGCGATGATCTTGGAAGAAATCTTTTTTCAAATAGTTTGTGAGACCAGCAAACATAGACCCATCCCTCATCCGATGACCGTATAACACTGTATTGGGACTTTCATGCAAGACGTCATTACGATAATCCATAAAGATACTGCCTGCCCGTGTGTCATCCTTTACATAATTACGAGTTAAATAGAATGCATTATCGTTTGACTGAACAATTGGATACTGAATCATCGTGTCCTTCATATCAATCCAACCGACAATATCTTCATTCACCTTTCGCAAATCATCAAATGACTGACGGATTTCTCCAGGTTTTCGCTGTTTCATTCCATCCTCGTGTGTGTAAAGTGTCTGAGCCTTTGCAAGCACCTGACGATTTTGATAATAGCCAAAGAGCTCCAAGCCAATGGCAGTACCGCTATATAGAAAAACACCTAAACAGACGATCGTCAGCATTCGCTGCCCGATCCTTTTCCCTCGTTTCACACTGTCTCACCTGCTCTTTGCACAACTTATATGCCTACAGGCACGATATACATCCCTGTTTCTGCATCCTGCTTAATTGTGACGGACACATGATAAATGTGCCGCACCATCTCTTCTGTTAACACATCATTTGGCCGTCCTTCGCGGATAATTTGTCCATCTTTCATGGCGATGATGACATCACTATAGCGAATCGCCTGATTCATATCGTGCAGGACCATCACGATGGTTAATCCATGCTCGACATTGAGCTCTCGAATGAGCTCCAGAATGTCAAATTGATAATACATATCCAAATAAGTCGTCGGTTCATCTAAGAAAAGGATCGGTGTTTTTTGCGCTAAAGCCATCGCGATCCATACACGCTGCCGTTCTCCGCCTGACAATGAGGCGAGAGGCACCTTTCGCTTATCCGTCAGCTTTGTACAGGACAGCGCCCACTCGATTGCTTTCTCATCTTCTTCCTTATCACTGCCGCGCATCGTTTGGTACGGCGTTCTCCCAAATGCCACGACTCGTTCGATCGTTAAATCGAGCGGCGCTTCATTTTGCTGATGTACGACTGCCAGCTTTCTCGCGAGTTCCCTTGGCTTGAACGCATTCAGTTCTTGCCCATCTAAATGAATCTGTCCTTTATGTGGACAATGGTTATGTGCCATCAAGGAAAGCAGTGTGGATTTGCCCGAGCCATTTGGACCGATAATGGTCGTAATTTTCCCTTTTTCGATGTGCGTGGTGACCGATTGAACAATATCCCTCTGCCGATCATAGGAAAACGACACCTCACGAATGTCCATGAAGACGATCCCCCCTTCTTAATAAAAAGATCAGAAACGGCCCGCCAATAACAGCCATGATTGTAGAAGCAGGGATTTCATTTGGTGCCACAAGCGTTCTGCCGAGCGTATCAGCCGTCAGAATGAGCAATGCCCCGCTTAACGCAGAAAATGGAATCAGTACCCGATGGTCCGAGCCGACGAGCCTTCTAGATATATGGGGAATGAGCAAACCGACAAAGGCAATCACGCCCGCTACCGCAGCAGTCACCGCTGCTAATAACACCGCCGTGATTGAAATCAAAAGGCGCATTCTGGTCACACGCAATCCTAAGTTTTTCGCCGTCTTATCTTGAAGGGCAAGCAAGTTACACCATCTGCTAAAGAAAAGCGCAACCACAAGCCCAATGACGCCATAGACACCGATTAAACGGACATCTCCCCACGTTTTCATCGTCAGATTCGACTGTCCCGACTGATTAATAGTGATATTGAAATAGCTGCAAATGGTCACAAACGCTTCTGCCATCCCTGTAAACATGGCATTGATGGCGATCCCCACCAGAATCATTCGAATCGGGCTTAAGCCGCCTTTCCAAGACAACACGTATACGAGGAAGCAGGCAATTGCCCCGCCTAAAACTGAAAATAAAGGAGAGTAGAAATAAAATTGAGGAAGCGCTGTAATCGCCATTAAAGAAAAGAAGCTAGCTCCCGATGAAATACCAATAACACCGGCATCTGCTAATGGATTCCTCATCACAGACTGCAAGAGGACACCGGAGACAGATAAAGCCGCCCCTGTAAACATCGCAATGAGCATGCGGGGGATTCTTAAATCTTTAATGATTTCTACCTGTGCATGTTGACCGGTCATAAGCCCTTCCAATAATTCAATTGGTGTAACATGAATGCTCCCCGTAATGGCGGAATAAATAAATACGCCGGCTAGTAAGAGACTGACTATCAGAAATAAAATCCCTGTTTTTTTCATCTTGAACGTCCTTTTATCATTAAGATTCGCCGCTTATGACGGATACAACATACGAGTCAATTCATCTAATGCCTCTCTTGCCTTTAAGTTGCCTGTTGTCCCGAATAAGCTTTCTTCGAGGTCGTACACCCGGTCTTGTTTGACCGCATGGAAATGTTTCCAGATGTCATTTGTTTTAAATTCTTGATCAAACATTTTGACGACTTCATCCGGCATCCCATGTGCGGCTCGGAGAATGATATCTGGATTGGCTTTTTGTAAATACTCCGTATTGGATGCCAAATACTCCATTTTCTCACCTTTTACGATGTTCTTTCCTCCTGCAATTCGCACAAGATCACCGATATACGAATTCTCTGTTGCTACTAAATAACTGCCTGGTACACCAAGCAAAATGAGAACGGATGGCTTCGTCTTTCCCTTCGTTCTCTCTTGTATGTCTTTCTTTTTTTGTTCAAAATCATCCACAATGCGTTTCGCTTGTGTCTTTCTATCATATTTTTCTCCAAGCTTTGTGATGGCGTTCTCCATCTTGTCCAGGCTCTCAAGGTTGAGGTATGTCGCAGGGACAGAAGCTTGTTGAAAAGGCGTTTCTAAATCATATTGAAGGGTCGTGACAGACAGGACATCTGTCGGTTGAAGTGATTGGATGATTTCCATGTCTGGGCTCATTGGGTTACCGACTGCTGGGAGTCCTTTGTATCGAGCCGGCAAGGATTTTTGACTTGTTGGCACCCCGACAAGATCTACCTCTAGCGCATCCATGATCTCAGCAGCAGCTACAGTCGTTGCCACAATGCGGGCATTTGATGCTGCGCTTTTTTTGCCTTTCGCTGAGCTTTCAGCTGATTGTGAGCAGCCTGCTAAGAAGACGCACACACATAGAGCCGTGATCAGGGTACATAACATTCGATGCTTCAAAAAACAGAAGCCTCCTTTCGAAAAAAAGGAAGTGGATGCGCCGAGATGAATGGCGCACCTCACTTAACATAGATTCTTTATCTTGTACGAGTTTGATACTTTCTGACGAGCACGAATAGTGATCCGCCGAATAAAAGAATGTACACCCAAAGAAGTGAAGTATCTCCTGTTTTTGGGTTCAGCTGACCTGTCTCAGACTGGGTTTGGTCATCTGATGGCGTAAAGGTCATCTGCTCTGCACCCGTTTCCTCAGGGGCGAGATTCGCAAGCTGGCTTGGTTGAGAATCGTGATCATTCGGATTTTTCACAAAGCCGATGCTCTCATCGTCTCCGATCACCGTCGCAATTCCGCTTCCTTCACCAAGTGAAATGCCTTTCGTATCATAGACAAGTTTGACATCGTACTGCTCATGATAATTGGCAGCTGGAATGTCAATTTTCACGCGTGCTGCCTGATCACTGCTTACACTTTTTGCTTCATATTGAATCACTCGTGTATCTGCTTTTTGATCAGTCTTTGCAACTAGCGTCTCTTCAAATTTACCACCGGTTCCTACTTGGAACGACGTGATGGCTGAGCTGTTCTTCACAGTGTATGAAACGAAATGGCGGCCATTTTTCACCACCAATGTCGCAGGGCTCACGACGTAATCGTTCATGCGAGAAAGCTCATCTTTGTCTGCTTTCTTCATTGAGAAAGGAAGCTTGTACACCCCGTCTTTTAGCTGAACTGTCTCTTGATTCGTTCCGCCGTTCGTTGTGTCTGGTGCTGGTTTATTTGGTTTTGGTGTTTCTGGTGTAGCCGGTGTTTCTTCCTCTATTTGACCGTCCTTCAGTGGAACGATACTTTTTGAATCAAATTGAAAACGAATATCGTACGTTTGATCATAGTGAGCGGCTGCTACCACAATGTGTACTTTTCCGTTAACTGCTTTTTTCAGATCAGACACTTCAAATGAAACCACTCTTGTGTTCTTTGCTTGATCTGTGCTCACGTTTTTCACTTCTTGATAAGAACCGTTTTTCTCTATTTTCAAAGAATCAACTGACGTATGATCCTTCACCGTAAAGGAAACGGTATGCGTTCCATTTTTAACGGTTAATGATGCTGGATGTGAGAAGTATTGGCTCATCCGAGATGCCTCATCCTCATCGCCCTTCAGCACACTGTAGTTGATACGATACACACCATCTTTTAATTGGTTCTGCGGTGAATCAACTGGTGTTGTGCCGTTGTTATTGTCTGGCGTTTCCGGCTGATCGTCTGGTGTTGTGCCGTTTTGATCATCCGGCTTTGTTTCGCTGTCACCTGGTGTCGTACCACTTTGATCATCTGGTGTTGTTTCACTGTCGCCTGGCGTCGTACCGTTTTGATCATCTGGTGTTGTTTCACTATCGTCTGGCTTCGCAGGCGTGACAAGTGTGAGACTGCTCTCGTCGAAAGCGATCTGTACGTCATACGCCTCATCATAAATAAAGCCGCCTAAGTCCCAGTAAATTTTGACCCAGCCATTTAATTTGGCTGATACATCGGCTACATCAAATTTGATCACACGCGTATTCGCTGTCTCATCTTCACTGACCGTTTCAGTGGTGACGAGAGAGCCATTTTGTTCGACCTTGAAATCTGTGATTTCTTTGCTTTGCTTCAGCGTCAAATAGGCAGTCGTCTTGCCATTTTCGATGACGAGCTTAGCTGGCTTTTCTGTATACGTATCCATCATGGATGCTTCAGTGCTGCCATTTTTTAAAATGGTGAATCCGGCCGTATATTCACCATCAACCAATGATGCCGCCTGAGCCGTTCCTTGAGGCAGCTGAAACGCAGTCAACAAACTGAATAAAACGAGCAGAATAGCTGTCTGTAGATGAAAAAGACGTTTCAAAAGATGACACTTCCTTCCGTTAATGCTTGATGATCCACTTTCTCGCTAAAAACCCGCCTGAACATAAGACAAGCACAAGGAGCCATCCCATCTGGCTTGTATCACCAGTTTGAGGATTTTCTTCTTGTTTTGTTTTGGTGGATGAATCAGTTGTTTTGGTTGTTTCCTTTGATGATTCTTGATGTTTTGCTGCACCTGCTGTTTCTTTTGAACTGTCAGAAGAAAGTGACTTGATGCTGCTTTCATCGAATTTCAGCTGGATGGTATAATCGTGATCATAATCAGCCGATTTGACTGTGACATGGATTTTTGACTTGATTGGTTTAGACAAACTCTGTGCTTGGAATTGAACAAGCCTTGTATTGGCTTTCTTATTCGTTGATAGAACCGTCGTATCGACATAGCCGCCATTTCCCGGCACTTTAAATTCCGTTACCCAGCTGCTGTTTTTAATGGTCATTTGCACAGTCAGCTTGCCATTTTTCACGATCACTTTTGCCGGCTTCAGCCAGTAATCATTTGCCATTGAAACTGCAGTTCCTTCGGCCTTCATCACAGTGTAATTGACGGAGTATGTACCATCATTTAATGAAGCAGCCTGTGCATTTGAAAAAGGCAGTATAAGTGCCAGCAATAATGCAGCCACAAAGGCTGGCATCCTGATCCATTTTTTCATCAAATGAATTTCCTCCCTTTTTATTGAACAGTTGCTGCATCAAACTTGACGCGAATATCGTAATTGCCTGTATATCCAATGACCGGTACAGTCACACTCACTTTTGCTGGTACAACATCTGTCAGGCTGTTGACATTGAACTCTACCGTTCTCTTATTAGCAGCTGTGTTTGTACTGATCACCTTCGCATCTTTGTAGACACCTTGATCCAATGTTTTAAAGCTTGTAATCCAAGAGCTGTTCGTTAACGTGACTTGCGCTTTGATTTTTCCGTCCTTCACAACAAGCTTAGCTGGTTTTTCAAAATACGTATTTGCTGTTGACGTTGAATCACTGTCTGCTTTCCATACCACATATTGTGCTGAATATTGACCATCTGCTAAGCCTGCTGCCGAGGCAGAGCTAACCGGGGCTAGAGCAAACAATAGAACAAAGCTAAAGAATAATAAGACGTGTGATGCTGAACGAAGTGATTTCATATATATCCTCCTAAATGATATTGATAATTATTCTCAATAGACAATAAAAAAAATAACCTTTATCAGCGTATGAATCACACTCATAAATGATTATGATAATCATTATCAATTGAGTTTAAAAAATAAATCTTTGCTTTCGACAAGTCAAAGATGTCTGTTGCTACATGATGTAGTGATACACGGTTTAGGTAATCTGTCCCATTCATGATACCATGGCATAACCTCCCCATTCCATTACAGGGAAAAGAACCCTCTTCTCCTTGATATTATATGATGAATGAAATTATTGTCAACATCATTTTTCATACTATTGACTTAGATTTCTGGAAAATCAAAAAAAAAATCGATCAGGGACACTGATCGAAATCGATTAAGAAGGGACATGTTCACCCTTTTCACTCTTTTTGCGCTCTAAAGACCAAGCATACATTTCCCGTATGACTGGTTCAATTTTCTTTCCTTGTTCTGTTAGTTCATATTCAATCCGCACGGGAATGTCGGGATAAACTTTTTTCTCAACAAGGCCTTCAGCTTCTAAATCTTTCAGCCTTTCTGATAATAACCGTCCGCTGATGTTCATTTCATTTTCTAGCTGACAAAAACGTTTTGGCCCTGTCAAAAGCTGATTGATGATCAGAATCACCCACTTCTTCCCTAAAATCTCCATGGCATCTGTAATTGGGCAGCCATCTACTTGAGCCATACTTTACTCCCTCCTGCTTTTCTCTACTTTTTTTCATTATAACATAATTAATTACTTGAAATAAGTCACTAACTATTATATAGTTTAGTTACTAAAAGTAACAAGGTAATCATTTTTATCAATTTTCAATAAACCATTGAACATGCAGATGCATATAACATGAAGGAGATGACCGAGCTTTGAATACAATAGAGCAGGTAAGATTAGGTGTAACAGAATTACATGTGTCCAGCTTTGAGCGTTCTTTGCCTTTTTATACAGACATTTTAGGTTTTACTTTATTAGAACAGACGGATTCTACTGTCACGCTTGGCAGCAACACAAAGGAACCAATCCTTGTGCTGAAAGAAGATGTGCAGCTGAAAGAGAAGCCGGATCATGAGCCAGGACTTTATCATTTTGCGGTTTTATTACCTACCAGAAAAAACCTGGGCACATGGCTGGCGCATGTGCTCAAAAAAGGCTATCCTTTAATTGGAGCAAGCGATCACTTTTTCAGTGAAGCCATTTATTTAAGTGATCCAGATGGCATCGGCGTCGAAATTTATGCTGATCGTCCTCAGGACATATGGGTAGGTGAGCATGGAGAAGTGAAAGGTGGCGGAAATGCTCCGCTTGATGGAGATGGTCTCCTGCAAGAAGCCGCTGATTCCACCTGGGAAGGACTCCCGGCTGGTACAGTCATGGGACACTTGCATTTCCATCTCAACCCAGAAGAAGCCGATTCCTTTTATGTGAACACGCTCGGTTTTCATATCCGAATGGCTCCCCCAGCCAGCTTATTCGTTGCTGGTGGCGTCTATCATCACCACCTTGCCTTTAATGCATGGGGACGCGGGAGAAAAGGAGCCATTGATCCACGTTTTTCAGGAATTAGAAGCTATACACTGGTTTTCCCAAAAGAAGACGATAGAACATCCGTCGTCGAACGTCTGACAAAAGCAGGCATTCACATGAACACGACAGGAAAAAGTAACGAATTTATTGATCCATTTGGCGTTCTCGTTCGTTTACAGATTGAAGAAACAGACAAAAAAGAAGGTGCAGAATATGGACAAACACACAGAGGTTAAAACAGCCATTTTAAAAGATAAAATCAAACGAGTACAGCAAGAAGACGGATTTATATATATCACTGGACCTATTAAACTGCCAGTGAATTTAGACGGTAGAACGGTCATGTTTAACTGGTATTCATGGTTAAAAGATGACGGGAAAGAACCATTATCAGATGAAGCTTTAATCGAAAGCCTTTCCTCCCGTGAGCTTGCAGATCACCAGCAATCAAGTGTCCTTGTTTACGGAGATTTCGAACATGCTGATGAAGCGCTGATCCGCATGCATTCCATCTGCCACACCGGCGATATTTTCGGTAGCAAACGCTGCGATTGCGGGTTCCAATTGAAACAGTCTATGCGAATGATTGAGGACAATGGAGCAGGCGCACTGTTTTATTTAGCCAACCATGAAGGACGCGGGATCGGTCTTTTCAGTAAAGCCATGGCCTACATCTTGCAAGAAAACGGCTACGATACAGTAGAAGCAAACGAAGCACTGGGCTTTGAAGATGATACACGTCAATATGAAGAAGCGATTGCTGTTCTTCAAACATTGCGTACAAAGCCAGTCAGACTTATTACCAATAATCCGAAAAAGACCGATGCTATCAGTCATGCAGGCCTTTCTCTTTCTGGACGGATTCCACTTTGGGGTGATGTCTCTGAGTTCAATGAAAAATACTTGCAGACAAAAATTAACCGCTCAGGCCATATGAAGGCGGATCAAGAGGTGCGTACGATTGCCACATCATGAGCGATATATGAAACTAGCCCTTGAAAATGCCGAAGCAATGAAAGGTCAGACATCTCCCAATCCGCTCGTCGGGGCTGTGATTGTGCGAGAAAATGAAATTGTTGGGGTCGGGGCGCATATGAAGGCCGGCGAACCACATGCAGAAATCCATGCGCTCAAAATGGCTGGAGATAAGGCAAAAGGTGCCACGATCTATGTGACACTAGAGCCTTGTTCCCACCATGGCCGCACAGGCCCATGCGCTGAAGCACTTGTGAAAGCTGGCGTAGAAAAAGTAGTCGTTGCTGCACTGGATCCGAACCCGCTTGTTGCCGGGCGCGGGATTGCCATTTTACAAGATGCAGGCATTCAAGTCATCACAGGCGTCATGGAGCAGGAATCCATTCTTATGAATGAAGTGTTCAACCACTTTATTACGAAAAAAACGCCTTTCGTGACACTCAAAGCAGGCATTACGTTAGACGGAAAAATTGCATCTGCTACGTCTGACAGCAAGTGGATTACATCAGAGACGTCCCGTTATGATGCACATCACATTCGCAGTATCAACGATGCCATCTTGGTCGGTGCGCAAACCGTCATTCACGACGATCCTTCATTAACAGCACGGATTCCAAACGGTCATCATCCAATTCGAATTGTCTTAGACTCTAAGCTGTCTATCCCGCTGACAGCAAAGGTGGTCACAGATCAAATGGCGCCAACATGGATCTTTACAACAAAACAAGCCGATGAAGAAAAACGAGCCGCTTTAGAAGCAGCTGGCGTCAGCGTCATCATGACGGATAGCGATATCCGAGTGCCCTTACAAGAAGTACTTCAAGTGCTTGGAGAAAGAAATATCTCCTCCCTGATGATTGAAGGCGGCGGACAAATCAATGCCTCATTTTTAGAACAGCAGCTTGTCGATAAACTCGTCATCTACATGGCGCCCAAGCTCATTGGCGGACGACTCTCTCCTTCTTTTTTCGGAGGCGAAGGCATACGCCTCATGAGTGATGCAATTGAACTGGATCAACTCTCTCTTGAACCACTCGGAAAAGATATAAAGATAACGGGTTATCCTGTTTATCAATAACCTAACCTACTTTCATAAAATAAGGATGTCGAGATTTTCTCGACATCCTTATTGTTTCTCACAAGATTTATTTTCTACAGTCTCTCTAAAAATTCAATTCGATTTCCAAATGGATCATCTACATAAAACCTGATGGCTCCATCTAACGGCTGATCTTCCTTTATAAGAATATGGTGTTTCATTAATGTCTCTTTTAAATTTGATAATTTTTTTACTTGAAAAGCTGGATGAGCTTTTTTCGCTGCTTGAAACTGATCTTCAATGCCAATGTGAAGCTGTTGATTGCCACACTGAAACCAAACACCGCCACGTTTTGCTAGGTGAACAGGTTTAGGTATTTCCTTCATTCCTAGAATCTCCCCAAAAAACAAACGTGCCTTCTCTTCACTCCCCTTTGGGGCAGCTAACTGGACATGATCAATTCCAAGAAAATTTGACATCTTTGCTCTCTCCCTTTTCACATCATTTAAAAAACATTATGTGTGACGATCACGTCTAAGAATATACCTAGATGTGTACTCAAGCCCTATGATGTTGTCGATCCACAAAGCATCTCCACGAAACGTGTCGTAAAATGTTTCATGTGAAACATCTGTGATCTAATATTGATCAATTTCCCTCTATCAGCCTGCCAAAGCTTTCGGGTGAAAGTCCCGGTGAAATGCGCAGGCGGTGTAAGGACATCATGCCTTGTTCCTTTTTCGCATGTCCTGGTTCAGTGGTCACAGCCATTTCATATCCTGCTTCCTTCGCCAGCTTCAGCGTGTCTTCGTTATAGCGACCGACCGGATAGCTGACCATGATCGTTTGTTGAGAAAACCGCTGGTCAAAGAATACCTTCGATCCTTTTAATTCTTCTTCCTGCTGCTTCTGTGTTAAACGATTGAGTTCTAAATGATGAATGGTGTGACTCTCTATTGAAATACCATGCGCCACCATATCATCCATTTGAGCATCGGTTAAATGATGCGGACGGCCGATGGACTGCTCGATCATAAAAATCGTGGCTTTCATTCCATATTCCTTTAAAATCGGAAATGCCTTTGTGTAGTTATCCGTATATCCATCGTCAAATGTGATAAGAACATACTTTTCACTTGGTGTCGAATTGGTCGCGAGAACTTGATATGCCTCTTTCGGCGACAGCGTGACATAGCCGTTGTCTTTCAGCCATTTCATATGAGCCGCAAATTCGCTTTTTGGCACACGTAACGAATTACCGCTGGAAATACTGTGATACATCAAGATTGGAAGCGCAACGGGTTCCTTTTGCTGAATCCAGTTTTGTTTGTCTATCTCTGCCGCTTCAATTTGCTGCGTGTCTGTTGTTTCTTTCGTTTGTACTTGACCCTTTACCTCTTTGATGGCTTGCTGGTTTCCTTCTGTTTGCTGTTTCTTACCCATACAGCCCGAAATGAGCAGCATGACTAAACCAACTGCAAGCCACATACATGTTTTTTTCATTCACCAATCCTGCTTTCTCTTTATCTACCGAATGATTATAACAGAAATTGGTTAATAACTGATATCTATTTTGACAGGGTATTCATTTTTTTACACATTTCGATCATTTCAATGGCAAGCAGATGGATGGTCTCTGTTGTGAGCATTTGGTCTTCTGCATGTATGAGCAGTAAAGAAAAGGGAAGCTGTTCCCCTGCCGCCTCTTTTTGTATCAGTGACAAGTGCAGGTCATGGATGCTTCGAAACGCTTCCTCCCCTTTTTCAATCAACTGCTGTGCTGCTTCAAAGTCATCCGCTCTTGCTAGACGAATGGCTTCTACATAATGGCTTCGTGCCTCACCTGCATGGGCAATGATTTGAAAGGCTGCTCCCTGCATTTCCTCTAATACCGTCATCTGCTTCTCCTCCGATTGCTCAAGATTCATTTGCTAGTTTCAGAGCATGTTCTAGAATTTTTTCTCCATTCGCTGTTCCATATAATCTTACATTTACCACATCGACAGGTATATGATAAGGTGCCACTGTTTTTTCTGCTGCCTTTCTCATAAAGCTAACTTGCGGTCCTAGCAAAATGACCTTTACATCGTCCCCATGCTCTTCTAATTCGTCCGCAATGGCCCCTTCAGGTATCGCATAAATTTCATAATCCAGCCCTTTTCCTTCTGCGGCTGCCTTCATTTTAGATACCACAATCGACGTCGACATTCCTGCTGCACAAGCGAGAATGATTCGCTTCATATCCCATCACTCCTATTGATAAATGACATCTGGTTCATCCCTTAATTTCCTCGTTTGGATTAATGTTTTGAACCAGTACCCTGACGCTTTCATCTGACGATTCCGTTCATTCTCCAGCTGGATCTCTACTAATCCGTAGCGATTCTTGAATGCATTCATCGGTGAGACATTATCCGTAAAAGCCCAGAGCATATATCCCTTGCAGTTTGAACCTTCTTTTTTCGCTTGGAGGGCTTTTTTCAAATGCTGGCTGATAAATGAAATTCGGTACTGATCATCAATGATGCCGTCTTCGTTTTTAAACCGCTCTTCCTGCTCGACCCCCATACCGTTTTCAGCCACAAACCACTCGATATTGCCGTATTCTTCTTTTATTCTCATGCCCATATCATAGACGATATTCGGATAGATTTCCCAGCCTCTGAATGGATTCATTTTTCTCCCTGGGAGCTCAAATAGATCGTAATAATAAGATGGATGAAACGGTGTGTTTTCGTTCCAAGCCTTGCTAGGTGCCTTAACGCGATGCGGATAGTATAAATTAAGACCGACCACATCGACTGTATGATCTTTAATGATCTGAAGCTCTTCTTCCGTTGCATCGAAAAGAATGTCATGCTTTTTCAACACATCAAGCAGTTCTTCTGGATACTCGCCTTTAATGGAGGGATCTAAGAACACTCGATTAAAAAACAAATCATACATGCGGGCCGCTTCTTGATCATGCGGAGCAGTCGATCTCGCATACGTCACTTCTGGATTGAGAATGACCCCGATTTTTGCACGGGCTGATTCCTTCAAGCCCATTTCCTGAAAAAGCTTCACCACTTTTGCTGTCGCCAAGGCTTTATGATAGTTCCACTGCATCCATTTCTTCGTATTTTGCTCGAAAGGATAACGAATAGCATCTAGATACACACGAGTCTGAACAACAATTGGTTCATTAAAGGTAAACCAATGTTTGACCCGGTCTCCATAGCGTTCAAACACCTTTTCTGCATAGAGAACAAACAGCTCGACAACATGTTTAGATGACCAGCCGCCGTACTTTTCAAGCAAAACGGCAGGAAGCTCATAATGCTCTAAGCAAAACATTGGCTCTACACCTGCTTCAAGTAATTCATTGATGAAATCATCAATATAACGAGCATAGGTCTCATCTACAATTCCATTCTCGTAATCTATGAGAAACCTCGACCAATTGATCGATGTCCGGTAATGAGATAACCCAATTTCCTTCATAAGGGCTACATCTTCAGGATAGCGCTCGTAAAAATTCGTTGCTCCTGCTGGTCCGTATCCTTCGTGCCATACGTGATACCCCTCCTTATACCAAAGGTCTATATACGAATCCTGATGCGGTTTCTTCCCTTTCCAACCCTCCGTCTGCCAAGCAGAAGCCGCAGCACCTAGAATAAAGTCATTGGGTATGTCGATTTTGTTCATGTTGCCACCTGACCTTTCTTCGTGTGAATTTGAAGTCCTTCCCACATCCCTTGTAAATACATAGCTCCAAGTGCTCGGTCGTATAATCCATAGCCAGGTCTGCCCGTCTCACCAAAGATCATTCGTCCATGATCTGGCCGGACATAGCCAGCAAATCCTTCCTTAAACAATGCGTTCACAATCGCTCCCATATCGAGGCTGCCTGCTGACGACAGGTGTGCCGACTCTTCAAAATCACCGTTTTCATACAAATTGACATTGCGTAAATGAGCAAAGTGTATACGCCCTTTTTTGGCATACTTTCTCGCAAGTGAAGGAACATCATTTTTCGCATTACAGCCTAGGGAACCGGAACAAAAGGTCAGTCCATGCTGTGAGCGTTCATCGAGCTGAAGGATACGATCTATTTGTTCTTCACAACTGACAATGCGGGGCAGACCAAATATGTTCCAAGGAGGGTCATCTGGATGCAGTGCCATGTTCATGTTCTCTTCCGCTGCAACTGGAAGGATATTTCCCAAGAAATAGTCTAGGTTCTCAAACAACCCTTCCGCACCCAATGCCCTGTATGCAGCCATCAACTTTCTCATTTCTTCCTGCGTATAAGACGTATCCCATCCTGGTAAGGAAAATCGATCTTTTTCTATATCCATCTGTTCAAGCTGATGCTGAAAATAAACAAGGGTCGTCGATTGATCAGCTAGTGGGAAATCGAGCTGTGTTCGTGTCCAATCAAGGACTGGCATGAAGTTATAACAAATGACTTTCACACCATGCCTTGCTAATCTCCGGATATTTTCTTGATAATGCTCGATATAAGCATCCCGGCTAGGCTTTCCCAGCTTAATATCTTCATGGACCGGGAGACTTTCTACGACTTCAAAAGCAAGATCGTGAAGTTCGATTTCCTCTTTTAAATGAGCAATACTTTCCTCCGGCCACAGATCACCAGCCGGCACATCATAGACTGCACTGACAATCCCTTTCATGCCGGGAATTTGCCGAATATATGAAAGGGAGACAGGATCTTCTTTGCCATACCATCTAAATTGCATGTTCATTCATGAGCCCTCCTTCTATTCTGAATCAGGTGCTGCTTCTGGCTTCCGGTTGGATAAGAGAACAAAAGGTAAATAGATGAAAACAGCGACAACAATACAGATGAGCTGTGTGATGACAGCCCCCATACTGCCAGCGGTAGACAGCCAAGCATTCACAATCGGAGGTGTCGTCCACGGCACCATCACCACCGCTTTCCCGGCAAAACCTGTAGCGGTTGCGATATAACCAATCGTACCTGTCACGAGTGGTGTAACGATAAACGGAATCGCCATCACAGGGTTCAACATGACAGGTAATCCGAAAATAACTGGTTCATTGATGTTAAACAGTCCAGGTCCTGATGAAAGCTTGGCAATGCTACGCATCTCTTCCCTTCTACCCGCTATAAAAATGGCGATCAACAGACCAATCGTCACACCCGAACCACCAATGCTCATATACACATCCCAAAATGGCATCGTGATAATATTTGGAATCTCTTTGCCCTCTTGAAATGCTGTCATATTCACTGCAATTGATCCTAATAACAGCGGCTCGCGAATCGGTTTAATCATTTGGTTGCCATGTATACCGATCACCCAGAAAAATTGAGCCACAAACATTAACGTTAAAATACCAGGCAGTCCCTGTACAACACTTTCAAGCGGACGCTGCACGACGTTATACACCGCTTCATGCAAATAAATGCCTGTCACACGGTGAAACGCAAACCCGAATGAACTAATGATTGTAATCGTAATAATTGATGGGAAAAGTGAAGAAAAAGACGTCGCCACATTTGATGGAACAGAATCTGGCATCTTAATTTGCAGCCACTTCACCTCGGTAAGCTTACAAAAGATCTCTACAGAGACGATGGCAATGATCATACCCAAAAATAAGCTTTTTGGATCGGAGAATTGCCTCGCCAGCACATCGGCAACCTCACGCATCGATCCATCGACTTCAAGAAGAAGTGTCGTCGGAATAACGGATATAAATGAAATCAATGCCATTAACCCTGGGAATAATGATTTATGTCCATTGATTTTCCCGAGCTCAATCCCGATGAGGAACACAGCCCCGATCGTTAAAAAGTTCAGCGTGGCATAATTGATTGCTTTCATAATTGGCTGAAGCTCTGCTAAAAACCTGAATATCTCAAAATGGGCAAGCCCCGTTTCTGGGCTCATGATCATATTTGCGACCAGTACAGCAAATGCCCCCGTAATGATGATTGGCATTAATGTGACAAATGCTTGCTTAATCGCCATAATATATTTCTGATTTGTAATACGATAAGCGACATGTCCCATGACGTCGGCCGCTCTCTCTTTAAAGCTCATGATCCGTCTCCCCCTTTACAAAAACTCGTGATCATCCTCCTTTTTGATGTTATTTTAAAAGCGCTTTCATTAACATCTAATCTTTTTCCTCACAGATGCGGAAATGGGTGTCCTTTTTTTTCATCTGGCTGTTCCAACACGTGCAGCGCCGCCGTCAGTTCTTCAAATGAAGCAGCTTTGATGATTTGCTCCACCACTTCCTTCTGCTCTGTCAAACGCACAAGAAATTGATAAAGTGACTGCAATTCTTTCTGATACGTCTTCTGTATACTTAACAAACAGACGACCTGTACCCGCTCTTCGCCCCACAGCACTGGTTTTCTCAACGTACAGATCGCACAAAACGTATCATCTGTTGCCGGTTTGATTGGGTGAGGGATCGCGACCAAATGACCGAACGACGTAGGTGACACTTCCTCTCTTTCCAGCAATAGCTGTTCAAAATCATCGGGGATTCGGTTTTGTTCCTGCAATACATTCACGAAAAATTGAAGAACCTCTTCCCTTGTTTGTAGATCTTGCTGAAAAAAAGTCATCTTCGGACTGATATATCGCAAGACCCCCATTTCTTGTGACCCCTGTACAAATCGTTTCAGCCTCGACATATCGTCTTCACTGAGGATCGTATGTACATCAATCACTGGCACAGGTAGTGTGTTCTGAAGCGGGATGGTACTAATGATCAAATCGATACTTCTCAAGTCATACGACAAAAGGTCACTGACACTTGCAGTACCAGCAATCTCTAGCCTTTCGCTAAAGGCGGCCTTCAGCTTATGGAGAAGAAGCTGACTGCTTGCGACACCCGTTGCACACACAATCAAGCATTTTTTTCTCACAGTCTGAGTTTTTGTCCGCTCTATGGCAGCACCAATATGCAGCGCCAAATATCCGATTTCATCTTCATGAATCTCTACATTCTCTTTTTCCTTCAGCCATCTTCCCATATAGACACCTGCTTCAAAGGCAATCGGATAATGCCTTTTTATGTCTGATAAATAGGGGTTACGGATGTTCATATCATATCGGAACCGATGAATCGCTGATCTCAGGTGAAGACTTAGTCCCACAATCAATTCCTTGTCTGTCTGAATATCAAGTGACATGTGCTCTTCGACATAACCAAGTAATTGGTGAGTTAAACGGAAATGCTCTTCATCAAGCATGTGAAATAGCGTGTGGCCCGTTTCTCCATACGCCATCATTTTTGCCCCCATTAAATGAATCGCAATATAGGCCATTTCAGATAATGGAAAATCTATACCGAGTACGTGACGCATATCTTCTGCCATTTGCCTCGCCACTTGAAAAGCGGGCTGTGTTTGAATGTCTTTGAGTTCTCCTTCCGGCATCATGACCAATTTTTTCTCTTCAATTCGTTTGCACGCAATGGCGATATGTGTCACTAAGTTGCTTAAACCGATCTCTGACACATGAAGGCCGCTTGCCTTTGTACGTGAACGCACCATATCTTGAATCAATTGATATGTTTCTTCAGGTAAAAGGGCAGGGTTCGGATGCTCCTGCTGAAACACATGCTCAGCTAGACAATACCTTAATTTCATTTCATCTCCAGTCAGCCTCAGTCCATATTTAGGACGGTGTGCAACAGAGAGGCCATGTAAAGAGAAAATATGCTTGACTGCTTTCAGGTCATTTTTCACAGTAGATTCACTCACAAATAATTCCTCGGCCAATTCATCTAATTTCATATAGTCTTCGGACAATAAAAGCCTTCTCAATAAATAAGAGATACGATCCTCCGGCTGATTTGGAATGACTTGATTCTTTTTTTCATTTCTTTCTCTCATTGAGTTTTTCAAAAAAGTACGAAATGCTCCATAATCTTCGACAGTCAATGTATACCCTGCTCCACGTTTCATATGAAGTGTTGCCCCATGTGCTTCTAATATCGATTTAAGCGCTTTCATATCTGTTCGAACTGTTCGTGATGTGACGCCTATCAGGCGTGCAATTTCTTCACCTGTCAGCTCCTGCTCTGCCTGCATTAACCGCCTCAACAGCTCCTCCTGACGTAGAGATAACATAGACTCCCCTCCCTTGGTCAATTACTTTTGCCTATCATCATAAACGAAAATAGAACTCTTTGCCCAGTTTTTCTTTCCGACGGGGAACTTTGTTATGGCTCAAACGTATGAATATGAAACAAGAGGAGGGATACATCATGTTTGTTATCATCATCATACTAGCTTCTTTAGGCGCCATTACCGCCCACATGTTTACACCAAAAGATAAGCGTTCATCTTCTAAGCATTCAGCACATCACAGTTCAACAACCAGTAACTATACTGATTCGTATACACATAACGCTTCTGATGCCTCCTGCGGTGGTGATTCTGGTGGTAGCGGTGGATGTGACTAAATCAAAAAAACAGCCGCTTGTTCAGCCGGCTGTTTCGTTTATTTTATTAAAGAGCTTTCCAGCCCCGTTCAATTAAATGTTTGACATCCTTTGCAAAATCCTCGCCTTTTTCCATCACATCTTGGGCTCTTCCTGCAAAATTACTGGCGACAGCGAGTTCCATTTTTTTCAACTCAAAGTGCATAATTTTTTGGTCTATCTCCGTAATATAGGTTTCATACTCATTGTTCACAATGTCGTGCAGCACGTGAAAGGCTTCTTTCCGATGACGGTGAAAGTCCGTTCCTCTCTCACCTTTCCATGACGAATCTAGAGCAGGCTTCTTGATTTCCTTTATGTCAGACTGCGCAAGATCTTGTTCTGTTCGAATATTACTTTTGGCTGTCTTTAACCGAGAGATCATTTCGTCAAATTCTGCACGTTTGTTTTCAATCCCCATATGCAGATGGTGCAGCATCTCGGATAAACTCATGTCATCCACCTCTATTAGACCTCATAAGAAAGCACGGCGTCAGCATTTTTGAAACCGAGCAGATCATCTGCTTTTTCCAGTCCTGACATTTCTATCGTTCGCTTTCATTAAGTATAGTATAAGGCGAAAAGCCTTAGGCTTAAATAGGGAAAAGGTGTCCTTTTAACATGGTGTTTGGAAGAAAAACGGAATAATCTAAGGTCATAAATCCCGAATTATATATGAGTCTTTAAGACTATATTTTACATCGTACTCAGCTACGCTATCAATAAAACGATTGGGGCTTATGATTTTGCCGCAATCGCTTCATCCTGTTCTTTTAGCGTCTTCACATTTGAGCGTGTATCCTGAACGTTTTTGATCAAGGCTTCTTTAAAGCTTGAGACCATTTCGCCCACCTCTGCTTCACGTGACGTCCATTTGGTTACAAATTCAAGGCTGTTTTCACCAGCTTTATCTGCTGCTTTTTTCATTGTTAAAGCTTCAACTGCTTGGGAGACTTCATCTAGTTTATCCATCACTGTTTGGTAGTTTAACTTAATTTGTCCCATTATGATATCCTCCAGATTTGTTCAGCATGAAGCTCGCTTACAAGCTGCTCCATGCTTTTGAGATCAAGCGTTTTGCGTCTTCTACTGCGTCTTCTCCTTTTTCAGCCAAACGTGCGGCATCTCCAGCTAAAGAGCTGGCAAAGGATAAGGCAGCCTGCTCTGCTTCTAGTGTACTGATTTTGAATTCGATTCGGCTCACGTAGCGTGGGTATTTATCGCTTACGATCGTTTGCAGCGCATCATGCGCTTCATTTCGCTCTGATTTGAAATCTTGGCTCCGCTCACCTTTCCAAGAGGCCCCAAGCTTTGGCTGCTTGATTTGTTTTAGATCTGTTTCTGCCGCATCTTGTTCACGTTCAACCTTACTTTTTGCTTTTTTGAGTCGAGCAATTTTCTCTTCGATCTCTGCCTTTTTATTTGAAATGCCACCGTTAAGGGCAGACAGCATATCCGATAAGCTCATATGGGTTCCTCCTCCTGTCAAAAATAAAAACGCTGCTTAGAGTCCCTCTAAACGAGCGTAATGGTGAATCGCACTTTTTCCAATATTGTTATTATAAGGTTCAAAGACTCATGTTTGAATAGGGATTTGTGCCCTTTTTATGGTATAAATATGCTTTCAATCTGCTTCATACCACACCTTAAGCCCTCTTTTATAGGGGGTCAAAATACACAACCACCCTTCTGGAAACACACATAGTCTTACGGTCCTAGGACAAACAAAAGCCGCCCGGGGGAGGGGCGGCTTTTGCAGTGGCTTATGATGCCGATTCTTCTGAGTCTTGTTGATTTTTCACGTACCAAATGAATTTCCCTGTATATCCGTAGATAATGGCAAGACCAATGGCAACAAAGCTCAACCACATAAATGGTAAATAAGAGAATGTCGAGACGCCTAGAATCCCTGCCATGTAAATTCCGTTATCTGACCACGGAACCATACCAGACGTAAGTGTTCCACCAACCTCAGAGTTTCTAGATAACACGCGTCTGTCTAATTTTAATTTGTCATAGCTTTTTTCCATGATTTTTGGTGTAAGAATTAATGAGACATACATTGCACAACCAAAGATATTCGCAAAGAATGCTACTACAAGTGTAGATAGGGTTACATTTCCTGCATTATATAATTTCTTCTCGAAAGTAGCGACAATTACTTTTAAGACGCCGAGATATTCAAGTACGCCACCAAAACCAAGTCCGAGAATAATGACCACTAGCGATCCAAGCATATTCACAATACCGCCACGATTTAACAGCGTATTTAAGAAATCTACATCTGAATTAATAGAGAAGCCGTTATAAGCTGTACCAAGCGCATCAGCTGGGTTCATTCCTTGGAATGCCATCGCCCAGACTGCCCCAAGCAGTGCACCAATTGCGATAACAGGCATTGACGGTTTTTTCAATACAAGTAATAGGACAACAATGACTGCCGGAATGATCATCCAAATATTAATCGTGAATGTATCCTGCAATGCTTGTTTCAAAAACTCTACTTTATCTTGATCAATATTTCTTCCACCATACATAAATCCAGTAATTGTAAACATAATAGCCGTAATCACAAAGGCCGGTATGGATAAGACCATCATGGCTCTTACATGCGCCAGCACGTCCACTTTTGAAAGAGAGGAAGCGAGCACAGTACTATCAGATAAAGGAGATAATTTATCACCAAAATAAGCGCCAGATAAAACAGCCCCAGCTACGATCGGTAATGGGATACCCAATCCTTCACCAATCGCAATCATCGCAATACCTGCTGTTCCAACTGTACCCCAAGACGTGCCAGTAGCAACAGACATAATAGAACAGATAATCAGTGTAGCTAATAAGAAGATATTAGGATGAATAAATTCCAGTCCGTAATAAATTAACGTGGGTACAACACCGCCGGCAATCCATGTACCAACAAGTGCACCTACTGCAATTAAGATTAAAACAGCCTCTAAACCATTCGATATCCCTTTTGTAATCGCATTTTGAAGGTCTTTGTATGAATGCCCTAAACGAATCCCTAAAGCAATAACCATAAACCATGAGATGAACAATGCTAGCTGAATATCTAGTTTGAAGTAAAGAGTGAATGATAAAACAATTGCTAAAAATAAGCCAAGTACAGACACGACTTCTAAAATAGACGGTAGACGTGGTGTTTTCATTTTGTTTCCTCCCTTTGTGCGTGCGTTAAGCGTTTTCAAAATATTGTGAAAAAAGTGTGTCAATTCGAAAGAAAGTGAATTGCCTGTTTTTCTCTATTTCACAGGCAATTCCACATATTAATAAAATAAAATTTTTGATATTATTATCGCTCTAGGAGCTCTGCACCCGCAATACCAGGCTTTGTCATCTCGTAAGGATTCAAAATAATATCAAGTTCTTCTTCTGTTAACACATCATTTTGCAGGCAAAGATCTCTGATCGATTGTCCTGTTAAAATGGCTTCCCTTGCGATTCTAGCCGCGGCTTCATAGCCTAAGTGAGGGTTTACCGCAGTAATGACACCTGCACTTTTTTCGACATATTCTTTCAAACGTTTTTCATTTGCTTCGATGTCCGCTAAACAGTGATCTGTGAATGAGCGGAATCCGTTATTCATTATACTAATAGATTGAAGCAAGTTAAAGACCAGAACAGGCTCCATCACATTTAACTCAAGCTGGCCTGCTTCAGAAGCAAGACAGATGGTGTGGTCGTTCCCAATGACCTGGAATGCGATTTGGTTAATGAGCTCTGCCATGACTGGATTGACTTTTCCAGGCATAATGGATGATCCCGGCTGACGGGCTGGCAATGCAATCTCAGCAAGACCTGCACGTGGGCCAGATGCCATTAAGCGAAGGTCATTCGCAATTTTAGACATGTTCATCATGCATACTTTTAAGGCAGCAGATACTTCTGTGTATGCATCTGTATTTTGCGTCGCATCTACGAGGTGCTCTGCGCCTACTAGTGGCAGTCCAGAAATATCAGCAAGCTTCTTCACGACGATTTCGATGTAGCGAGGATCTGCATTGAGGCCTGTCCCAACAGCTGTCGCACCCATATTTACTTCATATAAATGCTGTTTTGATTGGTTGATTCGTTTAATATCTCGGCTCAGCACACGGCTGTATGCTTCAAACTCTTGTCCTAAACGGATCGGAACAGCGTCTTGTAAATGAGTACGCCCCATTTTGATGACATGATCGAATTCTTTTGCTTTCTTTTGAAATACGTCATGCATGGCCTGCATCGTCTCAAGTAAAATGTCTAACTGCTTGAGCACTGCAATATGGATCGCCGTTGGGAACGAATCATTTGTCGATTGTGACATGTTCACATGTGTGTTTGGACTTAAATGAATGTATTCGCCCTTTTGATGTCCCATGATCTCGAGGGCTCTGTTTCCAATGACCTCATTGGCATTCATATTCATAGACGTTCCTGCGCCGCCTTGAATCGGGTCTACGATGAAATATTCATGGAATTTGCCTTCAATGACTTCATCTGAAGCTTGAACGATCGCATTTCCAATTCCTTCATATAAACGTCCGACTTCCATGTTGGCTTGAGCTGCTGCTTTTTTGACAATGGCAAATGCTCGAATGAGTTCTTCATGCATGCGATATCCTGTAATGGGGAAATTCTCTTTTGCACGAAGCGTTTGAACACCATAATACACGTCTGCGGGAATTTCTTTTTCACCTAGAAAATCCTTCTCGTAACGATAAGTTGCTTGAACCATCTCGTATGACCTGCTTTCTATAGAATAGTTAAATCACTAAATCTTCTGCGATTGGCGTTTCCATAATCTTTTTCACTTCTCGTGGATCTGTTGTTTTACCTAATGCCCACATGAGCTTTGGCACGATAGCTTCTGTGTTCATGTTTCTTGAACGAGCAACCAGTTCTTGATTGATTTTACGTCCTACTTCATACACACTCATGTCTTCTCCTTCTTCGAGACACTGAGTGGTGATCACAACAGAAATGCCTTCTTCCAGCAATTCGTTGATTTTTTCTAAAAGGTTTCTTCCTTCGAAAGGAATTCCGCCGCTGCCGTAGCTTTCAATGACGACTCCTTTGTACAACCCTTTGATTGAATCTAAAAACTCAGGCTTCAGTCCTGGATGCAGTTTTAATAAACAAACGTCTGTGTTCAAGGATGCATCTAATTTAAGCGGTTTCATTGATGATCTTTTTACTTTGCTATTGTATTCAATTTGATGATTTTCAATCGATGCAATATATGGGTAGTTAATACTTTCAAATGCATCGTAGCTTTTCGTTCTTAGTTTGATTGCGCGAGTTCCTTGAATGACTCTGCCATCAAACACGACGTATACGCCGCCAACACCGTCACATGCAAAACGAATCGCATCTGTAATGTTTTTCTTCGCATCTGTTTTCTTAAACGTAATTGGAATTTGAGACCCTGTAATGACAATTGGCTTATCAGGATTTTGCAGCATATACGATAGTGCTGCTGATGTATAGGCCATTGTGTCCGTACCATGCGTGACGACAAATCCGTCATATTGATCATAATTTTCATAAATGGCTGTTGCGATATCAACCCAGTATTCAGGCTGCATATTGGTACTATCTATACTCATTAGGGACTTTGTGTCCATTGTGTAGTCTGCATTAATTTCGTTTAAATAGCTTAAAAGGTCCTCAGCTTTAACACCTGGAGCTAAACCATTTTCACTTTCTACAGATGCAATCGTCCCACCAGTGGTTAAAAGCAATAATTTCTTCAACAGGTCCACCTCTTTCAGTAAAATTACTTCGTTTGTCACACATATTATAAGCCAGCTTGTGCTATTCTATAATATACGCTTTACGCGTACCTTCATTGCCATTATAGTCACATAACGCGAATTAATCAAGAAATTATTACGCATAACGCGTACACTCTTTGTCAAAATATGATATACTGTTGTTGTATATAAAGGAGCGTTCATGTATGATACTCGATCGTTTAACCACCCTTAGAAAAAAGAAAAAATGGTCTCTCCAGCATACGGCAGATCGCCTAGGTATCGCCAAAAGCACCTATGCCGGTTACGAATCTGGGTACCGACGACCTTCGCTTGAAGCAGTGAAACTGCTGGCTGATTTGTATGATACGTCCATTGATTTTTTACTTGGTAGAACGGACGAGCCAGAGATACAACGCAAAATCTCTGATATCAAAATTGAGCTGACGGAAGCAAAAGAAGGAACCATCCATGTAGACGGCGTTCCACTAACAGATGAAGAAATCAAACAGCTTGTTGCCTTTATTCGGGCGAAAAACACTCTGAAAGTATAAACAACACAAAAAAGAGAGGTCCCTGTCATAGAGGGACCTCTCTTTTTCTGCTTACGACAGCTCACTTAATTCCTCTAACCGCCGCTTCGCTTCTTCTTTATTAAAGGAACTATAATAGCGATAATTCTCATCATCTAAGATGCGGTAATGCTGGCTTAGCACATTTTGCTGGAGACGAAACGTACCTTTTTTCACAGACGTCCGCCACCAAACCTTTCCGCCAATCGTTCGTTCAACAGATAAATGCAATTCATCGTGGGCGACGACTTCCAAAATCTCAAGCGGATCATCCCCAAGTGTCCCTTTTAAAATGTCACTATCCCTGAATAATGCACATACGGCCGCAGATTGCGTCCAGTTGAGGCGAAGACGATTCTTTTCTACCTGCTGCAAATGCCGTTTGGATAACCCAAGCACCTCAGCCATGCGGTCCTGTGTATAGTCTTTTTCTTTTCGAATTCGTGCCATTTGTTCTGTGACGAGGTCAATTACCATTTCTTTGTCCATCTCTCATCACCTCTTGATTGTTCAGTCTTTACTGACATCTTACACGATTTCTTAAAAAAAGTGGCGTCTCACCTCATGGAATGATGGCGAAAACATCTATTGATTCTGCTTTTCACCATGACCATGCTGCTGTTTCCAATTCTCTTGGGCAGTCTCATGTAAATATGGATAAATGTTTTGTTTCACCGTTTGCTCAAATACTTCTTCATCTAAAATACTGTACGCCGGAATCTTGATCAATTTCCCATCAAATTTCCGAATAAGCACATCCATGAACAGAAATCCCCTGATATTGTAACGATGCCTGCGCATATCAATAGATTGAATGTCTTGAAAAGGGATTGTTTGTTGCCGGTATAAAACAGCGCCATTCTCTCCTCGCTGAATGCGAAAAATCACATTTCCCCTCTTCGTAAAAGCCGGAAGAATCATCAAAAAAGAGATCCACCCATAGACAATGCCTAATAATCCGCCTAAAAATAAAAACAACGTATAATTCGATTCAAATGTAAGAGCTTCTGAAAATAACCAAATACCGATGATGCCAAATCCGCCCGTTGCTAAGAATGCCCATACTCTTAGAAAGGGTCTGCTCCTCACTTCTATTACTTCACTTGGATTCAAGCGCCATTCTCCTTTTCTCCATTAGAATATAGAACGTAATCCGTCCCTATGAGCCGTCTCTATCCGAAATTCATTTTCCTTCATGCCCGACACTAACCAAGAATGCTTCTGCCCCGGAATAACAAATATCATAGACTCTACATCCGGCGTATTATTTTTATCATAAGTGACCTTCATCAAAGAATCCATTTTTCCTTTTCTGACCCTTACATCAGAAACAAATGCCCGCACAAGCTCTTGGTTCTCTGCTTTATTTAGAAAAGAAGGCCAATCATCATTCCCTTGACTGGCTTGTTCTAACAGCAGTTCAAATTCTTCCCCCTGCAAATTGATGACTGGTGTGAGGTGCTCACTCATGTGTATGTTCAAAAAGGTTGTCACTTGCTCCACAGTCTGCTGATCGTCTTTTAGTTTGTGAATCTGATGCACTTGTTGATCATAAAGCGTATGGTGTGAATACACACCTGCCTGAGTCGTATGAAAGGACGTACTGACCTCTTCATCTAATGCACCAAACCTTGAAGCTTTCACGGTATGTGATGCATCGTTCATGGCTTGAATGAAATGCCGGTATTTTTCTTTATAACGGTATTGTCTATTTCGAAATTCCAGCACGTCTTTTGCCAGCAAAGAGCGACATGCAATTTCAAATAAAAATCCAAGACGTTCATCCTCTACATCTGGATAATAGGCTTCCTTTAAAGACATCCCTTGCTCAAAATAGCCTTCACTGTAAAAACTAAAGATGAGTTCCTCGATACTTAGACTTAGCTGATCCAACTTGATCTCTCCTTATCCAAAAGAAAATGCGCCCTTCAAGAAATCACCTGCACCTTTCAACAGCGAATCTGCGGTTTCTTTTGTTTTTTCTATTCCTTTATGTATCACCTGATTTGCTTGATCAATGGTGTCATTGACTGCTTTAACACCTTGACCTGCCAGTTCAAATGCTTTTTTGCCCTGATCGACGACCGCATGAATTGGGTCTTTTAATTTCACTGCGACCTGTTCTGCAAAACCAGAAGTAAGCTTGGCGACTTTTTCACCAATAAAGCCACCTACTGCTGATCCTATCGCACCGCCAACGACTGTTCCAATCGGTCCTGCAAAGCTTCCAAGAGCGCCGCCCACAACGGCACCTGCAACAGATCCGCCTGCAATAAAGACCGTATTATTCACTGCATTTCCAACAGCCTTTGCATTTTCACGCTTGAGAACTTCTGGCTGATCCCCAAATTCCGCATAGTTCTCCGCAATTTTCAGACCGCAGCCAACCGTTTCTGTTGCACCCGTGACGACCGTTGCAATGATGGCATTTCCTTTCGCAAACCTTGCACCATTTTTCAGAACAGACTTGATGCCAGCTGTGTCCTTCCAATTGATACTTCCTTTTGTGAAATCACGTACACTGTTCGTGAATGCAACTGTATCGCTAGGATAAAACTTCGTAAATTTCTTATGGACAAGGTCAGCCATCGACCAATTGGATCGTTTTAATAATTCTTTTTTACTCAGCCAAATCCTTGCCAACCGGTCAAATCTCGTTCCTTCTACCCGTCCGGTCACATCAAGAAGGAGCTTTGAATGCTGCGCAGCATAGCGGCCATTTTCTTTAATAAAGGTCGTCATGCCAAGCCCATAGTATTTTGCCTGCATCATCACAATACCAGCTAGGCTCGTGAGTGTACCATATTGATCATACAGACTGTACATTTTCCTTAAAATATCATCAGCTTCGACCATTTTATCCGTTGCATGACGAATGGCAATGTCGTCACTGCTCAATTTGCTCATTAAGGCTTGTCCAGAACCCCATGCATCTCCTACTCCAGAAAAACAGCTTCGATAACGGGGATCACAGCCTAGGATGAGGCCATCCAGTTCACTATGTAAATCGTGGTGCTTTGTTTCGATGGCCGAAAGCTCTCCTACAAAATCATTCGCCAGCCCTGTCAGCTGATCTGGATCTACTACAATGTCACGCGCCATCACATCATCTCCCTTCTCGGTTTCTTTCTCTCCGTTCTTCTCGCCTTTTTCGCTCAAGCTCTTCCATTCTGGCGATTTCAGCTTTACGTTCCTCGATTTTGACAGCAGCATCTCGCAGTTCCTGACTTGTTTCAAGCAAGTCCTTTTCAAATTGATCATAGCGTGTCACTGTTTCCTCAAAGCTTTGATCAAATTTATCTCTTGCTTCCCCTTGCCAGCCTGATCCAACTGCCTTCAGCCGATTCTCAAGCAGCTGCTTCGACTGCCGAATGCCATCAGCAGCTTCCTGGAACTTTTGAGCGAGTGCAAGTGTTTGACTAGAATCCAACTTTCGCACCCCTTTCTCCCAAATTAACGTACAAATGGATGATTTTATATGTCCTCATTATAAATAAAAAGACACCCAAAAAAATCACCCTAAAGAACCATTCAGCACATCGCAAAATAAAAGTAGGTCTTTTTCCTCTCTAATTGTCAGAGAAAGCCTTTCTTGTTATGAAGCGCATTCAAGACATGATAAAATGAACATATTCTACAAAAGGAGTGACGTATTGATGAAAGAGGAAATGATCCAGCGATTCACAAGTTATGTAAAAGTGGATACACAGTCTGATGCAGACATAGAGAGCTGCCCATCCACTGAAGGACAGCTGAACTTAGCAAGGCAGCTAGTTGAAGAGATGAAATCCATCGGCATTCAAGAAGTGACAATGGATGAAAACGGTTATGTCATGGGCACGATCCCATCTAACACAGACAAAGAAGTGCCAACCATTGGCTTCCTAGCTCATATCGACACAGCCACTGACTTCACTGGCAAGAACGTGAAACCGAAGATTCATGAGAACTATCAAGGCGGGGACATCACGTTAAACGAAGATCTACATATCGTATTATCTCCAGCACAGTTTCCAAATTTACAAAAATACCAAGGACATACGCTCATCACGACTGATGGCACGACCCTGCTTGGTGCAGATAACAAAGCAGGTATCGCAGAAATTATGACCGCCATGCATTACCTGATTGAGCATCCAGAAATCAAGCATGGAAAAATTCGTGTCGCCTTCACACCAGATGAAGAGATCGGCAGAGGACCTCACAAATTCGATGTTGATGCCTTTGGCGCTTCTTATGCTTATACGATTGACGGCGGCCCGCTAGGAGAGCTTCAATATGAAAGCTTCAACGCCGCAGGTGCAAAAGTATCAATTAAAGGAAACAACGTCCATCCAGGGACAGCAAAAGACAAAATGGTGAGTGCTGCAAAGATCGGCATGCTCTTTCACAACAAACTTCCTTCAGATGAATCTCCAGAATACACAGAAGGATACGAAGGCTTTTTCCACCTCACGAGGTTTGTAGGAGAAGTAGAAGAAGCAGAGCTGCAATATATTATTCGTGATTTTGATAAAGAGAAATTCAACAAGCGCAAAGCACTGTTTGAAAAAATCGCAAACGACTTAAAAGCAGTCTACGGTGAAAACAGCATCACCCTTAGCATTCAGGATCAATATTACAATATGAGAGAAAAAATTGAGCCAGTCAAACATATCGTAGACATCGCTCATGAAGCCATGGAAAACCGCTCAGTGACACCTGTCATTGAACCAATCCGCGGCGGTACAGATGGCTCACAACTTTCATATAAAGGACTTCCAACGCCAAACATCTTTACTGGCGGGGAAAACTTCCACGGTAAATATGAATTCATCTCTGTAGAGAACATGCTGAAAGCGTCAGAAGTGATCGTGGAAATTGCACGTTTATTTGAAGAAAAAGCATAAACATGTTTACAACCGTTCCTGTTCGGGAACGGTTTTTTAATAAAAGTTTACAATTTTCTGAAACTTTTATGACACTTAATCGTACTAATAGAGACAACCCCAGAAAAATTCTTCTTGACGAGTGCAATAACTGGAAATATAATAGTTAAAAACAACCAGTATTTTAGACCTAAAAAAGCAGCAAGAATAAACCTTTAGAACTAAACGCTATTTGCTAACTATTTTCAGTTATAAACATCACTCACCCTGTCTACACTTAAAGAATAGGATGAATTGGAGGAATGTCATATGATGATTTTATTGATTATCGCTTCACTTTGCTGCTACTTACTATTCTCTTTCAAAAAAGATAACCGCACCCAAAAACGAAAAAGCGCAGAGCTTTCGGAGTTTGAAATCTTTCGTATGCGCCGCCACTACAACGGCAAACGCCGTCACCCACTAAACGATGCACCCAAACAAGTATAAATGTAAAAAGAAGAGCCTCGTCACCATGAAGTGCACCCCAAATATTAGACACAGTCTAACATTTGGAGGTGCTTTTCTTTTGGCTAAATTTACAATTGAAGATAAAATCAAAGCGGTAAAACGATACCTCATTGACCGCGAACCCCTGCTTGG